>ENA-ORXU01001513-ORXU01001513.1-marine-metagenome-genome-assembly--contig:-NODE-1513-length-18645-cov-26.696790_pt1 | contig 18645 bp, 19 predicted proteins | sample MGYA00237869_ERZ511484 | MGnify/ENA metagenome assembly ERZ511484
ATGCCTCAAATGCAGCTTTGAAAGCAGGATCTTCATGAAACTTGTTTGTCAGCTCTTCGGGAACAGCGTACTCCGACGTCGGTTTAAGTTTAACCTTTAGTCCGGATTTTTCTACCTCAATCGCATTATGAATATACGCTTTTAAGCTCTCTTCCATCTCAGCAATTTCTTGCACGCTAATGAATTTAATCAGGCGACTTGCTTGCGAATTTTCTCCAGGCGCAACCAAAAGGTCGTGCGGATCTTTCAACAAAGAACCTTTAAAAAAGTTTAGAGAACAGTACTCTTTAAAGCCACTAACAATCAAGATGTTACTACCCTGAAATGTATAACAAGGCTGACGCCACTTCCACTCTTCGGTCAACTGACACTCAAGCACAATGGCGCGTAGCTGCTTCAGCTCAGCCTGCCACCGTTTAGCCTTATTCAGGTGTTCATCAACTTTAAGGTTTGTTGAACTCATTGTTGCTCCTATACTTGTCCAGAAAAATCTGTATTGCATTTCAACGAACAGAAATGACTTCGACCATGCTTACCGTTCACGCGGTGGTTGCTGCCGCGATGGCGGGGGCGTGCCAGTAATTATTGAAGATCTGATAAACATCATCCAAAATACCAAACCAGTGATGTTGAAGCGACATAAAGTTGTCGCGCACGTCCCGCACCACGTTGGTATACTTGGTGATGGAAACAATGATGTTATCGTCGCGAAATTTAAAGTCGTTCCAGCGTTCGCTGTTAAAATGTTCGGTTGAGTAGAATTGCCACCGAGAATGGCCATGACGGTTTTGCCGCCACCACTAGACGAACTCTCGTTAAATTCCAGCATCTCTTCTGGGGCAGAAGCGCCAGCCACGCCCCAAGTCCCCTTGGGCGGCAGTAGCTCGAACGCATGCTGAATCACGGTGTCGATGCCGATGATATCAAACGTATGCCCCAATTCCTGCTGATTGCCGTGACAGATTGCAGCACGCGTTTGGGTTGGCATAAGGTTTCTCCTGTATGGTAGGCAAAAGATCGTGAATCGGGGAGATGTGTAGGAAGTGGCAAAAAATAAGACGCATGTAATCTACATTTACTTGCGTCTTACTGGCTTTATTCAAATTTTTCGAATGGCAGACCGACATAGTTTTCTGCAATCATCGTTTGCCCTGCGATGGAGCCGGTGAGATAATCCAACTCGGCCAATTGCAAACGGTAATCGATGGGATCATCGTCGAATTTGTGCATCATCGAAGTAAACCACCACGAAAAGCGGATAGCCTTCCAGACGCGACGCAGGCAAGTCTCGGAGTAACGGTCGAGCAGATCGGTGCGATCCTCTTGATAAAACGCGCGTAGAGCTCGATAGAGATAGTTGACGTCCGACATGGCTAAATTAAGCCCTTTGGCTCCCGTTGGTGGCACAATGTGAGCGGCGTCTCCTGCTAGAAAGAGGTTGCCAAAGCGCATGGGTTCGGCCACAAAACTGCGCAGTGGGGCAATGCTCATCTCTAGCCTTGGTCCGGTAACGAGCTTTTGCGCATACTGCTCGGGAAGGCGGCGACGCAACTCATCCCAAAACGCATCATCGCTCCACTCTTCTACTTTATCATCCAGCTTGCACTGTACATAGTAGCGGCTGCGCGTTTCGGATCGCATACTGCAAAGCGCAAAGCCGCGAGCGTGATTGGCATAAATCAATTCCTCATCTACCGGCGGCGTGTCTGATAAAATTCCTAGCCAACCAAATGGATAGATCTTTTCGTAAAGCAAAATTTTGTCGGTGGGAATGCTTTTGCGGCCAACGCCGTGATATCCATCGCAGGCTGCCACAAAGTCGCAAATCAACTCTTGGGTTTGACCATCTTTTTCGTAAATGATGCGCGGCTTGCCATCTAAATAATCCTCAATCGCTATTGCCGGTGCTTCGTATTCAATAATGCAACCTGCGTCTAAGCGTGCCTGAATGAGATCTTTAGTCACTTCGGTCTGACCGTAAATCATTACAGTTTGCCCATCCGTCATGCCGCTTAGGTTAATGCGCTCGTTGCGACCACCAAAGGCAAGGCCAAAACCATCATGGGGAATGCCGGCCTGATCCATATTCTGATGTACTTGTGCTTCGCGCAGCAGATTGACCGTCCCCTGCTCTAGCACACCAGCGCGGATTCTGGATTCGACATAGGGCCGGCTCTGTCGCTCTATTATGACAGAATCAATGCCATTTATATATAGAAGCTGAGAAAGCAATAGCCCTGCAGGCCCTGATCCGATAATACCAACTTGTGTTCTTTGCATATATATAATTTTAAAATTTTGATGATTATGGGTTGTCTACTCAAACAGTTTCTAGGCTCAACTCAACCCAATTTCGTTGATTCGCAAACAGCGCTTTGTTACGGGCGCCGAGAAGAAGAGCGAACGGCCTAAGTCACCTTGCAGCGCATTTTTTAGCCAATCAAAGTACTGCACAAAAAATGGTTGATCCAATCCCATCTCTGCTTCTAACTCAGCAATGGCCTCGGGTGTTGCCCCCGCATCCAAAATGATGGATGCAATGCTGCCCGGCATGAGATGGACTATACTAAAAGCTAAAATTGAGATAACCAAAAGAAGGGGAATGGCAGATAAAATACGCGAAAGAATTAGGCGAACCATAATGTTGAGTATCCTGTAAAACGTCAATGTCGCAAAGAAACTGCTTCATATTTGACACAGATAGAGAATTTATCGTGTGAATAGTCAGTGGGTAGAGGGAACAGCGTGTATCACTAAATGAGAGAACGATAATATTCTAGTGATGACCACTTGGATGATTCGCCAACATTTTTATGCGTCTGCGCATCGATAGTTGCTCAGATTTGAAGGAAAATATATCTGATTCAATTGAGGGCCTGTCGGAGTTTGGGAAATTTGCTAGAGCTAAAAGATGTATAAAAACCGTTTACTCTAATAGTTTAATCAAGTTATCATAGCCTTTTATATTTGTCAAAACATCCTCAAAATATGGGGGATTCCCCAGCTACCAAAAATTCATATTTGGTACTATCCCACAATGGCCCAGATATCAATCAACTGCCTCAAACCCTTCTGGCGCTTCGTTGAAAAAGTCAAAGAAAGCTTTGTCAGTGACGGGCGGCACGGGCCACCGATTGCCCCTTGTAGCGGAAAGCGAACGATTTGATCCCGGCATAAGCGTTTTGCCTGATTCCTCCACAAGTTGATCGCCATTAATCCATTTTCCGTCACTACCGTAAAGTTCGTTGAGCAACACGTTACCTAACCGCTTCTGAATGTCTTCACTTTCTGGCGTGTTGGCTAAATCGTTTAGTTCGTTGGGATCTTCCTGAAAACGAAAAGTTGGAAATGATTGTCGCACGGGTACCAAATCAGCTTGTATCGAGCATCTCGCACCATGCGCGAAGAGTAAGATTTTTCTCCAAATTCACCATACAAGAGCTCCCGTTGCTCATCGCCCAGCATAGAGAGACCTTCCACCGCTTCGGGTATGGAAATGCCGCACATCTCTAGCAGCGTCGGCATCACGTCTCGAATCTCAACCAAACGGTCATCAGTGCGGTTGAGACCAACTACAAAATCGTCAAACCCCAAGCGTCTTTCCCCTAGCGGGACAAAGCCCGGTACTCATATCGACATTTTCTCCTTCCACTAATTCATGGCTCTTCGATTGATTTCTGATAGAAACGCGATACAGGCCGACGCAAGGTGCGGCTCGGAATGCAACCTCTACGTGCAGTTGATAGTGACGAACGAAATGATTAAAGGCAACCTCTCTGTTGCTCGCGAAACTTTCTTGGCGATAGCGAAAACATAGCTTGAAGGCGCGAGAGAAGCTCTCGTGGCTATCGAAACCTGCATCTAGCGCCACGTTTGAGTACACTTTTCTGTGTGAAGAGCAGCGCAGCCACAGCACGCTACAGCCGGACGCGACGACTGTACTGCAATAGGCTCTCGCGAACCTCCGCGCTAAAGATACGCTGTAAATGAAATGGCGAACGTCCATCTGCCGCCGCAAGATCAGCTAGTACACGATGGCGTAAATAACCCAATAGTATGAAATCACTATTTTCCGTAGAAACGCCGATATTTAACTACTGGCTTATTCGAGCCGCTGTGTACTAGTGTCTTAATTTCGCCATCGAATTTTGTAAGCTGAGCCAATAAAGGGAGTAGTTCTTCGAGTCAGGTCGTTATTCGTTCAATTATAGCAGGCTGGGAAGAATGGATTATGTCCATTCTTGCGATCTTGGGGCACGATTCAACGAAAAAAAGTAAATTTTAAATTGACTGTGAAGATTCATCAGGTGCAAACGATAATGTGCTTGTAGGCTACTCCATTATGCTCGCATTCATCGTCCCATAGCGATTCTGATAACGATCGTAGTTGGCGGCAACTTCTTCGGGTGGCAAGATGTCGGGCGTGCCAATTTGCAAGGCGTGCCAGACTGTTTTGGCGATATCCTCCGCCATGACGGCAGCCTTGAGCGCTTTGTTCACGTTTTTGCCGATGGTGAAGACACCATGGTTCTTCATCAAAATCGCGACGGATGGCCCAATCGAGCGCATGATCTCTTCGCCGATCTCTTTGCCGCCGATGGATGCATAGCCGCCACAGGGGATTTCGCAGCCAAATTCGTCCGCAATCGCGGTTAGATAGACGGGAATGGGCCGATTGACCGCGGCAAATGCGGTAGCAAAGGTTGAATGGGTGTGAACGATGCCGTTGATATCATCGCGCCCACGATAGACCCATACATGAGATGCGGTATCGGATGACGGCCCCAAGTCGCCTTCAACAAGGTTGCACTCTAGATCGACCACCACCATATTTTCGGGCGTCAGCTCATCAAACATTTTGCCGCTCGGTTTGATCACGACGAGTCCCGATTCGGGATCGCGCCCGCTGACGTTGCCGCTGGTCCAAGCGACGAGGCCGTGGGTGGGCAGGGCTATATTTGCCTCGCAGACTTCTTTTCGTAATTCTGGGAGTAGCATGATTTATCCTCTGCTATGTGCTATAATATATATGTTGCACAATAGGATTATCTGGAAAAAAGGGAATTAGTTCCGCTTACGAAAACAGAAATTTTACATGATTGTGCAACACACGCTGAAGAATTGACAGGAACAGAGCAAGTTATATTGGCAAAATGGTATACCGAATTAGAACGTGACGAGTCAGAAACTATTTTTGGTTCGGACTCACCATCTGAATCTATGGCTTCGGAAAACGAGCAGAACATTGTTCTGCAGCAACAGATAGATGGTCTGTTAAATCAATTAACTGAAAAAACTGAACTTCTTCAACAAGTTATCGAACAAAACAAAATTCTACAGCAGGAAGTTGATCTTCTGAGAGCGCGCATCGCACAGAAAATAGGTATCGTAACCGCGTGATTCTATCGGATCAAACATGCCTTATTGTGCGTCAGCGGGCGAATTGCACTTGTGAATACATTTGGTGCAATCAGCGTAAACAAGCCTATTGGCCAGAACGCGAAACCGATATCTCTATCTAGAATTCCCGCAAAAGCGCATCGTCTGAACATTTTTTGGCTACTGGCTGATGGTAAATTGAATGCGATAAGCAAGATTGCTGCTTTTACTGTTCGACGTCTTCAGCTAAACCGAGCCCCACTTGTTGCTTATCGTAATGAACAACGCATACTGGGCGAGAAAGACACTCTACTTACTCAATATCGCGAACTGCTTTCTGTACAATATGAGATTATTGCACAGCTAATTAAGCAAGTTCAGGAACAACACAAATTACTCGAAGAACAACAACGATGCTTGAATATCCTTTTCCGTCCGCCCCAGTAAGTCATCGCGTAATCCCCACCCATTCAGATCCTAGCAACATCTGAAGTTCCTCTCGATTCGTCATCACCTGATCTCCCCACTGACTCAATGCCAGTGCGGCCGTCATTGCGCCTGTTTTTAATCCTAACTCAAAATTATTTTGAAGCCAACCGTCAATTACGCCTGCCACCATGCCATCGCCTGCGCCGATGCGGTCGATGATCACCACTGGGCGAGCAGGTTCCAGATAGAAGTTGCTTCGATCCCAGCCGATGATTCCGTCGCTAGACATCGAGGTGATGATGTGGCTTGCCTTTGTGCGTTGACCGAGTTGCTCGACAATCTCTTGCGGCGTGCCATCTATCCCAAAAAGAATCTTCGCATCGCTGCGGCCAAAGAAGAGAAGGTCCACTTTTTCCAAAATCGGACTAACCGTTGCTGCGGCATCTTCAGGGCTCCATAATCGGGAGCGGTAGTTCATATCAAAGCTCACCGCAACGCCCGCGGCATTTGCCCGATCCACCGCTTCGAGCATAATGGCAAGAATAGAGGGTGACAGCGGTGCGGTGAGACCCGAAAGATGAAGTAACTGCGTATTGAGCAGATAGTCCCAGTCAATATGTTCAGGACTTATATTCGTAAAACATGTGTCTGCACGATCATAATAGACTTGCGTGGAGCGAGGTGGCTGGGCATATTCTACATAGTAGGTGGCGACCCGATGGCCGTTGGACCATGTAACGGCGGACAGATCCAGCCCCAAGAGATGAAATCGGTTGTAGACCCTACGGCCCATGGGCGTGTTGGGCAGGCGACTAACCCAGCCACAGGACCAGTCCAAGCGCGACAGCAGCCCCGTCACGTTAGCTTCTGTCCCAGAAATATTTACGTGAAGTCGATTGGCTTCTTCTAGCCGAATGCCAGCAGGAACAGAATAGCGTAATTGTCCTTCACCAATGGTGGTGACATTAAAGCGTGGCATCAAGCTGTCTCCAACAGGTCCAACGAAAATTCTTCTAGAGAACCCAAGACAATATCTGCCTGAGCAACCATTTCTGCCGCGGGCGGAAAGCGTTCATCCGGTACCGCTATGACCATCATGCCAGCAGCCTTGCCAGAGAGAATACCGTAGCCCGAATCTTCTAAACAGGCACATTTCGCGGGATCGACGACCATGCGCTCGGCGGTCGCTAAATAGACATCGGGTGCGGGTTTGCCCTTACCAATTTCGTCTGCCGAAAGAATTACTTGAAAGCAGTCATCAAAGCCCGAATAGCTTGTGACAATGTCGATCAGCTGTCGCGGCGAGCCCGAAGCGAGGCCAGTTGGATACTTCGCCGCAACCGATTGGACCAATTCCACCGCGCCCCGAAAGAATGGAATTTGGTCATTATACATGGCCGCCATCTGATCGATGACTAACTTCTGCATCTCTTCGGGCGGCATGGTCGCCTCGAAGTGGTTGATCATATACTCGGTCCACTCAAGCGTGCTGACTCCCATCACGTTGTGGTGATCGGCGGTTGTCCACGGTTTGCCGTATTGCGCAGCGAGCTCGGCCCGCGCCTTGTCCCACGCCGGTTCCGAATCGATGAGCAGGCCGTCCATGTCGAAAATGACGGCTTCAATTTTTCTAGTTGACACTGTCGATTAATCCTCCCTCAACCATTTTGTCCATCACCCACCTCCGCGCGTTGGCTACAATTTCCAGCGAATCGGGTGAATCGTCGTTCCACATTTCTAACAATACGGGACCAGTAAATCCCATATTGGCTAATGTGGCAAATGCGTCGATAAAAGGCGTGACGCCCTCGCCAAAGGCAACGCGGCGCGGCTCGCCCGGAATGGTGTCTTTGACGTGAACGCCCACAAGATGACCGCGCCCAAGCTCAAGCTCTTTGCAGACGTCAAGCTCGTGTTCGGCCAAGTTGCCGATGTCGGGATAGATCTGGAAGTAGGGCGAGTTGAACGCATGAACAAACTCCATGGCCTTCGAGACAGAGGTCACATCTTCGCCGTCCACATTTTCGAGCGCCAAGGTCACACCCGCCTTGCTAGCCATTTCTAGTCCACGTTGCAGACCGGCCCGATAGCGCGCAAACGAGCCATCCACGTGCGGCTCGTAATAGACGTAGTAGCCCGCAAGCTGGATCACGCGCACGCCGATCTCCACGGCAAAGTCGATAGCCTTGCGCATGATGGCATCAGCCTCCGCAACGGTGGCTGGATCCGCGCTGCCGAAGGGGAACTTGCGGTGCGCGCTCAGGCAGAGGGTGGTCAGCGGAATGCCGGATTGGGCGATGGCGTCGCGCAGATTGGCTCGCTCGCTGGCGTTCCAGTCTAGCCGTGCGCGGCGTTCGTCGCTCTCGTCGATAGAGATTTCCACAAAGTCAAAGCCGACCGATTTAGCGGTGTCGAGCCGCTCGTGCCAGTCCACTTTGAAGGGGAGTGCTTTTTCATAGATTCCGATTGGTAGTGATTTCATAGTTGTGGAGTTTGGTTTGGCATATTTTCATTGAAAGTCGGTCTGCTCATGTGATAAATTCATCTATGCCAGCAAAAGACCTTATTCATGACGCAGTTTGCAGCGCGCTAGACAAAGATAACTGAACTATTTCACATGAAAACATGAGAGTCGATTTTGAAGATGCTCACGTCTACATTGATATCGGTGCAGAACGCTTGCTGATTGCAGAACGTGCTCATGAAAAAATTGCAATAGAAGTTAAGAGTTTTATTGGTCGTTCTGCCATCCGAGATATGGAGCAGGCGCTTGGTCAATTTGTCGTTTATCGAACTTTCTTGCGTCGTATTGATCCGGAACGGAATTTGTGGATCGGCATTAGCCATATAACATTTGATACATTTTCAGAGTACAGCGATTCAAACACTGGTCGATGAGCTATTGGTTTCCCTACTCTTGGTTAATACTGAGACAGAGGAGATTTTACAATGGATTCGAAAATAACAAGTTATAGAAATCTTTTAACGAATATCATTGATGAATATGTGAGCATCCCCACGCTGAACCCTACACCTGAAAAGGAAACTATCTTCGTTGCTGACGAAAAACGTGACCATTACTTCTTACACCGAATTGGCTGGGAAGGCACAAAACGAGTTTGGAATACCACACTCTACGTTCGGATCAAAGATGGCAAATTCTGGCTCGAAATTGACTGGACAGAAGACGGAATCGCTACAGAACTATTAGAGGCTGGCGTTCCAAACCAGGATATTGTCCTTGCCTTTCATCATCCCAGCGTACGTCAACATACGGAATTTGCCGTCGCTTAACTTTCCCCAAACGTCTCCACTATCGCCTGCTGAAACTCCTGCGCCGCCGCGGCCGGATCATCTGCCTGCACGATGGCGCGCCCTGCAATAAAAATGTAGACCGGCACATCCTTAAAAAGCGCAATATCCTTGGGTTTGACCCCGCCGGTAACGGTGACTTTGTACCCCATATCGTGCAGCCGCTGAATGGTTTCGAAGTCAGAATTGCTCCACGTGAGTTGACCCTGCGCTTCTAGATCGCGGCTGCGCTTGACGATGATTTGTCCAGCACCAAGATCGGCCCACTGCTGTACCTTCTCCCACGTCCAGCCATCGCTTAGCTCGATCTGCATGTCGCCGCCGCGCGACTTCGCTTCCTGTAGCACAACCTCAAACGAACTTGGCGCGGCACCGCTGACCACGCTGACCCAATCTGCACCCGCGTCAAACGCCAGCTTCGAGATCACGCTGCCCGCCTCGGCAATGCGCACATCGGCCAGAATCGTCTTCTGCGGATAGAGGCTGCGAATAATCCGCACCGCGTGCATCCCTTCGGAGAGGCAAAGAATTGTGCCGACTTCGATCACGTCGATGTGATCGACTGCTTTTTGGAGCGGTCCCAGCGTGAATGGCAGGTCAAATGTGTCGAGGGCAATTTGTAATTTTGGCCTTGTAAATTGATTTTTCATTTGTCACAGAACGTTGTGTAAAAAACATCTAGCAAGCTTAATTAAATCATCAACAAACTGTCGAATATACCAAAAATTAGTTCAATCTGGCTCAATTGACTTGGATCTGTCAATATTGGCAGATTCGATCTATCAATATTGACAGATTTTTGCTGGACAACAGGCTTATCCGCATGATACAGTCTAAATCACAAGAAAAATACTATTTCCTTGTGATAAATGCTTAATTTAGTATTGAGGAACGGGATACGAATAAGCTCAGGAAGTTCTCTAAAAAATCGCTAACAGGCTTCAAATCTGATTAAATTTCCGTTTCTAAACCGTAATACTCTAATTTGCGACTCCAAAATAAGACATACTAACTGAAAGGAGATAAAATTCTAAATGTCAACCCTTCCAAAGTACTTAGCCTAGGGCAATCGCGAGTCTTAAAATTATGCGCTAAATGCCAGTTGAAACCGACATCTGCTATGGAAAACAGGCTAAAAGCCCTGTTAAATTGTCGAATTCGTGATAAATTAACCTGTTTCAAACAGATTTCCCATTGCGCACGGGGACTTCAATCCTCGTCTGCCGCGACTCGCGATTGCCCTGACCCCGGGTATGCTTGTGGGCCATATTCAGGTAAAGAGGGTGTAGAAAATTATCAGGTATACACTGTACCGCCGAACAATGTTTACAGTCGACAGCATTACATCAGAAATAATTTGGTAAACTATTTTCACGAATACTCTGCTACGACAGGATGAACGATGCCGAATTCGGGTGTAAATTGCTATTCCCTCTATCCAGAAACACAGTCATGTGCTGGAAATAGACCTGCAAACAATGAGTACAAGATAACGGGTGAATTTATTTCTGGGTAAATGTTTTAGAATCTGTCCAGAAATAAGGTAGTGAAAATGTAGCACAGGCATCCTGTCTGTTGTATCAGGTAAACAAGATGTCTGCCCTACAAATTCACGAGATTATTCTTAGACGCACCCTTATTTTACCCCCTTCTCTTTGTAAATAGCATACAAATACATCGAGAACGGCTGATAGATCTATCAGCCGTTTTTTGAAGCAATGACAAATATGGACTCTGCAACTACCCTTTCACCGCACCAGCGGTCATGCCCGAAATGATCTGGCGGGCGGCGAAGAATGTGAGCAGCAGCGGTGGCAGGACAATTAGCGTACCCATCGCCATGATCAAGCCCCAAAGCACGCCTTCTTCGCTGGTGAAAAGACTGGTCTTGACGGGCAGCGTATAGGTGCGCCGCCCCGTGAGAATGAGCGCGAGGATAAACTCGTTCCACGCGATGCGGAAGGTAAAGATGGCGGCGACAGCATAGCCACCCCGCATCAGCGGCGAGATAATCCGATTAAAGACCTGAAAAGGTGTGGCTCCATCCACAATCGCAGCTTCCTCTAGATCGATGGGAATCTGGTTGATAAAGCCAACTAATAACCATACAATAAAGGGCAGGTTGAGGGCCGAGTAGAAGAGAATCAGCCCCAGCCGCCCATCCAGCAGCCCATCGGAAAAGATGTTGCAGAGCGCGTCCATCAGATCACCGTTGGCGGTACAAAGTGCGGAGCCACCGATCCAATCTAGATAAGTGGTGTGGAGCGATGGGGCTGTGTCGGGTTGCTGGAACCAAAGGTTTTCCCACCGTCCCCACAGGGCAAAGATGGGCACGGTTAATACAGCGGGGGGAACCATGCGCACCAACAGTGTGGTGTTAGCCATTAACCCGCGACCGGGGAATTTCATGCGCGAGATGGCGTAGGCTGCCCAGCTAGAAATAAATAGCGTAAGCAGAGTCGACGCGATGCCAACATAAATTGAGCTGATCAGGTGGCGCAAGAAATTCTCTTGCTCCAGAATCTTTTCGTAGTTGGCTAAGCTGGGCGCAAACATCCAAACCGGCTCTTTGGACATGATGACTACCTGCCGTTTGAGCGAGGTGAGGATCATCATGTAGCCGGGGAAGATGATAATTAGGGCTAGAAAGATCAGCAGCGCATAGTGGGCCACTGTGGACCATTTGATTCTGCGCGCCGGGGCTTGTTGTGAAGTAGCTTGGGCCGTCATGGTTATCTATCCTCTTGCTGCATGGGGTTGCTATAGAAGAGAATAACCAGACTCAAAATTAGCGTAATGGAGATGAGCAACATAGAAATTGACGATGCATAGCCTAGATCGCGTGACTCGAAGGCTGTCTTGTAGATTTTGAGCGAGAGCACTTCGGTCGATGCTGCGGGTCCGCCAAAGGTCATGATGAAGAGCACCTCAAGCGCACGCAGCACGTCGATAAGGCGCATCAACAGCGTGACAATTATCAGTGGGAAAATCATGGGCAGCTTGATCTGCATCGTCATCTGCCACCAGTTGGCTCCGTCGATATAGGCGGCCTTGATCACGTCGTCGGGCAGCCCTTGCAGACCGGCCAGAATAATGATAAAGATGAAGGGCGTCCACTGCCACACGTCGACGCCGATGGCGGTTGGCAGGGCCGAACTCACCTCGGCCAAGTAGCCAGTGCGCACAAAACCGTACTCTTGCAAGAAGGGGAATGAGCGGCCTAACTGATCGATGTAGTAGGTGAAAACGCCGGTTCGACCATCGAGCATGTAGCGCCAAATAAGACCGACAATTAGTGGAGACATCATCAGCGGCAAGATAAAGATGGTGCGGAAGAACGCGGCCCCGCGGATCGGTTTTTCGAGCGCAAGGGCCAGACCGATGCCGACGATCATCTCGATCAGCGTGGTCCAAAAGGTATATTTGACCGTTACCCAAACCGACTTCCAGATCGAGGGATCGTTCCACAGCATACGGACGTAATTATCCCAGCCAATGTTTTTGGCTTCGTCCCACGACGTCCCCATATCCCAGTCGAAAAAGCTCATATAGAGCGCGTTTCCAACCGGAACAATCAGGCCGACGACAAGAACAACCGCGGCGGGTAGGATGAATAAGTAGGGAGTTAGATTTTGGGGCGATAGACGATTTTGCATAATGAAAATCCAGACAGGATGACAAGATGACAGCCGCAGAACGGCGCAATGATCCGCCAAAAGGCGGCCGTCATCTTGTCATCCAAGCGAAGCGAGTCATCCTGTCATCTTGTCAGTTTTTAACGTGTTGTCCAGCCGTAGTAGCCAGAGCGAGCCATCAGTGCTTCGATCTCACTCTTGGCTTCTGCCAACGCATCTTCTGCGCTCATTTCACCGTTGAGGTACGAGCCAAGCTTCTGACCCATAATCTGGGCATTGACTTCGCCCCATTCGGGAATCAATGGACGCCAGTTCTCGTTGGCACATTCCATCTGCTCTAGGATAACAGGATACTCTGGGAAGCGTTCCTGCAAGTCGGGATCTTCCATCGTCGACATGCGCACGGGGTCACCCCCCGCTTCGACCATGGCGCGGTCGCCAACCTTGCTTGTCATATATTGCAGGAAGAGAAATGCTGCCTCTTTCTTCGAAGAGTTCTTGGCAATGCCCATGGCAAAGCCGCCTGTTTCCGAACCACAGATACCATCTGGGCCAACTGGGTGCAGCGCATAGCCAACTTGCTCTGCGGTGAGCAGGGATTGATCTGGGTCGCGGCTTTGCGCAGCAACCTTGAGTGCATCCAAATAGATGGCCGAGTCGCCCTGAAGGAATGCATTGGCTTGATCACCAAAGCCCCAGTTCAACACACCAGGCGGGGAGTTGGCTACAATTGCACCGAGTGCTTCCGTGGCGGCCAACGCTTCTGGCGTATCTAATGTCACGCCCCAATTATCGTTGAAGATGTCGGCACCATATGGGCTGGCGTGCAGGAGCCAAGCATGAGTTGCGTTCCCACCCGTTTGGCCACGAGAGGTCATACCATACATATCCGGCTCGTTCTCGGTAATAAAGGCCGCAGTTTCTAGTAGCTCGTCATAGTTGGTTGGCACATCCAAGCCGTGCTTCTCGAAGATATCCTTGCGGTAGATCATGATGCTGGTCTCGGCACCGAACGGTACGCCGTAGAGACCCTGACCTGCACCCGAAAGATAGCCACGTCGTCCACCCGCCACAGAGCCAGAGTTGAGATAGGCTGGAATCAGATCGTCTGGATCATAGCTGCGATCAACGAGGTCTGCACGAGTGAACATCTGGCCCAAATCTTGCAGATAGCCTTTGTTAACAAAGTCGGTCTTGTTGAAAATCACCCACGCAACCACATCGTATTCGCCCTGGCCTTCTGGCTTGGCCAGCTCCAAGATCTGCTTGTCGCGCATGGCCTGATATTCGATATAGTCCGTCTCAACCTTAATGCCAGTTTCGGCGGTGAACTGCTCTACAACCGGTCGGGCTTTGTTAAAGTGAGAGAGCGATGGCCAGCTAACCACAATGGTCTCGCCAGCATAGGGAGCGTAGCGTTCTTCATCGCTTGCATAGTAGCCAGATCTATCCATGAGCTCTTCAATCTGCCCTTTGGCCGTAGCCAGTGCATCTTCGGCACTGATTTCACCATTTAAGTACGAACCAAGCTGCTGACCCATAATCTGCGCGTTGATCTCGCCCCATTCTGGCAGCAGTGGACGCCAGTTTTCGTTGGCACATTCCATCTGCTCCAAAATTACTGGATACTCTGGAAAGCGATCTTGCAGCTCTGGATCCTCCATCGTGGACATGCGCACCGGATCACCGCCCGCTTCGACGATGGCGCGATCGCCGGCCTTGCTGGTCATGTATTGCAAGAAGAGAAACGCGCCATCTTTGTTCTTGGCGTTGCTGGCGATCCCCATCGCAAAGCCGCCCGTCTCAGATCCACAGGTGCCATCTGGTCCAGTTGGGTGCAGCGCAAAGCCAACCTGATCTTCGCTCAGCAGCGACTGATCTGGGTCGCGACTTTGAGCCGCAACCTTGAGTGCGTCTAGGTAAATGGCCGAATCGCCCTGAAGGAACGCGTTGGCTTGATCTCCAAAGCCCCAATTCAACACGCCAGGGGGCGAATTGCCAACGATCTTGCCCAGTGCTTCAGTCGCGGCCAGCGCTTCGGGTGTATCCAAAGTCACGTTCCACTGATCGTCGAAGATATCGGCACCATAGGGGCTGGCGTGCAGCAGCCATGCATGGGTCGAGTTTCCACCCGTTTGACCGCGCGAGGTCATGCCGTACATATCTTCTTCATTTTCGGTGATGAAGTCGGCCACTTCGAAAAGCTCATCGTAGTTGGTTGGTACGTCCAACCCATGCTTTTCGAGAATGTCTTTGCGGTAGATCATGATGCTGGTTTCCGCACCAAAGGGAACACCGTACATGGCCGCAGTTGGGCCAGAGAGATAGCCGCGACGACCACCTGCCACCGAACCAGAGTTGACGTAAGCTGGGATCAGATCTTCGCGATCATAGGTTGGATCGGCCAGATCTGCCTTCGTGAAGTAGCGACTCAGATCTTCTAAGTAGCCCTTGTTCACATAGTCTGTCTTGTTGAAGATCACCCAAGCAACCACATCATACTCGCCCTGACCTTCGGGCTTATTAAGCTCTAGAATCTGCTTGTCACGCATGGCCTGATACTCGATGTAGTCTGTCTCGACATTGATTCCCGTTGCCTCTGAAAATGCTTCGACAACGGGGCGGGCTTTGTTAAAAGTGGAAAGCGATGGCCAACTTACCACGACTGTTGTACCATCTAACCCATTTGCTTTGGCTACCGCGGCATAAGTTTCCAAAGTGGCTGGCGTTCCCGCCATATCAGCCGTTGCATCAATCGCCTCCGCAACGGATTCGGCATCCTGCGCCACTTCTTCCTGCTGCGGTTCCTCTACTTGAGCTTCTTCTTCGTCTGCGCCACCACCACAGGCAGCCAGAACAAAGAGCGAGAGGACGAGAAGCAGGGTAAATAATCCCAGCCTCTTGAACTGTTTAGACATGATTTTTCTCCTTGAGTTTGTTGTCTCGCTACCCCATAATTCAATGGCTGAACACGAAATTGCCGACCTTATCATGGCCGAATATTTTTGTCGGGCATCCATTTTGCTGATGTGTCTGTGGATTTCCGCTAACAACCTGCGGGAATGATAACTAAGTAGCTTATAGCATTTGGCCCAATTCTCTAAAATGTAGGGTAACGAAACTAATTTTATAAAAGCGCTTTGAAGGGTAAATCGGGTTCGATGGCAAAAGCGTCATCAAATCCGCGAGGATACATATAAATCATCTTGCCTTTGTCAGTGGGGAAGGTGTACTTGCCGCCAACTTGCCAGATGAATGGCTCAAACTGATACTGCAAGCGATGACGACGCATCTCCCACAGCGCCATAATCTCATTCGGATCGGCCATGAAGTTGGACCAAATATCATGATGAACCGGAATCACAACTTCCGTATTCAAACATTCGGCCATCTTCAGCAAATCAACCGACGTCATCTTGTCCGTCATGCCGCGAGGATTTTCGCCAAAAGAGCCAAGCGCAACGTGAATATCATGCTTGTTGCCATGGTCGGCGTACCAGTTAGAATAGTGCGAATCGCCGCTGTGATAGAGATTGCCACCCGGTGTCTTGATCAGATAGTTGACCGAGCGTTCATCCATCTCATGAGGCATTTTGTCTTTGAGGACGACGTCTTTGGGGGCAGTGACTAACACTGTACGATCAAAGGAATCGAGGGCCAGCAGTTCAGTGTCCTTGATCTGAACCGAGTCGCCCGGTTTGACGACAATACAGCGCTCTTTGGGGACGCCCCAACCGACCCAAATATCAACACACGCTTGTGGCCCGATAAAGGGCACTGACTCATCACAGTTCTGGATGACTGCGGCGGCAACGTTGGGGTCAATGTGGTCGCTATGTTCGTGGGTGGCAACCAGCGCGTCGATCTCGCGGATGGCAAATGGATCGAGCACGCAAACGGCGTTACGCAAGTTGGGCTGAAGCTTCTGCACGCCGATCATGCGCTGGTGTTGATGCTGCTCAGTCATAAGCGGATTAGCTTGGGTGCGCTTACCGCTTTTGACCCACAGATCAATGCAAATGTTGGCGTTTCCTTCGGATTTGACCCAAATACCGGTACAGCCCAACCACCACATGGCAAAAGTACCCGGGGCAACTACCTCTTGTTCAATTTCTTCGTTAAGCCACGTTCCCCATTCAGGGAAGCTGCTCAATATCCAAGATTCTCGACTGATTTCACTGACTTGACTCATAGCAAAGTGAGGCCTTTTTTATAATCGGTAATTTATAATAATTAGGTAATCAGAAGAATGGTACTGTTGTTTTGCGGCCACTTTTTGAGCAGCAAACGGTAACTATACCAGCAGCACTTAACAGTGTAAGTCTGTTCCTTTGAGGCAGGAATACTACGGCAATTATTTCTTTATACTACGAACGGTTAAAAACTAGTGACTTACTACATATACTAAGCGCGCTAACTACTCTTGATATCTTATTTATTTGTGTTATAGATTGTAATTTTAGGGGAGGGAGTGCCTTGGTAACGCGTAATAATTTGTTCGCAATATGTAGGCATAAATCCGAGAATATCAGCTAATATAACAAATGTCAAGCATATTTTCTCGCTTTTGCACATATGTGCAAAAGCTTTTTTCCGAATTGTCTGCAATACAAAATGATGATAGTGTGAGTGAACAAATATTTGAAAGGTGAAAAAGTAGCAGTTCACCTAGCAGGCAAAAACTTACTCAAAGTGAGCAGTGAGCATGCCCTCGTGCGGGTTCGGAGCCAAAATCACTGGGAACGCAGCCGTACGAGGGCGTGCTCACTGGAAAGATAACCAGAATAGGTGAACAGGTACGTGAAAGTTGTCAGATTAAAGGGTTTGTCAATGTCGAAAAATAGTCATCTTCTCGTTCGAACCGCACAATTATACTATGAAGAACATTTAACTCAGGCCAATATTGGCCGCAGCCTGAACGTCTCGCGGTCAACTGTCTCGCGCCTACTGCAAGAGGCACGGAATACAGGCGTGGTGCGGATTATCATCAACTATCCGTGGAAGCGCAACACAAGCTTAGAAGCTGCATTGCTTGAACGCTTCCAGTTAAAAGATGCACGCGTGCTTTCTGTTGAAGATAGAGGTGACGGGGATGCATTTGACGGCATTGGAGCGCTCGCCGCCAGCTATCTAGATGATTTTGTTGAATCGGGTATGGTAATGGGGGTTTCGTATGGTCGCTCAATTGCCGCCACCATCACACATTTGCAACCTGCTGCGCCAATAGACATGACCTTTATTCAGATTTTAGGCGCATTAAACACGGGGAACCCACTTATCGAAGGGCCAGATTTAGTACGCGAAATGGCTAACTGCTATGGCGCAAGCTATCGCTATCTCTATACGCCTATGATTGTAGAGAATGTTCATACTCGTGATCTGCTTCTGCGAGAACCATCGGTGCAAAGTACGCTGGAAGCGGGGCGCCAAGCCGATGCCGTGATTATTGGCATCGGCGCTCGCTCTGCCACATCATCTGGGCTGATTTGGACTGGCTACCTAGAGAAACAAGAGTTGGTCTATTTGCGGGATCGCGGCGCAGTGGGGCATATGTGTGCGCAGCACTTTGATGCAGAGGGCAATGTGCTGGATGTAGACTTTAATCACCGAGTGATCAGCATTGGTATTCAGGCACTCCGCAACATTGAGACGGTGATTGCGGTTGCTGGTTCCAAGGAAAAAGCGGGCGCGATTTTGGGTGCGCTCAGAGGAAACTATCTAGATGTACTAATTACCGACGAGGCGGCTGCACAGGAGGTGGCTCGACTAGCCCGTTAAAGCAAGGCTAATCCAGAAAAATAAGTAGTCCATTTTTAGAGTAACTGCTCATTTACAGCGTAAACACAGTCGTCCAAACCTCGCTTGGTTTCGATAAAGCCGCAGCGTTGCC
>ENA-ORXU01001515-ORXU01001515.1-marine-metagenome-genome-assembly--contig:-NODE-1515-length-18623-cov-4.409414_pt1 | contig 18623 bp, 19 predicted proteins | sample MGYA00237869_ERZ511484 | MGnify/ENA metagenome assembly ERZ511484
TGAAAGTGGACTGTATCGCTTTACAGCTGCCAACGAAAAATCTTGTTCAGCAACCGCCCAAATCTACGTGCAACTAGATGTCCTAGGAACCGCTTCCGCTACCCAAAAACAAGTTGTAAATATTTTTCCAAACCCTGCCAATCAATTTGTTTACTTCGAAAATCTACCAGATGACTTAATTGGTATACAGGTTTTTAATGTTGCGGGTGAATATATTATGGAAGTTGCTAATAATAAAATGGATATAGCGACAATAACTCCTATCAATAACCAGGGAGTATCCACGAGTGCAGAAGCATAAGTGCAGTCATTTTGTATTGCTGCAAACATTCCCACGATAGCGATAGAGGCGGCCGGCGTGTTTAAGCCCATGAAATCCGTTCCCTGACGCTCATCTATATTGAACTTGGCCAGCCGCAAACATGCCGATATCGTATATATGAATCCTACAAACGATATTATTGCGAATCCTTGTGTCCAATCTGTTGATAGGATGGTGTACAGTACTATTCCCGGAAAAAATCCAAATGAAACCATATCAGCTAAGGAATCCAATTCAGCACCGAGTGAGCTAGAAACCTTAAGCGCTCGCGCCGCCAACCCGTCGAATAAGTCAAATATTAACGATGCCAGGAAACAACCATACATTACATCGTACGCCCCGTGTATGAGCGCAACGACTGCGATGCAGCCCGATAAAAGATTTGATAGTGTTAATACATTCGGCAGGTTAAACATGTGCAACTTAATATGCTACAGGCAAATTTAAGCTATTGTGAGTTGGTGGTATGCTGACCAATTTATGTTCAAAGCATCGTTTTCATAGATTGAAGACTCTTAACAAGGATACTGTATATAAAATAACGACCGTTTGAGACAACCTAAAGCAGGCGTTTTATCGTTACTTAGGAGACGTAGCTTTTATTTACTTTGCGGGGCCTTGAAAAAACTGTCGATGTTAAAATACTTTGCTTTCTTTTTATGCTCACTTTTTGTGGTTGGTCTAACGGCGCAACCTACGAATGACGATTGCTTTGTGCCCTTAGAGCTCACGACGCAGTTAGGGCGAATGTGTTCAGATGTGGGTGCATATGGTAATCAAGGTGCAACTTTCTCTGTGCTTGTATCCGATCCAGATTGCTGGCCACAGGATATGAATACGGCCGATGTGTGGTTTTCTTTTCGTGCAAGTGGATCCGCATTGACCGTCACGATGAACGGCCAGACGAATTTCATGCCGGGCGGTACGCTTCGTAATCCGCAGTTTGCCATATACGAAGGAGTTTGTGGCAGCTTGACATTGCTCAATTGCATCTCGGATGCAACTGGGTCTAATTCTATCGAGCTGGTGCAAACTGATCTTGTTATAGGTCAGCGCTATTATATACGCACAGCAGCTCGCGCGGCAGGACAAGGGAGTTTTCAACTGTGCCTCAACTCATTTAATTTGGTGCCACCCCCTGAATCGGACTGTGCCGATGCAGTTTTATTATGTGATAAATCCTCTTTTAATGTTGAGCGTCTTGCAGGCACGGGATCTGAGACTAATGAAATATTGACGCTTGGACTATGCCTAAATGAAGAACTAGCGTCCTCTTGGTACAAATGGGTTTGCGATGTTTCAGGTACTCTCACATTTACGCTAACACCTAATAACCCTGCTGACGATTTGGACTTTATCTTATTCGAGTTGCCGGGCGGGTTAGATGATTGTGAAAATAAATCTGCTATCAGATGTATGGCCTCTGGCGAGAATGTTAATCAGCCGCTGGGAGATTGGGTTCGATGCACTGGGCCTACTGGCTTGGAGATAGGTGATCCGGATGTGATCGAACTAGCCGGTTGTGCCGAGCCGTCGAACGACAACTTTGTCGCTGAAGTGAATATAGTTGCTGGTCGTGCGTATGTGCTGATGATTAATAATTTTTCACAATCGGGCCAAGGGTTTACTATGGAATTTGGAGGTTCAGGAACATTTTTAGGTCCTGAAGCACAGATCGATTTTGTCGATGGGCAAGATCTAGATTCGATAGAATGCGATAAAACATTTACAGTTGTTGAAAATATTAATTTTCCTACAGGTACTATAGCTAATATAGAATGGAGATTTGGCGCTGATGCGACACCGATGCTTGCTAGCGGACCCGGTCCACACAGTGTGACTTATTCTTCCATTGGTTTTAAGACAATCACGATGAGTTTGACGACTGATCGAGGATGTATTTTTAATGAATTTATAGAATTTGACGTGTTACCCTGCTGTGTTGATATTATGGGACGTGATCTGGTTGTTGATTCAGTGGTAGATTTAATTTGTGCGAATATTCCATCTGGTCAAGTAGCGGTCACTGCCGTTGGTGGCGAACCGTTTTATGAATATTCACTTGATGGAAATGATTTTCAATTTAATGATGTCTTTAATAATTTACCGGCAGGAGAAGTAGAGATATTTGTCCGGGATCGCAAAGGTTGCATAGATTCGGTAATGGCTGAAATCATCGCTCCGCCGCCGCTTGTTGTTGATGCAGGCAGAGATCGCACGATTGGGTTGGGATGTGAAATTGACATCGCCGCTAGTGTTAGTCCACCAGGAACGCCCGTTATTTATACATGGACCTCGTCAGATACGGCTTTTGATAATCCGGGGCTGCCAGAGTTTTCAACTTTTCCGCCTGGCACGACTATTTATGAAATCCAAGTGAGCAATGACGTCGGTTGTTTGGCGACAGATTCCGTTACTATATTTTCGGATGGGCTTCGACCGGTTTTTATTCCCAATGCGTTTAGTCCAAATAACGATGGCATAAATGATTTTTTCACGGTTTTTTCTAACAAGGCAAGCCGCGAAATTGCATTGTTGCAAGTGTATGACCGTTGGGGTGCCAAGGTATTTGAAAGCCGAAATATTCCGACCAATGAAGTGACGATGGGTTGGGATGGCACGGCTGCTGGTGTGGTTTTAAATCCTGGGACATATGTCTATGTGGCGCAAGTCCTATTTGTCGACGGTGTATTAAATACATTCAAAGGAGAAATTAATATTATCAAATAGAGCTGCTTTTCCACGTATTTAATTTTCTATGAAAAATACTTTTTTCTATATAATTTTATTTTTGATTTCTTTTGGGCTTCTTTCCTGTGAGAATGATATAAAAGATATAGAGGCCATAGAGCGACAAGTCGATAATACGGATTGGTTTAAAGATATTGAACTCTCCTATAGCGATTCCGCACGCATTCGTGTATTAATTTCTGCTCCCATCATGGAAAGTAAATATGAGCACAATCGTATATCTGAAGACAATTTTCCAGAAGGTCTGGAAGTCGATTTTTTCGATGAAAAGGGTGTTGCAAACAGTTGGCTTTCTGCCAAGCGTGCCAAGCGTTTCCCGCAGAAAAACTTGATAGTTGTGCGAGATAGTGTTGTGCTATATAATATCGAAGGAGACACATTGCGGACGGACGAGTTGTTTTGGGATAATAAAGACGGTCAAATATATACAGAGCGTGTATTTAGATATTCTAAAGCTGACGGCGAGCGTATTTTTGGTCGCAAATTCCGATCTGATCAAAGTTTTACCGAGTATTCTCTTGAGAAGATGTCTGGTAAGATTAAGCAAGTGGTGGAGTAAAGACTAATCTTGACTCAGAAACGTTTATATGTTCATTCGGCATTAAATTCTTTAAACAAGTTTGATTTTTTTCAAATTTTTAGGACATACTATTGCAGTGGTATTTTTGACAATTACGACGCAAGTGGGCGGTGTCATTTGGATACTCACGTTTTTGTCTTTCAGACTTACATCGAGGAAGCGTGGACTTTGGCCTCGACTAGTTTTTTTCATTTTGGCTTACGTATTTGTCTCATTGCTAATTGTGCCTCCATTGGCCAAACTTAATAATCGAGTACCATTGCCGATGATGAAATCAGGTAATTTGATTCCTCACATGATATTGACGCCGATGTTAAATCGGCACTATGTCAGTCCTGCTTTGCGGAATGGGTTAATCGAAGTCGCGGATGAATTAAATCATAAAGATCAGACAGTTAAGGTATCGTATTTGGATGCCAATTTCCCCTTCATGGATGGTTTTCCGTTGCTACCTCATTTGAGTCATGACGATGGTCGCAAAATTGATTTATCATTCTATTATAGAAATGACGAGAAACCTGTGTTAGATAAACCCTCATTTTCTGGTTACGGGACATTCGTGCAGCCAAAAGCTGGGGAGAGCAATCAAACACAAATCTGTAAGTCGAGCGGGTATAGGCAATATGACTTCACCAAGTACCTGACGCTAGGTAGTCGCGCGGGTTTGGTTTTTGATGAAAATGGAACTCGGTTATTAATTTCCACTATCTTGAGAAAAATGAATGTGCAGAAAATATTAATCGAACCACATTTAAAAAATCGGATGAATTTATCGAGCGATAAAATTAGATTTCATGGATGTCATGCTGTGCGTCATGATGATCATATTCACTTGCAGGTAAATTAAAGGGTAAATATATCTTACTAGAAATAGCTTAATTTATAACTCAATGGCTTAAAATCGCTACCGATCTATACCCGAATGGATTAATCTTATCGTCTCGATTTTTTTATCACTGACTTGGACAACAACAAATCGATATTCGCCAAGATCTATTTCCGAACCTTCTTCTGGTATCGTTTCAGTTGTCAATACGAGATATCCTGATAGGGTAGTGTATTCGCCTTCAGGAATATTTATTTCTTCGTATTTGTCGTTAATATAGTCTGTCTCAATTCTTCCACTAAAAAGGTATTCGTTTTCATTTAATTTGAATTCGATATGACCTTCTTCATCGTGCTCGTCCTCTATTTCTCCAAATATTTCTTCCAATATATCTTCCATCGTAATAATACCCGATACGCCACCGAACTCATCAACGACACAGGCTATATTAACATTCTCACGCATAAAGCGAATCAGCAAGTCCTGGACATTCATAGCTTCTGGCACAAATGGAAGATCGTAGAGTATTTCTTTAATATTACCTGGCTCATCCAAAAACTGGAGGTGATGCACATACCCGATGATTTCATCGATCTCCCCGGCAGTAACCAAAATCCGCGATAAGTTTGTTTTTTTAAAAAGTTCAATAAATTCGGCTGTGCTAGAGTCGACATCGATGTGTACTATTTCGGTTCGCGGGATCATACACTCGCGCACTTTAGTAGATTGCAAATGCAAGGCATTTTTAAACATGTCTGTTTCCATTGCATCCTCGTTGCCTTTGGCCCGCACATCGACAAAATCTTGTAAGTCCATTCTCGTAAAAACACGTAATTCTTCCGTGTCTGGAACCCCAAGCACATATTTTAAAAATATATTGGAGGTTTTAGTCATGATATACGCGGGTATCCCCAACAACCATTTGAAAATCAATAGAGGATAGGTGAATAGATAAAGCAGTTTGTTAGAGAAAATTCCAAAAATTGTTTTTGGAGTAAATTCTCCAAATACTAAGACAATCAATGTGGTGATGATAGTTTTGGCAAAAATCGAAAGTGCTGGAGCCGCGATCCAAGTATCTAATAACGGATCCAAAATACGATCCATCAGGATGGCGAATATGACCAGCGCGATGTTATTTCCTACGAGCATGATACCAATAAAATGATCTGGCTTGTCAAAAAAACGAGATAAAATCTGCCCTCGGCGTCCACCTGTTTTACGTTTGAGTTCAACCTCGATCTTGCTGGCAGATATAAATGCAATCTCGGAGCCTGAAAAGAAGGCCGATAAGAGCAATACAATGATGACGAGTAGGATAAGTTCCATAGGTCAAATATAGCTATTGCGCTGATTGCGTGTTATGAAATAGTAGCTTGTCGGGGTGCAACAAATTTTGGCATACCGCAAAAAAAGAAGCGGATGAATCGTTATCCATCCGCTTTCTACTTAATTCCTTACCTATGCTAAGTACTAATGAAGTGTGATTTATTGGTCATAGGTAAACGTGATTTGCTCTTTTTTACCAAAAACTTCTTGTTACCCTCTTCGTGTATGGACTTCTCAGGGGTATGCGTGATCTCAGAATGAGTTATCTCATTTAACTGTGATATTGATTGAAATCTTAGGTCATGACTAGATACGACGCTTTTTTAGTTTGATCTATAGGGTTGATGCTATTGTGCTTTGCAATCGCGCTTAAAGGGCTCTAGCGGCTATTTTAGCCGTTAAATTAACGGCTAAAATAGCCGCTAAATTTAGAGAGACTCGCCTGACTTCATTAAAATAATGAGATTTAATATTGATTAACAGCGGATTGTGCGCTTGTATAGTTTTTGTGACCTATGGCTGACATGAATTACAATCTAGAGGCCACGATGACCAAGTCAGGGAATATGCTAGAAAAGCAAAGTAAAATCAATGGTGCCATCCTTTGTCTGAATGGTATTATTGCTGATGAAGGCATTAGTGTCAATGGTATCATGTTAAATGACAAAACTGAAGAAGAGAAAAAAGCGATCAAGGCAGCTCAACAGATGGTCAGTGAACGACATGAAAAGCTGAGAAAATTATTAAACAATTATCGTGATGCCATCAATGATGAAAATGAAGACAAAAAAGCCGCTGAGATTGACAAACAGCTGGATGAGTATATGTCAGACAAATAAAAAGTTATTCATCAGATTAACAAGGCTTTAGAGATCTTTTTGACAGCACGATTGATTGCCCAATCGTTCGTTCCATAGCCGTTTTTAACGGATAAATTATCGGTTAATTTAACAGTTAAAAACGGCTGTTTACGACTGTGAAGCACTCACCACACTCGAAACCTGGTAATATGATAACGCTCCATTCAGTGAAGTAGAAACCTCCAATCTCCCGCTACATCAAATCCAAGCCACCTTAGATCTAAGCACCTCGATTTCAAACCAAAATTTCACACAACTTACACTTGCCCACATCATCAAAATACCCTACATTTGCGCCCTCTAATCACTAAAGTATTAGTATTATGCCAAAGATGAAGACTCATTCAGGTGCTAAGAAGCGCTTCAAAGTCACCGGTTCAGGTAAAGTGAAGCGGTTTCATGCCAACGCGTCTCACCTCATGAGAAAGAAGTCGAAACGTGCCAAGCAGGTATTGAACGGCTCTACACTTGTCAGCGATGCTGATGAGCAGAAAATGAAACGATTATTAGCAAAGTAAATCTTGTTTTAACCGCGAAATCAGGTTAAGCGCTCAATATCGAGCCCCTGACAAGCACCAAAACTAAATATTATGCCTCGGTCAGTAAACGCAGTCGCATCTCGTCGACGAAGAAAAAAAATCATCAAAGCCGCCAAAGGATATTTCGGCGCACGTAAAAACGTCTACACAGTTGCCAAGAACGCTGTAGAAAAAGCACTTTCATATGCTTATCGCGACAGACGTAACAAGAAAAGAGCCTTCAGAAGATTATGGATCGTAAGAATAAATGCAGCCGCTCGGCAAGAGGGTATGTCTTATTCAAGATTCATGAATGGAATGAAGCAAAAGAATATCGGTCTCAACCGAAAAGTTTTGGCTGACTTGGCTATGAACCACCCGGATGCATTTAAGGCATTGGTGGATCAAGTGAAGTAAGCCATTAGCATTTTCCAAATTATCTCCTATAAAATACTGCTCACCTTTGGTGGGGCTGAATAGATTTGTCTCTGTGGGACTTGACTTGCCGGTCATATCATTTCCGTAAACAGATTAAATCCTGACCATCCGGCCATCCCGCCACTATGATAAGCAAGTACTTTGCGCTCGGCCAATACGCCAGCGTATTCAGAAAAGAATGATTCCATCATCTTCCCATTGTAAAGTGGATCGAGAAGAATATCGGTCTGCCGATGAAACGAATCGACAAAGTCAACGAGCGCGTCGTCAACTTTACCAAATCTACACCGATGGGGATTCATGATCTGTACCTCGACTTGATCATTTAATTTGGACAATCCGGCCTTTAACGCTCCGATTTCATTTGTCTTTCGATCAACCGCTGGATATACCCATACTTCACATGGATAATTGATTTGCTGAATGATTCCGCTCGCAGTGGTAGAAGTACCGGCAGCCACAAGCCAAATGTCAGGTCTTAGTTGAGCGTCGATGACCTCATTGACGATTGCTCGACATCCGACTTCACCCATCGATGACTGTCCGCCCATCGGAACAAACAGCGAGTCATGCAACTCATACTGTGATAAAATCCGAGCTGGATCGATATTCAACTGATCAAAGTCTTGATTGGACAAAAAGTGGATCGACATACCCAGCGTCCGCATACGACCGATCATGTCATTCTCTTTCTTGTAATAATCACCTCTTATAAATCCACTACATCGTATGCCATACAATGCGCATGCCCCAGCAGTGGCCAGCAAATGATTAGAATATGGTCCACCACAAGTGACTATACCTTTTTGATCGGAAGTGTCGAAATGATCAAAATAGCCGGAAATTTTGCGCCACTTATTTCCAACAATATCTGGATGGATCAGGTCATCCCGTTTCATCCAAAATGAAACTTGTTTATCTTCGCCATATTGATATGACAGAGATTCGGTCGGTGATGGTATATTAATTCGGTCCAATTTCACGTTAGATTGACCAACAAATGTAAAACTCGTCCGTTTAAAATTTATGCAAATACGACATCCTAAATATTATCATGATGAAGTTTGGAACACTCTGACGCACGGGCTAGGGTTGGTGTTTATCGTGGTTGGAGGGATAGCATTGCTTATACAAGCGTATGGCGCTTCATTATTGGATTTGGTAGCCGTGTCAATATATGTCGCGGGAGCCATGTTTGTCTACGCAAGTTCTACGGCTTATCACGCTACACGTCCGGGTGTCTTGAAAGAGCGATTGAACAGAATCGATCACATCAGCATTTACTTTATGATTGCCGGAAGCCATATGCCTATCATATTGAGATACTTTAATAATTCAGAAGGCTATTTATTTTTGGCCATATTATGGTCGCTGGTTCTTCTCGGGATTATTTTTAAAGTATTTTTTATGGAAAAATCAGAAACCATAAGTCTGATTTTATATGTTGTCATGGGATGTCTGTCCGTATTTTTATTTCCGCAAATGACAGTTCTGATATCGCCTTTATTACTTAAGCTTTTATTAGCAGGTGGGCTATTTTATTTAATAGGAATTATTTTTTATTGCTGGCACTCATTGCCATACAATCATCCAATCTGGCACCTTTTTGTTCTTGCAGGCAGTATCGCTCATTTCATTGCGATATATCTAGTCGTGTCTAGCTAGAGTATTACTCGATCTGATCGACAGTTTTCATAGTATCAAACTTTCAATATCATCAATCGACGTGTCACTATGCGTTTGCCATTTCGATCGATTAATGAATAAAAGTAAGTTCCCCGTGGCAGGAACGATAGATCGGATAATATGACAGTACCGGTTTTTAATGATTCGTCAACTGTCCACAATTTTTTACCGAGTAAATTAAATACACTTAATTCATATTGACCTTCAGGGATATTAAAAAATTCAAATCGCACGTTTCCAAATGAAGGATTTGGATATACGTAAACACCGCGCAACCTTTTTTCTGGACTTATAATTTTTGCGAATTTTGGATCAGCACTGAATATTACACGCTCGATTTCATCGCGTTCATTGGTATACACTTCGGCTATCGGACCGGGTGATCCATCTGCAATAAAAATATAAGAATATGTGATACTGTTCCAGGTAATATCCGCAAGCATAGATTTCATGGTCGGTGTAACATCCTCCCATTGATCAGCCGAATTGCGAGCCCAAACAGTCATGGTTTGTTCCTCGATGCGTCTTTCTCGGATGACGTCGTACGATTCATTTTGCAATAACAACATGCCCATAGCGTCTGCAGCATCGTCCCGATTGATTTCCAGCACGATTCTCAAGGTGTCCATCATATTATAATCGTCAAGATGAAATTCCAGTGGAATTTCTGACCAGGGAATGTATCCTATCAAGCGCGAATATTCAGAAGAGGCTTCATTAAAATTGACCGGATTATCATATTCAAGCAAAGGTGGAAAAGCACGTAAGCTTATATCGCTGCCGATGCGTAATGGGTCTGTATTCAATATACTCGATAAAAACACATCGCCCTCACGTTCGACATAGCGAAGGGACGAGCTTGACGTCTGAATGACCAGGCTATTTGGGCTATCACCCTGTTTGTATTCGTATCTGCGCACAAATGGTGATTGCAACGTCGTAAAGTCCCAAACTCGATTTGGTCCCGGCTCACCCAAATCAATCCCCGTCGGCAGATTATCAACCAGACTAAAAACTGAATCACCCACACGTGGCATCACAGTCACTTGTGCGGCCAAGTTAATATTAAAAAACAGGTAAAGCAGGCATGCTATGTATGTACAAATCTTTCGCATTCGGAACCCTAAAAGTACGTCATATCATACATTCGATTAAATGATCGAACGACTATTCTGCTTCGTTAGTCGAAAGCTGACTAATTCTAAATCTGCAGGGCTGAGATTCTGAACCTTATTGCACCATTAGTCACATATTCTAAATTTCAGCAAAGAGAGAATAAAAAATTAGCTGCCCCCGATAGCTATCCTAGGCACTTTTAAAGATTGGCTATTAGCCTGAAAATCAGCCAATGGCCATTGGCTAGTTGTACCGACACGTGAGTGGCGAGTATCCACTAGATGAATCGAAATTAAAAATTTCGTTCATGTCGGGACTAAAAGCTGGGAATTCCTGATAACTGCTTAAGTATTAAATTTCAATACGATCCTATCAATTAACAAAAAACGGCAAAATAGGAATTGCCCCGAAAGCTAAATATAGATTTTGACAAATGAAGCGATAGCCTTGTTTACATCCGTTGCAATTCAACAAATTTCATGTATTCACCGCGATGTGCGAGGAGCTGTTCGTGGTTGCCGGTTTCGACAATTTCACCGTCCCGAAGTACGACTATCTGATCCGCATGTTGGATCGTCGATAAACGATGGGCAATCACAATAGCTGTTCTGTTTTTCAGAACTTCGACCATTGCCTTTTGTACGGCCAATTCTGATTCCGAATCAAGTGCTGACGTCGCTTCATCCAATATGAGTACGGAAGGGTCATTCAATATAGCCCTTGCGATCGCAATTCGCTGACGTTGACCACCACTCAGTTTTTGACCAGTGTCGCCAACATTCGAGTTATATCCATCCGGCATTTCTTCTATAAAATCGTGTGCATAAGCCAGTCGCGCAGCTTGTTTAATCAAATTGATATCCGTGATGTCGCTACCAAAAGAAATATTATCAGCAATACTTGAATTAAATAAAAAAGGCTGCTGCGTGACGACACCAAACTGTTGACGAAGAGATTGTAATGTGAATGTATTTAATGGAGTTCCATCATATAAAACCTCACCTTGTGTTGGCTCATAAAATCGAAGTATTAAATCCGCCAAAGTCGATTTTCCAGAACCAGAAGACCCGACTAATGCCAGTGTTTCTCCTCGTTTTATTGATAAATTAATATCTTTTAAAACAGAAGGTGTATCTGTTCGATATTGAAACGACAGGTTTTTTATTTCGATAGAATTATTGAGCGCTGTGCATGTTTGATCGCCTTGAGTATTTATTATTGGGTTCTCAAAAGCAAGAATGTGGTTTATTCGCTCATAGGCTGCTAATCCTTTTTGAACGTTCGAGTATGCCGATGAAATACTTTTACTAGGCCCGATCATATAGAAGAATGCTAGCAGGTACGCCAAGAATACTTCGGCCTCAATCTCGCCACCAAAAACTAAATGAGCCCCATAAATAAATAATACACAAACGGCAATTATACCCAAGACTTCGGAAAGGGGAGAGGCAATATCTTTTCGCCAAAAGAGTCGAGTCAGTAAATGCTTATATCGATTGTTTTCCTCATTGAAGCGTGATTGCACCATTGGTTCGGCCGTAAACGCTTTGATGACCTTACTCCCGGATAACGTTTCCTCGACATGCGATAATATCTTACCGAGTGAATCTTGAACGCGACCGGACTGCTTTTTTAATTGACTCGCGATACCTCCGATGATTAATCCAGTAAAAAGTAGCATCACTAATACAAAAAGCGTCAATTGCACATTCACCATAAGCATAAATACGATCATGCCAATAATGATTAATGGATCGCGAACTAGCTTTTCGACCGTACTTAATATAGACCATTCGACTTCTTGTACATCGGCGCTCATGCGTGCGATTAAATCTCCTTTACGTTCTTCTGTAAAAAATGACAGCGGTAAGTTCGTAATTTTATTAAATAGTTGACTTCGCAGATCTCGAATCACACCATTACGCACTGGAGCAATAAAAAATAGCGATAAATATTGAAATAAATTTTTAATCAGAAAAAGTGATACCAATAAAATACAAATTTTTATTAATGCATCATTTTTGGTTGGTGCTGATTGGATCCAATCCATCAGCTGATATTGAAAGTACGTGTCGGCAGAAGATAAAGAAAATGTAGGTGCAGTCTCTGGCAATTCATTTTCAGTGCTGAAAAACAAGTTGAACACCGGGATGACAACCGGTACCGTCAAAATCGTAAAAATAGCAGTCAGAATATTGCATACAACATTGAGTCCGACTAAGCGCTTGTAATGAACAACGAGAGATAATAATTTCCCGATTGATTTCATGAGTGGATTTTAATCTTCCATCGAAAAGCTATTCAAAAACCCTGTATCAAAGTTTCCTTCAACAAACTGCTTATTACGCATCAATTTCTTGTGGAATGGTACAGTCGTCTTGATCCCTTCTATAACGAATTCATCTAGAGATCGTTGAACTTTTCGGATACATTCTTCACGTGTTTGCGCTTTGCAGATGAGTTTGGCGATCATACTGTCGTAGTGCGGAGATACTTCGTAGCCCGCATAAACATGCGTATCGACCCGAACGCCGTGACCTTTAGGCGAATGAAAAGATGTAATCAACCCCGGATTTGGTCGGAAGTTGTTGTACACATCTTCCGCATTGATCCGACATTCTATCGCATGTAAAAGTGGATAGTAGCTCACACCGGATATAGGAATGCCTGCTGCCACTTTGATTTGTTCCTTGATCAAGTCGTGGTCGATGACCTCTTCTGTCACGGGATGCTCAACTTGAATACGCGTATTCATTTCCATGAAATAAAATTCGCGGTGTTTGTCCACCAAAAATTCTACGGTACCCACACCTTCATATTTGATCGATTCTCCAGCTTTGATAGCGGCTTCTCCCATTTTTTGACGAAGTTCTTCAGTCATGAATGGTGATGGACATTCTTCTACTAACTTTTGATGACGACGCTGAATAGAGCAATCTCGTTCTGATAAATGCACAACCCGACCTTCTTGATCACCGACGATTTGAAATTCGATATGTCGCGGATTCTCGATAAATTTTTCTAAGTAGCAACCTGGATTTCCAAAGGACGCTTTGGCTTCGTTTTGCGCCATGTTGAATTGACTCTCGAATTCGTCATCGTCCCATACCACACGCATTCCTTTTCCACCACCACCTGCTGTGGCTTTAATGATGACAGGGTATCCGATTTTATTTGCTCGTTTTTTTCCGTCATCCACTTTTTTTATCAATCCTTCTGAACCAGGTATAACTGGAACCCCGGCTTTCACCATGGTTTTTTTAGCCGTGATTTTATCACCCATGCGCCGAATCATATGCGGCGTAGGTCCGATAAATTTAATACCATATTCCGCGCATACTTCTGCGAAATCAGCATTCTCAGCCAAAAAGCCATATCCCGGATGCACCGCGTCAGCGTTGGTTATTTCAACTGCCGCCATGATTTTAGGAATCGATAGATATGACTCGGTAGAACTCGGTGGACCTATACATACTGCCTCATCAGCAAATCTGACGTGCAGACTTTCGCGATCGGCCGTACTATAGACGGCGACTGTTCCGATGCCCATTTCCCTACATGTTCTAATGATACGTAGAGCTATTTCACCTCTATTGGCGATTAATATTTTATTAAACATGGTATTGGTGTTTGTGAATCAATCGAACGTTTTACGTTCAGTCTCAACTGCCACTCGGGTCTACTAGAAACAACACTTGATCATATTCCACGGGTGAGGCATCCTCCACAACTACTTTGACGACTTTGCCTGATACTTCAGAAACAATTTCATTGAATAGTTTCATCGCTTCCACAATACATACAACAGATCCAGTTTCGATCATATCACCTACTTTGATGTAAGGATCTTTCCCTGGTGAGGGAGCTCTATAAAATGTACCGACGATAGGAGAACGTACTTCGAGCAAATTGCTATCGGCCGCATCATCCGCGGCTTGTGCATCTGAGCTGGCACTCGATTCTGCAGGAGCACTTTCCTTAGGAGCAGGTTCATTTTCAGGCCTGTAAACAGGAGCCGAAGGCATGAATTCAGGAGTAGCCGTGATGTGTCTGATCTCCTTACTGCCTTTTTGATACTTATCCGTTTTGATCATGACTTCGAAGTCGCCATCTTTCATTTTGAATTCCGAGAGATTGGATTTCCCAATGAGCTTTATCAGATTCGTGATGTCTTTATATTCCATGGTTTTTGGCTGATTTAAAAGTTATGCATTATTCGCGTTTCAATCACTTTGCGCGCTCTATATATGTACCGGTACGTGTGTCGATTTTAATCTTTTCACCTTGATTAATAAAAAGCGGGACTCGGATCTCTGCTCCAGTCTCCATTGTAGCAGGTTTCATCGAGTTGGTAGCTGTGTCACCTTTAACGCCGGGCTCTGTATACGTGATTTCCAACACGATATGCTGTGGAAGCTCCAGAGTCAAGGGAGTTTCGGTCGCTGCTTGAATCAATATATCGACAGTTGAGCCCTCTTTCAGTAGTTCTGGGCGATCGATCATTTCCTCTTGGATAGACACTTGCTCATACGTTTCATTATTCATGAAATGATAGCCCATATCATCCTTATATAGATATTGGAATTGACGCCTTTCTATACGCACAGTGGTAATCTTGTGACCGGCAGGGAAAGTATTATCTAAGACTTTTCCAGTCGTTAGACTCTTCATTTTGGTACGGACAAAGGCATTTCCCTTCCCAGGTTTTACGTGCTGAAACTCAATCACTTGAAAAATGTCGTGGTTATATTCGAGGCAAAGCCCATTTCTGATATCAGATGTATTAGCCATTAAGTCTGTGCAATTTAAAGATTTATAGCGAAAAACCGCGCGCAAATATAGCATATTAGTAACAGCCCCACGATCTAAATCTTGCTGAAACATCAATTTTTTGATGCCATTTTGGTCCAAATTGTACGATTTACGCCATTTTTCATGCCATTTCGATTAAAATGACCAAGATTTAATTTCTTCACATACGCAGAGGAATTCTGACGGATTTGATGTAATCGGTTGACTGGCTCCTCTATGAAATGCAATAAGGGGCTCTAGCGGCTATTTTAGCGGATAAAATAACGGCTAATTTAGCGGCTAAATTAGCCGTTAAAGCAACAACACCACCATCCTATATGGTTTGTAGCGATCTTAAAAGATCGACTGTCTACAAATGTATATCATCAAAGCAGGATAGTGCTCCAATAAAATACTTGATAGTTCATGAAAATAAAAAGACTGCTCAGATTCTAGTTCGCCAACAACATGAGTCTGTTAAGGATGACGAATAATCAAACATGAATTTGGTTCTTAGCGCACAAGATCGCATTCCAATCTGAAGAACATCAGGCGTTGTAAAATAGGCAAAGAAACTAGTTATCGATCCCCATCATACGCCCAGATGAAATCACAAGCTCCCCATGTGAACCCACCACCAAATGCAGTAAATACAATTCGCTGGCCTTTTTTGAGCTGTTTCTCGTAATCCCAAAGACAAAGAGGTAGGGTTGCAGCCGTCGTATTGCCATAGCGGCCGATATTGACCATGATTTTTTCCATAGGAACTTCGGCCAAAGACGCGACCGTCTGTATGATGCGCATGTTTGCTTGATGCGGCACTAACCAATCGAGATCGTCAACAGCCAGATTTTGCTTTTTCATAAGATCAACGACTGCCTTGGACATTTCCTTCACCGCAGCTTTGAATACAGTACGTCCGTCTTGTCTTACAAAATGCTCCTTATCACGAACGCTCTCCAAAGAGGCTGGTTTTTTAGAACCTCCAGCCACCATATGCAAAAAGTTACGTCCATTACCATCTGCCCGGAGAACAGCATCTTGATAACCAACTCCATCCTCAGCCCCTGATTCAAGCAGCACAGCACCTGCGCCATCACCAAAAATGATGCACGTAGTTCGGTCTTCATAGTCAATAATCGAGCTCATCATATCTGCACCGACGATGACAACCTTTTTATACATCCCGGTTTTCACAAATTGTGCACCGGTGACCAACGCATATAAAAATCCCGAACAAGCAGCATTGATATCATATCCGAATGAATTGACCGCTCCAATTTTGTCTGCAATAGTATTGGCTGTATCTGGAAATACGCGATCAGCTGTTACTGTTGCGCAAATGATCATATCGATCTCGTCGGCTTGAAGTCCTGTTTTATTCATCAAATCGCGGACGGCTTCAACGCCCATGTCAGAAGTGGCTAATCCTTCTCCCTTCAATATCCGACGCTCTTTGATACCCGTGCGAGACTGAATCCACTCGTCATTGGTCTCTACCATCTTCTCCAAATCTTTGTTTGAAAGGATATCTTCCGGGACATACCCACCTACACCTGAAATTATCGCCGAATGCTGCATCAATCGTTGGTTTTATGAAGGCGCGAAAGGTACAAATTCTTTGATGTATTCCTAATTTTTTAAAAAAATATAACGGATAGTTTGTTTTTATAAAATCATGAATATCAATTCCATATACATATGAGATTCTTGTTTCTTGATTTTTATAAATACAGCGCATGATGCATGGTATGAAATTTGTCTAGTTGAACAGTGTAAAGCATTCGTAAACAGTTAAATAGTAACCGATGAAAACAGTGACAATGATAGTAGCCGTGATGATCAGCCTCTCTGTCTGTTCGTTTGCTAATGGACCAAAAGAGCCGCAGAAAGCTGGCATGTCTTACCTCTTGGCAAAAAACTATGCTGAAGCCCATTCGATGAAATATGTTCTCTATTTCAAGGCCGATTGGTGTATGCCATGTCAATGGATGGAGGAAACGACTTTTCAAGATGAAACGATTCAAGCTGCAGTAGACAACTTATTTATTCTGGTGCCACTCGATATCGACGAATTTGAAGGATTTGCATTAAAAGAATATTTTCAGGTTTACACACTGCCGACGATGCTTGTGTTCAATGAAAAACATGAAATTATTAATCGAAACGAAGGATCTCTCAGCCCTAGTGGTTTATTATCGCTCATCGCAAATGAAAACGCGCAAGCTTCAAGCTCAGCCCTTAATGGTGATAATCCTGTCGTCAATAATGCACTAAAAATTCAGCAGCCAGAAGCAGCACCAGTGGTGGATAAAACTCACTCGGAACCAAATTCATTGAACGATCAACCAGTATTGCAAGAATCACTTTCGCCATCTATTATAGAATCAGTTTCACGATACAGCGTCCAGCTAGGTGCTTTTTCTTCCTATGAAAATGCCAAAATAATTCAACAAAAAGCAAATCAGTACACGACAGAGCCCGTTGAGATTTCTTCGATTGCAAAAGGAGATGCTTTTATTTATAAAGTTTATGCCGGAAAACTCCACACAGAAAGCGAAGCAACTCAATTAAAAAATACGCTTTCTAGTTACGGTATGAATGGATTCGTAAAATCCGTCGTACTCGGATCAAAAAGCTAAAATATTAGACTCCAATTTTAATTATTCAACAATTTCAGAATAAAATGTATTTCGCCGAATTTATTTCGCGTAATGAGTCCGATAGGGACGGCATAAAAAAACACGTGCCGTAATCCCTCTATAGTCGATTGAAAATTAGAGTCCCAAGGGGACGGCATACAAAAGAGCATCACGTAAGTCATGCTCCAAGGGGACGGCATACGAAAGAGCATCACGTAAGTCGTGCTCGATCGGGGCGACATCCAAAAGCGCATGACGTAATTCATACGAAACCATCGGAGCGACATAATACAATCAACAATTTTCAAATATAGAATTGAATATTCGCGAACAATACAACCATACACAACAAAAAAATGGCCATCATTTCTGACGGCCATTTAATAGTTAATATTTAAATTATTTCTATCGCATCAAAGTAAATTCTCCTTTGATCACTTTTTGAACACCAGTGATAAACTCTACCTCGGCATAATAAACATATACACCACCTGGAGCCTCTTCATCTCTCCACATGCCGTCCCATGCGTATGCAGGGTCTATCGTCAATGAAGGTGGAATTTCACCTCGCAAGAACATGCGCTCACCCCAGCGATTATAAATTGCAAATGAGTGAATCGCTTCCACTGATTCTGGATTAGCAAAAATGTAAATACGCTCATTCTCTGGATTTCCACTATTCGGATACATCGCAGTTGGAATATAAATACGCTCAGCAAACTTTGCAACAACCAACACATTATCTCTTTCTACGCAGCCATTTA
>ENA-ORXU01001516-ORXU01001516.1-marine-metagenome-genome-assembly--contig:-NODE-1516-length-18623-cov-3.066753_pt1 | contig 18623 bp, 17 predicted proteins | sample MGYA00237869_ERZ511484 | MGnify/ENA metagenome assembly ERZ511484
AGTCGAGCGTGCACGGGCCAGAACGGTAATCGGGCGCGGACCATCTCCGAGGCGGTAGCCGAGCGTAAGTGCAAGACTCGGACTCAAGACTCCCGTCCCGGAGTTGCGTACCTCCTGGTAGTCACCGTCCTTGAAGGCGAAGGCGCGCTCGTAGACAAAAACGTGCGCATAACCGACACCTACCATCGCGGCTACCGAGAAGCGCCCGGGTAGCCATTGGTAGCCGAACGACGCGTCCGCATGTACGGCCGAGCGCAGATTGCGATGGCGATAGTAGCCGAGTCCGCCGGTGAGTGTCCAGTCGCCGTGTCGCATTTTATTGAGCGGGTAGCTCAGTTCGGCGCCGACGGCTGGCTCAAAGGGGTAGGCGAAGGCGGCGCCTCCAGGGAGGGCAATGGTCTCGTCCATGACGAAGGCGGCTAACTGAATGGTGCGCGTAGTGTCAGCCGCATGTTCGGAAAGGCAGGTGAGTAATGCTAGCGTGAGGGCGGGGACGTTGAGATCTGCGAGCAAGGGCGTCTGCGTTGATGTGGTGCAAAGCTCCGTGTGCGTTGATCGGTCGGCGTCCGGGATTGGTGCATTACGCGATATCCGAACCGGCTCCCTACGCGGCCTAGGGTACCGGGGTAATTTCCTTGCCCTGTTGTCGGTAAGCGCTCGGGGTCATTCCAACGGCATCCTTGAAAGCGTGATTAAAGCTTGACTTGGAGCGAAATCCGGACTCCAGTCCAATGGCCACAATGCTGAAGTGCGCAAACTCCGGATTAAGAAGCATCGTTTTGACCGCTCTCACCCGGTGTTCAGTGACTAGCTGCGAGAAGGTGGGCCGCCCAGCGCGAGATAAGAGTCGGCCTAGGTGACTCCCGCTAATCCCAATCTTGCTAGCAAGTAGCGCACGGGAGAGGTCTGGGTCGCGGTAGCTATGTTCCGTCATGAGGAGGCGATCGAGGGCAGCGAGGTGGGGGTTGGGCAAGGCAAGCTCGGCAGTAGTAGCGGGGATGGCCAATACATCGACAGAGGGATCCGGAGCAGAAGAGGAATGTGGGCCCGGAATCTGTACCGAAACAGGGTTGGTGACCGGATGCGGCAGTACATCGGGTTCCAGTTTTGGCGCAAGCCGCGCCTGCGTAAGGCGTAAAGCGATGGCGCGTCGGTTTTCGAGTAGCCGTAGCCCTAAAATGCCATTATACACCACGGCGCAGAGCAGCACCAGTACTACCGCCCACACGATCCCGAGTAGCTCCGCCTCAATCCAAATCGAGGCAATGTAAGTGAGTGCCCACACGAGAATTGTACCCGCGATCCAGGTCCACAATCGCCGCGCCCACGGGTAGGCGACATGCCCGCGGTGACGCCGGAGGAGCGCAGTGGTGGCGACGGCGAGAGCCACAGCGTAGCCAATGGTAAAGGCCTCCTCTATGATGTAGTAGGTGTCGAGGGCGGACGGTGTCGCCCAGGCTGGCAGTACGTACACCTCGAGTTCGGAGCTGCCGTCGAGGAGGAGGTTGATAACGGTAGTTGCGACGAAAGGGATGAGTAGCACGAAGCAAGAATCTCCGCTGGCGAGCTTGTCGTCGAGTAGGACTGCGAAGTACATCAGTATGCCCACCGGTACAAGCAGTTCAGGCATCAGGTCGTTGAGCACAACATAGGCTGTAGCGTCCCAGCCGAGCGTTAGCCTGCCGGACATGAAAGCCAGCCACGCGATGACTCCGAAAGTGAACCCGAGCCAGGTATTAGCGCGCGACCTAAGCGGCGGTGTCAGCAGAGCCGTAGTGAGCAGCCCCGCAATGACGGCGGCTACGAAGGTGAGCGCGGTAACAGCCATTGGCCCCCTAAAGATAGCTTGGATTGACTCGCAGTTGCATTCAGACCCAACAACAAGACTGAAGCGCATAATTCACCTTTGCGATGAAGGCGCTGGGTGGCTCCGCCATCCAATCTTATTGCTCATCGATTGGTGAGGCCAGTCGATGTAACGATCTATTTCAGTGAACACTTCGTGGAGTAATTATACTGTATTGTTGCCGCGTCCCAACAGCCTGTACTCTGCGGGATAGGCTGTCGCGCGCCGAGCCGCCGTAATTCTCAATGTCCTCAAATATCGATTCGAGCTTCTTCGATGATGCCGACTTCGGGCCAGGCCCTGTTTGTGCCAGGAGGGAGGATGCGAAACCAAAGGCCAGAAGAAGAAAGAGCGCTTTACGCATAGGGTTGGTAAGTAACAGCGTGACCCTCACGCGCTCCAAACTTTGCGGTGCTACTTCACACATTCGTGAAACCACAAGTCGTATCTTAGAGAACATGTCAATCGATTTAACCGCCGATATACAGACCCTCCGCGCCCAATTGGCCCAAATTGTTGATCGTGCATCCGAACGCCGACTCCGTTCTATCGCTGCTGCTGTTGCGGATACGCCAAATCCTCCTATTCCAGAAAGATTGCTTAAGCCAAGCGATGATGAACTGGCGCGTCAACTAGACGAACGATCAGGAAACAGCAAAACCATAAGCAGCGAGGAGGCCTACGCCCGGCTCAGAAATAGGTAGGTCAATTGTATCGATACCGATTCAGTGAAGAGGCTTATGATGATCTAGCTGCTGCGCTGGAATACTATCTAGAACACGCTCCTAGAGGCAGCATCGAACATTTTATAGAGGATGTCGAAAGGGTTTTCAGCCCAGTCCTTCGACATCCAAAACTCAAGCAAGTAGTGCCTATCAGGCCAAAATTTCGTCGAGTCACGGTCTGGCACTTTGCTTTCCTATATCGAATAGATGAAGAGCATGAGTATCTCGTGATCGATCGAATCTATCATGAACGCTCTTCAGAAAGCTAAATACCTCTTTCCGCCTCTACCTTGCCCCTATGCAAGCCCCACGCATCGTCGTTAAGGTCGGAACCAACGTGATGACCAATCGCGACCGGCGCATCGTGCGCCCGGTACTCCGCAACCTCGTGCGCCAGATCGCGGAGGTGTACGAGCGCGGGCTCTCCACGGTGCTCGTCTCCTCAGGGTCGATCATCGCGGGCATGGAACTGCTAGGCCCCAACATATCGGCCGACAATGAGACGCAGCGTCGCCAGGTCTATTCGGCTACCGGCCAGCCGCGACTCATGGGCATCTACTACGAACTGTTTGCGGAGTACGGCCTTCGCTCGGCCCAGGTGCTGCCTACCAAGAGCGACTTCAGCGTGGGTGCCAAGCGCGACAACATGGTGCAGTGCCTCGAAGGCCTTCTGGGTGCCGGCATCTTACCGGTCGTGAATGAAGACGATGCCGTGAGCGTAACGCAGTCGATGTTTCACGACAACGATGAGCTGGCCAGCCTTATGGCCGAACTGCTCGGTGCCGACCGCTTCATCATTCTCACCGATGCCGACGGTGTATTCGATGGGCACCCCAGCCACGAGCACACCTCCCTTATTCCTTCCGTATCTGCCAATGATGACTTGTCGCACTTCATCACCGAATCCGGCAAGGGTGAGGCCGAGGGGCGCGGCGGCATGGGCTCTAAGCTGGCCTTCGCCCAGCAAGCTGCTCGCCTCGGTATCCCTACCCACATCGTCAATGGCACGGCACATAATTCACTCGTCGATGTGATAGACGGAAAGCGTGTGGGCACCTTGGTGAGTCCCCTCAGCGGCACCCCCGTCTCCTAAACCTTCCCCGAGCATGCCCGCAGCTACAGCAACCGCTCCACAGGCGGCCCTCACGACCGACATTAAGAATCGCGTACTCACCAGCGTGATCGACCAGCTAGCGGCGCGTCGCACTGAGATCATCGAGGCCAACAAGAAAGATCTCGATGCCTACCCCGATCCATCCGATCGGGCGATGTACGATCGGCTCATCGTGGACGAGAAAAAGGTCGACGGCATGATTGGCGCCGTACGAGCTGTTTTGGCGCAAGCCGACCCCGTAGGCCGCATCATCTCCGAAGTAGAGCGCCCCAATGGCCTGCGCGTTGTGAACCGCAGCGTACCCTTCGGCACCATTCTTATCATCTACGAATCGCGACCCGACGTCACCGTGGAGGCAGCCGTACTCGCCTTCAAAGCGGGCAGTAAAATCTTGCTGAAGGGCGGCAAAGAGGCGCGCCATTCCAATCGAGCGCTCGTAGACTGTTGGCAGGTGGCCTTGCGGCAAAACGGCGTAGCCTCAGATCGCGTCAGGCTACTCGAATACGATCGCGCGGCTACCCAAGAATTCTTGCGCGAACCCACCGAGCCGCTCGATCTGATTGTGCCTCGCGGGGGCGACCGGCTCATCACCTTCGTACGCGAGCACGCCCGCTGCGCCGTGCTGGTAAGCGGGCGTGGCAACAACTTCCTCTATGCCGATTCGAGCTGCGATTGGGAGGCCACCAAACGTATCGTGGTCGACGCCAAAACCGCGAAGATTTCAGCTTGCAACGCACTCGATAAAGTGCTGCTCGATAGCAACATGCCCGCCATTGCAGAGCGCACCCGCGAACTCGTGTCGCTGCTCGAAGGTGAGGGCGTGAAAGTTCTGCTCGACGCAACCACAGCCTCCGCAATCGAGAGAGATTCGTCGCTGCAAGAGCAGCATTGGGACGAGGAGTTTCTCGCGATGCGCTGCGTGGTGGCAGGCGTCGCGAGTGTGGATGAGGCCATCGAACTCATCAACGCACACTCCGGCGGTCACTCCGCCAGCATTCTCACCGAAAATGAGGCAGCAGCTAGCGACTTCATGCTCCGGGTAGACTGTGCCGCCGTGTACCACAACGCCTCCACGCGCTTTACCGATGGAGGGGAAATGGGCGCTGGCGCCGAGCTCGCCATCAGCACCGATAAGTTGCACCACCGCGGCCCGCTGGGCCTGCGGCAGTTGGTAACGAATAAGTATTTCGTGTACGGGAGTGGGCAAACGCGTTCGGGGGACACGTCATACGCTCAACCCGTCATGGCGACTAAGTGAGCGAGCCCAAGCGAGTGAATGCACGGAGGCATTCCCAGAGGTGGTGCTCAAGCCTAGGAGGTATCTCGGCTCGCCACGACAGTTTGGGGTGTAGGGTCCCCGACCTGGAGTAACTCGATATGACGGTGAGGCTGAAGGGGTCCGCCGCGACCCGGGAGGTCGCCGGTCCTCGTCAGCCGTATACCACTCGGTGATTGCTGCCCGTGTGGCTTCCACTCTAACGCGTCGTGTTGCAGCTTAGTGGATTTCTCGGCTCGCTACGACAGAATGCGGTCGAGGGGACCCGACCTGGAGTGGCTCGAAATGACGGGTTGTTACAACCACCCACACCACGCCCTACCCGTCATGGCGACCAAGCGAGGGAGCCTCAGCGACTGAGTGCGCGGAGGCATCTCCTGGGGGCTATGCTGTAGCCTAGTGGATTTCTCGGCTCGCTACGACAGATTGGGGTCGAGGGGACCCGACCTGAAGTGGCTCGAAATGACGAATGGGCTGAGGGGGTCCGCCGCGACCCGGGAGGTCGCCCGTCCCCGTCAGCCGTAAACACCCCTTAAAACCGGTACCTCAATTGCCCCGCAACTTCAACTTGATCATCGGAGCCTGCCCGCCTGCCAAAAGCACCGCGCAACTCAGCAGTGAAATCGGGGCTGGCCCGAAAGCGAAGATTTAAGTAGGTCCTGTAACCCTGGCCATAGTAGGCTGGAATGCGGAAGCGATACAGCAGATCATTCTCAAACGCATAGATGCGACTGCTGTAATCGTCGGTGTCGATGAGCGCAATGCGACCCGTTGCACTGAAGCGACTGCCAAGTGGCTTAAGGAGGATATCCTGGTATACTACGGTTCCAGTGAAAACCTCGCCTTGCTCCTGAGTTCTCGCAAACTCCACGCGGGTGCGAAAGGTGAGTGACTTGCTGTAGGCGAGTCGGCCTTGCACACGGAGTGATGTGCGTACATATGGCTCCACGGTGCGGAGAGTAGGGCTTTCCGAGCGGCCCAAGTCGCGCTCAGCGACGCGATGGCGAAGTTGTGCATAGACTTGGTGCTTACGCCGCTTGTCGTACGTAAGGCGAAAAAGCCCATCGTACTGAGTGCTAGGACGTGATAATCGAAAGCGGGCGAACGGATGGGTGTAAACATCAACAAACCCTTGCGCCACCCACTCGGGCTTTAGCTGACTGCGAATACTGAGATAAACACCCTCTTCATTCTCCGGTCGGCGGCTCGTACCGAAAACATTATTGTACAAGGTCCGATAGGCAGCGTCATAGCGTCGTGCTACGATAGCTACATCTGTGCGCCGGTCGAGGCCCATCTGAATGCCGGTCAGTATCGCAGTAGCATCACGCCCGTCAACTGCTGCTTCGCCAAACCACGTCAGCGGCCCGAGAAAAGTTTGCCAGGCAAGGCTTGCGTTTTGAAGCCGATCACCCGTGAAGTCGAAGCGTTGATACAGCTGATCCTTTTGGCCGAATGGTACCTCAAAGTTGTGTTCGAGATAATGAATGCTCAATCGGCCCCAGCGCTTTTCATAGCTCAGTGCGCCGCCAAAGCTGGTGGCGGTATTGGCCCGGCGCCCAGCCACTTCGTTGGCGGTGCGGTGAAAACCACCGAGGCGGAATGTGCCAAAAGCAACGTCGTCAATTAGAGGATCGAGCGTATCCAGCGCACCGTCAGGGCGCGTGCGACTAGCCATAGCCATTGCTTTCCAAGGGCCCCGCTTGGCCACCGCAGCTGCCCCACGGAAAAAGCCCACCTCACGCACGGAGGCATGAGGGATCAGCCAGCGGCCATTCCGTTGGACATTCATCACCAAGGCGCTCTTGCCGGTGCCAAAGCCCGTGTAGCTAATCAAACCTTGCCCCCAATTGACGCCATAGTCGCCAAGGGCGACCGTTTTAATAAATCCGGGTAACTCATCTGCGTAAGCATGAGCGCTCACATAATCGAAAAGCAGCGGATTATTACTGCCTCCGTATTGTTCTCCAGCGTCGTTTTCAGCCACCACGCCGATACTGAATTGCCGCCCAGCTGTGGCGCGGACTCGCAGATAAATTGGAAGTCTAGGGCCAAGCCAATTGTCGACATTGGCCGAGGTTGTTTGATAGCCAGACCGAAATGCGGCAAAGCCCACGGCATCTTTGATTCTCGCTTTCAGCTTATCTACCACTGCGCTCGATCCGCTTGCAACTTCGACGAATGGCATCAGTGCCCGTACATCGTCGGTTGTAAGCCCGGGTACTGCCTGGAGCTCGAGCTCAGAGAGGTAGTCTCCGGCCTGAGCGCGACGCCTCACAATGGCCTGAGCCTGCGCCGGGCTCAATAGGTTGAGCGCAGCAAATTGCTCGACAGTCACCTCGTTTAGATCGAGGGGATTCTGCAAGTAGAACGCTCTAAGTTCGGAGATGCGCTCCAAATCTCCAGCTTCGGCACTCTCGTCATCGAGGCTACCGTCGATCAGCTGTTCAACTTCATCTTGGCTAGGCACGGTTGCGGGTACGCCCGGTCGCTGAGCAGCTACCTCGTTGAGCGCAATCACAACTAGCACGGTACAGATCAACCACCGACAGGAAAAACTCGCCACTTCAGCGAAGCTAGCATTGATCATGGGGTTTCATTGGCGTTGCGAGTACATGCGATTCGTTGTGCAGAACTTTCGTGCAACCGCTGCACTTAGTCGCTTGACACAGGTTTGAAAAGGCTCATTCGCACGCTGTGTGTTGCAGTTGGACTTTGTTCCGGGCATTGTTTTGCCGAAAGGCTAAGTCCAGGGCTTCGGCTGCTTGAGTAGCTAAGCCACCGGTAGGGTATAGCGTAGTCTGTAACTGAAAGCGTGGCGCAAGAAGCGTATTAAGCTCATTGACGATAAGGGAATCCAAGCCAGTGACTCTTGTGCCGGTCGCGTCCGAGAGTAGCGCAATTCGAACGCTCGGCATTGAGGAATCGGTGGCTGTTGGTTGTGCAAGCAGTCCCAAAGAGAGCGCGCTAAGCACAGCAAGTAGGCAGAGGCCAAGCTTGTCGAAGGAAGGGCGGGAAGGTTTCATTCGTGCAGATTCACTGGGTAAACGACGCGAAATTCACTTTGGTTCAGTACAAAAAGAACCAAAAGAAATAAATTTTCGCGACTACCGTGCCAACCCTAAAAAGCCCAACCTCCTCATGGGAAGCTGGGCCGATCGAATCTGCAAAAAATGTACTTCTGGGCATCTAGTCGGGATGCATCAGAATGCAAGCCCGACTTCTGAGCGATACAGCTAATTTTTTAACTTGGCTGCTTGCTTACTCGTCCACTCGGTCATGAGCTTTTTCAGACCTTCATCGAGGTGCTGATAGAAACCAATCATGTTGTCCAGCTTTCGCGAAAACTCAACTTGGCCGGCAGGTCGCTTACTTTTCACCTGCTCGAGCAGCGTTTCGATTTTCGTTGTGGCAGCCACCGCCTTACGCGCGGCTGCATGCCATTTATCAAAATCCACGTAGAAGTAGCGCTTCCGATCTCCGGGAAAGGTTCGGTATGAGAGCAACTGCTTCTGTTCGTGAAGCTCTTTGATTGCGTTTGAAATTGCACTCTTACTAGCCTGGAGAGCCTCTTTAATCGCGAAGAATTCCATGTAGGGTGGATCGGCGATAAGGAGCAGCGCGAAGAGTCGCGCAGGCATCGGCGCCAGGCCGGTCTGCTCAAACACTCGCCCGAACTCTTCGACGTCGAGCAACTGGCGAGGTGTAAACTCAGCAACTCGCGCAGATAGCTCTAGGGAATTTGCCGCCTCTGCGGCAGTTTCATGCTTCGACACTTGCTTCGATTTTTGGTTCTGGTAGTTCTGCGTCCAGTGTACGACGTTCGGGTGAGACTAGCGACATGATCAGGTCCTTGGTGTCCGCATCTAGCGAGAGAGTGCGCTGAGGGAAAGGGATGGTAATCCCTTCGGCATCAAAGCGCAGCTTGACTTCTCGGAGGATGTCCCGCTTCATGACGAATCCCAACTGGAAATTCCGTGCCCACACCCAGGCGCGAAGCTTGATTGCGCTGTCCTCGAGGTCCATAACTCGAACCACCACCTTGCGGTCGGATCCGGGACTGATACAATAGGGGTGATCCTCACATATTTCTGCGAAGATTTTCATGACGTACTCTAAGTCAGCATAGTAGCCTATGCCGACTTCGATAAACTCACAAGCCCGCTTATCCGTGAGGTGATAGTTGACCACATCGGCCTTGTTGATGTTGGCATTCGATACGAGCACCCGCTGGTTTTCGAAGTTTGCAATCACCGTGTGACGCAACGTGATGTCTTCTACGCGCCCCATGAGTCCGCTGTCGAGTTTGATTACATCACCCACGCGAAAGGGACGAAACGCAACGATGAGCATTCCACTCACGATGTTGGCGATACCCTCTTGAGAGGCTACACCTACCACAAGGGCAAGCACGCCAGCACCAGCGAGCGCAGTCTGAGCTAGTGTCCTCAAAGCAGGTACGGCCGCTGCGGCAAGCGACAGCCCCAAGCCGTATATGACGAAGTTGGCCAAGTAGCTTAGAAAGCGCAGGGTAGTCGCATCCGATTCTTCTGACTTGGTTGCTCCCTCAATTCGTTGACTAAGGAAATGCTGCGTTACGGCTGAGGAGACGATAGTCAGCATGACTACGGTTGCTATCCACAGCAGTCGTTGCAGGTTGGTGGTTAGCGTGGCGTAGTGCTCCTTGTCGATCAGGCCGTACGCGATGAGTAGCGCTCCCACCAATAGCATGAAGGCAGTTAGCACGCGCCGTAGAATTCCTAGGGTGTGGTAACCTCCACGCCCACGACTTTGCAGTCGGCGCATCAGTAAGCCCAGCCCACTCCGCATTGCCCACAGCAGAGACCCACCGATGAGAAGTACAGCGATTATCCAGCTGACGCTCGGATAGGTTGCGATGAAGTCGCGCATACTAAGAGCTTGTAGAATAGGGTAGAGCTCGCCCGAGACTCGAACGGGAAATCGGAGCGAGAGTGAAAGGGCCTTCTTTCATGAGCTGAGTCTAAGAGGTATTCAGGGCGATTTCGAGGATGGAATGGACTGAGTGACTGAAAAGTTCAGTTGGTTCGCAAAAATAAGAACAAAACATGTATCTTTGCGTTCTACTCTAGACTCTTCGAGTACATCCGAACAACTATGACTGTGCATCCCACCTCTTCGACTGCTTCCCTACGGCCCGCTCGTACGGTTCGAGCAAGTGCCTTTGAAATGGCTTACAAACGGGCTTTGCCCCGATTGAAAATCCTTGCGCGGACGCTTACTGCAAATCCGACGCAGGCCGATGATCTCCTGCAGGAAACGAGCATGCGCCTCTATACCAAGCACTCCCACTTCACGGAGGGAAGCAACTACTTAGCTTGGTCGAGTCAAGTAATGCGCAACGTGTTCTTCTCGCTTGTACGCACAGATCAGCGAAGGGCGCGCCTCGCACGCACTAACGAAATCCAGCATGCTCAGTGGACGGCCGATCGTACTGTGACTTCGCGAGCAGAGATGTTGCTTTCAATGTCAGACCTCCTGCAAGTAGTCCATCAGCTTTCACCCAAGCTTCGACTCGTGTTCGACCTCTACTACGAAGGATATACGACAGAGGAGATATGTGATATGACGGGACTGCCCTCGGGTACAGTTAAGAGCCGTATGCATTTTGCGCGCAAAAAGCTCATCTCTCAAATAGCTAAGCTCAACTAATTAGCTTTCTGGTTTCGCCGAGCATGCCCATTATCCTAGCGGGACACTAGAAAGATAGGACTCGCTGAGTAAGCGAACAGCAGTAGGTAGAATCAACGTTGCCCACTATATGAAGGCCCTCTACATTTTACTCAGTCTATCCATCCTAACTACAACACAGACCGCCTTCGGGCAGGAAGACGAAATTGCCCCGGGCACCCCCGACCCAAGCACGATCTTGGTAAAGGACAATGAAATGGCTACTGATGATGATGCCATTTTGAAGATGGTTCTCTCTACCAAAGAGCGCATCCTTGGAGAGGCAGTGTCTGGTGTTCAGGTTGGGGTATATGATGCACCCAGTGGCGAACTCGTAGCCAAGGGCTTAACGGATGAGTATGGATTCGTAACCCTGCGTGTACCCTTTGAAGGTGCCTATCGCGTAGAGACTTGCACCCCGCGTTACCTATCGCGCCAAGCCAAGATCAACGACTGCGGCAGCGACGGGCAGCCTACACTGATGTGTGTACAAGGTCTAGACTTCTTCACCTACGACGATGCGCTCGCTGAGCGCCCGAGTGACCATATTCTCAAGGCTGATTTTGTGCTAGACGAATTGAAAGTTGGTCAAATCATCGACCTCGATAAAATCTTCTACGATTTTGATAAAGCCACTCTACGCCCAGAATCAAAACTGGAACTCGATCAATTAGTCCGTGCATTAGAAATGCTACCAAGTTTGAAGATTCAACTACGCAGTCATACCGATTCACGAGGCACAGACGACTACAATAAAGACCTCAGCCAACGTCGCGCAGAGAGTGTCGTAAATTACCTTATCAATGAAGGCATCTCTGCCGATCGCTTTGGAGCGAAAGGTTTTGGCGAAAGCCGTCTAGTAAATGAGTGTGGGGACGGCGTAGAGTGTACGGAAGAAGAACACCAGGCCAACCGCCGCACCGAATTTGAAATCACTAGCTATGAGCCTCAACCCTGTGCCGAGCTGCCGGAGGTAACGGCCATGGTGCGTAGTAGCGACAATTGATTCGCACTCGCCCCTGCAATGCAAACTGTCTAGCTGACCTTCGAAAGGCCGATCCGAGTCGTCATTCCTTTCACCCAATTGCGCTTCAAGCGAGCCCAACCAACTAAACGGAAGGATACGAGCTGTTGCCCACCACGCTGGCGCACCTTGACAAGTCCTGCTTCAGTAAGTATGTGGACGTGATTGCGAACCTTAAGTGTGCTCAATTCAAATTCATCGGCAAGCACTAGTAGCTCGGTCGGTCCCTGCCTACGCAAGAAGTCTAGAATCTTTCGACGTGTAGGATGGCTGATAACCTCGTAGGCCGAAGCCGGTGTAATTGAGACCTCTTGTTGTACGGAGAGGAAGGGCATAGTCATTTCGATTGCTGCACCAAATGTAAAACAATTTGTTGAAATACCCTAATTCTTGGTATTCTCTATGAATCCTGGTATGGTTACGTTAGCTAGTGATGTGACCTAGGGAAGTCTAAGTTAAAATCCTCGAAGGAAGGGGAGATCTACTTACCAAAGGAGGCTCACAAATGTGGTAGCGGCCTCAACACCCACCCCATCGCTGGGGTTAGAGTGGAGACAGGCAGCCCGCTTCGCCTTGTTCTCCGCTATAAATCATTAATTGTCCTATGTCTCAAATTCTTCGTGCTGAAACTGTGCTTATTACTGGAGCATCGGCCGGCATCGGTCGGGCCACTGCTCATGAATTTGCTAAGCGTGGTGCTCAAATTGGTCTACTTGCACGCAACATCGACGGGCTCAATGGAGCCAAACGAGAGGTCGAGGCACTTGGCGGCAAAGCGATTTGTTGCGTCTGTGATGTTGCTGAGCCTGATCAGATTACCGCTGCTGCTAGCGAGGTTGAAGAAGCCTTCGGTCCTATCGACGTTTGGATCAACAATGCTATGGTGAGCTTCCTGGCGCCCCTAAAAGAAGTCTCACCTGAAGAGTATCGACGCGTTACCGACGTGACCTATCATGGCCAGGTGTACGGCACCATGGAGGCTTTAAAGCGTATGCGCCCCCGCAATCGAGGCAAAATTGTCTTGGTAGGGTCGGCACTTGCGTATCGAGGTATTCCACTTCAAACCGCTTACTGCGGTGCCAAGCATGCTATTCAAGGCTTTTTCGACAGCCTCAGAGCCGAGCTGATCCATGAGGGCTCCAACGTCAGCGTGTCGATGGTGCAGCTACCGGGTGTGAATACGACCCAGTTCAAGTTGACCCGTAATAAAATGCCGAATAAGCCTCGGCCCATGGGTGCGATTTACGAGCCTGAAGTGGCAGCCCGAGGCATTCTCTATGCAGCCGATAACGACGAGCGAGAGGTGTTTGTAGGTGCACCCGCATTTCAGACGATTTGGGGCAACAAACTCTTCCCAGGGCTGGCTGATCAAGCCCTTGGACGTACTGGCGTTACAGGCCAACTTACTGACGAGCCTGCCGACCCCGCCGCTCGCGACTACCTCTTCGAGCATGTTCCTGGCGACCATGGCTACAAGGGTGGTTTTGCCGCTAAGGCGAGGGACGTAAGTCCTGTCCTATGGCTTACCATGAATAAATGGTTTGGTGCCGCCCTCGTAGGCGGCTTGGCGGCGGCAGGCGCCGCTCTTCTGTTGCGTAGCGACAACTCGAGCGAAGAAGATGACGATGATTACGAATACCAAGGCTCAGCGTACCGTAGCTCGCAGCCTCGCTATGTGAAAAGAACAGTGTACCCGAATTATCCCGCACGCTATCCTTCTCGCAACCTCAGTGGCATTCACGGCGGTGCACCCGACGAGCAATCATTTAACCGTAGCGAGCAAGGCTATGCCGGGACCGATCCTGGTGAGGTAAGCCTCAATCAAGCGCGCCGACGCGACGAGCCTGTCGTGCTAGACGGGATTGACTAGCGGCCATGGAGGCCACACTCCGTTTTTACTTGACCTGCCCACCTACCCTCACGACTCGTGCCGGGCAGGGTGCAATGGGTGCAGCCCACTGAGGCATAGCCCTCAGCTGAGAGCGGATGTCGTGGTAAATTATGCGTGTCGTAATACGCTTCTGCTTCATCTCTCGACATGTCCACAAGCGGATAGAATTTCAGCAAACCATCCCGCTCTTCGAACACCTGTAGATCGGCCCGCGTAGGGCTTTGCCAATTCATCAGCCCGCTCACCCAGATGTCGGCCCGACGCTTTATCCGCGCCAGCGGTTGCACCTTGTTGACGTTGCAACAGCCTTCAGGGTCGTAGCTCCACCTGCCAGTTTCGAGCGTGGCGCGCACGTCGGGAGGTGCAGCACGAAGTTCACGCACATCGAGGTCGAGCAGCTTGGTGAGCGCAGCGCGATACTCCAAGGTCTCGAGGAAGTGAAAGGATGTATTAAGGAAATAGATGGGGGTATCGACGCCCGCCTCCTTTAGCATGTGCAGCACCAATGCTGAGGTGGTGCCAAACGAACTAGTCACTAGAATCCGGGGAGCGGTGAGTACCGGCGACCGGAAAAAAAGGCGCAGCCGTTGCTGGGGCGTGAGCCTACGAAAACGCTCATTGAGCCAACGAACCCCGACAGGCTTCTCAACCGCGACATGTTCGTCGAGGTGATTGAAGGGTTGAGAGGTCTCTGATCGCATCTGAAATCGACGTTAGCACCGCAAATGTCGCCACAAGAAGCTAATCACTCGCTACTCGAAAATGGAAGTACATAAACCCAGTCACTGTGCAGGAATTCGGGGTCGTCGTAGAGCAGCCAAGCATGCACGAGCCCGCGCCCTGAAGCGTAATAGCTGGCCTGGTAGCAACGCCTTCGGCTGCTAAATTCCTGCTTAGGGGCATAGTCCCAGAAGTACGCCCACTCAGCACCCAGTCGATCGAGATCTTCTGAACCAGCGCGCCAGCGGCCAACAAAATCTTCACTGGTATTGTCGGTGCAGTGTACCGCTAATGCCCCCGCTGTAATTGCGGGGCGAGTTGTATGTACGGAGGAGTCAGGTATAAGGCGATACAACAACTCAAACTTCCCGCGGCGATGACTCCACGAGAGGTCGATCGGTACGAAGTCATCCAACACGACGGTGTCGAAAGCAAGCTCGTCGATTTTGGACAGCGCAAACTCCAACGCCATTTGCCGAGCTTTATAGGGTAGGTCGGCAGCAGCGGCTTGTGCATTGACTTGCGAGGATGCAATAGCTAGGCAGCCAATGAGCAAAACACTCAAGGCAGCCCATGCAGCAGATGTATAGGAATTGACAGTGCGGCGCACGCTCTAATCAACGCCTCGACATCAAACGCTGAGGTACGCCGCTGTCTCGACAGCGTCAAGGTCGAGGGCGATGTTGGTGCACAGGTTGAGTGGACCTTCATCAGTCACCAGAATGATATTGCGCAATTGCATGCCGAAGCCCTCTTCTCGCAAGTAGATCGCAGGCTCACAAGCGATCACCATTCCGCTTTGAAGAGGGGTGTAGGGCAAGTATGGATCGCGCAGATTCCGCCCAATGTGGTGGTAGTTGCTTTCTGGGAAATCTTTGCCCGCCACCGCCGCTGATATACCCAGCGTGTCACATGCTACCTCCAATTCCTGACGCATCGCCACCTCGCATTCGGGCAAGGTCGAACCTGGCACCAGCGCCTCCGATCCAAGGCTGATGCAACGCTCTACCGCACTGTAGACTGCACGCTGGCGGGTCGTAAAGCTTCCGTCGACGGGAAGTACGCGAGCCACCGTTGCATGGTATCCCTCGAACACCACACCCATGTGCAATTGCACGATTCCTTCGGCTTCGAGCCTTCCGGAGTTTCGGTCGTAGCCTGGGTAGAGGCTATGCCCATTGCTCGCAACTCGGACGGGGTGTGCAAGCCCTTGCGATCCGCCCGCGATTACGGCTCCGAGGCATGCAGCTTCAACAGCGTGCTCGGCTATTCCCGGGATAATGCTTGCTCGTACTGCCCGCATACCCACATCGACGAGCTTAATCGCCTTGCCGATCAACCCAATCTCGGGTGCACTTTTTACCATCCCAATTTTCTTGAGGATAGGCTGAGCACGGTGATACTTATGGGCAGGGTAGAGCTTCATTAGCCTTTCGGCAAAACGGTTGTCGGGTGCAACGGCTTCTGAATACGCGTGGCGGTCTTCGCGGCTATTGATGTATACCCGGCTGGCCAACAAAACCAACTCGTGCAGAACTCCGTCGAGCTCGTCGAGGTAGCAGACTTGATCTATGCCACTCATCTGGGCGGCACTCGCTAGGTCGAGACCAGGCCCTCGCCGTAGTCCCGTACGCTGATCGGATCGTCGGATAAACAACACCTCCGCAAATCCTTGCTTGGCTGTGCCGGGTGCGAGCACCAGTACCGTTTCAGGCTGAACTATGCCAGAGAGGTAGTAGAGGTCGGGATTTTGACGGTAACGCCGGTGCGTTTCACCGTTGCTTGATACGAGGTCGTTGCTGCAGAACACAGCCACGGAATCATCGAGCATTTCTCGCGCAAAGCGCTTGCGGTTCCAGCGGAACAGCTCTGGGTTCACGGTATCTTGGATCACGGGAATGGCGTTTGGCGTACCTATAACTAAGGCAAGCTTCGGGCCAGCACCTATCGACCTTTTCGATTGACGGTGCAAGGATTAAAATCCAGCGGTATGCCAGCAGGCTGACCGATTGTTGTATACAAGCCCCACCTTGCGACGTTGTGAGCCCAACTTTCTCCCCCTTGATGAAGAACTTTCGCTTCTTACCGGCCTCTCTCGCTATCGCTGCCTGCACAGTTATGCTAGGCGTTGGTGCGTGTCGAAGCGACGCGCCGACACCTCCACCTGCGCCGCCAGTCAAAGAGGAGGTTGTCAAAACGCGTCTTACCGTTCCGGAATTTGTGCCCGATTCAGCCTATGCTCACGTCGCTCGGCAGGTAAGCTTTGGCCCACGCGTCCCTGGCAGTGATGCCCACCGCGAGCAGCGAGAATTCATGCAGTCTACGCTTGAGCGGTATGGTGCTGAGGTTGAAGTCCAGGAGTTCCCAGCAAAATTCTTCGATGGCAATCGCGCGACCGGCTATAACATTATCGCCGCCTTCAATCCAGCTGCGCCGCGCCGTATCTTCTTGGCTGCGCACTACGATACTCGTCCCTTCGCCGACAGCGAACTCAGCACTGAGCGACGCGACGAACCCATTCTTGGTGCCGACGATGGTGGCTCGGGTGTAGGTGTGCTACTCGAGATAGGTCGTCTCTTAAGTGAGCATCCAATAGAACTCGAAGACTTCGGGGTCGACCTCGTGTTCTATGATCTCGAAGACTACGGTAAGCCCAACGGAACATCTCAAGAGGATGCCTATACCTGGGGGCTTGGCTCGCAGCATTGGTCTCGCTCACCACACGTCGACGGCTATGCTCCGCGTTTCGGGATCTTGCTCGATATGGTGGGCGCTGAGGGTGCCGTGTTTGGGCGGGAGGCATTTAGTAAGCAGTATGCTGGCGATGTGCTAAATCGCGTTTGGGGGCTCGCCCGTCAGATGGGGCGAGGCGACCGCTTCGTTAATACGGACATTGGCTATGCGACCGACGACCACTGGTTTGTCAATCAAATTGCCGGATACCCTACGATCGACATCATCTACAAGCCTATAGAGCGCGATCGAGGCTTTGGCGATCATTGGCACACGCACAACGACAACCTCGACGTGATAAGCCGCGAAACGCTAGGCGACGTAGGCCAGGTGGTTACGGCGGTGGTGTATCGGGCGGCTGGGAATATGTTGTAAGGGCAGAGCTATGATAATGATGGCCTGCGGCCTTTAGATATCGCTCGTGTTGGGAGTCCCCCCTCCGAGCTTAGACTAGGTTTTCCTCCCTGCTACACGGGCCCCTCCTAGTCACGCCCCATATCGCTACGCTGGGGGAACAAGCGGCCTGCGCTACGCGCGAAAAAGCTGATTTGCTGGTGCTACGTGCAGGGATGACGAGCGGTCACGGCGCGTAAGCGCAATCAATAAAAGACGGCCTCCGGCCTCCTTTTGTTCCCCCCAGGGCAGCGCGGGGGCGGAGGGGGTTTAAACCCCTCATTCGCACCAAAACCACTTCCCGTCATCCCACCATCACGATGCAAACCCCAGGCATCGCTTAACCTCGCCTGGGCGTTAAGTCTTGACCGACTAGCCACAAGCAGGTCGTGTTTTGGCGAAAGCCTCGATAATCAATTGCTTACCTTTGCGCGCTTTATGTCCAACCTGCTCCGTTCGTTTGTCCTTTTGATTGTGCTGGCCGCCGCTGCGACGGGGTGCAAAACGGAGTATGAAAAAGTGCGTACCTCGGGCGATCCAGATAAAATTCTATCCCTCGCCGATGATTACTATCAGGCAGGCAAGTACGCTAAAGCGCAGTCACTCTACGAGATCGTGATCAATGCGCTGCGTGGCGACCCAAGAATGCAGGATGCGCAGTTCAGATACGCGCAAAGCTTTTTCCGGACCAAGCAGTACATCCTTTCCGGCTATCATTTCCGCAATTATGCGGAGGCTTACCCTGTGAGCGACAATCGCGAGGAGGCCCAGTACATGGAGGCCATGAGCTATGTAGAACTCTCACCGACTCCCTTGCTCGATCAGGAATACACGCAGAAGTCAATTACTACGCTGGAGCAGTACATCAACACCTATCCGGATACTGACAAGCTTGCCGACATCAACGATCTGCTCGACCGCTTGCGGGTAAAACTCGAGACGAAAGCCGTCAATGCCGCGCTACTTTACTACGACATGAAGCAGTACCAAAGTGCTGTTCAAAGCTTCGAGCGGGTGCTCCAAGATTATCCTGATTCCGATCGGGCTGAGGAGTTACGCTTTCGAATCGCCGACTCTCACCTCCGACTGGCCGATAATTCCGTAGTTGCCAAGCGCCGCGAGCGCTACGAAGCCGCTAGCGAGGCCATCGACGTTTACATAAAGAAGTATCCTTCCGGCGTTCACGCGCGTT
>ENA-ORXU01001517-ORXU01001517.1-marine-metagenome-genome-assembly--contig:-NODE-1517-length-18618-cov-3.655466_pt1 | contig 18618 bp, 14 predicted proteins | sample MGYA00237869_ERZ511484 | MGnify/ENA metagenome assembly ERZ511484
GCAGGGTGAGTTTAACTATAAAATTTCGGTTTTTGGCTCCGGGGCTATCCAATTTCAAGAAATTTTTTACTTAAAAACGCATTCGCACCCTTATATTCAATACACGGCCGGTCATAAAATTCGGTATGGCAAATTGCTGCTTACTATCGACATCCCTGACCCAGGTATTGGTAATCGAATTCTGTTTATTGAACAGATTGAATATTTCGAAGCCCGCGCTGACTTCTTTAAACTTGTTCGACCAATGATTTTCAGAATGTGTTTTACTTCCACCTACAAAAATATATGAAATTCCCAAATCGGCACGCTTATAATCTCGCAATCTCGTCTGAAATGCATAAGGGTCGGTGTAGCTTGGAGAGCCGCCCGGAACACCCGTATTATAGACAAGGTTCAGATACATCTTGACATTGGGGAATTCAGGCACATAATCTTGATACAATATACCCAATTTCAACCGTTGGTCGCTAGGTCTGGCAATATAACCTCTATTGTCTATATTTTCTTCAGTTTTTAAAAACCCGATACTTACCCAAGATTCCGTTCCGGGAACAAAAGCCCCGTTCAGTCTCAGGTCTGCTCCATAGACGTATGCCTCGGCATTATTGTTTGCGGCGTAACGAATACGTACATCATCGAGCGTATAGGTATTCACATTGTCCAATTTTTTGTAATATACCTCGCTCAATAAGGTAAACGGTCTTTGCCACCACGTAAACGAATATTCGTTACCTAAAACAATATGTGTCGATTTTTGGGCTTTTACATCTGGATTTACGGCTCCTGACCTGTCGCGCAGTTCTCGATAAAAGGGCGGTTGTTGGTATTGTCCACTCGATAATCGAAAAAGCATATCTGTTTTCCAATTCGGTTTGATAGCGAACTGCGCTCTTGGACTAAAGATGGTCTGTGATACGCGTTCTAAATCCGATCCGCTAACGGTCCAATGCTGTGCGCGAACGCCTAAGTTATAATAGAGTTCATTTGCTTTCCATTGAAAGCGGTCACTAAACTGTACAAACGCTGAAAAACGATCGGTCTTGACAAAATTGCGCGCGTTAATACTTTCAAAGGCTTCCAACGGAGCGACAAATGGTTCCTCTGGTTGGTTGTTTTCGAATTCTGGTAAGGGAGGACGGATAAAAAACCCTGTAGAATCGATGAATTCCGATTCTCGCAATTCGTCACGAATATCTTCATGGGTATATTTCACACCCCATTCCAAGGTTTTGGTCGCGTTGTTATAATTTCCCTTATGACCTAAATTGAAAATTAGGGCGTCCAGGTCATTTCTGGCCCGATTGAATTGGGATCCAAAACCACGCGAAGCATTTGAGCTGCCATTGTTTTCACCATCTATATTTTCGTCTACGCCATCAAGTTCATACTGTGCAATAACATCGGAGTACTCCTCTTCCGTAGTGTGATAAAGCGATGCAATGAGTTTTAGGGTGATCTCGTCGTTTAGAAAATAATTACCCTTTAGGGCACCTAAGACCGTGTTATACCGATTATTCTCTGCCCCTTCATAAAAAACGACCAAAGACCGTGGTTCGGTAATAGTACCAAAATTCGTTTGACGGTTCAAAGGTTCGTTTCGATAATTATTAATGGAAAGGTTACCCAAAAAGTTTAAATGAAACTTTTTCGAAAACCGATAGGTGGAATAGGTCTGAAAATCGATAAAGGTCGGATTGAAATTGGTATTCGTCTGCTGGCTGTTGACTAATAGCCCATTGTTACGGTAGCGCAATCCGGAAATACTACTAAAATTCTTGTCTTCTGAAACCGTCTCGACCGTAGCTGCTGCCCCAAGAAGACTTAGGTCTAACTGCAACCCGAATGTGGTAGGCGTTTTGTAAGTGATATCCAAGACCGATGAAAGTTTGTCACCATATTTGGCTTGAAATCCACCTGATGAGAACCTTACGCCCTGCACCATATCGCTGTTTACAAAGCTCATGCCCTCTTGTTGCGCCGAGCGAACAAGAAATGGCCGGTATACCTCGATTTCGTTGACATAGACCAAATTTTCGTCATAGTTGCCACCGCGTACACTGTATTGTGTGCTAAGTTCATTGCTTGAAGAAACGCCGGGCAACAATTTCAAAATGTTTTCTACACCTGCATTGGCGCCCGGAATGTTGCGTATAATTTCTGGGGAGACGGTTACGATACCTGCTACGCTTTTCTCTCCGGTCGGTGTGACGGTCACCCCGTCGATTTGTATGGCATCAGCACTCAAAACAGGGTTGAACTCAAAGGTGTCGTTGGTGTTCAGAATCAAATTTTCGAGTACAACATCTTTATGGCCCAAGTGCGAAAAGACAATCGTAATCGCTTTATCGGCTATAACGCGTAAAGTATAAAAACCGTTTTCGTCGGTAAATGTGCCATAGTCGCTTGCCGTTATATTGACTTCGTTTAGCGGTCGGTTCGAGGCATCTAAAACTATTCCGGTAATGGTGGCGGTCTGCGCATGTGAAGAAAGGGTGATGCACGCCAAGAATAGAAAGAATAAGACTTTAATCGCTATTGGGTTTAATTTCCTGACACTTGCCTCGTTTCTTTTGTTGAGATGTTTGGACGTGAATTCCACGAATTGGCACGAATTTTCAGCTAACACTTTTTTGGAATTTGTTGCTTGGAATTTAGAATTTTAATGTCTCGCGGGCCAACACCTAAGTAATTTGAGATACATCAACGAGATGTCATTTTCTAAAAAAAGTACTTGTAAAGGTATTTGAATTACCGACATTATCCGTGACGACAACTTTTAGATCGCATTCCTTTTGGTCAAGTATGACATCATCAAAATTATAGGTTAGGGTGTTGGTCTTGGGTTCATATTCCATCAAAATCCACTCCCCATTGAGAGTGGCTCTGTAGGTGTCAACTCCGCTCAAATCATCGGAAATATGTACACTTAGATAGCGATAGTTGTTCAACCATTGCTTTTCCTTAAAGTTTTTCGACCGTATTTTAGGTGCCGTAGTATCACGTGCCAACGTATAGGTGCCCAAGTTGCGGGTTCGTGTAGTAAAGGTTTTTCCGCGTTTATAGGTAGATGCATGGTGGGGTCGAAGACGACTGTCCAAACGGGCGATAAACAGTTGTTTCTGCTCTTCTTTTGAATACCGTGAAACGTCAAAGGTAATTGTAAAACTACGGTGTGCCGCAATTCTGTTGTTATGTATAGTGACCGTATCATCATCTTTTTTCAGGTCGATGTAAAAATCATCGTAAAATGTATTTGAGGGAAAATAAACCTTCGCCCCGCCCAGATCATAGTTGTTCGGTTTTTTGGCAATAACATAGTTTTCGGTTTTCTCCTCTTCTTTTTCAATTTTGATCGGTTCTGCCTTGCCTTCAATAGGTATGGTTGCCTTTACGAGGTTGCCTTCGTAGTCCTTAATAAGCAACTCGACAGTATAACTTAGGCCTTCGCGAACTTCGATTTTACCATCATTTTGCAACGAATTGTAAATGCTCAAACGATTTCCGGGCCCTCTAAAAAGCTTTTGTATTCGTTGGCGATATTTACCGTAGCGATTGTAATCGATCAAGGTATTGATATATCTTGTTTCGGTAAACGAGAAGCTTTCGAAATCATAATCGGAATATACTTTTCCATTGACAAGTTGCTGTACCGAATAGACACCGTTTCTGTTGGCTGCAAGATCTAATCGGTCATAGCCAATAAAACCAAGACCGATGGTGCCGACTGCATTAACTGTTTCCGCCAAAAATGTACCGTCTGATTGCTGCTTTAAATCAAGTTCAATAGTACTCTTGCTTTGGTTAACTTGAGCGTTTTCCGATAACGGATAGCCGAAAAGTTTTTGCAAAGTGGGATTGGTGGCATCCCTGACTTCCAGGCCGTACAAGAGTGGATTTGTAGGTTTTTCGGAAATACTGCTGCGAATTTCAAAGTGTAGGTGCGGCCCTGAAGAACCACCGGTATTTCCTCCGTAGGCGATGACTTTCCCTTTTTCTACTTTCACTTCCCCGTAATCGGGAAATACCTCTACCTCGTAAGACTCTTTTTTGTACTGAACTTTTTTTATATACTCCTCGATTTCCGGAGAGAATTTCTGCAAGTGTCCGTAGACCGAAGTGTATCCGTTTGGGTGTGCTACATAAAGTACCTTTCCATAGCCCCAGTGCGATATTTTTATTCGGGTAACGCTTCCGTCACCGATAGCATAGATTGGTAGTCCCTGACGTTGTTGAGTCTTGATGTCGATACCGGAATGAAAGTGGTTCGACCGAAGTTCGCCAAAGGTTCCGGCGAGCACCAGAGGTATATCCATAGGGGAACGAAAAGTGTCCTCAGGGTATTTTTCCTGACCTAGACAGACAATCGAACAGCACAGTAAGAGACTGAATAAAACTTTTCTCATAATCATGATTACAGCTGCAAAATTAGCCAAACGGTTTTGATTCCTACAAATACAGTCACTAAAAAACTGACGGATTATTAATTCATTCAAGGTAGATTCAAACGAAAAATGCGCCCCATTTTAAGTGTGTGGATAGAAGAGTAACGTAGGATACGTCTTTAAAGTATCGCCTTAGCGCCTAATTAGAATTTATGATTGGATTTTTACGGACTATTTTTATGCGGAACGATAAATAATTTCAAAGTATAGCCGGGCTGAGGTTTTATATTTTAACGAATTTATGCGTAAAACCGCTGCCGGACAGGCAGGAAGAGACCAAAAAAACAGTCGCTATTTTCTCAATCGTGCTCTAGAGAATAAATGAAAAAAGAATTGCTAAGTTATGACAGGTATGTTAACTTTGTGTAAATGCATTGCGTTTGAGATTATGAGTGAATTGGTCAAGGTAGTCGATTCTTTGGAAAATAAGATTAGCAAGTTGTTGCACAAGTTAGAGTTGCTGCATCAGGCCAATACCAAATTGGAAGATGAACTCGGTTCCATAAAGAACGATAGAGAAGCGGTTTTAGATTCCGTTTCCGTTTGGGAAGAGAAGTACAATTCACTTAAATTGGCAAACTCGATGCTTGGCAGTAACACGAATAAAACAGAAGCTAAGCTTAAAATAAATACGTTAATCAGAGAGTTGGATCATTGTATTGCCCAACTTGCCGAGTAACGTTCGAAAGATAAGATGTCTGAAAAGCTCAAAATAAAGCTTTCAATTGCAGATAGGGTGTACCCCTTGACCATTGACCCCAGCCAAGAAGAAGGCTTACGGAAGGCGGCCAAGAACATTGAGCAATTGGCGAAGAAATTCGAACAGAGCTATGCGGTTCGCGACAAGCAAGATGTACTTGCCATGTGCGCCCTGCAGTTCGCATCGAAGATCGAGCAGCGCGGCATCGATAGTAGCGAAGGTAACCAAGAGGCTACAGAGCGGCTCAAAGCCCTCGACCAATTGGTGACATCGCAGCTTGGTGTTAAATGAACTTAAAACAAGTTCAAAAATACGTTCTTTAAAATAGCATAAGTTACTGCCCACATTGGTATTACCTTTTGACGAACTCAACATTTATATTTTTGAAAAGGGTGAGTTTAGGTTGTAAAAGCAAGCCTTACTTGTATAAGGATCCTTGATCAGTCTGTTAGCCCTAAACCTTTCTATTGGAGTTTGTTCAAGACTTCTCCAATGTGGGCTTTTTTTTTAGTGAAGCCCCGTTTAAAAAAATCGTTTTTAGCGATTTTTCTAAACGGTAGGCTGAACTTACCCCCGCTGAATAGCGGGGTCTGTAGTTAAAAAGCTCTGGGTTTTATCAATGAATTTTTAGGAGAAAGAACCCAATGGGCATAAACTTTATACTCAATATACAATATGGATAGTGCAACGTTAGTTATAGCAGCAATAATAGGTCTCGCCATCGGATTCGGAGTCGCCAAATTTTTGGAAAAAGGCAAAGCCTCCAAGACGCTCGGAAGTGCCAAACAGGAAGCCGAGGCCATTTTAAAGGCCGCGAAGGCCGATGGCGAAAGCATAAAGAAAGACAAGATCTTTCAAGCGAAAGAAAAGTTTTTGGAACTTAAGGCCGAACACGAAAAGGTCATTATCGGCAAGGACAAGAAAATGAACGAGGCCGAAAAGCGTACTCGTGACAAAGAGTCTCAAATAAGCAGCGAACTTGCCCGTGGTAAAAAGCTGAACGATCAGTTAGATGATAAGATAAAAGAGGTCGCCCATAAAGAATCGATTTTTGAAAAGAAACAGGCCGAGCTTGAAAAAGCGCAAAAAAATCAGATTCAGCAGTTAGAGGTTATTTCAGGGCTTTCGGCAGATGATGCGAAGGGGCAGTTGATGGAGTCGTTGAAAGAAACTGCGAAAACGGATGCCATGGCCTATATTCAGACCACCGTCGAAGACGCCAAACTTACGGCACAGCAAGAAGCGAGAAAAATCATAATCAATACCATTCAGCGTATCGGAACCGAAGAGGCGGTCGAAAACTGTGTCTCGGTATTTAATCTAGAATCCGACGATGTAAAAGGTCGTATTATCGGCAGGGAAGGGCGAAACATTCGCGCCCTTGAGTCTGCAACAGGTGTTGAAATTATTGTTGATGATACGCCAGATGCCATTATTCTTTCTTGCTTTGATTCCGTTCGTCGTGAAGTTGCACGGCTTTCATTGCACAAGCTGGTGACCGATGGTAGAATACATCCGGCGCGTATCGAAGAAATCGTTAAAAAGACGGAGAAGCAAATTGAGCAAGAAATCGTTGAGGTCGGTAAGCGTACCGTAATCGATTTAGGCATTCATGGTCTTCATCCTGAACTTGTGCGTGCCGTGGGTAGAATGAAGTACCGCTCTTCGTATGGCCAGAACCTCTTACAGCATTCGCGTGAGGTAGCCAAACTTTGCGGGGTGATGGCTGCGGAATTGGGTCTTAACCCCAAGTTGGCTAAACGCGCAGGACTTTTACACGATATCGGTAAGGTACCCAATTCGGAATCCGAGGTCGAAACACCACATGCCATCTTGGGTATGCAGTGGGCCGAAAAACATGGCGAGAAACCAGATGTCTGTAACGCAATCGGTGCCCACCATGACGAGATTGAAATGAAAACTTTGATTTCGCCAATCGTTCAGGTCTGTGATGCCATTAGTGGTGCACGACCAGGAGCTCGTAGACAAGTACTCGACTCGTATATTCAGCGCCTAAAAGATTTGGAAGAAATTGCCTTTGGCTTCGGTGGCGTTCAAAAAGCCTATGCCATTCAGGCGGGTAGGGAACTTCGGGTAATCGTAGAAAGCGAAAAAGTAAGTGACGATAAGGCCGCGGAACTGTCGTTCGAGATTTCTCAGAAAATACAGACCGATATGACCTATCCCGGACAGGTGAAGGTTACCGTAATTCGAGAAACCCGGTCGGTGAACGTTGCAAAATAGGCAGCAAGATTTTATAGAAAAAGCCGCTTTAGCGGCTTTTTTCATTTTCGGTAGTTTTCCCATCTTTTAGAACGATAGCCAGCCATTGTCGCAATGCTTGAGATTCGTTCTCGGTGAGTTTTATTTTTCTTCCCTTCGGCATCTTACGCTTTACGAAAACCTGTTCATGAATATCGGCTGCCAGAGAATCCATATTTTCCATGGTGAAAATATCAGCACGTTTTTTAGTGGCGTGGCAGATATTACATTTGGTTGTGATTACGGAAAAAGCTTCCGTTTTGGCATCGGTTTGAGATGGGTAGGCGATAGTAGCATCCATAGAAACGAAATCTTTATTCTCATGATTCTCATGTGTATTCCGCATCAGCGCAAGAACCACGAGTAGCATACATATTGGAAAGTATTTCATTGGACAAATTATTTTTTAACGTACGTCGTAACTTACGCCTCAAAGATACGACTTGCGCCAAGTTCTTTGGCGTCGGTTTTTTTGCTATTTTAGTTGGATAAAAATATTAGGATAAAATGCAAAGATCAAACGGGTTGAAGATTATTTTTAAGGTAGCTGTACTTTTAATTGTCGGACTTCAAATTTCATGTTCGGAAAAGGCGAAGAAAACTATCGATTATGATTCACTTTCTGAGCAAGAGAAAAGAAAATCTGAAAATGCGCTTGCCTCCATGCAAGTGGCCGACGGGTTAAAATTAAGTCTGTTCGCTTCAGAACCGATGGTGGTAAATCCTACTAATATGGCCATTGATGCCAAGGGTAGAATTTGGGTCTGCGAAGGCACTAATTACCGAGATTTTGCCAACCCTGAAATATCTTACAATAATGCGGGAGACCGTATTTTAATCTTGGAGGACACCGACCATGATGGTAAAGCCGATACCTCAAAGGTTTTTTATCAGGGTAAAGATGTGAATTCAGCTTTAGGTATAGCCGTTTTGGGCAATAAGGTTATTGTATCGGTGAGTCCCAACGTATTTATATTTACCGACGATAACGGTGATGATGTGCCCGATTCAAAAGAGGTTTTATTCTCCGGAATCGAAGGTGTGGACCATGACCACGGTGTACATGCTTTTGTATTCGGCTCAGATGGTCGTTTGTACTTTAACTACGGTAATAATGGGAAACAATTATTGGATAAAGATGGAAATGCAATAAAAGATATCCATGGAAACGAAATCAATGCGGATGGTAGTAATTATCGAGAAGGTATGGCCTTTCGTATGGAAATGGACGGTTCGAATATTGAAGTTTTAGGCCATAATTTCAGGAACCCCTATGAACTGGCCGTCGATTCTTATGGTGGACTTTGGCAATCTGACAATGACGACGACGGTAATCGTGGTACAAGAATCAATAACATGATGGAATACGGAAACTATGGGTATAAAGATGTATTGACCGGTCAAAATTGGCGCGAAAGAAGAACGGGCTGGGAAGAGGACATTCCCCAACGCCATTGGCACTTGAACGATCCAGGAACGGTACCCAATCTTTTGCAAACGGGTTCCGGCTCTCCCTGTGGTATTACGGTGTATGAAGACAATTTACTGCCCGAAAAATATCAAGGGCAATTGATTCATGCCGAACCGGGTCACAATGTAGTGCGAACGTACCTCGTTGATGAAAAAGGCTCTGGCTATACTGCGAAAGCCGAGAATCTGGTCAAGAGCAAAGATGATTGGTTTCGGCCAGACGATGTTACCGTAGCGCCAGATGGCTCGCTTTTCATTTCAGACTGGTATGATGGCGGGGTAGGAGGTCATAAAGCCGAAGATATTCAACAGGGCCGGATTTATCAGGTATCCACAAAGGAAGGCTATACCCCAAAAAAACATAATTTCACGACCGGGGAGGGTGCTGCCGAAGGTTTGCTTTCCGACAATATGGATGTCTTCTACCAGTCTTGGCAAAAATTGCACGGCATGGGTGATGCCGCAGAATCGTTTTTAAATGAATTGATTGAAAAAGGAGGTACTGCCAAGGCAAGGGCATTATGGGTCGGCGCAAAAATTACGGCCAAGACCAAGAAGTATATCGAAATAGCCCTCAATGATTTAGATGCTAAATATCGTGTTCAGGGTATACGTATGGCGCGTTACCTGGCTAAGGATGAATTAGAGAACTACCTTGAAATCGTAGTTTCTGATTCCTCCCCACAGGTAAGAAGGGAAACGGCGATAGCCTTACGCCACCTCGGAACGAAAAAGGCGGCCGAATTATGGGCGAATTTGGCGGAACAGCACGACCCGGCAGATCGATGGTCTTTAGAAGCCTTGGGAATAGGTTCCGATAAATTTGCCGATCTTTATTTTGCCGCTTGGAAAAAGAATACGGGGAATAATTGGATGGACGAAAAAGGGAAACAGCTTGTGTGGCGCACAAGAGCCTCGGCTACTGTGCCAATGTTAGCCGAAATAATTCAAGATAAGGCAGTTTCCGAAGAAGGTATGGCATCGTATTTCAGGGCCTTCGATTTTAAAGAACATCCAAAGAAAGACGAAACTCTTCTTGCGTTACTGAAAGTCGAACATCCCAAAATAAAAAAGATTCAGGCCTATGCCGTGGGGCAATTGAACGAAGACTTTGTAAAAAAATCGAAACGGCATACCGAGACGGTCAAAAGTGTATTGCCCGAAATAGCAGGAACACCGGAATGGTTGATGGCCATTAAAAAATTAAAATTAAAGAATCAAGATGAGGCGATATTCGAGGCAGTACTGAAGAATTCCGATGATGAATTTCGGAAGGAGGCAATGGCTATTCTGTTTAATTTAGGAGGTGATGGACACGTTGAAAATTTTCTGAAATCAGATGCGCCCGAAGCTGAAAAGATGCAAGTGCTGGGAATTATGGGTAGCGTTTCTGACTCGAAAGCTATTGTGTTACTTAAGGGAATATTGGAAGCGAATACACTTAGCTACCCACTAACTAGAAGCGTGGTGGAAGCTTTAGGGAATTCTGGTCAAGGACAGCAAGAACTCTATAGAATGCTTGAGGCGGGAAACTTGCCCGATGCGCATAAAACGACGGCCATATTGAAATTAATGACTAGCTGGGACAGAAAGATACGGCAAGAAGCCCCAAAGTTTCTGGAAAGTATCGCTACGGAAGATTTGAACGTTGACGCTTTGGTAGAGCGTGCCGGTGATGCCGTGCACGGCAAAGAGCTTTATAGTACCTATTGCAGTGCATGCCATATGGCTGGGTCTACAGGTGTTGAATTTGGCCCGGCACTATCGGACATCGGCAATAAACTTTCCAAACAGTTTTTGTATTCCAATATCATCTACCCCAGTGCTGGTATCAGTTTTGGGTACGAAGGTTATTCCCTTAAAATGAAAGATGGAACGACTTACACCGGCTATGTGCTGAGCCGTACCGAAGATGAGCTGACCCTGAAAATGATGGGCGGCACACAAAAGGAAATTGAACTGGCAGACATCGAAACCCAAGAGGCCATGGAAAAATCACTAATGACCGAAGGCTTGCATAAGGTAATGTCGGAAGAAGATTTAGTAGATTTGGTCGAATACTTGGGCACCTTAAAAGTTGAGGAAGAGGTGGTGGCCTTAAATTAAAAAATTACCGTTTTAGAGATTTTAGACGGCATTAGTAGCCTGTTTTTCTCACTTCTTTGATTTTCAGTGTAGATAGAAATAGCTTTTTTTAAGCTGTTCATTCTAGTATTTCGTAGTCAATACTCAGTTTTCGCAGCGCTCTTAAAGCAGAGCCAGAGTTTTTATCTGCTACCTCGATAGCTACAGCATCTCCTTCTAAGAGTATGGACGTAAGTTCGTTCGACAATGATTCATCAACGTTAGATGAAATTTCTACAAAACATTTGGCTATCGCTCTTCTATCTGGCCGCTGAGCATCACAGGACAATAAGTTTAGTTTCATAATGTAATATTAATACAATATACTGGCGTTGACATGAGTTCGCATTATGCGAAAACCATTATTCATTCTAAGGACGTTTAGCCCGTCTCAGGGTACTTTTTTTGCGTTAAAGGAAAGTAGTAAGTCCGATTCCTCTATTAAACCCCTACTCGAAAGTCCTGATTAGCATCGAGAGTTGCATATTACCCTTTCCATTTTCCAATTTAGAAATAGAGCTTTTTTTAGTACCTGCTTTATTCGCTAATCGCTCTTTTGTCATTTTAGCCTCTTTTCGAGCGGCCCTTAGCATTTGCTTTCGACAAACACATCAGCACCTTATTTATAAGAATTTCTGCTCTCCGCTCCGATTTTCCCATGTTCAAAATCTATGAGTTCCTCGAAAGTCCCGATATCTTTATATTCTTTTTCTAATCGAACAGCTTTGTCCAATTCTGATTTGGTTTCTTTTTGCGTTTTCTTTTGAAATCCATTGAACTGAATTACTAGATGTCCGTTTTTTGTGCCTCTAGATTTTGTTCTGAGGTAAGTTACTACTTTTCAGGCCAAATCGTTTTAAACCATGTGCAAACTATGAGCATTTCTTCTGTCGGTTTCGCTCCGCTTTCTTCCATTGCAGGGGCAAAAAAGTCCCAATGTGCTTTTTTCCATTTTTTGAGCGGTTCGATATGCGTTCCCATATCCAATTCAGCATATGCTTTGGAAATTTGGTTGAACGGAATAGTATCTGTCTTTTGAATCTCGATTATCGCTCGTGCTTTTCCGTCAAAATCTGTCACAATACTTTTTGTCCCAACTTTTGGTAAATCGGCCTTAGCTTCTTTAAAGAAGTAATATAGCATAGAGCCTGCTTTCTTTTTTCCGCTTAGAATCAAATCCGCTAGCCGCTTGGCGTCTTCTGCATTGTTATGAAAAGAATCGGCATCTGGTATTTCGTCTTTTTCGAATTCAGGATTTGATTTGGTAAAATCACCCCACATTTCATTTGCGGTTTTGTCAATGCCGTTTTCAGTTTTTGTTTCGCTTTTACAGCCTATTAAAATCAAGAATAAAATGATTGTTAAATGTTTCATTGCATGTTTTTTAACATCGATGTTAGTATTTCGTTGTGAATGTTGGTAAGAATATGTCATTCATTGCCGCAAAAGGTAGTTTGTCTTCTTCCGAGTTATAGGCTCCTCCTGTAAAAACAGCTACCATATCCAATTCCAGAAAAACCATAATATACTGTCCTCCGTTTCCCGTCGCCGTTTTAGACAAAAACACCTTCTCGTTTGCCTTAAACGGAATATTCCACCATAAATAACCAAAATCGATTCCTGTTATTTTCGTTTGCGGTGTGGTAGCTTCCTCTATCCATTTTTCTGGAATGATTTGCTTTCCGTTCCACTTTCCCTCGTCTAGTATCAACTGTCCGATTTTCGCCATAGCGCGCGATGTCATGTACAATCTTTTAGCGGAGGGGATAACCTTTTTATTTGAAGTGTGTTCCCAACTTACATTAGCTATACCCAAGGGATTGAATAAATAATGCTCAGCGAATTTATCGATAGTCATTCCCTGATGCTCGACTGATTATTTCCGCTATCAGAACGGTGCCCATCGAACAATAATTTGATACTGTGCCAGGTTCGTTGACTATTGGCAGGTCAAGTGTGTATTGAAGCCAGTCTTCCTTTTTATATACGTTATCCTCTTGTCCAGGTGATTTCTTGTTCCAGTCATTGCAATCCAGACCAGATGACATTGTTAATAAATGTTTGATCGTTATTTTATCTTTTCTATCGTCTTTATTTTTCTTTGGTCTTAGGCTTTTTAGATACTTGAAGATTGGGTCGTTTACATTATCGATAAAGCCTTTGTCAATTGCGATTCCCATTAAAATGGACCGTATGCTCTTTGATATAGACCGAAGGTCGTGTGGTTTGTTTGCCGAATGTCCCTTAAAGTACTCCTCAATAATGAGTTGGTCATTTTTTACCAATAAAACGCTATGGATTCGGTTTTCTCTATCTTTCAATTGAGTGAACATCCTGTAAATTAAGGTTGTATCAACATTTTGTGACTTCAGGTCGTTTGTTTTCCATCCATCCCCAAAGTCCAAAGGTTGAGAATATTCGTATGTATTTTGTCCGTAAGAAAACCCACCAATGAATACGGTAAAAATTAGTAAAGTTACTATGTTTTTTATAAAAGAATAAAGTCATATATAGGCTACAAGTAGTGTAGGGCAATAATGTACTTCACTTTCCGTTTGGCTCATAACAAAATGTCCCTGTATTGTTTTTAAAAGCAAAATCATAACGTCCTTCTATGTCCCCTAAACTTAAAATTCTCTTTAGAATTGGGTACTACTTTTGTCCAAATTTCAACTTTAAGCACTCCGTGATAATGCGGATGCCTTAATTTTTAACCCAATATAAATTCTTAAAGATAAAAAGATTACCTCATTAAATAACTTAAAAAAAACCCCCGATGAAAACAAGAATTTTTGCTGCGTGTAAACCAATTTTAATAGTAATACTTTTAAGCTGGACAAGTACTAATCTATTTGGCCAGGGAGATAGCTACCGTGTTATGGAAGTTGTCGAAGTAGTATTTAATAGTCAAGAACAATACGATAATGCCTACATGGATGTCGATGTATGGGTCGAACTGAAAAATACAGGATCGGCTAACGAGGTGTATCGTATTCCTGTTTTCTGGGATGGCGGGACTGTCTTTCGCGCCCGTCTGGTCGCCACTTCGCCAGGAAACTGGACTTGGAAAATCATCAATGATACCGTCGAAAATTCAGATCGCGGTTTTATTGGAAGAAGCGGTGCTTTTACCGCTGTTGCCGCAGATGTAAGTAGCAACCCAAATAATCATGGGTTTATACGAGTTAACCCAGATACGAAGCGAACTTTAGAGTACGCCGATGGCACCCCGCTTTTTTATACGGCAGACACTTCTTGGTCCGCACTGACCGCGGTATTCGGTTATAATAATGCAAATAGCATTAGCGGAATATCTTTTAAAGACTATATTCGGACAAGAAAAAATCAGGGATTTAACGGGCTTAACGTAATTGCCAGTTTTCCCGATGATACCTATCTGGAAGAACAGGGAAGAAATTTGGATCGGCCCGGTACCCAAACAGGCTTATGGGCCAGTGAGACTTGGGGAAAGAAAACAGCTCCCAACGGAGCGACACCGTTCGCGATGAAAAGGCGAGGACAACCGGTGACCGACAATCTTCAAGAAGTTGACTACAAAAGAATAGTACCGGAATATTGGCAATCCGTTGACGAACGCATGCAGTTTTTGGCCGATCAAGGCTTCGTGACTTTATTCGAATCCGTACGACGGCACGAGCGTTGGGCATTTCGTCCGCAGGATGAAAAAAATGCTTTTTATAACTATATCCGGTATCTATGGGCGCGATATGGTTGCTACAATATGATTTTCAGCTGGGTACACCATGACAGTCGGGGATCAATATATCCGCAATGGCGAGATTTGGTCAGGCATGCCAATGGTGAACTGTTCAATAGAATGGGCGACCACCGGATGCCTTTCGGCCAACCTAGAACGGCAATGTCTTTTAATACATCCCTAAATAACTGGGAAAAGGATTTATCCAGTGCGCTAGACATACAGAACGTTAGTAATGCCGAAAGAGATGAAACCATGCATGAGTGGCTAACGGATATATATAACTATCGCACGGTAAAACCTGCCCTAAATCTAGAACCGTTCTATCCGGGCTGGGGCTTACATTCCAGTAATGAAATCAACCCAGGTCTCGACGATACTACCATGGCGCAGATGCAGATGTACGGTTCCGTTCTAAGTGGCGGGCTGGCGGGCCATGCCTGGGGAGATGCTTGGTATGCCGGTGCTGCGACTTCAACAGGAAGGAGCCAGGCAGATGGTGGTACTATCGTGCCCAGTAACGACCCCCAGGTAAATGCGTTAGGCCGATTCGATTCTCAGGCCATGGGCCACCTAAAACGTTTTATTTTGGATGCAGGGCACGACTATAAAAGATTGGTACCGGCAGCGGATACGAACCTGAGTGACAACCAAGGCCTTATACATGCCTTATCGATATCGGACGATAAGGAGCTCGCCCTGGGATTTTTTACTGCTGATTCAAGGCGCAATCCCAAAGCACTTCCGGCACTGACTAATCTGACGGCTTCTCAAAACTATCTTTTCGAATGGTGGGACGTGACCAATGGACGCTGGATTTCTGCTGGTGATATAAAGACTAGCAACTCGGGCAGACTGCAACCACCTTCCTTGCCGAATAACGATCGTACAAAAAATTGGGCATATCGAATTCGATCAGAGGAAATTGATACAGCCGATGATGACGTTCCTATAGCAAATAACGATTTTGTACTTCGCATAAATTCCGGGGGCGAGCAGATAAACCATAATGGAACCACCTTTTCGGCGGATATCTATTCCGATACGGGCCGCATTTTAGATAGGCCCCAGACAGGCCTTGATGGCCCGTTCAGAACCTTTCGTTTCAGCCGTTCCCAAAAGATGGGCTACGATATACCATTAGACAATGGGGAATATACGGTGAGGCTTCATTTTGCCGAGCTGTGGTTCGGTGCCACCGGCGGTGGTAGTGGCGGTGCCGGCAGTCGTATCTTTGATGTACGCCTGGAGGGCGCCTTGGTGGATGACAATCTGGATGTTTTCGCCCAGGTCGGAGCCGACGCAGTGCTTACTAAAACTTACAATGTAAGTGTCACCGATGAGGCATTGAACTTAGATTTTTCTTCATTGGCATCTGATGGGGGCACCAGGCATCCCATCGTTAATGCCATTGAGATTTTGGGGAGTGAAGACATCGACCCCCCGAGTAACACACCGAGTGCGGACGGCCTAGTTGGACACTGGACACTGGATGAGCCTAATGGCGTAATAGCAAACGATGTCAGTGGGCAGGGCCATACCGGCACGCTTGAACGTGGCTTAATTTTCGATAAGGATAAAACTGATGGCCAAATAAAAGGTGCAGTGGAATTTGACGGATCGGACGACCGGATTAGTTTACCCGATATTGACAATGGTCTGCAATCAGGTTTTTCCGTGTCCGCATGGGTTAACCCTAGCAATGCTGAAGGGGGTTACCAAGGTATTGTTGGTAGCACCACTGCAGGCGGCTTTATGATGTTTATTAATAAGGGCAAACTTGCGTTTAAGGTCACTACCAACGAGAACGGTCAAAAACTGGTAAGCGAGGGTATCATTCGAAACAACGTTTGGCAAATGGTCACCTGCACATTTGATGGTACCGATATGCGTTGGTACATAAACGGAGAAAATGTTCATAACGAACCCCTCTCCGGAACCTTGAAAGATAGCGGTGCAGCGCTAATAGGATCGTCAGGATGGGGCGAAGAATATTTTGAAGGGGGTATCGACGATGTGCGGTTGTTCGACAACGCACTTACCGAACAACAAATAGTTGACCTATTTGAAAAAGGCAATGTCAACACAACGCCGGTCAATTCAGTAGCCTTAAGGACCAATCTATCGTTGGAAGATGAATTGGATATAGAAGTGTTCCGCGTATTTCCAAATCCATCAAAAGGCACGATTACGGTCACCGGCTTGTTGTCGGGAATGCAGTTATCACTTATAGATTTCTCAGGTAGAAAAGTGGCTTCTGAAACCGTTTCGATAGATGGCAATGTTAAGATGGATTTATCCCCGTACACAAAAGGAATCTATGTGCTACGGGTCTCGAATGGCGCTGAGGTCAAAACCGAAAAAATTATTCTAGACTAAGAGAAGAGATTGTTTTTGTTATAGAGGTAAAGGGTCCATCATTTGGCCCCTTTATTGGTTATGAATATTTAAAAAATAAAATGTAATGTTCTCGTAGAGTTGTTTCTGAGGGGAGGTAGATGAGGGGCAAGCGGTAAAGTACGGTAGAACCTGTATTCGGTACGCTGACCCAGTTCATGGGACTAAGGAAGATAAACACGATAGGGCTAAGGCAGGCGAACAAGGTGATGCACCTCTCGGCGATCGCCTATAATCTGAAGAAGTACCTGAAATTCGTTCAAAAACGCTCAAAAAGCGGGGCGGGAATGCTCGCCTTGGCAGTGTTATTGAAAAGAACCGTTCAATTCCTGTCCGGGGCTTCCGTAAAGCATCGAAAATCGGCTTTCCGTTTCTGGATCGACAAGAAAAAAGCCTCCTATAGAGGCTTACATTCATCCGTTCTGTGACCGGTCAATCCCTTGTGCAACGGTTACCATTGTTATCTTTAGTGCTTTCTACGCAACTTTGAATTCCGCTTGGTCCATTTGCACGCTGAACTTAACATTCGCCTTTAAAGCATTGAACACTTTTAAAATGGTTTCAATAGTAACATTCTTGGCACTCCGTTCCAATTTGGAGATTTGAGATTTTTGAACTCCGATTAATTCTCCAAGTTGTTCTTGTGTCAATTTGCGTTCTTTTCTGACGGATTTAATCATTTCGCCTAAGACCTCCATTCGCAAATCGAACTCGTACTTGTCCCTATCTTCTGTTCCGATTTTTCCGATGTCCTTGTCCTTCATTTGGTCAAGGGTCATCATTTTCATTTTTTTCTTTTTTGTTGCCATAACCTTGTTTTTTATTGTTCGAAATATTCGGTTCGAATCTCTTTTGCTTTTTCGATTTCAGATTTCGGGACTTTGTCCGTTTTCTTGACCATTCCATGCGTGGAAATCACAAGCGTTTCGGTTTTGCCCGTTCTGTCCCAAAATGCAAAAAGTCGATATTGAAGTCCGCCATATTTAGTCCTGAATTCCCAAATATCGTCCGTTAGTTTTTTTAATAGTTTTGGGTCAAGTCCAAGTTTTGCCTTGTCCAGATTATAGTAAATTTTCGCTTTGGCTTTCTTGTCTACCTTTGCCATAAAGTCAATGGCTTGTTCAAGAAAAACGACTTCAAATCTTTTATCTATTCGATGTTAGTGTCCTTTTATGGAAACAAACATAATAAAAAAAGTTCAATTATATGGAAACTATTGAAAAATGGTCAACATTAAAGATAACGGATTTGTATAAGAAACGTAGCGTATAAATAAACGCTAACTTTTCGGATTTAGCACGAGCCGAATTTTTAATTTTTATGTTTAATTTTCTTTTATAAATATAACCAAATTAAAAATTTGGCGTACTTTGTAAATATACAAAAACCTCTCGTAAAGTCTATAATAGCTATGTTTTATACACGTTGTTGAACTAAACCTAAAGGTAGCTTTACAAAAAAATACTGTTCGCTACCTTTAAGTATTGTTCAATCCTCAAGATGTA
>ENA-ORXU01001522-ORXU01001522.1-marine-metagenome-genome-assembly--contig:-NODE-1522-length-18571-cov-3.220071_pt1 | contig 18571 bp, 18 predicted proteins | sample MGYA00237869_ERZ511484 | MGnify/ENA metagenome assembly ERZ511484
TTGGGACTTTCGCCCGGGGCGAGTGACAGCATGGCGCACGACGGGCCTAGCTTGCTTGAGATCCTGATTACAAATTTTGCCAACAAGCTATTGTCTCAAGTCAGGAAGGGCTTGCCTCGCCGCTACTTGATGCGAGAAGATGACTTGCCCGCCTTGCGAGGCCGGCTTGATGTCACAAAGCAATTTACCAAGAATGCTGTTCGACCGGACCGATTATCTTGCCGCTTCGACCAATTGGAAGTCGATACTCCTTTGTTGCGCATAATGGCCGCAAGCGTAACATTTCTACAGTCGCACGCTCGCTCGCAAGAGAACCGTCGAAAGCTTGCTGAGCTGCGACATTGGCTTTGCGAGATACCGCAAATTCCTATTGCGCGGCTTCCTTGGGCGGACGTTCGCATCACGCGCGCAAATCGCAGCTGGGAAGAGCTCTTCCGGTTAGCTTCGCTTTTGCTGCGACGCGATTGGCAGGCCGTGCATAGAAGTCATGACGCGTCGAGTGGGATTACGCTGCTTTTTCCTATGAACGATCTGTTCGAAAAATACGTAGCGGCTTTGATGCGAAAAGCGCTGGCGCCACAGGGTATCAAGGTGCTTGAGCAAGGTGGGTTGCGTAGATGCCTAGGGCCATGGGTTGAGGCTCAAGTGCTGCCGGCGGCGGCAGGCAACGCGTTTTCTACGAAGCCAGACATTCGCTTGGAAAAGGGTCAAAAGCTGTTAGCGGTGATCGATACCAAATGGAAAAAGATGGTTGCGCCAACGCACAGGTCGAATGGCGTTAAGCAGTCAGACGTCTATCAGCTCATGGCTTACGCGCGGTTGTATGAAGGGGCGGACGTTGCTCTGCTATACCCTGCTGAGCCAGGCTCCGGCGCACGCCATTTTCCACCTTATGGCATTGCGGGAGGCGGTGAGCGCTTTTCGGTTATGAGTGTGGACGTTTCAGCGGACAGAGCAAACATCGAAAAACAACTCGCACGATTGTGCAGTCAATGGAATTGAGAGGCGTTCATCATGTCAGCAAGTTGGTGGAATTCTGACAAGCGCAAAAAGCTTCCAGTTATGAATGCTGAATTTTGGGAAGACCCACGTTTCCTTATCATTGATGGCGAGCTGTACGCTGGGCTTTTGGACGAATACCGCAATGGAGCTTCTTACAGCGAAAAGCTTGGCTACTTCGACGGTTATCGGCAAAAATTCATCGAGGCAGTTGAAGCCAAAAACAAAGCCGTATTGATGCGAGAGGTTCGTGGCGAATACGAGCTAGCAGGCTTGTTCGACGTGTGCGCTCATTCGACATACGGTGAACCGTTTGAATGCACCATTATGGATCGAATAGCAGTCGTCAAACTGGCTTAGGTCACTTCGAACGTCATTCATGACACTCTGGGCTTTCGCGCAAGGCCCTGCGCTGAGAGCTCCTAACACGCCGCGTGATTGGCAAACCTGATCCAAAGCCATGCACTGCGCGGGCTCATGATAGTTGTAGGCAAAAGCCACGGGTTGGGTCCTGTGTGCCGTTTTTAGCTCCTAGGCATTCCGTTCACTTAATTGGAAATGTCAGCTTTGCGCCCCAGTATAAGTCATTCGAGTACAGGCCCTATCAACCTGCAAGCGGACGCTAGGATAGCTGGCGTTTCTCAGCGACCGCAGGCAAGATGCCGTACAGAATAGTAGAACCGCAATAAGGCTTTAAACTACTCTAATCATAGCTATAAAAAGTATTGGACTTCCCCAACAAGTATCGAACCCGTTCTATTCGGGGCCCGGTACCATGCGTAGGACGCCATGCCTGAACGGCTCGTATCTCAAGGGATATTGGCAAAAAGATTGCCAGGGCCATGATCCTTCAGATGTTCGACGAATTGTCGCATAGCCTTCGCTGATTGAGAAACAGTCAGTTTACGCGCTAATCCATCCTGCTGTTCGCACACTTCAGCGTAAGTCTTCCCGCCAAATTCATCGGGACAAAAAACCGTATCCCAGTAGAACTCCCTTTGTCCCTTAGGTTTGGTGGCAAGCGTTCCTTTTGTTTCGCCAACAAAGGTCCAGACGTTGACTCCATCGCAGTAGCCGACGACAGCTTGAGCAATGGCAATCTCGCCTGGACGACCAACTCTTTCGAGAAATTCCTCAGCCTCCAAAGAGTCCCACATCGGCTGCGTCAGGCCACCGGGGAATCCTTTCGTATCCTGCTTCTCTAAAATGAGGCCAGCATGTTCGACGATACAAGGGGTAAGCAATTGCCTGTAGGCTGACCGCACCTTATGGTCGACCATCTTGCTCAACGAAATCTCGAGCGGTTCGTTGGTGGATACGTCGGTGAACTGTAGATCGCAGTAGTCGCCAATTGGATTGGGGTCTGCTTCCTTCCCCACCCCCAACGGTTCTTTCCTGAGAACCTCAATCTCCGCGCGTTTGAACGAGCTTGAAGTGGCGTAATAGACGGTTGGCGGTTTCATGCGGCCATTTCCTGAAGAACCTTGGCCGTTGCCGCTGTGCGATCATCGCCGTAAGTAGGGATTACAGTAACATTCCGCCGTTCGAACAGCTTAAACTCGAAGTCTGAAGGGTTGTGGGAGATGATGTAGGCGCGCTTCCCAGAGACGCTGTCGGGCAGGGTATCGAGAGCTGCGTTTATCAGCTCAAAAAGTAGCGCTACATTCATATCATTGAAGCTGTAGCCGATGAACAGCAACACCCGGTTCAGCAAATCTGACCGGAGCTTCCAGTCCAACGGGCCGTCGAATTGCATCCGCCGATAATAGTGGCGTTCTGATAGGACCATGTCTTCTGGTCGATTGAAGTCGCCGTGGTATTTGACCACCTGCGAAACGTCCCCATTGGTGATCATTTCTCGCTCGGAGGTTATGGCAACGGATTCTCGCCCGCTTATGCGCAAAGCCCGTTCTATAAAATCGTCGTAATTAGTGGTGTAGAAGAGATTGCATTGATCTAGCGATGCGATGGTCTGGTGCAGCGATGAACCTGCAAGCTCCGCATCGGACGGGTGCATTCGCCGAACGAGCCAGTTCGTAAGTGGAGAAAAACTACCCTTAGTCAGCCCGAAATATTCCAAAATTTGAAGATCGCTGCCTCTCATCCGGAGGAGGTCGGGTTCGGGATAGTTCATTAGGTCGCAAGCTTCATCGACCAGTTCGCGCCAAGAAGGTCCTGTTACCTTGTCGCCACGAAACTCCCATTTGAACGACATTGAAGCCCCAGCTCCAACAAAAGGAATGACCCTACCGGCTCTATAAAGGGACCTCAGCTCTTGCGGGCAGGACTCCATTATGAGGCCTTCTTCGCAATAAGACGCGTCAGCGAGTGATGATGCGGAATACCATTATGCGGATGTGTCTCATGCAAATCAGTATCTGTAAGAATCTCGGTGTGCCAACCGCAGAACTTCGCCGCATACCAATTGTGTGGCATTAGCAATGGTTCAAAGCCAGGGTGAGCGGAAAGGTCCTGTGAGCGATCGTTAAACGCGACGAGAATCACAGTTCCACCAAGCTTAGTGAGGCGCTGAATATCATTTATCAAAGCGTCAGCCTGCGCTTCGGAATTCATGCAATGTAGCAATCCGTAGGCGACAACCACATCATAAGTTTCGTCAGATTGTGAGGAAGCAAAACTCGTTGCGTCTGCGATGCGCCAATCGATAGGACTACCTGCAAATATGGACTTGCCATTCGTTATTGCATCCAGCGAGCAGTCAACTGCGATCGCGGTCGCCCCGGCGGCTGCGAATGCGTTCGCATTCTTGCCTTCACCACACCCTAGGTCGAGAACGACATCTCCTTTGATGGGTTGTTTCTCGAGAAACAGCTTGACCAGACTGCCAGGATCTTCGCCCCAAAAGCACGGGACCGCTGAGTAGCCTTCATCATAACCGCCATTTTTCATTGCAATAATCCCAGTTTGGTCAGCATCTCATTGATAGTCTTCTCGTATTCAGGCAACCCGATCCAGTTGTAAAGAATGACGTCAGCATCTTGAATAATGTATCTTACTTGGCCCTCGACTGGGGCGTTGTAGAGGTCAACAAAGGTGTCGAAATCAATGTCCCCAAAGCCGTAGTCTTCGCGCATCCGATACATTTCGAACGCGACATTAGGCGGGGTGTAGACGTACATGAGAGCCAACGGGACGTCCGACATCTCTTTAAGCTCCGCTAGCGTCTCTGGATGACGAATTCCGTCGATGACGATCCGTTCGCCAGCGACTTTCCTCGCGGCGGTGACAAGAGCAGCAGCTAATCTCCTTGGGCCATCTGGTTTCGAAATGAATTCGAACGCCGCCGTTTGAAAGTCAGCTCGATCGGATTCTGGCACTGGAGGAATGCCAATTAGCTCAGCCAGCACCTGACCGCTGTTAATCTGTTTGTAGCCAGCTCGATTGATTAAAGCATCTGTAGTTGCGGACTTGCCCGAGCCAATCGCGCCAACGACGCAGGCGATATGACGGCCTCGGAACACATTTTGACGCTGTATTCTGTAGCTTGGAGCGGTGCGAAGAGCTTGGGGGAAGTACTCCCGAATACAAAGCTGCGACCAATACTCAAAGTCTGAAAGATTGAGAGGCTCATGCCTCGTGTCAATCCAGCGAAGGCGGTTGATGGACGCCTCTCCTCGCTGTGGCCTCTCCCACTTAGAAAAGTCCTCAACCCAATATCGCATCACTATGGCTAGATGACGGACGCCAACGGCTGAGGAATTGTCATTTAGGACGCCTAATATTTCTAGCTTCTCTGGGTCAATCTGCGGACGCCCAGAAGGCAGGTTTATCTCTTCGCCAATCTCACGAATTGCGTTTGCTCGAATTCCTAAATCAGCCTGCGTGAAAAGGGAAAGATCAGCGTCCGTAACGTGACCGCCAAAGCCAACGCACCTTGCGCCTCGTAGAAATGAGGCGGCACGGTTGTATTGTCCACGGACGAACGAGAGGATTTTCGTCTCATGTTGAACGATTGTGTATGTGACGAACTGCTTCAAATCATCACGGGTTTCAGCCTCAGTCCGAGGAAGGTAGGTCACTAACCGTCGGTCGAGAAGCTTCTCTGGCGACTCAAACGGGCCCAAGCCGATGCCCTGGAAATCCAAAATCGAGCGATAGTTGTCTCGGTGAATCGCCAGCACCCATTCCGAACTTGGGGGCGCCTCACGTCTTGGGGCGGTGTAAACTTCTAGCACATCAGCAGCCCCGCCCTCCTTGTAGAGAAGATCGCGCAAGAAGAATTGACCCTTTGCAACTCGGACAAATCTAGATTCCGTACCGTTGCGGAGAATCTCCATGCTCAGTCGTGACTGCATGGATTTCTGGGGAGTCTTGCTAATATCCTGATCATCAAACAGTTGATCATCCAGGCCACGAGCTACAAGTTCGCCTGCGCGGAGTGGCCGACCGACTTTACGCAGGACCGTCTCAGCGACCCAAAGGTATGTAGCTTCCCCTGTGTTGGCCAATGTTTCGCTCGTTTTCCCTCTCGGAGATTTTCGCCGTTTTGAAACTTGGCGCTTATCATTGCGAATTACCAGCCCACTCGGAAACCGCTCATAGACTAATGGGACGGCGGTACGAATGAAATTGCTTGGTGCGAAAGCCAGACTTCCAATATCCGATAACTTCTGCTGAGCGCGGTCGGTCCGCAAGCGGCTCAGGTTCAGTCGCCGCCCTTACATGACAGTAGTTGCCATCACGATGGAGAATCGGCATAAAAACGGCTCAAGCTCGGCAGCCCGGCATCGGCGTAATCATCTAGATATGGATCGCCTGTTTTGGATTCATCTGCGATTTCTTCCTCCATATCGCCTTCCTAGCGCTTGACCATTTCGACCTCATCCCAATCATAAATGGTGAGCAGGTCGTCGTCCAAGGTGGCCTTCACTTGGACCAGAGCGCCCATCGGTACCCATCCGATAGTGTCGTCCGGCACCACGGGGGCATAGCGCGCGCCATCGGCGTTTTCGAAGGTTACGGCGCGCCCGTCGTGGATCTCGATCATCCGACCGACGAATGTATCAATTGTCCCAGTGTCCCGAACCACCCAGCCTTGGAGAAGATAATGGTGGCCATATCTGGTTAGCGGGCCCCGAAGGTGAAAATCGGTCAGGACGTCGCGTGAGGGAGGGTCCTTTCCTTCGGCAATGGAGACCCGATATTCGCGCTCGCCTGTCCGGACCACTGGGATATCTCCGTCGAAAACGAGGATGCCTGTGGCGTTGAATTCGTCAGGCTCGTAGTCGGAATCGGATCCGGCGAATTGGGGTGCAGTACCAGCCTGCGGATCATCGCCTTCAAACGAGGACGAAAATTCCTCAGAAAAGGAACCTGCACCTTCCGCCGCGAGTCTTTGCTCTTTTTCGATCGCAGAGATGGCACTGCGTTCGACGAAAAATTCCTCGCTTGAGGTGCGAAAGCCGCAACGGGCAGCGCCGCTTTCAATACAAGCCTTCGCCGTCTCAGTGGCGAAGGTGTCGTCGCTGGCGTCCTTGAGCATATTTGCCCCGGTGAGTGCCAGCGCTGCAAGCGCAATCGCTGGACCCGTGGCTGGATCGCGAAAGATAACCATGAGACGGCTGCGGAAGCTGCCGCGACCGAGGTGCACGATCTCGATCGCTTCGAGTTGACCCTCGGCAAATTGGGACTCGACAAAGCGTACGAACTCGATGCCGAGCGACAGCGCGCGTTCGGCGCTAAGACGGCCATTGGTCTCGATGAAAAATTCGATCTCGGCGTCAGAAAAAGGCTGCATCCTGCTTCTGTGAACGAAAGTGTGGCCGCAGGGCAATAACTTTCGCGAGGGGCTTCGGCTGACGCATTGCCGCCGTGGCTGTTTGATATTCGGCGTCAGCCGAGACTCAGCTTTGCTGCGTGCCCGACCGTGAAGCAGACCTTCCGCAGCCAGCCCAAGACTTTCAGCGCGAGCGTTGCTTGCGCAATGCCCGGTCTCGCATTGAAGCTGTCATTCGGCCTTCTTCTTGCGCTGCAACGCCAGCCACCATGGCATCACGCAATGGTGCATACTCGAGGATGTTGACCGGCATGGCCCTCACCTTCATCGAACCACGCTTCAAGCCGCCGAATTTCTTGTTAGTTGCAAAGGGCAAGCGCGGGACGACCAGATGAATCAAAAAGCCAAACATAGTCCAATCCATTGCAAATCCTCGAGGTGACCCCTTCTTGCTCTTCATCGTGAAAACCTCTGGCGTTTTTATTAGTTGTCCCATCACGGATTGATTGAATCCTTCTCCGGTCTGGGCAAGCGGATCTGTCAGACGGGCAATGCGAACAGTGCAGGATCGCAAGACCTGCTCTGTCGGAAGGCTTAGGACAGCTTCAAGCTCACGAAGGTGGCCCGCGTTCAAGTTCACCTTCTGATACATTTTAGCCGGTGAACGGGAGATTCGCCATGCAACCGCAACGATCGCATGCGCCAGCTGATCAGCGGAGAACTCGATAAGCGGGGTGGCGGAACCTGCCAGGATGGCTTTCTCCAGTCGCTTGAGCACGTTAGAAAGAGGGCCGTCAAACCTGCGATTGAATTTTCCTTCACACTCCATGCACAGCATCGGAATTTCCCCGGTGTCGGTCGTGCGATGCACTACACCTTCGCGATCCGGTATGCCGATTGCATTGCCACTTCCTGCGGCGAGCAACGGCCGAAACGCCGCTTTTGGGATTGCATGGGAAAAAACGAGTTTCTTCTCGCTGCGGCAATATGCACAGCGACCGCTTGGAGACTGCTTTTCGGGAGAGCGTTCCATATAGAGGCGGACCAATCTGTCGTGTCAGTGAACGGAATAATGGTGCAAGTGTATTGCTAACAACAGCTTCTCGAATGTCACCTTTACCGCGCCACTCACTAATAGCGGACAGTCCGCAACCGGCCCAATTGCAGTCATGACCTTCCACGAGTTTCGTCACGAAAGTTTGCATCTGCCTTTGCGACTTCTTTCACGAATGTAAAAGGCTAATGCACTCGCCTCGCGCGAATTACGCCAATTCGTTGCTATCCGACTTAGTCGCCGCACAGGCTGCGACCTCCATCTGTGTGTCGGCTTTGTGATGCTACTGAGCACTATCAACATTTGACACTTCGCAGACGCATTCGAACTCCGCACGGGGCAGCGACAACCACCGAAGAGCGTGTGCCCGGATTACGCGAGTTGCTTAGATCGATTGCCAACCCCAAGAGACTTGATAAACCACGAAAAAATTACAATCATCGAAGTGTTAATCTAAAAAGGGGGAAAATATGATCCGGACTAAACTATTTTCACTGATATTTGTCGCGTCAAGTTCGCTGATTGCCTTGGGCAATGCTTCCAGTGCATACGCGAACGACCATGTTCTTCAAACTGTGACTTCAGAAAGTTCTGTCGATGAGGAGTGGGCGATTGCCCTCTCCGGTGGCGGGCTAAGATCATCCCTTTTTATGATCGGTGCTCTGAAGGCGTTGGATGAACATGATCTAGTTTCATCCGCGCCTGCAATCTCATCAGTTTCTGGGGGTAGCTACGCGAACTATTGGCTCTATTCACATTATGCGTCTTCGAACCCAGGTGACAAACCATTCGGATACTATTCGTTTTCGGAAGACAGATTCTCAGGCCGTGTGTGTGACATCGCTACCAAGGGCAATTTTGTAACAATCCCTCAAATTGCTCGAAACTGGCTGATCCGGAATTCCATTGGCATATACCAGAATGCGATTGTTCGAACGTACGGAAGCGGCGACCCAATAGAAAACGGCCTGCAGCTTTCAAGTTTTGCAGAAGCCTCCGCTGCGGGGGAAATTCCTGTTCCATACATAAATGCGACAATCTCTCAGCCTCGGGAAATTCAGGGGAATGATGTCATACTGACCTTCTCGCCAGATGGTGTTTCAAACGCCAATCTTGGTGAGGGGACTTGGGGTGAGATCTCGGAAAATGACTTCCCAATGTATAGAATGATAGCGATTTCAGGTGCTTCTGTGGGGGCGCTGAAGCAATGGATGCCCAATCCTTTCACGCAATCGACCGAGGACTCGCTCCGAGTATGGGATGGAGGAAGGTCTGAGAACCTAGGTGCCTTCACGTTGATCGCTGGTGGTCGGCCAAAAGTACTTATTATCGATGCTGAACATGATCCAAACTATACGTTTGGTGCGTATGATATCTTGAAAAGTCGCCTTGCAACTGCCGGAATCGCGCTCAGCATAGACGCCATCGAAGAGGCGAAAGGAGAGCGCCTCGAGACCTCGTTTTTTGTAGGACAAGCAAGTGGTGAGGTCGGGACTACAGAAGTTGTCTATATCAAGATGGGGCTCCCGGGGTCTCTTGATGGAGTATTTGCTGAGCAAGCAGGGCCAGACAGCTCTGGAGCAAACGATCAAGCTCGTTTTATGGAGGCGTTGGAGAATAGCGATCGGGATTCCGATCGCTGGGACTGTGGATCGTTGGACTACGCGCCCGCCAACCTATCTGACTGGTTTGCCTACAACACGGCGAGTTACGCTGAATATCTAAATGGTAGCGACGGTACGGCGGAGATGTTTAACTCAACAGGTTTCGATTTTTTGAGATTAGATTTCCCTCACTATTCAACCGCAGATCAGAGTTTCTACGTTGACCAATCGCTGGCCTATATTGGCTTGGGGTACCTTCAAATGAGTGAGTTTCTTGAGCAAGGCGGAGAATAGGTGACCTTGCAAGAAGTCGAACAACATTGGCTAGATCAAACAACTGAGGAAGAGGTTCTCTTTGCGTTATTCCCCGAGCCACGCCAGCTCCGGCGACCTAAAACGGGTATGAAGGCATTGGCGTCGCTTATTTTTGGTCAGTACAAGTCTCTCTCAGATGAAACGATTTCGGACGATCGCGTGATTTGGCTCGGAATGATTATGTCAGAGCAGCCCGGTGAGGGCGCGGGATTGCTGGGGCAAATTTGCCAACTCGCTAGGAGAGGTGGTCTGGCAATCTGCGGGGAACCCGTATCGCTTAAGCCTGCAAGTTGGGATGCCCAACGCTCTTGGTCAGGCGACAAAAACGACTTGATTGCTTGGTATCTGCGTAACGAATTCTACGTTGTGCAAACTAAATGGCGGACCCGGGTTTGGTATCTGCCGCCTGGAATTGATCTATCGGTCCACGAGCAACTCGTAAGTACAAAATAAAATACGGTTCAGTAGAAAAACAAGTGCGTGCTGCCTGCTAATTGCTGTTCATTGGCAGTCCAAGAAAATGGCTGCTACTAGATGTAGCGCGTCGGTGCTGACCGACCGTCATTGGGGCGCAAAGCAGACTCAAGTGGCATGGCGCAGGCTGCTACAAAAAGCGCAATCATTGCAATAGTGTAAGAGTGTCATAGATCTGCATTCAGCGTCATTTGGACCGTCAGCGTGGGCTCTTTTTAAACACGTTCGCCCCTGCCCCAGCTAAAGCCTCTGCGCGCTCACGCTTGCGGTCCCTGCGCATGTAGAGCTTGCGCGCCAAGCGCTCGCTGGCGACGTTGCCTTTGTCGATCCGCGCCACCAAGTGCTCGCGTTCAAAGCGCGGCTCTGCCCAGTCCATGACTGCTGAAGCGGCTTCAAACGCATAGCCTCTGCGCCACATGTCCGCCCTGATGCGCCATCCGATCTCCAGCGCGCCATACATGGGGCTACTTGTCTCCGTGATCCGGATGATGCCGCAAAAGCCCAGCAGCGCTATGTCGCGCTTTCGTTCGACCAGCCAAAACGTGTGACCGTATTGTGCTTGCTGCCATTGAAACCAGCGGACTTCAGCGCGCACTTGGCGCAAGCTCATCACGCCGCCCAAGAAGTGCATGACGTCGTCAGTGTTGCAATGTTTGTGATAGGCCAGAGCATCGCTTGCCAGCCAAGTGCGCAGGCGCAAGCGCCGCGTTGTGAGTATAGTTTTGCGCATGGTGAAGTGCCTGTGATGTGCATGTGAAATTGCCACCGGGCACAGCGTTGGTTGGGCCCGGTGGCGTTGGTCTGAGCTATGTGTCTGAGTGCTGTTTGTAGCTCACCATTCCTCAGGGAGCATGACGGTCAGCACACGCTGCGTGACGGCAGGGTCAGCAGGATCAGGCGAGCCGTAGAGCATGTCGCTGTCGTAATAGTCGATCTTCCACAGCATGCTTTGGCCATCCATGTCGACGTCACCAAAGTCGCGCTCACCGTATGGGTTGTTGTCGCCATCGAACGCGTCATATTTCGCGAGCAGCGCCATCAGCTTGCATGGCTCAAAGCCAGGCAACAGCCTGACCCCTCTGGTGGCAACAATGATGCCGCCTCGCAGTTCTTTCCGGAGCTCATCATTAAGCTGTGCAATGCGCGACGCGCGCGCGGTATCGCAGGCGCAATCGGCCTGTTCACTGCCTGTCATAGCCAGTGTCCTTTCTACATCGATGTTGGAGTCTGACGGTGCCGCCGCCGACGGGACGCTGACTGCGCCATTCTAAGCGTCTGGACCGCCGTCACGGCCATCAACGCAAAGCCTCATGTTCGCAGCTCCACGCAAGGGGGCCTGCAATGTCTTGTTCGGAGTATATCTCTAGCTAGCTGACTTGGGCTCAGGATCGAACGCCGCGTCCCAGCCCTGCCCTTCGTACAGTTTCGAGTTCAGTATGCGGTCCGCACATGCGCGCCACAGGATGCTGTCGATTGTAGCCACGCGGTAGCCAGACTGGGCGGCAAGCCGCGCGCACAATGTATGGCTGTCAGTGCCCTCTCTGCGAGCGAGACGCTCCAGATGGACGTCAGGCTTGGCAGTGTCCGCACCAAGGTTCTTGGCTAAGTGCAATGCAGTTACTTCACCGATCCATGGCAGCGACTGCAAGTTGACCACTTTGTCGTCAGCATCATTGTACTGAGCAAACAGCGCGTCCCGGTCTCGCCATATACTATCGATGGCAGGTCCTTTGCCAGGGTGACCGAATACCGAAGCAGCGAGGTGCTCGCCGCGCAGCGCGGCCATGCAGCGAGCGTAGATGATGCTCGCGACAGTATTGGCCATGCCAGAGTTGCAAATCACATAGATGACGCGCTCTGAAAACTCGTCCGCATTGACCGCTGGCATGATCGTCTCAGACCAGTCGATCATGTCGCCGTAGCCGCGCTCGCGCAGAACGCGCTCCAGCTGGCGGAAGCGCTCAAGCGTGATCACAACATGCGCACAAGCTTACGCTGCGCATCCCTGTCGCACTCAATATAGCGCTCAGTGGTCGAAAGCGCTCTGTGTCCGGCGAGCTCTTGCACATCGCGCAGCGAGCCGCCTGTCTTGCTCACTAGCTTGGCCGCATTGGTGATGAACGTCCTGCGGCCGGAATGCGATGAGCAGCCGTCGAGGCCTGTTTCATAATATGCAGCCGCAAACCAATTGACGATGCCGCGCGGCGTGAAGTGCTGGCCGCGCTGAGACTGAATGACAGGCCCCGCCGCGCACCGGCCTTGCTCCATGTGATGCACTTTCAATGCGCGCTTTAGGTCAGGGTGCATTGGGATCCTGCGGCCGCGTCCATTTTTGGCAATGGTGCCAGCGACAGTGACGCATGCGGCAATGCGGCCATCAGGCCCCAGCACCATGGACCACGTCAGGCCGGCGATCTCGCAAGCCCTGAGGCCTGCTTTGAAGCTGAGTAAGACGATGAGAGTATTGCGATTGGCATAGCGCGTCCGGCCCGCGCAGCGGAGCAAGCCGCGCAAGTCGTTTGGCGCCAGCACCTTGGCGGGCTGGGTCATTTTGGGTGTCCGTATCGTGGGAATTTGGCGCATATACGCTACAAGTATTATAGCGGAAAAACGGCTATATGTCAACTATATCAATGGTTTATGGCAAAAGGTGCAATCGAGATCTAAGTTGCCAGATCGCAGTCCTTCGTCCGCTTTGCGCCCTAATCCAAGACGTAGCCGTCCGAGATCTTAGGTCCTGAAAGCGGACATGCCAGCCCACTCCTGTCAAGGAGAACGAAGACGATCCAAAGACGTTGCCTGCGTTTCGCTTCGGTTGAACCGACATAGCTGAATTTTCGCAAGCGGATCGAATCCATCCGACAATGAGGCCGATTAGCACAGTTCTTACTACGTCTCAGCCTCCGTGGCGCTACTAGGCTGAGCAATCGCCTTCACGAGGTCTACTTCATCTGCTGAAAGTCCGTATAACTCCATCGCGACGGCATCGATCTTTGATCGCGTTGCGTTAGCGATCCGTCTGGTTACATCTCGGCGATGAGGCTGAGCCGTATCATGAGCAAGCTTCGCAGCAACGAACTGGTCGTAGAGATCAGAGAGTTTTTTAACCAGCTTCGGTTCAAGTTTCGATGGGAATGGAAACTCTCGCAGATTTCGGATCAAAACCTTTGGGAATAGGCGACGAGCACTTTTTACACCGTACTCTTTGTAAAACACTGACATCAAAGAACTATTTAGGACGCAAGCTAAGGCTTTGAGGGATCTAGGGTCGTCCTCAGGGTCTAGAATTGTCAACGTGCTCTTATTTGAAAGAAAAATCTTGTCGGTGAAGCATGCGCTCAAGCAATAGGGAAAAGGCGACGTGATTTCCCTAAGCAGCACTCTAGGCCTCGTAAACTGAGAGATCTCGCGAGGCTGCGAGAGCCAAGGTCCATATCTCATCCATGAGTTAGACCAATTTAGCGAGAAAGCTCCGACATCACGACCCTGGAGATAGCGATAGGTGGTCGCGTCCACTTTGCGGTCGGCATCGAAGACGTGATTTTTTACGTCACTCGCCGTTTGAGCTGGCGTTCCTTTGCCTTTCTCGTAAGCCTGAAGGCCGGTTCTAACATCGAAATGATCGCCCACTGTCTTCAATCGAGCCTTCAGCGCATCTAACTCGGGGCGATTGCCAGACTTGGAGAAAGTAATCCGGCCTGCATTCTTTCGCCATTCTTTGCGGTTGGCTTGATTGATAGTTCGGGTGTCGAACTCCAAACGAGAGCTTGCTCGGGAAACATTGGGCAGCGACTTGCTAGCACCTCCCTCGATAACAAAGATTGTTGGCTCCATCGATACTTTCTTGAACGCCGAGTAGTTGAGATCAACTACTTCCCTAATCTTATCGATATAAGCTCCTCGTATTTTCTTTGCACTCTCAATTGTAAGCCATGAATTCGGCACAATGTAAGCACCCAATCCCTTTTTTGACAGCATCTTGGGGAGAGCCTCCATAAAAAGGAGGTAAGTGTTATGTTTCTCCCACGCCAATTTATAATGCATTGAGAAATAGGTTTTTTCTTCCTCTGTAAGTTGCTCTCGCGCAAAAATGTAAGGCGGGTTTCCAATCACGACTCGGAAACCTCCGGAGCTCATGATTGAGGCAAAACCATCCTCGCCCTCCCAATCAAACACGTTGATCTTCTCGGGAAATAGCCCCTCCAATGGCAGCAATCCGGAGTCATAAAACTCCGGGCCGATTAAGGAGTTCCCGCACTTAATATTGCTTCCAAGATTCGGGAGTGCTCGCTCGCCTAGACCTGTTAAAGTCGGCTGCAATGTCTGTTCAGTTTCACCTTCTAACACCTTCAACAAGAGCGATAGCTTCGTCACCTCGACTGCCTGATAGTCGATGTCGACACCATAGATGTGCCTTAGCAAAATCCGCTTTCGCTCGGCCAAAGTGAGGCGCCATTCAGTAGAGGAGGTTTCGATGAGTACTGGCGTGGGTCCTTTGGCCCACTTCTTAGGGTCCTGGATATAATAAGTGAGGTACCAATCAAGTAGGTACTGATACGCGCCGATCAAAAATGAGCCAGACCCACATGCCGGATCCATCACTGTGACATCCCGTATCTGGGCGGGAGATTTGCCATCAATCAAGACGCCCAATGTCTGACCCACAATAAAATCAACGATATATGTGGGAGTGTAATATACGCCGCCAGACTTCTTCACTTCCGGTTTCAACTCAACCACCGCGCGATGGGAAGGCGTTAGACGAATTACCTTGCCAAGGAACTGTTCGTAAACTTGCCCAAGAATGTCTGCGGGAAGTACGCTAAACTCATAGGGGCTATCAGGGTAATAGAGGCCTCTTATGATCGGCTTCAATTTAGCGTCATCAATAGTCAATCCAGGAGTTAGGGTGTCGACGTTTCCTTCACGCCCCTTTTCCTCCTTAAAATGAAAGAGGCCGGAATTGTATTTTGCATCGGCATCTTCGAAAAGCCTGCAAAGGCTGTCATAAAGATCCGGCTTGGCTAGCAGTGCCCTCAACCTTGCATAATCTTCAATCCCGCGATCCTCGCAAATGCGCAGAAAAATGATGCGATCAATGACCCGCTGTACAGAGAAGTTAATATCTCTGGCAGTCAGATCAGAATTTCGGAGTGCAATGTTTTTCGCGAGATCGGAGCGCCAGGCCTCTATAGTTTCAAGGAAATCGTCATCAACCTCTGATCGACCACGGCCCGCGTTGTGCTCTTCAACCCATCTATCAAGAGAACCCGCAAGCACGGCATCGCGTGAGAAGGTTTGCTCTATCCACTCCCAGTTCTCTTCTAACTCATCAAATTTGCAATAGAATATTCTCCCTTTCGAGGCAGAATCACTGTTGCTGGGCCTGATCCTTCCATCATAGACAGCAAACTCTTGAAAAGATGTTAGAATGCTAAGCGGCAGCTTGGCGCTCCAGGCATAGCGTCTCAACTGATAAGCTGCCGCTGCACTGTCTCTGATTGATAGCAGAGGCCGCTTTGCCTCGACAAAGAACCTACGAGTGCCACCAATCCTGAAAGTGAAGTCTGGAGCTTTGACGCCATCCTTCGTCGCCACCGCCTCTTCTTTTATGACATCACGATATGCATGCGACAGCCCTTTCGAGTTTTTTAGATCCCACCCGAGTTCGCCAAAAAAATCATCGAGGAAGTCGTCTCTGAGGAGAGTCTCATTGTATTGCTTCGATGCGTATGTTGCTTCGCGGTGAGCTTCGAATGTAGCAATCAGCTTCGAAATTTTTGTTGGCAAAGCCAATGTTCGTCCTCCCCGCACCAAAACTTTATCCTGGTTCGTTACACGAGCGTCGGACCGTGGAACACATGCAAAATTTTGAGAAGACAGCGCAGGACCAAAAACATCGGCGTCGTATTGGCATTTTCTGATGGGATGGAGATTTCTGTATGAAGATCCCTAGTCGAAAATGCCCGCACTTACATCACAAACTGAGTAGCGGCTTTTGGCGAATAGCTCTCTAGGATCGGACTTTCCGCTAACGGCCCACTTCAAGCCATCGCTCGATGAAGCAAGCTAAGGTGGAAAGCTGACAATCAAGTTAGAGAGCGGGGCGAGGGCGAAATCTTTGCTTAACGTGGCCGTCCGACCTTTTCTATTAACGGATGCCTCGCTTCCTGAGCTTGTTCGGGACTGTCTGTATGCCCGCACCTTGTCGCACTCCAAGCCACTTTAACCTGGCGCACAACCTACCTCCATTTAATCCAATTTGTATTCAATTGGTTTTGGATCGGATTGTGGGAAATAGCGCGTAGTATGCCGAATCGGCTCAACCGCAGAAGTAAAGACGGTTTCACCACCGTTCTGATCCAACTTTACTAACGACCAATGCGAGAACGTTTGAGCATTTTTGCTTCCACCAAATTGGCCGAGGAACTTGCGTTCATATTCAACCAATCTGAATTCTTCTTGATGCCCCAAATGATCGTGCGCGGTAAGATAAAATTCAGTGCCCTTCCGGCGCACCAAACCGCTAACGCCGTCGAAATCGCCGCGTGCTTCATACCCTAACCTCAATTCAAGCGGCGCGAGCCACTTACCGACAGCACCGCCCTCCAATTTCAATTCAAAGTATTCGAGCGGCCGATGGTTGATGCCGTTCAAGGCAATTGCCGTCGGTCCCCCTATACCCGGGATTAGCCAGAGCAAATCGCCTTCATCGGTTAGAAATAAGCCTGGCGGCGTGCATATTGAAAGTACTGTCAGCTCATCATCCATTTCTTGGTATTGCATTTTGCTCTCCTTTTCAGAACAAGGAATACTATATATGTAGTTGAAAAACAACAATAATATACTGTTCGTCGAAGTTCGCAGACGTTCGCATTGGGCCAGGCTTCGCTGACTAAGCGCGAGCATGAAATGTGGTGGAAAGTGCCGAAAGGTCATGATTGCGCTGGCTGCACATTGCTTGCAATAAACCTATGATTTGCCAGTGTAGCCTTTGATGGGTGGAGCTGTGATTGTGATGGACAATTCTAAAGATCGTGACTGGATTAGCGCTTCGGATGCGATGCAAAAATACGTGACTTTCCTAGGAGGGCGAAGCACCGCAGGTGACTCGCTGGCAGAGTATCTCAGGGATGGCACCCTGAATGCCAAAGCCGACGAATATTGGATGTCGAAGGAAGAAACGCTCGCGGCCGCGTGGAAAAACAAAGATGAGCGCGCCAAGGCCAAAAAGGACGTGGTCCTGCCGAAAGGCAAGTTTCAAACTAGCGACGATTGGTTGAATGACCGGGCGCAGTGGCGTTGGCCTGTAGATAAATTCAGCATCACATATAAGTCTGATCCAATTCGTAGGCGAATGATGGCTGGAGTCAGATTTTATGAGCCGGATTTGATAAAGCTAGCTGGGGCCCCGAACCCACGATCGGGTGGCTCGCCTGGTAAGCCTGAAGCATGGGTTGCATTTTGGCATGCCGTTGTCTCACTGGCAAAAAACGACCGGTTGAACAGATCGTGCTTTCCTTCGAAAGCTCGTTTGAGGAGGGAAATTTTGGTGCTCACAGAAGACAGCTTGAGCGAGTCTTCGATTAAGCCACAAACTGGGCAAATTTGGGAAAAGTTCTGCAAAGACTGATGCTCAGTTACTGACCCATTGCTGACCGGTTGCTGCCCCTTTGAGAGACCGGCAGCATAAGTATCTTGGTCCAAATTAGCTCCACGTTCGCAATTCAGCGGACGGTTTGGAGCATAAGAAATGGAACAGCGGTTCTTGAAGATCTCCGAGGTCTGTGATCGCCTCGGCATTGGACGCACGCATGCCTATAATTTGATCAACACAGGTCAATTGCAGCAAGCAAAGTTTGGCCGGTGTAGTCGGGTAACCAATGCAAGTTTGGAAGCCTTCATGGCTGCCTCTACAGAGCGGGAGGCATCTGATGACGGCCAATAGCATCGCGGACTTACCTCCGCCCCCAAACGCCTTTGACCCATGCCGCAAATCCAATCTGCAAGGCGAGGCGAAAGGGATGCTTTCGTTCATTGACGCGCAGGAAGAGGATCAAAAGCGCAGTCACCTTTTGTTTGAAGCTGACTATCCCGATTTTTGGAATGCATATCCGGACTTGAGTCGCACTGCCACTGATATTGAACAAGGCCTTGATGCCCAAGCTGATGAAAGTGTGGTGTTCCAATCTCTAGCGTCAGCAACGTACCTGCAGCCAATTCAAAGGAATTTTGCAGGGCACCTGTGGGCGATGGGAGCATCGGTCGAGTACGAAGATCGAGCATTTACCATCATGCCGAAACACTGGGAAATTCCTGCGTGGCAGCTTCCATTCTTTGATGGCCGCAACAAGCTTGGCGCACTCTACTCGATGCTCCGCGAATATG
>ENA-ORXU01001524-ORXU01001524.1-marine-metagenome-genome-assembly--contig:-NODE-1524-length-18532-cov-4.341046_pt1 | contig 18532 bp, 39 predicted proteins | sample MGYA00237869_ERZ511484 | MGnify/ENA metagenome assembly ERZ511484
TATCAAGTCCTTTTGGATTTTTACGCTTACTAGTAGTTTCTTCCGCTATCAATATTTCGCTACCAATTAAATTATCAAGATCACCATTTATGTCATCTATAACTACACTCTCGGAACAATCTTGTTCGTGAAACATCAAGTATCTATCTCCGCCCTCACACTCAAATAGTATTTCATAATCATCCTTTTTACTAATTCTTTTTAAAACCTTACCTTTTAGCTCTGATATATTCATAATTATATTTTTTTATTTTAATTCTTCTAAAATATTCTGATAGCATTTTTTCAAATGTGAATTGTTATCATAAACTCCCATAAAATCACCGATACTTTCGTTTAATGTAAATAATGTTTTGGTAATATAGCTCTCACTAAAGAACCTTGAACTACATTTACATAAAACCTCTTTGAAGTCTCCATTGCTTGTTAATAAACAACATATACTTACACCCTTCTTTCTCCTCATTACCACATAAGGATGCTTAAAGATAGGGTGCATAAAAACATCTCCTGCCTTTATTGTTGTTGGAGCTTCTAAATGTCTTGTCTTAGGTAAGCAATCCAACCATGACGTTAATTTTATAGGATCAAAAATATAATCGTCACTATTTATCTTTTCTATTATATAACATTTTTTCATACCAAAATATAATTGATATAGTTGCATTAAACAAATATATTATGTTAAAGTTTTATCTCAAAACATCTATTTTTCTAACCTCATCAAATTCCACTAAAGCATCTACTGGAAAGTTTTTTATTATTCTTTCACAAGTTTTATCACATGATTTGCTTTCGTTATTTATTAAGAATCTTTTGCCTCCTACTACTAAAACTATTAATCCTTCCATATTACTTTAATTTCTTTTTATCGAACTTATTCATTTCCTTCCAAAGCTTATTCCCTATTTTATCAAACTTCTCCGTTAATTCCACAAATTCTTTTTGACTAATTAATCCATAAAAATTTAAATTATTGAATAGATCAAGCCCTATTTTATGTTTACTGCCTTCATTAAAATATGTACTGTGTATATAGTCTGCTTTTTGTCTTTCTGAAAATGTTTTCAAATGCGCTTTATTATTTTTCATTATCTTTATATTTTTTGTTATACTTAAAGATACAAAGTTTAAGTTAATTTTTTAAATATATTATGTTAAAGTTTTTAAAATCTCTATATTCATAAGATAAACTTTAGATTTGTGGGTTTCTAATACCTTAGTTTCTAATTCTTCTAAAGATCCCCAAAAACAACCTGCATGTACCATCCAAGTATTGTTATTTTTAAAACAATGTACTGTTCTTTTTGAAGTATCATATGCAAAGAAAGAATGATAGTCTTTTACTCCTTTAAGATTGGCATTTTTTAAATAAGCGTTTTCTAAATAAGCGTTTTCTAAATAAGCACCTTTTAAATTAGCATTTTCTAAATTAGAGTCTTTTAAATTAGCGTTTTCTAAATTAGCGTTTTCTAAATAAGCACCTTCTAAATTAGTTTTATATAAAATAGAATTTTTAAAATTAGCATTTTCTAAATAAGCTTTATATAGATTAGTGTTTATTAAATTAGTATTTTCTAAATTAGCATTTGTTAAATAAGAATTTTCTAAATTAGCACTATCTAAAAAAGCATTTTTTAAATCAGCACCTTCTAAATCAGCATTTGCTAAATTAGCATAGTGTAGTTTAATTCTTTTTCTAACAGCTAATTCTAAGGTTGTTTTTGTAGTGTTATTTTCACAAGTGTGCTCAAAAAGAACTTTATCAAAAATATTTTTAATTTGTATGGTTTTCATTTTGTTTGGATTTATATTGTTTTTAAGATTTCTATATATCTCTAAAATAATCATTTATTAAATCTGCATACTCAAATTCCTTTAAAACATTTAAACTATCTTCCATAACTAATTCAGATTCTTCTTTAATCCTATCTTCCATATTCATTTTTAAATATATTTTAAGTATTATTTATATTATAGGTTGTCCAAAAATTCGGAAATCTTTATGCTATATGCTTTACAGGCTGTTGTTAGTATTCTATCTAGCTTATTATCTATTGCCTCTATTCTCCTATCCAATCTATCAGAGTTTTCTTTGTCTCCTATCTCTATAGCTAATTGATACTTCTCTATTGTTCTGTTTAGTTCTTTTTCCCAGTACAAGTATACCTTTAAGTCTTCTTTATATTTTTTCTCTAGCTTTTCCATACTACAATATACAAAATTTAAATGATGTTTTAAAATTTAAAATGTTAAAATTGTGTTAAAAACTGCGAACTAAAGATATATTATATCTGTTCAAATTCTAAGAGTTTTAATTAAATATTATAATATAACCTACTGTTAAAGATAATAAAAACAATATCGTAAAATAGCAATAGATTATTAAACTCGTTTTATTTTTCATTTTATTAATATTTTTGTATAGTTTTAATTTTTATATTCAGTTAATTTAAGTTTAAATGAACTGTTAATTAGTGTAATTCCTTTAACATATAAAATAGTTCTGTTTGCATATACTCTTAATTCTTTTGATTTTCTCCCTAATATTTCAACTTTATAATTTTTATCTACAAAGTTAATTACAAAAAGTTTTCTATTATGATTATAGACTAAGTATTTGTTTGTAGGTTTGTATTTATAATCTCCATTGGAGGTGTAATATTTTATATAGGTTTTATTTTCTTGAACTAATAGTTCGACATTTTGACTCAAACTAATTTGAGTAAGTAATAAAGTCAATATTATTAAAATTTTTTTCATTTTAGTTGTTTTCTATTATTATTGATTCTGTTAAATCTTTGTTACAAATAGGACAACATTGTACATCGGAGTAAAAATCTAAAATACAATCATCACACTCTTTTATTATTTTTGTCTTTAAATTTCCTTTTGTTTTCATATCATTTAGTTTAAAAGGTTTGGATTATATACACATATTCCTCTGCGTACTTCTTTTTTTTCTGTTTTTGTTGTTTCATTTATTTTTACTACTAATAAATGAGTTCGAATAAGAATTTTTATTATAGGTATGATTTTCATTTTATACTATTTTTATCTCTTATATTATCTATTTCTTTTAAAACTCTAGAATTTAACCTGAAAAAATTATCAAAAAATATTACTTTATTTGTGTCCAAATCAACTACTGCAATTGTTTTACCTTCTTCCGTTCCTTTAAAAAAACAATCTATATATTTTAAATTTTGATCATCGACAAAATCCGTTCGTATTTCTTCAATTTCATTTTGCATAACTTTATTTTTTTAACATTCCTCGATTAACTTTGCTAAAACTTTTGCTCTGGCTCTACACTTTCTTTCTCTTTCTTTTACAGTACCTACAATTACTTTCTCTAAAAATTCAATACATTTTATTTTAAATTTAGATTGTCTACTGATTAAAGCATTGAAAATTTCTTGTTCGGCAGTATCAGTTATAAATTTCATAATTTTTATTTTAAATCGGTTAATATCCCTTTGTTTTCTTCTACTTTTGAATATTGGTAAGTGTTTTCTATCTCTTTAACTAATTTCTACTTTACCATCATCACATAGATATATATTATTTTCTCCTAATTCTTCACAAAGTTTTGTTAGTTTGTCTCCTAATTCTTTTGCTATAACTTTTAATTTAGGTTCTTTTTCGTCTATGTATCTATCCCAAAATCCTGCACCATGTCTATTTCTTGTTAACCAAAAATCGTGCCCTAATTGTGAAGGGTTAATATTATTTTCGGGTGCTAAATTTAAAAAGAGTTTACAATCTTCACTAGCCTTATTTAAACTTTCTGTATTAATATCTTCAATACTTAAATCTTCGTCTGCATCAAATCTCACCCATATAGCGCACTCTAAATAACTGTCCACTACAACACTTAAAAATTTTTCATTGTATTTCATAATGTTTGTTTTTATTTGTTGATATAAATATAGTAAATATTCACCTATTAAAATGTTAAAGAAATGTTAAAATTTATTTAACATTTTGTACTCATTCGATTTTATTTTTTCTCTAGTATCTGCCACACCTTCGTCAAGAAATTGATTTCTGTATTTACCTGTTGTTTTAGAATAGTCCCAATGTTTACCAAGATATATTTGTCCTTTATATTTAACTGCTATTATAGAGCTGTAACTTTTAAATACCGATCCATTATCAAAATATATTATAAATTGATTTGGTGCAGCATTACCAGTACTGGTAGTCATATTTACTACTTCTCCAAATCCTTTTAATCTTTTTAATATTGTTGACTCTTTCATTATTATGTTATTTAGTTTGTTATTCAAATATAATGTGTAATACTCGCCTTTATAAATTTAAAATGTTAAAATTCTTCTTCTAACTCCTCTAATTGTTCTTGAATTTCTTCAAAAAAGTTTGTTATTTCTGTTTCAAGTTTGTAAAATTCTTCTCTTACTGCTCTAGATGCGTGTAAAGATGCAAGTATTTCACTATTTAAATTTTCTACAGAAAATCCGTACTCGCTGGCAATTTCTAAACTTTCTTGTAAAGATACATCATTATTATGTAAATACTCTATAGCTCTTGCGTAGTAAATTATTTCAATATCAAAAGCATTATCATTGTCTAATTTTTCTAGTATCTCATCGTAAACACCTGATCCATCTGTTAAGTCCAAATCTTCAATATCTATGTGGTAATTTAAATCTATTTCAATTGATAAGTTACTCAAAAAATTTTCAATTTTGTTTTCTATTTCAGTAGTCATGATAATAAAATTTAATTTGTTTTTATTTGTTGATATAAATATACAACCTTATTTAAGATATAAAACTATAAAATAGTATTTTAGCATAACTTTAACATTTATATTCTTTTAATTTAGAAAGCCGCGAAAACCTACAAAACTAAAAAAACCTATGTTTTGCTTATATACACATTGAATATGAAAATGCCGCAAGCTAAAAAAGACTAAAAAAGATGGTATAATAACACAACAAGTATATAATACTATATAAGACATACATAACCTACTACAATAGATACAAGACAATAGTATACCACCCTACATAATAACACTAAACATCTTATTATCTCAAAAGCATATAAACCCTTGTATATAAAGGTTTTAACTTATTACCGTAGCATAGTATAGTATGTAAGACTAATGAATATATGTATAAATGCACTATGTAAATATACCCTAGGAAGTGGGGTTTTTGCTACCATATTCCCTAAAAACCTCTTTTTTCCCTTAAAATAACACATTTTTAACAAAAAACTGAAAAATTAAAGCCTTGATAGTCAATAAGTTAGTTCATTTTGTCCCTAGAGTACTATACAAAATTAAAAATGGCATAAAAGAGCCTTTATTTTGTTAATTTTTGGAATAAAATAGATGTTTATTTTTAATTGAGAGTGTTTTTAAACTAAAATAGTTCAATTTAGTTATAAATAGGAGTAAGATAACCTTTTATACTTACAGATTGTAACCTATTATTGATATTTGCTTACAATATTTGTATTATTCCCTAGTGAAAAACAATAAGACTGTAAGTAAAAGTTAGTTTTTGCTTACAGATTGTAATTAAAACAGTAAAAACCCTATAAATATGTTAGTTTAAAGGGTTAGTTTAGTATATATGTTATGATTTAGTTTAATAGTATGTATAAGTTGGCTATTATTCCTATTACGCATGTTATTATTCCTAGTGTTGTTATTTGGTTGTTATTCATCTTCTTTATATTTATTTGTTTAATCTTTGCGCTCCTCATATAATGTTCCTCCAACTATTTAGTTCCTCTTTTGTTATAACCAGAAAGGTAGGTTTTGTATTTGGAGCCCATTTTAATACGGTTACATGTTCAAAAGAATAATTTTTTGTAACTTTTATCCTTGCAAATCCTTTTTTATATACTTTTCCTATTAGGTTTTTCATTTTGCTTTAGTCTTAGATCATTATGTACTACTTGTTTTATTATAATATAGTTGTCGTTCTTATTTTTATAATAATCTATTAATATGTTTTGATTAAAAAAGTTATCTGTTATAGGTCTTACTCTTAATACTTTGTATAATACGTATTGTTGTTTGTTAATACCCTCCTCAATAATTTTGTTATATCTTTTTCCCGTCATCCTTATATTACTCTTAGATATATATTCTTGTATAACTTTATACTTTATACCATCGTCTAAAGTTAGATTTGCATAGTCAGCATTATATTCAGGTACATTTATTCTTTTCTTTTCTTGCCCAAATGTTAAAATTGTTATAAATATCGATAAAGTTAATAGTACAGTCTTCATAGCTTTTATGTTATAGTTAAGTTAAAAGGCTGATAATTATACTATGCAGGTTACAACTGACCTCAATCCTTGTATAATTACCAAACCTCATATTATCTGTTTTGAGTAGAATTACTAGCCGCTTTAAATAAAGATTCTAGTGTAATATCTTTTAAATTAAAATCCTCAAAATATTCTTTTAAATAGTTTATTAAGTTTCTCATAATATATAGATTTAGGGTTTTAAAAATTATTTAGTGTTGTTTTTTAACCACTCTTTGTATAAAAGATTTTCTTGCTTGATCCAACCTAAAGAGGTTTTAACTTCAACAATACGGGCATTATAACCAGTTCTTTTACTTACTTTTTTATATTCGTTTCTAGTGGCGTATTGTTTAGCTCCTAACAAGGTTTTTGAAGTATCAATGTGAACACCATCTTTATTTATTATTCCGAAAGCTGTTATCATAATATATTTTGTTTTTGATTACATTATAAAGATACGACATATTATTAGTTAAATGAAATATAAAATGTTAAAGTTATGTTAATATTCTACTTCCATGCCTAAATTATTATATACAAATTCACTTTCAAACCATAAAAGGTCATTTAGGCTAGTGTCTGTTAATCCATCGGGATATATTTCGTCTATAAAAGAATTAAAGTCATCCTCTTTACCTTCTTTTAGTATTCTTTCTTTAGTAAGTATTGCACCGCTCCACGCTTGAAAGTTTGATAATGTTACATTTGTTAAGACCTTCATAATATATAAATTTAGTTTGTTATTTCTTATATTATAAAGATACAAAAACATATAAGATAATACTGTTAAAGAAATGTTAAAGTTATGTTAAATAATATAGATACTTAATTATAAGATCGCGCAAAAGATTTAACAAAATATTATAATAATTTTAACATTAAGATTCATAAAAAAGTATTATCTTTATACTGTAGCATAATAGCTACCAAGGGCCTACACCTTTTATCAGGTGTGGAAGAGTAGACTCCGTTATATAATATATACACATATACACCTCAACGAGGGCATAGTTTATTCACCTCAAAGATAAAAAAATATCAAAACTCATTCCCAATTTTGAAAACTCACATATTTACTATGGGGGGTATTAAAAAAATTCTTTTGAAATATTCTCTATTAGTGTATAATGGATAAACACACAGTAACTCTCTCAATTTTTTTAGAAATTTATGTTAAAAGGGTGGGGGAATATAAAAAAAAGTTGTATATTATATGTGGGAATATTAAAAGTTAATAGATTATGATAAAAAAATATAAAACAGCAGCAGGGATAGAATTAACAGAGGAGCAGTCTAAATTAGTTGCTTCCTTTACAAGGCTAATGAAAAAATGGGATAAGAATATTTGTATAAATGCTATATCAGGGAGACTTACTCTTATGTTATTAGGAGATGCAGATCAAAACCCTATTTCTGAAATAAGTGATGAACAAGGTTTTAATAGAGATAATATTATTGAAGGATTAGACTTTACTGATATATCATCAGATGGTGGAGGGTGGTAGAATCCTTTTTAATCTATGCGAAAATTTAAAATTACCTAAATAATGAGACTTAAAAAAATAGACTTATGAATAAAAACAGGCTAAAAAGAATTGATACTTTTGATAAAAATAGTATCAGTGTATACAATGAAAATAATAAGAAATGTATAGGTATATGGAAAGTGAAAACTACAAAACATGACATGGCCAGTTGTATGCTAGCTATCCTAGATTATCTAAAAGCGCAGGATAGTTGCTATGATCAAAAAGATTTATTGAAATTGAATGATGAAACTTTATCTGAGATGATGTTTAGAAAAATGAAAGGGTATGGGATAGATTTAAATAAAGAATTAGGAGTTACACACTTAAAGCCAATAATAAAGAAATAATGAAAGAGATAGTTTTAATTAAATGGGCCTTGTTATTAATAGGTACTATAGTGTATTATTTTACAACTAGAGATGACAATACGCATTTAGGTATTATGTCTAGTCTAGATAATCTTTTGCCTACCTTTTGGTATATTATGTTTCTTATTTTTTGGTTAGTATTGTTTTTTATCTTGCTTTAGATTGTATGAATAGAAATTAGGTTTTGTAGTTTATGCACCGACAAGTAGCCACAAAGATCATAATCATGTATGACTATAGAATCTGTTATTTCATTAGGGTCTTTATAGCTTATTTCATTTAGGACCATCATTTCATTAGGAGTTGCAATACAGCCTATAGTTAAGTGTTTTCTTCTTCCTAAATCAAAGGTTATATTTCCTGCAACTGTAAAACAATCAATTTCTTTGAATCCTAATCTCAGGGCCCAATCCTTTGTTATTTGTATCGGATTTAGTTCTGAATAAGAATGAGAATATAATTTATAGACTCCTTCTTTTTTATTTTGAATACATTCTGAGGTACATCCTTCCTGAAACAATTCTATTATTTTATGAGTGGAAGCTTCATAATTAATGAAATTATCCATTCTTAATTCTTCTTTGTTAATCATCTTTATTATTCTCTATAGGGATTTGTTTGATTATTTTAGTATTCCTGTTAATTGTAAAAATCTATTCTTTATGAAATTATAATATGTTTGAGGGTCCAATCCATAATACTCTATTTGTATTTTTAAAAAGTGGTCGGGCGGAGCTTCGCTCCTTCAGTTTCCTGAGGTAGAAAAGGTTTAGACATTATCGAGGGAGGTAGTTCATACAAGTTCCCAATTTATTGTAATGAAATATTTTCCGTTTTTAAATATATGTTGATAGTTATTAAAAGAATTATCTATATTTATAGTATCTTTATTCCTATCGAAATGTTTTTCCAAATATTTCAGTAATACTAAGTGACTTTCTCTTGAAGGATTGAAGTTTTTTATATTCATTGTGCAATTTTTTTCTTTTTAATAAAATCAAAGTACTTCTTTTTCTCTGAATAGCTCCATATCTTTATTATATTTTCTATATTTATATCATATCCTGCTCTAGTTATTTCTGGCTCTTTTATAGAAGTTGAGTGAGGTGTTTCTTTAAGTAAAAAATGAAACATTTCGTGATATAATATTGTTGATTTAAATGTAGGTAGATAATGAGGTATCATATCACTATTTATAGATATAAAAGCAGTTTTCTTATCAGGGTATATATAAGTAAATCCAAAGGTATGTTCTAAACTATTAAATTGAGCGTTGTGAGAATTAAAATAGATTCCTTTGAAATTAACATAATCTATCAATGATATTTCATTTTCTTTCGCAGAAGCGAAAAACTCGTCTAGTTCCTTTTTTATTTCTCTCGATATATTAAACTTAGTGGTTACACTATCATTTATAACTAATATATATTCAATTATTGGAGGACATATTTTACATTCTTGAGAAAAGCAGTGTGTAGTAAATACTACAAATAAAAATATTAATTTTTTCATAGTTAATTTATTATGTTTTTAAGTATCATACTCTTTGATATACCAATATACAAAAAATTTAATAAAAAACCCTTATTTATCGAAACAAATAAGGGACATTCTTACTTCATGGTAAAGATCTTGTCTTTATTCATTAGTATATGGCTGCATTTAGTGTTAATATCATCTGAGAAACGGAAGAAGCATTCATCAAGGCCGTTTTAGTAACTTTTTTAGGGTCGATAATTCCTGCGGCTAATAAATCTTTATACTCTTTTAATTTAGCATCATATCCAAAAGTAAAATCACCTTTTAAAACTTCATTTATTACAACTTGGCCATTCTCATCACAATTTTCAGCAATTGTTGTTATTGGAGCTTCTAAGGCCTTCTTTAAAATATTAAATCCTATAACTTGGCTCTCATTTTCCATTTTAGGCGTTTTAAGAGCTTTCCCTAGTTTTAGTAATGTTATTCCTCCGCCTGGAACTATTCCTTCTTCTAAAGAAGCTCTAGTTGATTGTATAGCATCTTCTGCTCTATACATTTTCTCAGAAATTTCTACTGGACTACTTCCACCAACATACATTACTGCAACTCCATTTGTCAATTTAGCTATTCTATCTAGTAATTCACTTTTTTCTGTATTATTAGCTACCTTTACCTTTTCTTTCAGTTGTTTCACTTTTTTAAGTACTTCCTCTTTAGAAACATTATTGGAAATAATTGTAAAAGATTCATTATCCACTTTTACATTAGCATTACCTAGTAGATCAGTGGTTGTTTCTGATATATCTATACCCAATCGATTTGAAACTATTTTGGTTGAAGTAATAAAAGCTATATCTTCTAGATCTTGTTCTTTTTGGATTCCATAGCTAGGAGATTTTACTGCGCATAAATTTACTTTATGTTGTATTTTAATATTAGATAAAGTATCCACAACATTAGGGCCATAGTCATCTGCTATTATGAGTAAAGGTTTCTCTTCATTTACAGCATTTTTTATAATATCTTGTATAGGTTCAATAGCCGTTAATTTTCCTTCATATATAAAAATACCACAATCATCTAGTACAACACTACTATTACTTGTGTTAATAAATAAATTAGACTCATACCCAGAATTGTATTTCATACCATTTACAATGTCAATATAAGTTCTATCAGTAGGACTATTTTTAATTTCAATCTGGCCATCTACTCCTACTTTTAAAAATGCTTCTGAAATAATTTTACCTAACTCATCGTCGTTGTTTGCTGAAATAGAGGAAACTTGTAGTAGTAAGTCTTCTTTATCTATGATAGGTGTAGATTTTTTATCTAGTTCAGATATTATTTTTTTGGTCGCTAAATGTATTCCTTTAGATATATTAACAGGAGAAAATCCTGCCTCTATATATTTTATTCCTTCTAAAATTATAGCTTCTGCTAGAGTTATTGAAGTGGTGGTATTATGAGTAACTACAAAATCATCTGTGATATATAAACTATCCTTATTAGAGACTTTTATGCATTGCATTTCAACATATTCCTCTTTTAGATTTATTTCTACTATTTTATGTCCATATTTATATCCTTTATGCTCATTTATTCTATAGATAGGAGTATTAGAGTATGAATTTTTATCCTTTTCTCTTGTGTGCAATCTACAATTTACTGATTTACCTAAACCTCTAAATAATTCAACTATATTTTTAGCAAGAATTTCACTAATTGTACTAAATTCATATAATCCTCTTTTATTTTTATATCCGTCCGTGTCTAGTAAACCTTGTAATAGAGAAGCTCTATTTTCTTTAGAGTTATATAAATATACCTCGGGAATAAACTTAGAATCAGATTTTATACCCGAAAGATTTAAATTTCTTATAATAGAATGAAAACTATCTACATTTTTGTCATTTTTTATTTTTATTCTAAAATAATTTTTACTTTCAACCCAAGTTGTTTTTAAAAAATATCCGTCAGGTAATAATAATTTTTTAATTATATGTTCCTTATTTTTACCTAAAGATATTTCTATGTCTCCTTGTTTAGGAGATAAAGAAGATAAACTTCCATCTCCTAATAGTACACCTAATGTGTACGGATCTAAAAGAAGATTTTTTTCATCGTACTCTACAGAAGTATTTGGTGTATAATATTTATAAGTGAAGTGACCTAAATTATTTCTTTTTTTATAATCTTTATATAATTTTTTTAAAGGTAATGTTTTATTTTTTCCAAAGTGTGTAGTTATGTTCCATAAATGATCTTCACAACATTGTACTTTTCTTTTATCAGAAAATACAACCTCATAAATTTGTTTTTTACCTTTTGGAAAAATATCTAATACTTTTTGAAAAGTATTGTTAGTACCACATATTATATCTCCTTTCTTTATTTCCCCCATAGTTGTGAAACCATTAGGAGTAAGTATCTTACTGTACAAAGGTTGGGGGCCGTCACCAGCTATGCTTTCTGTATTTTTAGAAATTGTATTTAAAATTTGAGCTATTTTTGTTTCTAGAGCATTTGGGTTATTTTCTCTTAAAGAATTAACGAATGATTTTACAACTGTAACACCATCATTTGTAATTATAGGTAGTTGTATTTCAGATAGAACTAGTACATTGGTTCCTGATGGACCTAAAGTACTTTTAACTGCTTTAGATAATTTTTTAACAGATTTTTTAATTGCTTTTTTTAAGTTCTTATCGAAACTAATTGAATATTTACTCATGTTTTTTATTTATTATTTATTTTTATAAAGAGAACACAAAACCCACTTAACTTTTTTAGTTTAATGGGATGTGATCAACTTTTTAAAACTGATATATTATATACATATACTTTATTTTATCCTTCTATATAAATCCTTTGTCTGAATTAAAAGTATGGATTCTCCAAAATAAGATCCTTTAATTCCTGGACTTTCTCCCATCATCCATTCAGATCCTATAGGATATAATACTGGATCGAAGGTTCCTTTTATTATTGCTTTTTTAAAAATTGTTATAGAATTTTTTGAATTAATTACAAATTTAATATCTCCAGTTTCTTTAAAATAACTATCTGTTTCTTCTTTAGTGGGAGAAACTATTTCAACGTTCAGATAAGGTTCTCTATATCTATCTTTCATAACTATTAAAATTCATTAAAATCTATATCTATATTTCTAATTGCTTCAATGTTCTGTTTCCATATTTTTGTGAACTTTCTTCTGTCTTTTATCCAATGTCCAGAAAGCTCTGGATACATTTCCAGAAGCTCTCCTTTATCTAGTAATATGTTATATTCCTCTTTAGCTTTCATCTTTAGATATTTCATTTTCAGGTTGAACATTAGGTTTAGGTTGTTCTCTTAGAGCACGATTTCCACTTTTTACATTTTCTTTAAATACCGAATCAAAACCTGCAAGTAGTTCTAAGGAAACTAAACCTAGACCTTCTGTTGAAGTTTGTATTTTTACATTATTTCTACTAGCTTCTAGATCTATATCTCTGTAATAATTTTTCTCTAATTTTTCTTTAGTCATCTTGTTTTTTCCAGAATTAGATAATTTCTTTTTAGTTTTCTTATTGTAATAAGAATAAACATATTCTATGAAAGATTTATTTTCTTTTTCACTTAATTTTGATATAACTCTATATAAAGTAGACCACATGTTAATAGGAACCTCTACTAGCTTATTTGGATCAAGTGTATAATCAGCATAATTAATTTCTTCTTTATTCATTTTTTTGTTGTTTTTTTTTATAAATTTTATTTTTACTTTTAAAATGGTAAGTCTGGTTCAGAGTTTTGTAAACTAGAACTCTTAATTGATGGAGTTTCTTTTACTTTTATTTCTGGATCCTGACTTTCTTCTTTATGGTTTTCTGATTTGAAGGAAGCTAATACTTCTTTAAATTTATCAATGTAAAACTTATTAGTAGGAGAAGCATCCCATTTAGTAATAGTTTCTCCAAAATCATTGTCTGTATTGCTACTTTTCCATTTAGGAACTTCGGAAAAACTAAAATTAGATTTAATTAATTTTCCATCTGAATTTAATGTGACAACATTTCTGTATAAACGATCCTTTTTATCATAATTTTTACTGTTTACAAACATCGTTATTTTGTCCCCTTTTTTAATGTTCTCTAAGGCTCCAACCAAGGAATTGAAATATTGATTAGTAGTAAGAACACTTCCTCCAGTGTCCATTATAGGAACTGAAAGAGCATAGCTCTGATATTCACCTCCAACAATCAAATTTAATACTTTACCTTGATACTTATCATCATTCATAGCTAAATGATTAACAGTACCTTCAATAGATACATTTTTATGATATCTAACTAATGTTTCTTCTTTTTTTTGAGGATTTGGAAACTCTTGTTTTACCCAACCATCTCCTTTGTCTTCTTTTGAAGACACATAGAAAGTACCATTTTTAATTCTTACATTTAATAATTCATTTTTACTCATTTTCTTATCATTGTTTAATGATTAATTATATTTAATATAACACAAATATACAACTTTTATTTTAATTTACAAACTTTATTTCATCAATTTATCTATTTCTTCAACTGTTTCTTTTACTGTAAAACCTATGTTTTCAGATATGACCACTTCTGTTACTCCGTCCAGGTTTGTTTTATAGTATAATATGTCTTCTGATCTTATTCTAAAATCTTGTTCTATTATTTCATAATCTGCTTCATCAAATTCAAAAGGTTCAACAAAAGGTTTAATTGGATGATCTATTTGCATCGATTTAGCCTTCTCTAGTTCTTCTTCCCAGTTAAAAAGTAATTCCTCATTATATTGAGATATATTATGAAATCTTTCTAGTGCTTCTGTTTTTATTTTGTAGTGCAGTACAGTTAACTTAATCATTTTATTTTTATTTAAATATTTGTTTTTTCTTCTAAAATTATTTGTAGTCTAGCTAGAGCATTCCACGCTGTTGCTACTTCATGACCTAAATTATCTTCATCATTTCCTAAATACATCAAATGTCTTCCTGTTCCATTTGTATATTGTTCAATTGCATTAGGAACTCTTTTAAAATTCATCCAATCTTCGTCTACATCTTTGTATTTACCTTCATGTCCTTCTTTACTTCTAAGAGCTACAGCTTCTAAAGCTAGATTGAACTGTTTTAACATAGAAGATATTGGAGCTTTATCATTACTATGTTTAAGTCCAACTTGATCGAATGAAATTCTTTTTCCAAATGAAATTCTTTTTACCGATTGATTCCATTCTTCATCTGTATATTTTTGTCTTAAATTTCCCATTATTTTTTTTATTTTTTATTAATTATATTTTTTTTAAAAAATCTTCCTAGTATATTATCATTTAAAAACCGATCTTCTTCCAAAACAGAACTACAAAATTGACATTTTGCTTCATAATAATTCATCATACATTCTTCTTGAACAATTTGTACAATATACTTTGTGTATTGAGCTCCATTCTCAATCATTTGTAAAACTTCTTTAGAAGAGCTATTATAATCTTGCCATTTCATTTCTTTTTTTGAAAATTCATAGTAATACCAATCTCCTGCATTTTTTCCTTTTTTCTCTCTCTTTCTTCTAAAAGCAGATTTTCCTTTTTCTTTTATTTGTTTTTTAGAAGCCCTTTTAGTCCTTACTGAAAAGAAATTTTTTCTTCCATAGTATTCAAAAGATTTTTCTTTGTAACTTAAAACTATACAATAGATAAATCCAAAAGCATCTTGTTCTTTTTCTGGGAGATCTTCTATTTTGTTTATTTTTACTCCATTATATAACCAACTCATAATTTTTTTGTTTTTAAAAAGAGTATTTTAGTATATCTTTGATTAGGTTGATATGTCCTTCTATATCACTATGCAAACTTGATACATTTAAATAACTTTGTTTATAAAATGCTCTTTGATCTATGAATTCTTTATACTTTATAGAACCTGCGGCAAATTTTTCTGCTTGATTTATAGAACATGCATCATATATGAGCTCTCCTTTTTCGTTTTTAAATTCACCTTCGTGTATAGCAACAGCAATTCTAAATTTTATAGCTGAAGCAGCCTTTTCATCTCTTTTGACAGTTTCATTAAGTAAAAAGGCTCTATGAAGCCTTAGCTCTGTTTTTAAATCTACAAATCTTGCTTCAAATTCAATAAGAGAATCTCTTTTAGGTTCTTGTTTTTTTCTATAAGATAAAAATGCTTTTCTCAAATCATCAAATTCATCTATAATTTGATCTAATTCTTTTCCCATTTCTTCAATGCTTCTAAAAGTTCTGTATTATTTCTTAAATGTTCTATCAAATTATGTTTTCCTTGAATTTTTTCTTGATCAAATTCTTCTGGAAAATTAAACCAAGCTCCTCCTCTATGAATAATGTCTTTTTGAATTAAAAGTTCAACAGAGTCTGCTATTTTATCAAATCCTACTCCATAAAAATAATTAAGTTCTAAAACTTCTTTAGGATCGGTAGCTTTTATTTTAGATTTTTTAACTCTAACATGTAATGTATGACCTATTAGATTTTTATTTGAATCTATAATTAATTCTTTTTTTGTAAAATCAATTATTTTACAAGCAAAATATTCTTGCCAACCTCCTCCTGGAAGAGTCCTATTATCTCCGTGCATGACATTCAAATCTGTTCTCCATTGATTTATACCTAATAAAAGAATATTTCTTCTTTCACATAAATCTAAAAGTATATTTATTCTTTCCCCATATTTTCTAGCTTGATTCCCCATACCTGTTTGCTCTGCTGACTTCTCTTCCATTGCAGTCGGATTGAATGCTTTTATAGAATCTATAACGATCATTCCTACATCCTCTGATGTTGCAAAAGCTTCTGCTGCATCTAGCATTTCTTCTAGATTAGATCCTTTGTGATGTACAAAATAATTCATGTCAACACCTAGATCTTTAACTGGAAAAGAGTGTTCAGACTTTTTAACTGAGTGTTCTCCATCAAAATAAATAACGTGCTTTTTTTTATCAGTAACATTTTTAGCAAAAATAAGAGAACAACTAGTCTTACCTGCTGCTTTTTTCCCTGTTAAAATAACTAATCCTCTAGGAACTCCTCCTCCTAAAAAATTATTGAGCATGTCTGATCCACTGTCATAAAATTTCCAATCAAAATAATCTTCTTCTTGTTTGGAAGCTATTTTAAATTGATCTGATTCTGATTTTGATTTGTTAAGTCTTTTCAGTACTGTTTTGATATCTGGCATTATTTATTTTTTTATTTTTTGTATCATATCTTTAGTTTCTTCTGCAACTTTTAGAAAATGATTGTCATATCCCAACAAGTCTTTTGCTTGATTGTGGGCTTTCATAGCATTCTCATATAATTTAGTAAGTTTTTGAATATCGTTCATAAATTTTATATGGTATTTTTTCTGTTATTAAATTTTCTAATTTTTTAAATCTATTTTCTATTATAGAAAATATTTTCATTTTTTGTACTACTTCTTTTTTAGAATCGTCTAAAATACTGTGACAATTATTATTTGAATATCTAGAACACAAATATAAGATATTTTCAGGTAATATGCTAATACTTTTAAATAAATTTTTAGGAAATATGTGTGAAACTTCACTCACATCTCCTTTTAGCCTTACTCCACATTCTTGACAGCATAATCTATTCTCTTTTATATGATTTACTTGTGATATATAAAACTCTGGATACCCTTCTCTGTCTTTTTTTCTTTTTTCCCACCCTTTTTTAGAATACTTCATAAAGATTTATATTTAATATATTCTTTATTAAGTTTCACAATCATAGGATTTCTTGTTTGGAATTCATCTCCTAAAAGTTTATGTTCAATACCATCTACTTTACTTATAATATTAATAGAATCTTTTAGGCCAGATTTGCTCCCTATATCTGATTGCATCATATCTCCGTTTATAAACATTTTACTGGATTTATCAAGTCTGGTCATAAAAGAGATTATTTCGTGTAAAGTGCAATTTTGAGCTTCAGATAAAATAACCACAGAATCTTTGAAGGTGTTTCCTCTGATAAAGTTCACAGGTTCAAAAGATATTTTATTTTTTATTCTTTTAGTAGCCTGAAAATCCTGTTTACCTATTATTGTTTGTATAATATCATCAAAAGATTTTCTATAGGGATCTAATTTTTCGTTTAAATCTCCTGGTAAAAATCCCATAGATTTTCCTACTTCTACTATAGGTTTTGTTAGAACTATTTTTTCCACTTCTTTGCTGATTAACAGTTCTAAAGCTGTATATAAACATATAAAATCTTTACCACTACCAGGCATCCCTGTTATTATAGATATTTCATTACTTTTTAGAAAGTTTGAAATTGGTTTTTGTATTTCAAATAAGTCTGTTTTAAATAAATTATTCTTTTTCTTGGTCATCTAATAAAAATTAATTAATTAAGAAAGTTATATATATACTATTACAATTTTTAAATTAAGTTATACTTTTTTATTACCTATATTACAATTACACACATTGCACCCACAAACTTCAAAATAAGGAGTTTTACCGTCTGTTATTATTGATTTACAACCTGAGTTTATAAATCCACTTACTGCTAACGACTTTTCTCTTAATAAAATTATAGCTTCTTCTGCTGTAATATGTTTATCTTCGAGAAGTTTTTGTACTATTTTATCCTTTGTTTTCATATTTTTCTTTTATTTTTTAACCACTCTTCGAAATGCTCTCTATTCCATTTTTTATAGTCTTACTTTTCAGATTGTTTAACTTTCTAAGTGTTCTTTCCTCCTTTTGACATAATTTACACCAAGAAGAATATCCTGCAACCCCTTCTTTTCTTTTATTAAACTCTTCAAATTTCTTTACTATATCACACTTGTTA
>ENA-ORXU01001525-ORXU01001525.1-marine-metagenome-genome-assembly--contig:-NODE-1525-length-18526-cov-11.154588_pt1 | contig 18526 bp, 14 predicted proteins | sample MGYA00237869_ERZ511484 | MGnify/ENA metagenome assembly ERZ511484
ACCTTATTCATATGGGAAGTTTAGTCTATTAATTGACAGTCTTGAATTTGATTTGAACACGTTTACCCTAAATTATTACCTCGCTTTTAAGGGTTATTGGCAATAAACGGGGTAACGAATCTAATCCAGATAAAAAGCAACCTAAACGGTATTTGACAGACTTAAATTATACCCAAGTATTTGTAAAGATTTTGACCTAAAAGTGCCAAAGTCATATCAGCTTGACCAACAGTTCTCTTACTCCTGAATTTATTTACTACTACTGAACATGCCTATTATTACATATGATTCATTCTATGCATGATAATCAGTCTAATGCGCCTTACATAAATCTTTATTTCTAAAAAATTTGTCTTAGTGATGTGGCGGAACCTACCCCATGTGGAGAATGTCATAAGCCAAGCTAATTACACTTCAAGTAGCCAAGTCGGCTTAGTCGGTGTCGAGCTAAATTATCACCTATGATAGGTAAGTTAGATATGAATTGCCTTTCTACTCCGCTTGCCTCGGAGCCTCTCACACGCGTTACACGTACTTGATTAGCTAATGATAGCCAAGAATGACAAAAGGATGTTACTTATTTTAATCATAATAACTACAAAAAAAAGTCTCCATCAAATGATTATGATAGAGACTTTTATATAATTTAAATACAGCGTATGTATTAATATTCCCAGAGGTCATGCTCAAAGTTGAAGAGCTCTGCCTTTATCTTTTCTGATTCTAATAATGCGTCTAATCCGTCATCATAGATATTCTTTAAGGGTGCATCGAGTGCATTAGAAGCTTTGTAGATATAGCTGCTAAAGAATCTTGACTCAAATAAGTCATACCAAGACATCGGAGCCATATTATTGAATTCATTAAAGACTTGATGCTTAGCGAACGTTTCACGAGCTTCAGGGTAGTAAACCCAAAATAATGCCTGCGTATATTTATAGGTATTTGTTTCTGGATCAATGACATCTTGGATTGGCGCTATTCCTAACACTCTCACTTTCAACATTGAAGCTTCTTCATCGAAGTACCAGATTTCTTTAATTCTGTAGCGATTGATATTCGAGAAGTCAATATCATTTTTGACTATTTTAACTTCCTCCTCATACGTCTCATCATTGAAGGCGACTATAGTATCTTGCTTAGCGATTATATTTGCTAATTCATCAGGTAATATTTCTTGCTTGAAGTCGTCCTCCAAGAATGCTTTAGCATCACCTCTCTCTACCATTTCTTTCAATATTTGAAATAGAGGCATTTCAGGGTATTGGAATGCGAGATTCATCTTCTCTCTTACATCAATGATTCTCCAAATCTTACGCGTCCAGGCTACGTCTGCCTCTCTGACGTGTTCCCATGGAAGTACACCATTATCCACCATAAGTGTGCGCTGCACTACATCATCAATATAGTAGTCATCCAATGGTTCACTGGACTCGGTGATCAGCTCTGTCTGCCCCTGAGCAGCGAATGATGTGATTAAGAAGCAGCAAGCTACTGCACATATTTTGAATAAATCCTTCATAGTCAACATTGAATTTTAGGTGCTTCTATTTTATCGTGATACCAATACCTCCAAGGTCTCTGGGAGCCACATCTCCAGGACAGCTACATTTTATGTTTTCATAAAAATATCTATCTCCTGGCTTAGCTCTATCTCTGAGCGCTATTGTCTTAGCTGAGTATTTGCCTCCTACATTAGTTTCTATAAGGGCGTCTTGTCTTTTAGCTACATATACAAATCTAAATCCTTTAATCGTACACTTGGCATCAAAGTCAAAATTATCCAGCGCAGCTCTTAGACTGCTATAAGCTTTGAATTCGCCATTACCCATAGAACTTTTCTTACTCCTACCCAACATCGGCACAGGATCTGGTATACGCTTCACTCTAAATAGCTTTGAATCTTTTAATCCAGGTGCTGTGACATCGATCTTAGCAAATTGACCTTTTGGCGTTGGCGTTGTTACTCTCACCACATAACCATCACCTGATTTATTGATGCTCGCTCCACCAGATCCACTAGCTGATACTTTGACCTGATTACTCGGTACTCCAGCTGCTGACACCTCTATTGGATTGTCTACTCCGACATAGAACACATTCATCTTGCTGGCTGAAACTGACACAGATCGTTCACCCACCTCATATTCAAATTCCTTCGTAACTCTTTTTGTCTCATCCGTAGCAGGATTGTATATTGAGGCAGTAGCTGTATACGTTTTTTTACCTGTACTATTAGCAGTCTGAGTAAAGCTTGCGATTCCATCACTATTCACTGGCAGATTTCTTCCATCCACACTTATGGTGATCTTCGTCTCCGAATCAGCTCCTGCGAAGGCACCTAAGAATAGGTCAGTCGTATATTTCTCACCTTTGATAATATAGGATTTAGAAGGTGCAGATACGACAGCGTATTTGTCTAATACGACCTCAGTCGTAGTACCTACCTTACCTGCTAAGTAATTGAGAAAAGCAGATTGAGTGCTTTTTACATCGTTTTGAAATTTCCTAAGAATCGGTACAGTCGCCTGCACAGGCATCTGCTTAAAATTAAACTCCGACCAGCTATTGACGCTCTTTTTAGCCTTCCATGTCTCATCATCTACGATTGATGGTATCTCCTTTGAAAAGGTCGCTCGATCTCCCTCGTCTGCAAGTTCAATCATACGCTGCCTATATTCAGACAACTTAGATTTAAGTTCTTCTCCCTTACCATTGTAGACCAAACTCCTGGTAGTCACATCTTTATTTTTCTCACCCTTCATTTTTCTTACTCCACCACTAGTTATGATGTAATCACCTTCACCGACCGAGCCATCAGCATCGCCCGCTGCGTCAATCAATTCATCAATCATAGTTTGAATTTCCCCATTCATCTCACTTGCCAGATCTTTTGAAGGTGAGATAAGATCGGCATATTTGGCAAGAGAGGCTTTTTTCTTGGCGCCAGTTTTAATGATCTCCGGTAGAGGTGCATTAGATTCGTCGATTGCTTTATTGGATTTCACCAGACCCTTATCTACGATCTTAAATGCGTTAAAGATTTCTGCAGATACATTAAGTGCCAGGAGTGCTGTCAATACCAGGTACATGATATTAATCATCAACTGCCGGGGCTCCTTAGGAATAGACATATAATTTAAGTTTTTCTATTAGTTAAATGATATCTGCTACTTAACTTGGAATGCATTAAGAACATTGCCATAGACGCCGTTAAGCGAAGTCAAGTTTCTATTCAGAGACGCCATTTGCTCTTTGTACATTCTCGTATCATCTACCGTCGCTTCGAGATCAGCCATAGCCATATTTAGCTTAGAGTAGAAATTATTCATGGTCTTTATCTGCTCTGAAGTTTGTGAGAAGTCTACTTCTTGCAGAGACTTTAGGGATCCTAAACTATTAGACATCGATCTTAACTCATCCAGCATTCCACCTAATTGTCCTTCTACGATTTCTCCATTAAGAGGTTTGACGCTTACAGCCTGCACCGCATTAGCTGGCCCAGCTGATAAAGGATTTATTTGAGCTCCATATTTATCTATACCCGGATACAGCTTCTCCCAATAATAATCTTTGTCGGGCCCTATTAGACCCAGCATTAGGAATATTAAAGCCTCCGTGATCAGGCCGATGGTCAAGAAATCAATCTTGACGCCAGCTACGACAGGCATCTCCCATGATTGCAATTTGTAAAGTGCTCCCAGCATAACTAGTGCTGCTCCGACACCAATGATTAAGTTCTTTAAGTATTTAAATCCTTTTGATTTTAGAAAACTCATTGAGTATTATTTATAGACTTTTAAAGTAATGATTGAGAAACGTGCTCCATATCAATTCTATTATTCACAATAAAATTTTACTTGGAAACATGCGAAGATTGTATCATGAATTTAAGCGTGGAGAATTGGCCATCTTAAGCCTGACGTCATGCTGGGTCCGAATCACAGCAGCAACTACTTAAGGTCATTGATGGACCTGCCTAAGAATGTCAGCGCACATCTAAATCCTACGTAAGACTTAGCGGTGTCCTGATACTCCCAATGTCTAGTACCTGTCTGGAGAAAGTATGAAATGTCTTTCCATGAACCGCCTCTGATTACCTTGCGCTTTAGTGCTTTTGGGTCATCTTCTTTAGCATCGTATTTCAGGTCAGGATTCAAGTCATGCATGTGATTATACGCCTGAGGATAGTATGCAGTCTCTGTCCATTCTGCTACATTACCAGACATATTGTAAAGTCCATAATCGTTAGGGAAGTAAGCATCCACAGGCACTGTGAGCATCCCACCATCTTCTGGATAGTTACCTCTACCTGGCTTAAAGTTAGCCAGTAGGCAACCTTTTGCATTTCTAACATAATAGCTACCCCACGGATAAGCTGATAACTCATGTCCACCTCTGGCAGCATATTCCCACTCCGTCTCTGTCGGCAGTCTGAATACCTCAGTATTAGCTTCTTTGCTGCTTCTAGCAGAATTCCATAATCTTGTCCTCCAATCGCAGAATGCTTTAGCCTGCTTCCACTCTATGCCGACTACGGGGTAGTCATCGAAGGCCGGGTGCCAAAAGTAATTTCTAGCATATGGCTCATTATATGAGTAAGAAAAGTCTCTGATCCAAACTAAAGTATCTGGATATATTTTCACTTCTTCACGATTAATTAAATCAGATCGCACACCATCAAAATTTCTGCTGGATGCTTTTTTCCAATCGATCCACTCCCAAGCATAGTTCAGTTTCTCTACATCCAATTCTCTTTTGCCAGACAGTGCATTATCGCCTTGATAGTACATTTCGTCTAAAGTCTCGTCTTCCCAGTCAATATCGTAATCCCAGTCAATGAATTCATTACCAAAATCATCTTCTAACAGGTCACCCATAATGGTGTGTGCTATGGAATCTCTTACATAATAAACAAACTCTCTATATTCATTATTAGTAATTTCAGTCTCGTCCATGTAGAAGCCCATGATAGATATAGACTTAGGTCGCTGAGTATAAGTACTGAACACATCTTGATCGCTCTGACCTATATGAGTTGTCCCTGATGGGACGTAGACCATACCGTACGGATTGATCCCTTTCCAGCTCGGTCTATTCTGAACTCCAGATAGTTGACCAGAATTATTTTTACCGCAGGATGAAAGCCCGATAAGGAGACTTACTGCTAACAAGAAAAAAAGTACTTGCTTCATGTTCAATGGCGAATTTATCTGCTGAGGTTGCAATTCCTAAAAAAATGCAAATTTAGATTATTAATGAATACTTTAATATTAAGCGATAATTTTCTGGCTTGATTTTTATCGATTTGTCTGCGAAGACCCTTATCAAACGGCTGAATCACGCCAATATTTTATAAAAAAAGAAAAAATTAGACCAACTAAAATAACTGTCGTCTCTGCCTACAAAAATCTCGGATTATATTTGACCTTTGGTGGTAGTCCTACCCCTATCAGTTTTTGAAGATTATAATTTAAAACAAACTCATGGGTTCCTTCATTAAATGTGCGTAATCCATTGATACCCAGATCATAACTGTAGGTCAATGTATATTTTCGATTGAACCTCAGACCTGCATATAGGACTACTGCATCCACACTATTAACATTATAGCCCCTAAAGCCTAACCCCGCTACATATTGACTACGATATTTGAAGATTGCAGCAATTTCGGCCTGCGTCTGTACTAAGTCTGATTTGACAAATAGAGAAGGCAAAATATCTATATCGTTGTTCAGGGGCAAGTTGGCCTCCGCAAACCAATTAATCAGTGATTTCTTATTTAAATCGAGAGAACCAGCAGAGTTTACCCCTTCTGGTAAATCAGAGATGGAGATGCCTGTCTCGAAATAATCGTGGATAAAATAAGCGGCTATGCTCCAAGTTGGTGCAATGCCTGCTGTACTGCGCGCTGGGAGGATAGGATCATTGTGCTGGATGACATTACTTTCATATACTCCATCTGGCGTGCGCAGTAGTGACCCATTGATTCTACTCTGCACAAGACCTATGCGTATACCTGCTGAAAAGAGACCGACAGGCGCATCGTAAACAAAATTATACGAGACGCGAGCGGATGAATAGGATAGTGCCCCTGCTTGATCATTCTCTAAGCTGAAACCTATGCCACCGCTCCAAATATAGAAAGGAAGATGTGCATTAATGCTCTGAGTCGACGGTGCTCCATCAAAAGTGGCCCACTGAGTTCTACTCGCTCCAGTGATACTAAGTGATCTATCAAATCCGGCGTAAGCATGGTTAAATTGATATTTATTAAACATATACTGACTGTACTGCGGTGTTCTCTGTGAGCTCGCATGGTGAACACTCCAAAGCATTACACCGAGTAGTATCAGAATTTTATACATTGGCAAATTTTACTTGCATCAATATCGTAAAAAATTAACAATGGTCCTGGCATAGACGACCAGATCCTTACAGAATGTCAGATGGGGTCTTCTATCGTAATCACCATACCGTCGCAAGCTGGTATAACATGTAAGGGCAGCTCTTGTTCCCAATCCAGTGTTTTTCCCATATGATGGCTGATGTGAGTGAGGTAGGTAGTCTCGGCGCACAATTCTTCAGCCATCTTGATGGCCTGCTCTTGGGTGAAATGAGAATGATGAGCCTCTCTCCTGAGCGCATTAAGTACTAATACTTTAGAGTTTTTGATCAGATCTTTGGATGCATCATCAATGTGACTCGCATCAGTGATGTAGCTAAAATCTCCAATTCTAAAGCCTACGATTGGTAGATTACCGTGCATCACTCGGACAGGCATGATATCTATAGAGTGACATGAGAACTGCTGATTACCAGTGATAGTATGGGTCGTAACTTTTGGGACGCCAGGATACTTATCGTAACCAAAAACGTAGCTGAACCGTTGATTCAGTGCTGTGATGACTCTCGCCTCGGTATAAAGAGGTATATCTGATCGCTGCAAAAAATTGAAGGCTCTGATGTCGTCTAAGCCAATGACATGATCATTATGCTCATGAGTAATAAAAATAGCATCCAATCTCTTAACTTGATATCGGAGCATCTGCTGCCTGAAGTCCGGACCAATATCAATCACAATGCTGAGTCCATTGATATCCACATGAATAGCTGATCTTAGTCTGTCATCTCGAGCATCACTGGATGAACATGCTTCACAGTCGCAACCGATCACTGGTACGCCCTGGGACGTGCCTGTACCTAAAAATGTAATCTTCAAGTGTATGGTTTTACAACTGAAATCCTCAGCACTATAAAGCTACAACTTATACCACAGACATAAGTTCAGATGCATCGTGTAAATCTATGGCATCGGTAGAATCAGAAAAGCCAAGCATCTTTATGATCTGGGTGATCGTCTCGACCCTTGCTTTTGGTTTAAAAAATTTATTGATAATAATAATTTTCTTATCATTTACTATACAATGACCAGAGATAAAACTGCCTCGCTCATACCTGATCGAAAAGCCATTATCTTTGACGACTGATTCAAGTCGCGATAATTCGGTTTTTATAGATGACATGGGGATATCTTGTCGTTTTAGGAATGTCAGCAAATATATTATAAAATATCAAATATGAAACATCACTATCATATATTTGAGATACGCGATTGATCGGTAGAAGCTTTATACGTTATATACGAATAATCTTATAGTCCATAGCCTATGAATTTTATCACGTGTCAATTATATAATAATTAAAACGGATATAAATCATCATATATTAGCTGATTATCAATGTGTTGGAAAATATTGTATATGAGATTCTTGAATACGATTTCCTCAAAATGTAAATTGTCAGTAGGCATATGCGTGCTGATATCCATGATCCACTATACGGCATTGGGACAGTCCTCAGGCTTCCAAGCTGCATTGGTAGGCGGTATAAATGCTGCACAAATTGATGGAGATGATTTTGCAGGTTTTAATAAGCTTGGCCTTTCAGCCGGAGCTAAGGTGGGCTACTACATCAAGCCTTCCATCAGTCTTTCTACGGAACTTCTCTTTAATCAAAGTGGCAGCCGATCATCACTCAGCATAGGCTCTCCGACAGAGCTTATAACAATTCATCTCAATTACTTAGAGCTGCCCGTACTGGTCAGCCTGCACGATTGGCTGATCGATGATAAATACCATAAAGTAAGAGCTGAGGCAGGTCTCTCTTTAGCTTATCTTTTCGATGTCACGACTACCAATTCTTTCTTCATGAATGAATCAGATGACTTTATAAAACAGAGCGTCAACTTCGTAGCTGGTATTGGCTATCACTTCACTGAACATATCGCTATATCTGCCAGGTATACGAGGTCATTCAATACACTATACGAGAATCCACGAACCCTGATACGTGGACTGTTGGGATATTTTTTTACTTTTCGATTTGAATACCACATATGAGATATTTATATACTTTAATGATCTTTACTTTAGCCTTCGCCTGTAAGCAGGATAACCATACAGATCTGCCACAGGCACCACGGACGATTAATTCTACCGAGACTAAAGCTGCTCCAGCTAGTGAACTGCCACCTATCACCCAAGAGCAAATCATTGAGCTATATGAAGAAGCTGACTATATTGATTACATATTTTTTGATTGGAGCTTCAGCATGAACCAGGCTGATTCTAATGCGGTGAAAGCTGCTGTAACATTTATTAGTGATCAACCCGTAATGGGTTTCTCACCCTCATGCAAGCCAATCGGTAGAATTATATTCAATAGCAAAGGCGAGACCTTACAGGAAGCTGACCTCTACTTTTCAGAAGGGTGCTATTTTTACTCCTTTGTCAATGAAGATAATCGTCCAGCTCAGAGAAATCAGATGACAGAGCAAGGCCAAGGATTCTACCAAGATATGTTTGCTAAGGCTCACCAGCCTGCAGCCGAATGAAGACCTTAGCTTGTATTGACTTAGGAACAAATACCTTTCACCTACTCATCGTGGAGACCACTGATCAGGGCTTTCGTGAAATTTACAGAAAGCGCATCTATGTCATACTTGCTGAAAATGGAATTCAGACTATAGGACCAGCTCCTTACCGACGTGCTTTGGCAGCTATTGATACTTTCTCAGGGGCTATAGCAAAGCATAACCCATCTCAGCTAAAAATCATCGGAACAGAAGCCATGAGAACAGCCAGTAATGGGCAGCAGCTGATTACTCATATCCAAGATGAGCTTTCTGTCACCCCTGAAATAATATCTGGACGCAGAGAAGCTGAGCTCATCATGAAGGGCACGTCTTTAATCGTTGATCTTAATATAGGCAACAACCTCATCATGGATATCGGAGGCGGAAGTGTAGAGTTCATCCTTGTTAACGAGGGCAAGGTACAATTCATGCAGAGCTATAAAATAGGAGTATCTGTACTCTTCAATAAATATCATCATCAAGATCCAATAAGCACCAAAGAATTAGAAACATTAGAAGCTTATCTTGAAGAGGTGCTGACACCGGTCAGCTCACAATTAAAAGAGTTAGATAGCTTTAACTTAATAGGGGCGAGTGGTTCATATGAGGTCCTTCAGTCAGTCATCGAGAAAGAAATAAAGTCAGACTCGTGTTCTGAATTCTCCATCAGTACCTTCTTAGTACTTTACAAACGGCTTATCAAAAGCTCTGTAAATGAGAGGCTACAAATTGAAGGAATGCCAGCAAACAGAGTTGAGCTAATTGTTGTGGCATTTGCTCTCATAAAGCATATTGTAGACCATGATCAATGTCAAAAGATCATTGTCTCTCCTTATGCTTTAAAAGAAGGTGTGTTATCCGAACTAATATAGTTTTAGACTACCCTAAAATTATAATTTGATTTTGCTAATAGATTGCCTACATTTGATAGGTATGGCAGAACTATTAGATATATTCTCAGCAGAGTGGGCCATCCGTGCGCTGATTGCTTCTTCTCTGGTAGGTATCATGTGTGGAATCATCGGCGCATTTATCGTTCTTCGTAACATGTCACTGATTGGAGATGCGCTATCGCATGCGATCCTTCCAGGCATCGTAGTGGCTTTCCTGTTAGTCGGATACAGCACTATCGGATTCTTTGTAGGGTCAGTCGTCGCAGGTCTTATCGCCGCTGTAGGCATCACCTGGATTCAACATAATGTCAAGACAAAAAATGACGCTGCCATCGGAATCGTATTCACTTCCATGTTTTCGCTCGGGGTCATCGGCATATCATACATCAGCAACAGGCCTGGTGGAGGCGTACATCTCGATCTGGGGGATTTTCTTTTCGGGACGGTTTTAGGCATTTCTAACGAGGATATTTACCTCACTGCGATTACCACTGTTTTCACACTTGTCAGTGTCATAATATTCTACCGGCACCTCTTCGTTACGACATTTCAGCCTGTGATCGCTGAGACCATGGGCATATCTGTGAATGCTATTCACTACTTTCTAATGTTGCTCTTATCATTCGCCGTCGTATCCTCTTTAAGGACTGTCGGAGTGATCTTAGTAGTCGCCATGTTGATTACGCCTGCCTCTACGGCTATGCTACTCACTAATAAGCTAAAGTATGTGGTCATGCTCTCAGGCCTTTTCGGACTACTCTCAGCGGTATTAGGTCTTTTATCAGCTATCTTACTCAATACCACCCCAGGACCTGCGATGTGTATCGTAGCGACTTTACTCTACTTCACGGCTGCTATACTTTCACCAGAGAAGGGTCTATTATTCAAGTATTTTAATCAGCTGAACCAAAAGAAAAAAATTGAACAGGAGGATATTATTAAGTTGATTACCAAGAAAAAAGAGATCCCTACTGTCACTATTAAGCAAATACAAGATAAATTAGGCTATAGCCTATCTCGTATTAAATCTCATATCTCTACAATGATCAGTGATGGGATGCTGCAAGAAAGTAATGGAGCTTATGTACTCACCGTGAAGGGCATACAGAAAGCTCAGGCACTAGTGAGAGCCCACCGCTTGTGGGAGACCTACTTAGTCAATAAAACAGGCCTTGACGAAGGGCAAATCCACCCCGATGCAGAAAGACTAGAGCATCTCCTGACTGATGAAATGATTGATGAGGTTGATAAAGCATTAGGATACCCAGAGAATGACCCTCACGGCTCTCCGATCCCGAAAAAATCCGCCTCTCCTGATTATCCACTACTCAAACTCAAGCCAAGATCAAAAGCTAAAATCGCGAAGGAACAAATTTCAGAATCAATTGAAAGTGAACTTTGGGAGCTCGGTCTGATGGCCAATACTCCATTTCAAATTGAGAACATAAGCGCTAACTCTGTATTAATAAAAGTAGGACAAGAGACTATCCCAATTCCAGCCTTATTAGCTAAGCAGATTAACGTGGATAATCGCTCATAGCTATGCGCCATTTTTAGATTCGACCATTAAAGGCGTACCTTAGTCGGCTGTAGCAAGAGAGTGATAGACATTATTAAATTAATTTGTCAATATTCATGATCAACATTGCAAATTAGAAGTCCTTGCCAGAACTGCGATATGAATGTGAATCATGTTATAAGAAATTTGCCTATCGAATCGCTGCTTAGGTCTGTAAATAATTAGATAAATTTAATCGCTTAATTAGCGAGGTTTCATCCTAATAATTACCTTATGAAAGACAAGCTATTTTGGATTGCCCTGGCCATCGCAGGTGTTATCTTATTCAATAAATTTAATGGTCAGAGGGCTAGTGAATATGAAGTAGAAGAGGCGCAAGACCACCCAGCACAATACCCTGGTGAAAATCGGCAAACTACATCAACCACTGGACGCGAGAAGACCATTAGCACTGGAACTTATGGGGACCTCAAGCTGCCACGTAAAAATGGATCAAGCACATCTAAAGCTAACGATAGACAGAGAGAGATCAATGCAGATTTAACTCGAGATAGGCGCAACACTGAAAAACAAATTGATGCTGGAGATTACGGAACCCTGACCTTGCCATCAAAAAATAGCAGTACCAATAGGACTTTGACAGGAGTCGAAGATAATTCTAATAGCTATCAAGAGTCTGATTCTCGGGGCGGAGCTACGAGTCGACCGCAAAGTACATCAGCTGGGGAAAGCTCAAGTTCTTCATCTTCTACATTGATTAAATTAGATCGAGAGACTAAAGCAGGTTCAGCGTCTATTAAGGATAGAGCTAATGAAAGTCGACTCGTCCTAAAGGATGAATTATTACAGCTAAATGACTGCAGAAAATTCAATATTTACATTGATACAGATGGATACTGCAATGCTAACAGCGTCAGCGGCTGCTCTATATACGTGAAAGCTGGAGGAGAATTAATCTTGTCAAGCGGGTCTACAAATAATAGTGTGATCTATGAAGACGGTGCCATCGTCAGGACCACTTCGGAAAGCCGCGGAAACAACAATTTTTATGCATACGCTTCAGTCCAATTCGAATAAACAATTTAATCAATAACCATAACAATTTTGCCTTGATTCAGGTTATGGTCCATTCTGGTATGGGCGTGGTGGACGTCGTGCCATGATACGGTAGAGTCTATCACAGGTTTCATCGCACCCTGAGCTAAGTCATCCCAAAACTGAACTTTAAAATCGCGCACCAAATGAGCTTTGTAACTCAGAGATCTAGCTCGTAAAGTAGAGCCCATGATCTTTAGCCGCTTCCAAATTATCTGTGCAACATTAACTTCAGATGCCTCCATTCCGCCAAGCGCAGCCAACATAACCATCCTACCATCTATTCCTAAGACATCCAAATTATCAGAAAAATAAGAGCCCGCTATGAAATCCAGCACAGCATCTACACCTTGCTGTTCACTTGCTTTGATCACCGCCAGCTTATATGACTCGCTCTTATAGTCTATCACGAGATCTGCACCTAATGTAGCACACACTTCATGCTTTCCAGCTGATGCAGTGACAAAGATCTTAGCTCCAAGTCGACGAGCCATCTGAATAGCTGCAGTACCGACACCACTGGCACCTGCATGAATGAGTATGGTCTCATCTTTTTGCAATTCTAATAGATACACCAAAGATTGGTACGCTGTCAAAAATACTTCAGGGATCGCTGCTGCTAGCTTCATATCCATGCTATCAGGTATAGGCAGCAAAAGATCCTCGTGTATACTGACGTACTCCGCATAGCCACCTCCTGCCAATAGTCCACACACCCGAGCACCAAGCTCATATGTACTCGCATCCGCAGACGCAGCTACAATCTTACCTGACATTTCTAAGCCTACAATCTTAGATGCTCCTTCTGGCGGAGCGTACTTACCCCTACGCTGTAAAGTATCTGCTCTGTTGAGCGCAGTGGCATGTACCTTAACTAAGACTTCTCCACTTGACAACTCAGGAACAGCATGTTGTCCTATATAAAATTGTTCCGGCCCACCGAAATCCCTCAATAAAATCGCGCGCATTTTCTCCATAGGTCTAAGATATGACAAAGCAGTGTGGGATTTTGCAGGATAGCCTTTATCTTAGCTACTATGAGATTACTTGTAGAAGCCTGTAGTAAGAGTGTTATATTATTATTGACGATAGCAACTCTGATGTGTTCATGCCAGCAAAACCTGACGACCCTGAAAGCTAAGTCTAAAAGGTACGATATGAAAATGATCTTCGAAGTGCTGGATGTAGATCAACATAAAAGTCAAGTAAGCTGGTCACTAATCAATCAGGGTAACCTATCCCTTCCAGCATCAGGATGGGCTGTATATTTTAATCAACTTGCTAATAACGTAGATTCTGCCTCAGTACCATCAATGATCGCATTCGAACAGATGGCTGGCGACTTTCATCGCCTGAGTCCGACGGAGTCTTTTAGTGCCATAGCGCCAAATGATACCATCACCTTTACCTATCAGATCAATACGCCTATGCTAAGAACAAGCTTTTTACCTGCGGGAGTTTACATAGCCTACGATGATGATCAGAGCTATGATATGATTGAAGCTGAGCATATGCCGCTCAATAGGACTCTCTACTCTGAATATAATCCTCCGACTGCAGCCAGCCGATTTCGGGAAAATATGGCCACCACTTTACTACCTGAAGTTAACTTGACAACAGTCATTCCACGACCTAATTCATTTATGAGCAATGGGCAGGTACTGACTTATAATGAGTCTGTCAATATAGTCGTTGATGAGTCTTTTCAGACTGAGGCAGAAATCTTATCAGCTTATCTACAGGAAATGTTTACGGGTCCAATCAATATCATCAACAGCACAAATGCGGACACCGACGGTAGAATCCTCCTGGTGAAATTGCCCGATGAAGCCTTGGCAAAAGAAGCCTACACATTACAAGTTAAAGATGACGGCATAACGCTCCAAGCCAGCCATGCAGCTGGCATGTTCTATGCGCTCCAAAGCCTACGCCAGTTAATTGATATACAGGACTATGCTGAGCTAGACGATAGGCTGACCGTTACCAATGTACGCATTGACGATGCCCCACGATTTGCTTATAGGGGATTACACTTGGATGTGGCGCGAAATTTCCATAGCAAAGAAACCGTCTTGAAAATATTGGATCTCATGGCTATGTATAAGCTCAATGTATTCCACTTTCACCTGACTGATGATGAAGGCTGGAGAATCGAAATAGATGGTCTACCAGAACTCACCACTATAGCCAGTCGGCGAGGTCATACCACAGATGAAAACGACCATATCTATCCTGCATATGGCTCTGGGCCAGATCCTGATGAATCTTACGGCAGTGGATATTACAGCAGAGCAGACTTCATCGAGATACTGCAATATGCCCATGAGAGACACATCGAAGTCATACCAGAAATAGATCTACCTGGGCACATGAGGGCCGCGATTATAGCCATGACAAATCGCTATCACAAATACATGGATCAGGGTAATGAAGCAGCGGCGATGGAATATCTGTTAGAAGACTTTGATGATAAATCCGAGTACTTATCAGCACAGCAGTATGATGATAATGCTATGTGCGTCTGCCGTGAATCTGCCTTTACATTTATCACAAGGATAGTAGATGATCTCGCCGCCATGTATAAAGAGGCCGACGCCCCATTCACCACCTTTCATAGCGGAGGTGATGAGGTGGCCTACGGGGCTTGGCATAAATCGCCTGTATGTCAAGAATTTATCAAAAATAATCCTGATCTAAATTCGCCAGATGATCTACATGCCTATGTGCTAAAAAGATTCAAAAAGATATTAGCCAAGCACGATCTCATCTCAGCAGGATGGGAAGAGATACTCCTCAAGCACGGAAAAGAAGGCCACCAAGGAACGGATATTAATGAAGATCTGATAGGCGAAAACGTAAGAGCCTATGTATGGAATGCGGTGTGGGGATGGGGTCGAGAAGATATGGCATATAAACTAGCTAATAACGGCTTCCCTGTTGTGCTGTGTAATTCGGCTCAACTCTATCTTGATATGGCTTATAACACAGACCCCGAAGAAATAGGTCTGAGCTGGTCTGGATTTTCAGATACTAAGAGTGCTTATGATGTTGTCCCTTATGACCTATACAAGACTGCCAAAGTGGAGGACTACGACAGCTTCATTAAGGGAAAGGTCGCACTTACAGCCGAAGGCAGAAATAACATACTCGGAGTACAAGGTCAGATCTGGAGCGAAACGCTGAGAGATGAAGAATCTCTCTTCTACATGATGTTCCCTAAATTTATTTCACTCGCAGAACGTGCTTGGTCTGAAGAGGAGCCATGGGAGTCTTCATCCAGAGAAGATATTTTTACAAGCCAAGCGCGCAGCTGGAATGAATTGCTCAATACTATCGGACAGAAAGACCTGCCCCGCTTAGATAGAATTCATGGGGGCATCCCATACAGAATTCCGCTGCCAGGTGCGGTGGTCGACAATGGCATCTTGAAAGCAAATGTAAAATTCCCAGGATTGGACATCAGGTATACGACGGACGGTTCAGAGCCTACGGTCAGCTCTCAGCTGTACGAAGGCCCAGTGCAGATCAGTGGAAAGGAAGTCAAACTCAAGACTTTCAATAGCACTGGAAGATCTAGCCGGACCAGCACTGTACTCAGAGGGTAATTACTATGTTGGTGCAGAAATACCTAATTTATATCTTTAGTCATCAATGTCAACATTAAGTAGTATGACATCTACGTCATAAAATCAAGTAGAAGAAAATGTGTTTACCACACCTGTTTACGATATTCATGGTATCATTAGATAAATTCTTGAAAACCAATAGCAATTAGATCATCGAATCAGCTGAGCACTAATGCTTAGTCAGTGGCTGATGGTCATTACATGATAAAAATAATATAAATGAAAAAGCTGCTTCTCATCGTCTTATTAATTATTATCTACTGTCAACTATCTCAGGCTCAGGCTGACATCATCCAAGAGATGCATGACATCGCTGAGGTCGAGCAGAAGATCATGATGCCTATGCGTGATGGCATCAGACTCGCCACCGATATCTATCGACCTAAAAGTGGAGGCCCCTTCCCTATCATCTTCTCCCGGACGCCATATAATTTTAATTCATTTGGAGATGGAGAGCCACGCACCAGGACCATGCAGCGTGCTCTTGAGGCGGTAAAAAGAGGGTACGCCTATGTCGTGCAAAATGAAAGGGGTAGATACTTTTCAGAGGGAGAATGGGACATTTTGGGTACCCCTCTGACTGACGGATATGATGCTTTCACCTGGATGAAAAATCAATCATGGAGCAATGGAAAAATCGGAACGCTGGGCTGCTCCTCCACTGCCGAATGGCAAATGGCTGTCGCAGCCCTGGACCACCCTTCACACGCTGCTATGGTTCCACAGGCCTTTGGCGCTGGTGTCGGCAGAGTCGGAGAATTTCAAGAACAAGGCAACTGGTATAGAGGTGGTGTGGAACAGATGCTCTTTATCGCATGGTTATACAGCGTGCAGCACGACGAAATGAGACCTCGACTTCCAGAGGGCATCTCGACAGAAGACCTACTCAGACTTCAGGAATTTTACGATATGTCGCCTGAATATCAGAGCGTAGAATGGGCTGAGGGACTGAAAACGCTACCTATTGATCAGATCATCAAAGCAGCCAAAGGCCCAGTAGGCATATTTGATAAAATGATCAAGCGAAAGCCCAATCATCCAGACTGGTTCAAGGGTGGACTGTACCATGATGATATGGAAATCGGTGTGCCGAGCTTCTGGTTCACCTCCTGGTATGATGTATCCATCAGTCCAAATCTCGCCTTGTATAATCATGTCAGAAATCATGCTGCTGACCCTCAAATAGCAGATAATCAATACCTGGTCATAGCACCTGTCCTACACTGTCGATATACCAGAGCTACAGAGAATACCATAGTGGGCGAACGTAATGTAGGTGATGCCAGACTCGACTATGATGGACTCATCTACGGCTGGTTCGACCATTGGCTGAAGGGTGAGGATAACGATATTTTAGCTGAGACGCCGAAAGTACAGTATTACACTATGGGGTCCAATGAGTGGCAGTCATCAGATACATGGCCACCAGCTGGTATAGAAGTAGAGACATTCTATCTGTCCAGCAATGGAGCCGCTAACAGCCTATACGGTGACGGCAGGCTGAGTGCAGCAGCTCCAGCGAGCGACGAGCCTGATGGTTTTCATTATGATCCTCATAATCCAGTACCCTCCTACGGCGGTAATGTCTGCTGCACTGGTAATGCAGTACAGGGTGGTGCATTTGATCAGAGAGGCATGGAGACTCGTCATGACATTCTGGTATATACCTCAGAGCCCCTCGAAGAAGGCATAGAGGTCAGCGGATTCATAGAAAGTACGCTCTACGTATCGTCCGATGCTAAAGACACTGACTTCACTCTCAAGCTAATAGACGTCTATCCCGACGGCACGGCGTATAATTTGGATGAGACCATACAGCGTGCTCGGTACAGAGAGGGTTATGACAAGGAGGTGATGATGGAGGACGGAGAAGTCTACGAGCTCAAACTCTCTGCACTATCTACTAGCAATTTTTTCAAAAAAGGGCACAGCATCAGAATCGAAATCTCAAGTAGCAACTTTCCCCGTTTTGCCAGAAATTTAAATACCGGTGGCGATAACTATAATGAAGCTGCAGGTGTGGTAGCATTCAACCAGATCCATCACTCTACCACATATCCATCGCACATCAAACTACCTATCAAAAAATGAAAATAAAGAACCAGATCATCCTTACTATCTCAGTGAATCTATGCCACTCAGCTGTCACGCGTGAGTAGTGTTTCCTATGTCTAATTGTGAGTGAAATAATACTTCACTTACCTTAGATGCTATAGCGAAATAATAAGCAGCTTGTTGGGCTAAGCTTTTGGATATACGACCAAAGAGATAGGCATATTCAGAAGTAAATATAGTTACGTCGTAAGTGTAATATCTTGGTAGCCCAGAACATAGTACTTGGTAAAGTTATGAGAGAAAGGCTTCGGGTGGTGAGATTTTTGATAAAAATCATGCCAACCAATCTTTATGGTGACCTCGTTTTTATCAGAATTGAGTGTCACAGAGTAACCGTTCATATATATTATCACAACAGCAT
>ENA-ORXU01001526-ORXU01001526.1-marine-metagenome-genome-assembly--contig:-NODE-1526-length-18512-cov-5.417955_pt1 | contig 18512 bp, 18 predicted proteins | sample MGYA00237869_ERZ511484 | MGnify/ENA metagenome assembly ERZ511484
AGATGCTGACGCTTGTATCCAGTGCCGCCCTATTAGATCAGACAGAAGACGCTAGTGGATATGGTATGGGTAGGTAAGTAATTACCTCACTACGTCAGGCTGTAGGGGGCTCCACCTCTTATGAGGTGTAGTATAACCCATTTCGTGCATTAGGATTTATTAATTGGCTCATCTTTTTTCATAACATCCATACTTACAGTGACTTATGGAAATTTAGAATATTTTGCGTGTGTAATTTCTTGTTACGCAAACACTGCAGCTAAAACAATGGCACAATAATAGAACGACAGATTTTTTTCACGGAAGTGAATCTAGCCGCAATGTGGTAGACTCTTATCGCACGACTTTCCTTACCTGATCTTGACCATCTCTGTCGTGAGCCACGATCAGGTATAGGCCTTTGCTCACCGAGGAGAGATCTATACGATATGTGCTAGATGCTAGACGACTCGAGTAGAGCAGTACGCCACTCATCGTGAGCGCGCTCCAGCCTTGCAGAGTAGAAGAACTTGTAAGTTGATAAAGACCATCACCCGTGCGCATAATTTCGAGATCTATGGGTGTGCTGCTGATGTCCACAGTAGAGGTGCTAGAAGAGAAAAACACTCGACTCCCTCCATTATCATCAGCGTAATCCGCTAGTCTAGACCAAGCAAGCTGGCGGATTCTGCTCAACTCTTGACAGATGTAAGGGTGGACAGTGTCATCTGGTCGATAATCTGCTGGTATATTTTCCTGATAGATACACATGTAGGATATCATGCCCGACAGAAAGTAGAGACTTGCTCTACCATGAGGAGCGCTGTCCTCATAGAGCTCCTCAAACGGTACGTTTTCACCAAGGATATCTGTGATGATTTCACTCATGATAGCACCAGCAGGAATTAACTTGACTGCAAGGTCAGGTCTGCTAGTAAGTAGGTCATCATGATAGTCGATCCACCAAGACGCGAAGTCTCCGCGAGTGCTAGCGTGGAAGTGAGCAATCTCATCAGCATCGGGCACTGTAGGAGGATATTCACTGCGCAGATCCATCTCTGGCCAGTGGGCATAGACGTAGTAGCGGGTTTCTGGCTTCTGTGCTTCTGTCCAGTCGATGATAGTCTCAGTTGCCTCGACTACAGACGTGGAAGGGTCAATCGGATGAGGAGCAGAGGGGGCTTCATATTGAATAAAGTTTGCGGCAGTCATCAATACGGTCGTGATATCAGCAGTCGCATAATCTTCTACTTCTTCGTCCCATGAGCGAGCCACATCTTGGTATCCCCACTGCGATTTTGGTGGTGCAGCAGCATGAGATGGTAAAAATCCATATTGACCTGTAGCACTGAAATTCTTGCCTGCCGCCTTGGCAATATCATTGATCCAGTGGATGATTGTAGTCTGATCAGACGGAGTAGGGACACGTGGAGGACGGTGATCTACTAGACTGTGACCATAGGCGTAGAGTCTTACTTCCTGCGCCTCCGCTACAGCACTTGAGGTAACCAAGCAGATGATAAGTATGAGCACCTTGCATGACATATCTCAAATGTAGCGCTGCTATACCCATGCAAGGTCGGCTCGCACAGCTCTTGACTTCTTTGCGTCAATTTTTTGAGAGGATCTTAAGGACGCAATCCAGTTCAGCGAATTATTTAAACTCTATTTACGACCCATTACTGAGTGTGCGATACGCCTCTTCAAGTTCTTGCCCTTCGTCATCAGAAAATTCTGCAATGAGATAGGTCTTCACTTTACCCGTGAGAAAGTAAGTGGTGATATAAGTCATCTTGGATCCCATGTCAGCCGTAAATCGATACTTGTAGTAGCTCATCGTAGGGCTCTTCTTCAGATCCGAACCCAAAGATGTAATCACATCTTTCTCTGCATCATCATTAACGGCACGCATCCAATCTGCTAACCTACTATTGATGAGCATGCCATCTTCTTTATTGAGCGTCATGGGGTCAGTCTTCTGCACTACAAAGAAGTGCATCGTCTTGCTCGTATCTACAAAGACATCCATCAACTTATCATCAAACTCTAAGCCAAGGAGCATCTCCTGAATCTGCTTAGTATTCATGCCTCTCAGTGCAGGTACATCAGAGCTCAATTTGCTGCGACTGCTTTTCACAAATGTGCCAGGAATATCCAGCGTAGATCGATTATCACGTAGATATATCTTCTTAGTCGTAGGCTCACCAGTGCTTACAGCTGTATTGACTGTTGACTCTTCTGAGGCTGATCCACAGGAGGCCAGTAGAAGTGAGGAAAAGAGAAGTAAGTAAATAGATAGTTTCATTCAATATTATTTAAGACCGCGCTTACCTGCGGTCCAGTCATTCCATAGATCAAACATACGCAGCGAAAACTCCAAGGACTGATCTTTGATCACTTTATCTAGCTGCGCCCTTGTCATACGGTCGGTAGCTAGATTTGGTTCATTAGCGTAGCCAAGAGTAACTGCAGCAATGATAGCAGAGTTGAGCTTGAGAGATTGTAAATCAACCTTGTCGTATGTATCGCTACTTGCGTGATAGTTGAGGCCGTAGTTGTAGGGTTTGTGATTGGCCACTAGATTAGGTATACCCTGGAGCAAGAAGTCAAGATTGTCCGTGCCCACGATAGCATTGGGTATATGGAGGTAAGGGCCTAGTGCGCTTACGGCTGCGAGATATCGATCCAGTTGATCATAGTGCCGCTCATCTCCATTAGTGAAGAAACCTATGATCTTCCCGCTTCCTATATCGATGCTCATTGCCATCTGATGCTGATCTAGCTCATCTGCATGATCTAGTGTATAGGCATGCGACCCAAAAAATCCCTGTTCTTCACCATTCCATAGCGCAAAGCGTATGGTCCGTCTTGGCTTGATACCCAGTCGCTTCATCTGCCTTGCGATGTCCATTACCAGTGCTACATTGCAACCATTGTCATTAGCACCAGTACCGAGCGCCCAGCTGTCGATGTGCGCACCTATTAGTATGATTTCATCGGCTAGATCAGTTCCTGGAATTTCTGCGATGACGTTGTGCGAAGTAAACTGATCTGATTCCTCAGCAGATATCTTGACTGTGAGCTCCAGAGATGCTCCTGATTCTATCAATCGTATACATCGCTTAGCATCCTCGCGAGCCATCACGATTTGTGGTAACTGCGTCTGCACACCGCGCGATGTAGTGAATCTATAGAGAAGCTTTTTGGGGCGTGAAGACATATATATGACTCCCGCAGCGCCTGATGCTCGCGCTAGTTCTTCTACCCTATACGCCTGTGTGTACTCGGCAAAGAGTCCAGCGATATCCATACACTTTTCAGTCTCCACAAGCACCCACTTTCCCTTGACATCTACGTCAGTGAAGTCTTCTTGGGCGCCCTTTCGGGCAAATGCTACCGCAGACCTATGCTCACCCACTGGCGAGTGATACTTAGAGACTACTAGCGGCGAAAAGATCTTCTCTCCGCGCTCATGGACACTTGCGGTAGTTGCCGACTCGAGCCATAGCGAAGGCATAGTAAATTCTTCGAGTTGGACGTCGAGTGAGTCTGCTTTCATTTGGGCGAAAGCCCACTGCACGGCAGCATCGTTGGCATCACTTCCCGTCTCCCGACCACCGATTACATCGCATAGATGCTGCAGATCTGATTCAAGAGGCGTATCAGTAAGCATGGCCGCAACCAACTGAGAGGCCTGTGCGCTCTGAGCACCCATCGAGGGCAGGCTACAGGATAAGACGAGAAGTAGCGATAGAAATCGGCGCGTCATGACGGTAAATTTTTTCAGTGGATGATGAACTAAATATACGTGCGATTACCTTATCTTTGCAGCCCTTAATTAAGCTACAAACTATGGCACAGCATCAATCATCCAAGAAAAGGATCCGACAGGACGAGAAAAAACGCGTCCGTAATCACTTCTATAAGAAGACAACTAGGTCCGCTATCAAGCGCCTCCTCGAGTTAGAGGATAAGGGTGACGCAGCCAAGTTTCTTCCCAAGGTGGTCTCTATGGTAGACCGTCTCGCTAAGAGAAATCTATGGCACAAGAATAAAGCTGGCAACATCAAGAGTCAACTCATGAAGTTTGTCAATGCCATGGGATAGAATCACAGGTGATATAAGAATTATAAAGAAGCTAGCAGTGATGCTGGCTTTTTTTTATGCATCTCTGCTATCCGATTTTGCTCCAGTTTTTGAGTTGCTCCGAGTTAGAGAGCATGTACTCGCGCAAGGGTGCATTGAGCTCGTGAGTGAGCTGTGGATCTCTGCTGGTGATGAGCCGAGCGATCTGACGTACGTGTGCAAGCAATGCACCGTCCGCGAGCAGATCAGCAATTTTGAGGCCGACTGTGCCACTCTGCTGCGTACCATGGATGCTTCCTGGGCCGCGTAGCTCTAGGTCTACACGCGCTATTTCAAATCCATCATTGGTCCTACACATAGTGCCGATACGCTTCTTGGCGTCATCGCTGAGCTTGTAGCCAGACATGAGGATGCAGTAACTCTGCTCTGCACCTCTGCCTACTCGTCCTCTCAGCTGATGCAACTGCGACAAGCCAAATCTCTCTGCGTTTTCTATGATCATCACGCTTGCATTGGGCACATTGACACCAACTTCGATGACGGTAGTGGCTACGAGTATCTGCGTCTTACCCTGTGCGAATCGCTGCATCTCTAGATCCTTATCCTTCGGTTTCATACGGCCATGTACTACGCTGAGTTGGAATCTTGGCCGAGGGAAATAGATGAGCAATTGATCGTAGCCTTCTTGGAGATTCTGCAGATCAAGTTTCTCACTTTCATCGATCAGTGGATAGACCACATAGACTTGACGTCCCTTGGCAATCTCCTTGTGCATAAATTCGGTGACGCTCGCCCTCTGAGTCTCGCGTCTGTGAACCGTAGACACAGGCTTGCGACCTGGTGGAAGCTCGTCGATCACTGACACATCGAGATCTCCATAGCTAGTCATGGCAAGAGTGCGGGGTATAGGAGTGGCTGTCATCACTAGGATGTGTGGCGTGCCGCTCTTTGCTTTGGCCCAGAGGCGAGCGCGCTGCTTCACGCCAAATCTGTGCTGCTCATCCGTAATCGCCAGTCCTAGATTGAGAAACTGTACGGGATCTTCTATCAGGGCATGTGTGCCTATGATGAGGTGCGACTCTCCGCTCGCCAGTCGGGTCAGTACGCCCTCTCTATCCTTACCTTTCACACTGCCACTGAGGAAATCTGCGACTAGCCCCATATGGGCAAATGACTCTCTGAAAGATTGGTAGTGTTGCTGTGCAAGAATCTCAGTAGGCGCCATGAGGCAGGCTTGATAGCCGCTGTCGATAGCCATGAGGATGGCTAGAAGAGATACCATAGTCTTGCCGCTGCCTACGTCGCCTTGCAGTAGACGATTCATCTGGTAGCCTGATTGCAAATCTTCACCGATCTCTCGCAGCACGCGCTTCTGAGCACCTGTAAGCTCAAAGGGGATGTGGTCCTTGAGATATCCTTTTAGTTGTGGCCCATCCGCTCTCATCACGTAGCCTGCTTCTGCACCTTTTCGCTGCTGATTTCTCTGTAGGAGTGCTAATTGTAAGAAGAACAGTTCTTCAAACTTGAGTCGATGTCTGGCCTGGCGTAACTGCTCTGGACCAGCCGGTAGGTGGATGGCTCGGAGAGCGTCGGCGCGCGGCATCAGTCGCTGCTTCTGGATAAGATAGTCTGGTAGGGTCTCAGGCATATCGCTTGAGGCTAATCGATCTAGGAGTTGACGTATCATTTTACGTCTGATACGCGTGTCTATACCACGCTTGGTCAGCGTCTCTGTGCTGTGGTACACGGGAGCTAAGCCCGCTTTGTTTTTATGCAGAAACTCTTGAAGTGATTCCATTTCTGGATGAGCGATCGTCGGCTTGTGATTATACCATCCTAGCTTCCCAAAGACGACATAGTTTTCTTGCAGTTCGATCAGCTTCTCTATGGTGCTGATGCTGCGAAACCAGATGAGCTCTATACTTCCTGTATCATCTTGGAGTACCGCTTTGAGTCGCTTCTTGCGGCCGTGACCCTCGTACTTCGCGGCTGTCAACTTGCCTATGAGCTGGACAGACTCTGAGTCAGCTTGTATGTCTCCGATCTTAGTCACTTGGGTGCGATCTACATAGCGGAAGGGAAAATCTACTAGCACGTCTCCCAAGGTTCGCAGTCCTAGCTCTTTCTGCAGGAGCTCAGCACGCTGAGGTCCTACGCCTTTGAGGTATGATATGGGTTGATCGAGTGTATGCACGTCTGTAGTGTGATCGAGGGTGGAAAATTAGAGTATTTCAGATGGAGATGCCGCGAGTAGGTCTGTTCTATCTATGCGCGTAGTCTTAACATGCTACAGTGCGAGACTGGAGATTAGTTGATACGTAGGCAGAGTGGCTTATACTTGCTCGGCGTCTTGGATGATGTATTCTCTGATCCAATAGATCTGGACGCTATGAACTAAGTGATGAGCTCTATAGTTCTTTATTTCCGTGCTGCTAGGGCGCTTAGCCGATAAGGCTGTGGTCTGCACGCGTGATATATACTGCACCATGAAACAGACTAAAAGACAACGCCAAGTAGGCCAGATCGTAAAGCGACATTTTTCTCAAGTTCTCATGTTTGAGGGCCGCAACATCTATGGTAATGAGGCACTGGTCACAGTGACTAATGTATTCATGACGCCTGATATGGGCATAGCCAAGATCTACTTGAGCATATTTAATGTAGAGAATAAGCAGGAGATCATGCTTCTACTAGAAAATGAATTGCAGCTGCTCAAGACTCGACTAGCCTCTAGGGTAAAAAATCATCTACGTCGTGTGCCTGATATCTGGGTGTTTATGGATGATACGCTCGATGAGATGTATCGTCTCAGTCAGGTATTTGATAAATTGCATGAGGAGAAGCAGATGGGTGATGAGAGTCCGGCTGCTGAGTCTGCAGATTAGAGTCACTACACTGACTTACTTGCCGCTAGGCGTCATGGATACGCAGCGCGCGAGCCAGACTTCTCGGTAATTCTATCACCCGTCCTTCTACAAGGTGCAACTCATAGGTATGCTGTCCCTGCTCTACCAGTGTAAACTCGGAAAGTGGCTTGATGTCATGCTCCCACAGATACTGCATGATCCGTGATTCTTCTTGTGTCTCATGGATACGCGCCATATCTCCTACGGCGAGGTCTCGTAGAACTCTACCGCGTATTCTCTTCATGGGGATAGGACTCCCGTGCGGATCTGTGCTAGGATAGCCAAGTAGTTCATCCACTTCGTCTAGCATCTCTGGTGTGAGATGATGCTCCTGATCTTCTGCTTCTAGATGTATCTGATCAGAAGAGAGACCTACCTTGTCTACGAGATAGGTTTCCCAGAGTCTGTGTGCTCGTACGAGCTCAGAAGCTCGATCTTCACCGGCTAGCTGCAGGGTCATCTGACCAGACTGCATGTGCAGAAGCTGATCCTGCTGGAGACGCTGTACTTGCTTGGCGATGCGAGCGACTCTCTGTCCTAGTTTCTCAGCAGCTTTCTCTACAGTACTAGTACCGCCGCTCTTAAGTATGTGCTTGATGATGTCTTCACGGAGGATCTTAGCTTGTAATCTGCGACTGTGAAGATATGTGGCTAGTTTGCCCTTGCGCGGCGCGAATATGACCGTGAGACCGTAGATCACAGCGGAGACCACAGCCATGGCTGGCCCTGGAGTCGTGTCATAGATGATGGAGATGATGAGACCGGCGATAGCGGCGAGCATACCTAGTAGGGCGCTTAGCGCTAGGACCTTCCTCAGGTTATCACTCAGTAGTAGAGCTGTACTCGCAGGGGTGATGAGCATAGCTACTACTAAGATTACACCTACAGTGCGAAGTGATGCCACTACGGCAAAACTGAGCAGAAGCATAAGGAAGTAATGGACAAAATTCACAGAGATACCCATCACGCGAGCTATGCTCGACTGGAAGGTGGTCAAGAAGAGGTAGCGATAGCCAAAGATGACGCTGAAGACTACAATCACTAAGATGATCACGCTCATCATCAGATCATCATCTGACACACCGAGCACACTGCCAAATAGGAAATCCTTGAGATCTATATGCACGCCACCACGCTGGCTGAAGGCAGAGATCATGATGACGCCTATGCTGAACATAGTGATGAAGACGATGCCTATGGCAGCATCATTCTTTGTCTTGACATGGTCTTGTATCCATGTGATAAGAAATGAACTGAGCAGCCCTGCTACGATGGCTCCAAAAAAAATACTCAGAGGATGATTAAAAATTACAAATGCTAGTACTACACCTGGAAGTACAGCGTGAGCAAGCGCATCACCGATCAAGCTCATATTGCGCAATACGATAAAGACACCGAGCAAACCGCAGATGATTCCGACGATGCTGGATGCAATAAAGGCGCGGTAAGCCCAAGGCTCCTGAAGAACTTCGATGATCTCCATCATGATGTTTAGACTAGCTTAAATATTTAATTAGGCAAATATAAGCGTAAGTTGGTTTGAGCTACCATTCAAGAGTTATCTATAGGTGGTTCTGAGAGTGTCAAGCGCACTGCGAGCCATCACTAGTGATCCTGAAGGGAATCTTTGAGCTTGATAGACACCTTGATAAGTACTGGCGAGATTACATTCTCTACTGGCCGTTCTGCTCTAGAAACTGCTGGACAATCCGCGTGTAAAATTCTGCTCCCGTATTATTAAGTGGGCTGGCTGACATGGGTTGGCCGTCTTGCAGATAGACCATATGCAGGCAACCACCGGCAATATAGAGATCCATCTCGCGCATGAGATTGCCTTGGCTGTCATTGTAGAAGATACGCGCAGATGGGCTGCAGCTATTTGCTTCTACGATCTCGCCTGCTCTGATGTAACTCAGACTATTGCGTACAGCCGTCTGGTCTGGATAAGCCATTGATATCCCAAAGTCGTTATAGATTAGGTCGCCCGACGGGCTTTCTACGGCGATAGCTTCCAAGTCAGCTTGACTTATAGGAGGCAGATAAGGATATACTGTGGTAGCTTCTGCTGGCTTGCTTTTGCACGAAAGTGCCAAAATCAACACCATCAATAAAGAAGTCAGACGTATAAGGTAAGGCATGATCAGAGAGTATATTCTAGTCTAAAAGAGAGGAAGTAACTGCGTAGAGCGATGGTCTGGCCACTGCTATCATCTTCATAGCTGAGACCCAGTGAGCGCGTATAGCGTAGCGTAAATCCAAGGTGTCGTGAAAAGCGCAATCCACCACCGATGAGCCAACTCAGTTCGCTGCCAACAAAGTTTTCTTCAAGGACATCATTGACGCCCGTGGGATCTATTACACTCGCGCTGATCAGTCGTGAGTAAGAGACACCGGCATGGCCCTGCACCTTGTAGTAGGCATCTGATCCTTGTCCTACGAGCCAGTCATTAATAGAGATAGTGACAGGGATATCAAGATAGTTGAGATTGATCGAGAATAGATCTGCTGAGGGGCCAAAGATATCATTGCGACTTCCGCGCTGTCCATAGAGCAGCTCCACATTAAGGTCGAGTTGATCACTGAGGCTTGTGATGCCTTTGACGCCAGCGGTGATGCCAAGTTTATTGAATCCTGCGCTGAAATCACCTCGTAGCTGTGCGGCATTGAGACCGAGCACTAGCGAAGCGCCAAATCTCGATTCCTGTGCGGCCAATTGGACGCTTTGGACAAGTGTGCAAAGCAATATGGTGCATATGATCACTCTCTTCATGGGCCAAATTTACTCATCATAGAAGTGTGCTCCTAGATTATATATGGAGAAAGATCATATACGTCTGATTACATTTGTCATCTCTTAGGCAGTACCTACACAGAAGATAAAACATGACAAAAGTGAGCAGAACGGAATTGAAGAAGCTAGAAGATCTATTCAGAGCGATCGGCTATACGGTCCGCTACGAAAAAGGCAGCTTTCAATCGGGTTATTGCTTACTAGACGATCATCCGATCGTGGTGATCAATAAATTTTTTGATCGTGAGGGTCGATATCATACGCTACTCTCGATCCTGAGCCGGCTAGAGCTAGAACGTGAGAATCTGCCTGATGAGACGATCGCTACTCTGGATAAGTATCTGAAGAAGGCTGTGAATCTCTTGGAACCCACCGCCGAGTGAAACTGACATTTCTCGGCACAGGCACATCTCAGGGCGTACCTGTAATCGGCTGCGGCTGTGAGGTATGTCATAGTGGTGATACGAGAGATCATAGATTGCGCAGCAGCGTACTCATAGAGGATGGAGATGTACGTATCCTTATAGATGGTGGACCTGATTTACGTCAGCAGCTCTTACGAGCTCATGTAGATCGCTTAGATGCTGTGCTTATCACTCATGAGCACAATGATCATGTAGCAGGATTAGATGATCTGCGACCGCTCATTTTCGCTCAGAATAAAGATATGCCCATCTACGCCATGCCACGTGTATGCGAGGATATACGCACACGGTATTCATATGCCTTTGCTGCGACTAAATATCCAGGTGTTCCACGATTTGAGTTGTGCGAGTTTGAGCTAGGTGATCATATGGATATCAAGGCCTTGAAGATTAAGAGTCTGCCTATACAGCATGGTAAACTTCCCATCAGTGGATTCAAAATCGGCAAGATGGCCTACTTGACCGACATGAGTGATATAGATGAAGCAAGTCTGGATGATCTCCAGTCCCTGGATCTGCTCATCCTTGATTGTCTGAGACGTGATCCGCACTACAGCCACATGCATCTAGATGGCGCACTCACATGGGTCAATAGACTAAATCCTACACGCTGCTTACTTACGCATGTGGGTCACAGATTAGGAACTATGCGACAACTGGAGAGCGAGCTGCCCGATCATGTATCAGTTGCCTATGATGGCCTTGACGTCATACTCTAGACAGTGCTGAAGCATAAAATGGACTACATTCGTACAGTGAGATCCATCTTTCTACTTCTTGCGCTTGTACTATGCAGCGGTAGCTATGCAACAGCGCAGCAGGCTCCTCAGACGAGCCTTTCTATGTTTAATCCTTATAGGTCAATCTCGGCGTATGCGGGATTTGATGGAACGCTAAGTATGCACGGAGCTTATCGCAGTCAGTGGTCTGGACTAGAGGGAAGCCCAGAGGGGCAGTATGTCAGTGCACACTTACCTATTTATCGATGGAGTGGAGCAGTCGGTGGCTCCCTATCAAGTGAGAGACTCGGAGCAGAAACTAACACCCGCATTTCCATTTCCTACAATTATATAGTCCAAGCTGACTGGGGCTATCTGAGCATCGGTCTATTAGCTGGCGCCTTGCAGAAGCGCATAGATGGAAGCCAACTCAGGACACCCGATGGAGAATATCGAGATGGTGTGATCATTCACAATGATCCTCGACTTGGTAGCGGGACCTACGCTGGCATCACACCATCTATAGGCGTATCACTATACTATGTCAGCGATCTGATAGAAGGAGGTGTGCAATTGTCAGACATTCTAGCTTCATCCATATCCTTGGATGATGTCATAGAGGTGCAGCAAGTGAGAAAATTTACAGCCATGGTGGCTGGTCATTATAAGCTACCCTATGATCTGGTCGTGCATCCGAGTGTGATGCTGCAATCAGATTTTGTACAGTGGCAGACAGAAGTAGCAGCTTGGGTGGAGTGGCGAAGTAGCTACGGACTTGGTTTAGGATACCGTGACCTGACGGCAGGCGGAGACGCTCTATTACTACTCGCACATCTACGTCTGGGCGAGAAGTGGACGCTCTCCTACGCCTATGATCTGGGCCTCAGCTCCTTGCAGACAGTACATAGCGGATCTCACGAGGTAGTCATGCATTACAAGCTGACGAGACGTGTAGGTGAAGCCACTCCGGCACCAGTTATTCACAATCCTCGATTATTAGATTAAAAAGTTCTTGTGACTTTCGTCAAAATATCGGATGTTTGGTGGACGTTATGCTAGCTGTTGGATTAAGGGGTTTTTCCAACTGCCAGATTTTACAGATCGTTAAACTACTGAATGACTTTACATCAATGTCCTATCTTTGTGGCCTCTTAGGAGGGACTAGGGGATATTGATTAACTCGACTAACAATGACAGATATGAATAATTTACTTCGAGGTTTTGCTGCAGCCTTCGTGGTAATGATGGTGGTCTCATGTGGTTCCAAGGGGAGCTATGGTGAGATCATAGGTGTAGAGGACAGACCGAAGTATGGGGGTATCAATCCTTACGGAATGCGTTACATACCATCAGGTACCTTGCACATAGGACAGAGCGACCAGGATATGTTTAATACTAACATCCAGCGTCCCAAGTCTATATCCATCACAGGATTCTGGATGGACCACACAGAAATTACTAATAATGAGTACCGCCAGTTTACCCAGTACGTGCAAGATTCTATTGCACATGTGCTTATGGGTGATTTCATCACAGATGATCTGGGCAATGAGAAGCTAGACTGGGACTATCCTCTAGACTATGCTGATCCGACACTCGATGAGATGTTTTATCAAGGAGATGAGGCTATCAATGGTCGCGAACTCGATACTCGTCAGCTGAACTACTACTATGAGTGGAGAGACTGGCAGGCAGCAGCACGTGGAGTTTCACGAGCACAGCAGATTAAAGGTGAAGAAGTCAACATCTATCCAGATGAGCTATGCTGGATCCGTGATTTTGGGTATAGTTACAATGAGCCTATGACTCGTAACTACTTCTCCCACCCAGCATTTGACGACTACCCAGTGGTAGGTGTAGATTGGAAACAAGCCAATGCCTTCTGCCACTACCGTACACAACTGTGGAACGAGTGGAAAGGTGACGAGCAGCCCAATACAGAAGATTTCCGTCTACCTACGGAGTTTGAGTGGGAGTACGCAGCACGTGGAGGTAAGGATATGGCTCCTTATCCATGGGGTGCCTACTATGTAAGAAATGCAAAAGGTTGCCTACTAGCTAATTTTAAGCCAGGACGTGGTAACTATCCAGAAGATGGTGGATTTCACACACTTAAGGCAGAGTCGTACTTTCCTAATGAATATGGACTGTATAACATGTCTGGAAATGTAGCCGAGTGGACTATCACTGCTTTCAATCCTAATCTTAATTCCTTCGTTCATGATATGAATCCTGATTATCGCTATGATGCTCAGCCTTCTGATCCTCCAGCGCTTAAGCGTAAGGTGATCAGAGGTGGATCATGGAAGGATGTATATTACTACCTCCACACAGGTACTCGCACATGGGAATACCAAGATACCAATAAGTCATACATCGGTTTCCGATGTGCTCTGACTTTCCTCGGTAGATCTATCAATGATTTTAAATAATCGCAGGTCTACTTTACCGTTACATGCTACAACCCATCTTGTACGTCTCGACTCAGTAAGTCTAGGGTAGGGACATCGTATACAAGCATAAGCAATCAAGTCATTAACCATAACTATTAAGTAAGATGAGTTTCCTAAAGTCAAAAGGATTTAAGTATTTCAAGAATTTGATCATTGGTGTAGGTGCCGCAGCGGTAATGCTGGGAGCCCTAGGTAAGATCAATAGTGCACCATGGGGTGGATTTATGATCACCGTGGGTCTGATCACAGAAGCGGTTCTCTTTTTCTTCCTCGGGGTCATCGGGCCAGAAAAAGATTACTACTGGGAGAAGCTCTACCCAGGACTTGATAACTACAATAGCAACCTTACACCGCTTACAGCAGGTGGCACGGGTGCAGCAGTACGTCCACTGGACGGAGCTATCGTTGAGAATCAACTAGGTGGTATGCTCAGCGAGCTACAGACCATGAGCAAGAGCATGGGCTCTCTCAAGGCTCTCCAAGAAGTAGACTTCTCAGAGACAGGCCAGCAGATCAAAGCGATGGGTAACTTCTACGGAAGACTCAATGAAGCGATGGAAAATCTAGCAGGTACTATCGATGATACACAGCAGTACAAGCAACAAATGGTTGAACTCAACCAAAATCTCAACTCTCTTAACGGTGTCTACGGTAACGTACTCACTGCGATGGGTGGAAGAACCAATGCCTAGTCCCTTGCATTGACCAGTAATCTAATTTAAGTACAAGCAAAAAACTGAACAATGTCAATACCTAAGGAACCCAGGCAGCTCATGATCAATATCATGTACCTGGTACTTACAGCCCTCCTTGCCCTCAATGTATCTGCTGAGATATTCAATGCATTTGAGATGGTTGATGAAGGCCTTACTACAGCAAACGCCTCTCTTGATAGCGCCAACGATAAATTACCGAAACTCATCAAAGACGGTGCTAAAAAGAAAGAATCACTGGCTACCTACGCCGACCGTGTAGATGGTGTAGTGGATCTGTCGGATGATGCAGTAGACTATGTGGAGAAAATCAAAATCTTACTCATCGATCAATCGGGAGATATGAATGATGAGGAAAGTGATGGAGATTATGTAATGGTCAAGGATAAGCGTGAGCTGAAAGGAAAGAAAGACTATGCAGCTACGACTCGCTTCATGGTAGAAGAAGGAAAAGGTGATGAGCTCAAGAATTATATGCTTAATCTCCGAGATAAATTCCTAGCCTTTGTAGATGAGGATGATAAAGCTGAAATCGCAGCCAAGCTTCCTATCGATATCGATGAAGAAGCATGGAAAAACTCTCCTCACAAAAAGACTGGATGGGCAGATTACACTTTTGGTCACATGCCACTAGGTGCAACTATGCCACTCTTTACTAAATTCCAGAATGACATCAAAGCTTCAGAAGCTGCAGTCCTAGGTTATCTAGCTAATAAAGTAGGTACCACTGCAGAACTGACGTTTGATAATTACAAGCTTGTATCAGCTCCTGAAAAGTCTTACATCATCAAAGGTGATAAGTATAAGACGGAGCTCTTTATCGCAGCTTCTGCAGGTCAAGATTCTAAAACTGGTCTTAATATCCGAGTAGGTAACTCTAATCTACCTCTAGACAAAGATGGCAGAGCTTCTTACACAGCAAATGCATCAAGCGTAGGTAAAAAGACTTACACAGCGACAGCATCTATCACTAATCCGGTGACAGGTGACGTAATACCTCTTAAGGAAACATTTGAATATGAAGTAGGTGAGCGCGGTGTATCCGTATCGGCTACCAAGATGAATGTTTTCTATATTGGTGTGCCGAACCCTGTAAGTGTAACAGCTGCAGGTGTTCCATCAAATCAGATTAAGGTAAGCATGTCAGGTGCAGGCGCTGCTAAGATCAAGCCTTCTGGTGGAAACTACGTCGTCACAGCTACTCGCCCTACGAAGTCAGGTGAGTTTGCTTACATCAACGTTAGCGCACCTGGACTGAATGAGAAAAGAGAATTTCGTGTAAAGCGTATCCCTGATCCTCAAGCAGTACTTGCTGGAAAGACTGGTGGCATCATGGATCCTGGAACTTTCAGAATACAGTTAGGTATTGGAGCATTGCTCAAAGGTTTTGATTTTGACGCTAAGTGTTCGATCAAAGGCTATCGCATGCTTTATGTGCCTAAAAGAGAAGACGCCATCCCAGTATTGAATGGTGGTGCTCGTTTCCAAGGTGATGCTCTCAAGTACGTGAAAATCGCTAAGCCTGGAGATACCTACAGTTTCATCGACGTGAAGGCGCAGTGCCCCGGCGATGTTGCACCTAGAGAAATCAATTCTCTAGTCTTTAATATCAAGTAAGAATCTACCGTAATCTACAAGAGATATGAAAGTTTTTAATTACCTAAGTCTGATGCTCATAGCATGCCTCTTCACGACGGCAATGGATGCGCAGAGAGACGCCGAGCTCGATGATATCATCACTGAGTCAAGTGAGCCTAGCGAGGATCTATTTCTCGATGACATAGTCCAGAGGACACTCGTATATGAGAGCCAAGTACTACCATACGAGGAACTCAGAGAAGCAGACGTGCCATGGCAGAAGCGAGTCTGGCGTCTTATTGATGTACGGGAAAGAATGAACCTTCACTTTCGTAATGAAGAAGAGCCTTTTTTCGACATTCTTAAGGAAGCTGCCATCAATGGTGAAATCACTGTATTCAAAGGAAGTGATAAGAACTTTACAGAGCCAATGTTTGGCTCTGAAGTACAGGCAATCATAGCGAGGCCTGACACTCAGCAGGTCATGGATCCAGAGACTTTTGATATGACTACTCGTATCACGACTATTGAAATTTTTGCATCCAATATCGAGAGATACAGAGTCAAAGAAGTTTGGTATTTTAATAAGGAAGAATCAGTAGTCAAAGTGCGTATCCTAGGTATTGCACCTATGTATCAAGAGTTCGACAACGATTCAGGAATGTTTATTGCAGAATATCCACTCTTCTGGGTGTACTATCCTCAAGCAAGAGAATTACTAGCTAGGCACAGAGTATTTAATCCTAAGAATGATGCCTCACCGATGACATGGTACGATGTATTTGAGCAGCGTCAGTTCTCTAGCTTCATCTGGAAGCAGAGTAATGAGCTTGATGCGCATCTAAGCGCACTAGGATACGAAGGCGTCGATCTCCTCATGGAATCAGAGAAAATACGTGCAGAGTTGTTTAACTTTGAGCATGACCTCTGGTCATACTAAGATATAACCATGGCTCTAGCGAGCCAATTGAGAACGAAAAGGTCAGTAAGCGCAAGCTTGCTGGCCTTTTTTTGTCTGATTTCCTCTAATCGTCACAGAATACAGGCTGTCACATAAAGCAAATGATAAATTTGCAGCAACCCAAAAAGCCTGTCAATAATGAAGATGATATCCCAAGTCCTCATGGCGATAGCCATGAGTATGACCATTTGTACCTACCTATCCGCTCAGAAATGGATAGAAGAAAGCCTAGAAGCAACTAATTTCTATGAAGTCCAGCAAGCCTTCCAAGATGAGTGGGGAGATAAAGAGTATGAGCGAGGCAAGGGATATAAACAGTATAAGCGATGGGAGTGGTTCTGGGAGCAGCGTACTTATCCGACAGGTGAGTTTCCTAGACAAGATATCGCTTTCAGAGAGAACAGGAAGTTTAATAAAATCAATGGCAATGGTGGAGCTTCCAGATTTGGAAATGACTGGTCGAGTTTAGGACCGGACGCGTGGAATCTCGGCAGCGGCTACAATGCCGGTGTAGGTCGAGTCAATGTCATAAGACGTGATCCACTTGATGATCAGACCCTACTCGTAGGTGTACCCGCGGGTGGACTGTGGAAGAGTACAGATGATGGTACCACCTGGAATTCTTTACTTACTGATCTGGGATCTATAGGATTCTCGGGAATAGCTTACAGCCCTGGTCAATCGGACACGATCTATGTAGGTACAGGTGATGGTGACGGAGCAGATACTTATAGCATAGGAGTACTGAAGTCCACAGATGGTGGCGCGACGTTTCAGCTAACTAGCTTGCAATTTGCGACTACGCTCTTTAATCGCGTCACATCCATCCTCGTACATCCTACTGATCATAATGTAGTATTTGTGTCCACAACTCAAGGTCTTCATCGATCTGATGACGCTGGAGATACATGGACACAGATAAATGGCCTTAACGTCCAGGACATAGAAATCCATCCTACCGATCCAGATATTGTATATTTTAGCTCGGATAGATTTTATCGATCGGTTGATCGCGGCGTTAACTTTATTGAAATCACATCAGGCCTAGCTGATCCCATACGGGTAAATCGCTACAAATTGGCCGTCAGTGCTGACGAGCCCACTTGGGTCTATGCAGTGGCGGGCCCAGGAGGGATAGATGGGGATTCTACTTTTACAGGACTATTTCGATCAACCGATAGCGGGATTAGCTTCAGTGAGATGTCCTCGGCCCCCAATATTATGGGCTATGCGACGCTAGGCAATGATAACTCCGATCAGAGCTGGTACGATCTAGCAATTGATGTCGATCCAGACGATGCATCTCGCATCTTAGTAGGAGGTATTAACCTCTGGGAATCAACCGATGCAGGTGCTAGCTGGAATATCGTTACGCAATGGTTTAATAATAATGGAATAGGCTATGTCCATGCCGATATCCACGAAGTGATTAATTATGGAAACGCTATCTACTGTGGATCTGATGGTGGCATATATAAGTCTATCGATGATGGACAGACATGGACTGATCTGACGACTGGCATGGACATTACTCAGTTTTATGATATAGCATGCACAGAGGCAGATCCTAATCTCATCCTCGGGGGAGCGCAAGACAATGGAACTAACAGGACTCGAGATGCTCGGGATTGGCTCCATGTAGTAGGCGCCGACGGTATGGTGCCTCAGATCGACCCTTCAGATGATGACATACAGTATGGCATGATTCAACGCGGCGTCCTACGCAGAACCCTTAATGACTGGGGATCTCAGACTAACATACGCCCTCCTGGCTCGTCAGGTGCTTGGGTTACGCCATATGAATTGAAGTTCCCCAGTAAAGTGGATAATGAGAAAAGGATGTTTAGGCAGCTGCCATTTGTTTAATTAATGATGCTTTCATTGGAGTCATTCCTCCTAGT
>ENA-ORXU01001529-ORXU01001529.1-marine-metagenome-genome-assembly--contig:-NODE-1529-length-18456-cov-4.418793_pt1 | contig 18456 bp, 17 predicted proteins | sample MGYA00237869_ERZ511484 | MGnify/ENA metagenome assembly ERZ511484
TGATGTTTTTCTTTTCGCTGCTTTTGCTGTTGATTGATATCGACACCTTCGGTTTCCCGATGGTTGATTGCCTGCTCACTCAAACCTTGCTTTTGTTCGTCAATTCTATTTTTGTCGTCTGACATAATTAACTGTTTTAGATTATTATTTAAATAAATTTTAAAAGTGAATGTAGTTTGTAAATCGGCTTCTTGTTAGCTGTAAACATTCGAAAAATGACCCGAAACCATCTTAAATTATCGGCAAAGAAGATTAAATGAAGCTTTTCAAGCTACTTTAAATAGATATGTTAATCCAAGCTCCTGCGGAAGTTCAGAAATCCTCCACTTCAAGACTTCCCGAGTGCGAACCGCTACGCCGATTCGCACTCGGAGTCTTTCAGTTCCAGATTTCTGAACACCCTCGAAACCGCGCATAAACCCAAACAGGCGAAGAAAAGTCGCCTGTTTGCATTTATTTTCCAGCCGCACGAATTGCGACATATACGATTAATCTTGTCAAAACGTTATCTTCATATAGTCATTCATTCAGCTTTTATGAAAAGTGTTTATTTAACGATTCTTGTTTTGAGTATCTCTTTACTGTCATCGTGTAACAAGGATGATGATAGTGTTTCGGCATCAGATAGAGGTCAAACTTTATTGGGGCAATGGAAATACGAATCTATCATGACCGACAAGGCCGTTGATATGAATGGAGATGGAACGGTAAATATAGATCTTTTCAATACCCAAGAAATTCGCCAATGTATTAAGGACAATCTCACTTTTTTTACGGAAAGGGGAGAAAACGAAAAAGGCGATTACAGCATCAATGATAACGGCTTAGCCTGCGAAGAAGATGGCCAATTTACAAATATAGAAGAGGACCGCTACGAATTGATAAATTACAATACCATCAGTTTTGATATCAGAAATGAAATGCGCATAATCGAACTTACCAAAACCAAACTTCTTGTCGAGACCAATGACAATTTGGGCGGCGAGAATGTTATAGTAAGTATAACTTATACTAAAAACTATTAATCTCCATTACCACTCATCCTAAGTACTTATAATATTTCCAGTCGCCTTTGTGCTCCATTGACCATTGGTATCCAATACTCTCACCTCGTATTTTTGATTAAGGTATTTCAGCTTCTTCTCCTTGGGTTCGGTTTCAAGATGAAAGTACCTTTCAACTCCTGAGCCTTCAGCGTCGTTATAATTGAATAACCTAGTATCCCATTTTTTAGCGAAGCGGTTATAAATTCTGATTTCGACTTGTTGAAGGGTTGCACCGTTATAAGCCTCTGAACAATTCGTTTCAAAACAGGTATAGACTAGGACCCTATAATCACAGCCATTGAGACCGCCACAACTAATATCTTGTCTTTCGCCCTTTGCCGCTACGGTCGGTATTTTATACATTTCTACAGATTCGCTTAATGATTGCGAAACTTCGGTCGAATTTTCTAACCGAAAGTTGATTGTAAAGTTTTCATCGGTCTGCGGATAAATTCGCATAGGCGTGTATCCATAGTCTAATGGAATGATTTCCCCTTCTTGATAGATTACACCTTTATAAATAATATAACCGGCACTTGCCACTGCAAAAGTGAAGGTCATTTCATACGTAACATCCGTATCATGTCCAGTTGTAGCATTGGTTACCACGGTCATCGAAAACGGTTGTTCTTCGTATTTGTCCTCGGAGGATTGGCTAACATTAAATTCAAAAAATTCTTCATACAGGTCATATTGAATATTGATACTTGCCCTTTTTTCCAAGTCAGAAGAAGATCGTGTCGTAAAGCTTATATTATGACCGCCTTCGGTCATTCCGGAATATTTTCCTGAGAAAGGCCCAACAGGTACGCTAAAGCTTTCCCCTGCGGAGTAGCTAGTGCCTCCGTATTCAAATGTACCATTATTGCCACCTGCCGAGAAATACATTTCATAGGTGTCCCCACCAATTCCGATTTCCGATATATTAAAGTTTATATCGACCGTTTCGTCGGTATAAGCTTGTTGTGAGGTTGCGGACGCATTGAACGTATAATCTTTGGCCGCTACGCTTACCGTTATATCTACGGTTTTTTCAAGCCCTGTATCATTTTGGACTGTAAAAACCATTTTCACGGTACTCTCATCGCTACCTTCAAGCATCCAGTTAAAGTTGCCCGTATTTACATCGTAGCTGTTGCCCGGACTTACCTCGGCACCGTTACTATCGGTAAGTCTTGCGTTTCCGTTCATCGTGAAACGCATAGTATAGTCGGAGGACCCCACACTTTCAGAGATATTAAAATTCAGGTTGGTGGTCTCGCCGACCGTTATATCCGATTTTTGACTACCACCTGTAAATATAAAATCCACTTGATCGAACGTGATGACGGTATTTGCAGTTCGGGTCACATCGGAGCCCGACTCGACACTAATGACGATGTTATGTTGACCCGGTTCCAATCCCGTGTAAGAGATGTTGTTGACCCCGGCACCTAGCGGAAATGCCTCGCCCGGAGCATAAATGATACCATTGACGGACATCGAACCATTTTGGCTGGACGAGAAAAATGCGGTATAACTGTCGTTCGCTCCTTCGGGCACTTCATCGATATCTACGATGATGCCTACCGGAAAGTTGGAAAACTCCGTTGCCTTGGATGGGGTCATATTGACCGTAAAATCATTGTTGCCAACTACCATAATCACTTTTTCTTCCAAAATCTGGCCGTTGCTATCACGCAGAAGAAACGTAATTTCATAGGTTCCGGCCTGTTCAGCGATAAAATCATAAGCGAAACTTCCCGGATTTACGGAAAAATAGCGACTTTGTGTAATCTCGGAGTTGCCATTGTACAATGCCGCACTGCCACCTGAAATAAAATAGTTGAGTTCATACGATACCCCATCGTACTCCCCTTTTTCGATAAGGCTCAATGCCACGGTACCCCGTTGGCCTACCAATATCTCACTGCTGTTGGCGGAAGCATTGAACTCCAGTTCCAGTTCTTCGGTATCCAAATCGATTTCGACCGGTCCGACTGCTTGCCCATAATTGTCGGTTACCAGAAAACTTATTCGATGTGTGCCCAACGTTTCGGGCGTATAGAAAAGAGAGAAATTACCCAAGTTTACGGGATAATCCGTATTGTTCGTAATCGTATTTCCATTGATTCCCGTAACCCTTCCATTTCCTTCTTCCAAGTTATAGTTCAAAAAGTATTCGATGTTGTCCGTATTACCGCTCGATTTGATATTAAAATTAAGCTGGGTACGTTGGTTCATGAAAACTTGGTTGCTTTCGGCATTCCCGCTGAAGGTAAACGGGATATTGGCCACTTCGATTTCTACGCTATCCCTTTTCATCTGACCGTTGCTATCGCGAACGTCGAAATAAATCTTTCGTTGCCCCAATGCATCATCCTCGAAAGTAAAATTGAAGTTTCCAGGAGCTATATCGCGAAACGTTCCAGCATCCATAACCCCACCATTTTGGTCGCGCACAGTTCCGGCCCCTTGGCTATCCGCAGAAAAAGAATGGCTTATGTCATAAGTTACCTCGCTTTCCTCGTCCTGAGTTCGCAAGTCAATATTCAATGCCAAATTGGAATCCAATTCGACCTGTGAGGAAGCCGCTGTTGCCCTAAACGTGAAATTGACATTGCCGATATTCAAAATGAGTTCGTTGGTTATAGTAGCTCCATCGGGAGCCTTCGCCGTCATGGTCAATTTATGCTCGCCCAACGTTTCGGGAAGATATCCAAATTCTGTTGTCCCCTTGGGTAATTTAAAAGTGTCGCCCGCATCATGGGCAACGTCATCCAAAAAGAGCGTTCCAGAGCCGTTTTCCAATTGGTAGGTTATCTCGAAGTCTTCATTTATATCGCTATCGGGAGATGACGTGTCCTTGTCCCTGAGCAAGGTAAGCGTTATCGGATTTTGACTGTTGATAATAAAATTATCGGTACCCTTGCCCAGTAAAAAGCTAAAACTTGCATACTTGACATTGTATACCAATTCCAGCGACTTCTCAATTTTATTTGAATCCCAAGCCAAGACTTTTACCTTGTGCATTCCTGTATCAATAGGCATATAACGGTATGAGAGATTGAAACTTTTGACCGATATGGTATCGTTCGCATGGACCGTATCGTTTTCGGTTCCTATGTAATATCCTTTTCCTTCAAGATTATCGTATTTCATGAAATAGGAGACATTGGAAACCATGCGCTCCGGTTCCAATATGAAATCCGTTTTCGTCGCTTCGAATACGAATCCACCTTCTTCGTTGGAGCCTTCGAACGTAAAGTCGAAGGAACCTTGTACGATATCCTCAAAGTCCTTACTACAGGCCAATATCAAAGCTAAACATAGCGTTGTTACCGCGAATATCCGTTGTGGGGCATTCATTTTCATACGATCGTTTTTAGAACAAAAAATATCGTAGGCCGACTCCGGCATACGGATAAAAATTCCCCACATCGGAATTGATATGGTAGTATTCGTTCGCTTTTATGAGCAGGGAAAAATCATTACTGATACCTACTTCCGCTTCCGCACCGATATAGAGACCATAGACGAATTGACTTTTGGCGTTTATCAAAGCTCCGCTCGGAAGTTCATTGTTGCCATTGTTGATGACCTCGTATCCGAAGAGTCCGCCCCCGCCTAAAAACAAGCTAAAATTTCTCTTTCGCGGTGCTACGAATACCCGGTAATAGATTCCCGGTTGTATGGTAAAAATATTGTAGGGTATATCCTGACTTCCTTTATCCTCGGCAATGGCCGCCAATACGCTTATCTGAAAATACCGGTACCTGTCTGGATGAAAATTGAAGGTGCCCATGATACCGTAACCATCTTCAACATATCCACCGCTCAAACCGACCGATGAGGCAAGATTACCTCTCAGTTGGCCAAAGCAGAATGAAGCCGATAACAATAATGCCACCGCTATACAAAAACGAACATTTCTCATAATTTAAAAGCTAACGGGTTATTGATAACGCTATGGTCGATATCCAGGGATAAGTTCCTATTGCCCTTATCCTCGTCCACATTGACCATAAGTACTTTCTTCCGATCCAATGTGAACTTATCGAAGACCACCATAAAGTAGTTTTCGGAATTCCCTTCGACCCTTTTAGGAACCTTATACCGGAACAAGGGCTCGTGTTTTTTATCAATATTGTTCGGACTGTTCCTATAATTGGAAGCGATACGGAATTTGAGAAAATTCACATCGTAGGGCATGTGCGCTTTGTTCTCCAAACGGAACTGTAGGTATATTTCGTTGTTTTCATAAAAGACATTTTCAAGCCATAGGAACACGTCATCGTATTTGGCGAAATAGCGAATGACCTTGCCTTTGTTGAACTGATTATAGTAACATCGCCGACGAACGTATTCCATGCGGTCGAGCACATAGAGTTCCCTAGTGAGCGGCAAAGGTTCTTCGGTCGTTCCTTTATCCGACGAAACCCCCAGATTTTCTTCTATTGTTGTAGCTATATCGGAATGCTCCATTTGAGGTTTTGGCGTTACATTTGAAGTTGAGAGATTGAAACTATCATCCGAGGCGGATAATGCTTCCGGGTTTTCTGCCATAGATCTGGTAATCGGCCATCTTTTCTTATCAGGAACTTCTACCAGTCTTAAGATAAAGTCATAAGCGAGACCATCCCTAGTATACACCGTGTAATTGGTATGATCTTCGGTATCGGGTGCCACGTCATTGTAACTTAGCAGGACGATACGCTTTGCCTTATCGGACGCATTTTTGACAGGAAAGGATTCGATAAAATTGAGTTCTTTCCCATTGATGGAGAAATCGAAAATTTCGGGCAGGACGAGTATTGTCTTATAATCCCTAGAAACAGGAATGGTGTCCGTTTGCGCATTTCCAAAAAGCGCACCGAATAACCCAAACAATGATATGAAGGTTTTTATTCTCATTCCGTTACCAATAAAAGTTCGTAATCGTCCATCAAAAGAATCTTTTCTTTTTCCCGTAATTTTTTCTTTCTAAGGAAGGATTCCAATCCTCTTGCTATATCGGTCACCAAATCGGGAGAACCGTTGGTCAGCTCATCGGTTGCATTGGTCAATAAATTACTGCTCGCATTTGTTTTATATTCCCGCCATAGTTCCCCCGCACGTGTGCTATAGATGCCTTCCCGGCCATCGTTGAAATCTTTGACCAATAGACTTACCGGATGATGTTCGATATTGTCGATGTCCAGATAAACCCTGTTTTCCTTTATCGAGGCCATGGCGTAAATGAATGTATTCTTCTTGAAGCTTTTCTTCCCAATAACGATATCCTCCATGAGCAGTAATCGGACATTCTCATTGGGCAAAATAAATTGGTCGCCATATACAGTAGCTCTATATGAGATTGACTTTTTAACATCCAAAACTGGCACGGGGGACAAATTCCTATGTGTGTCTTGAGAATCGCCGATCATTTTTTCCTTACCCTCTAGTAGCTTTTCACGATAGGCCAAACGTTCCTCCGCGAACTGCTTTTTTTTCTCATTCGCGGTTATTTCAGTTTGCTTTTCCCTAACCATGTTTTTTCTGGTTTCCGGGATTTCCGCTTTGGCGGTTTCTTTAGTATCAGGCTTCATCGACAGCCCTTCCAGTTGTTTTAAAATCCGCTGAAGCGAGTCGTTTTCGGAATTTTCGAAATCTTTTATGTTAGTTGCAGCTTCGGTATTTTCTTCTTCTTCCTTTTCCAAGGTATCCTTGACCTTCCATTGTCGGCCTGCGGTATCGGAATCCAAAGTTGGTGTTTCGCCCGGCAATTCGGAATTGAACCCGTTCAGGTTTGCCGCGTCATTACCGCCCATCTGAAAATCCTTTAGATTTTCGATGACAAAAAAGCTGGTCATTATCAGAATGAGAGGTAAAGCCATAGCAACCTTTTGGTTTCTGACCACCCATCTCTTCACAACTTGTATTTGTTCTTTTAATTTCATACTACATGCGCTCCAGGTCGGAATTGTCCAAGACCTGAAAGTCAATAATCTTTATACCGTTTAAATTGTTTGGGGTAACTCCTGACTTTTTTAATTGTCCTCTAGTAATGAGGTTCCTATACGTCGTTGATTTGCCTTTTTCTATGGCCTGTTTGCCGTAAAATTTAAACGGAAACGGGTAGGTTCCATAGTCGATATGAATCGAATCAAGTTCCACAAAGTAGCGATAGTCGCGCATTGCCACATCATGGAAGTACTTTTTTTCGACCAAACGGGCGTATAAACGGTTGCCTGACCAGTCGACCATGTGTAATGCCTTTCCTTCAATGTTCTTTTTAATTAGCTTCAAATTAGGTTCCAAGGAAAAGAAGAGCTCATGAAAATTGTAAAGATGGCCTTCACAAAGTATTTGCAGATTTTCCTTGACATCCCTAATGGGGGCCATAGGCAACCTTTGCCCTCCATGAAGCAGATAGGCGTTGTTTTTGGCGCGCTGATCCGCCCTCATTACATAGTAGGTGGCCATGCCGAAAACGATAACGACCACTGCCAAACAACTGTATACCAATCTATTGTTGTGCCTTCTGCTCTGGGCGATATCATTGATTATCCCGTATTTTCCTTCCATAAGTTGATTATTGGATTAATGTTCGAACTGCTTTGGTAGCTCCTCCACTTTTCACATCCATAGCTGTTTGAATCGCTTTTTTACCATAGTGTTTCGGTTTAGCGACGATTCCACCTCCTGAAATATTAAGGCCTTGTACTACAAAATTTGCCAAAGTAGGTGCCTTGATATAAAAGAACGAGGTCATCAGTATCAACATGGACGAACTTAAGATCAGTCCCAGATCATAGGAACCGTATCGAAGCAAATGATCGACTAGCTTATCCACGAGATTGACCATGAACATATCCACCACGTAGAGCATGGGCAGCCAAAGACAGATGCTCATGAACTTTTGCAACCACGCTTTCCAGAGTCCCGAAATAGCTGGAATGAACGAAAGTCCGATATTGATAGGCCCGAAAATGATAAGGATGAAAAGGTAAATGGTGGCCAATGCCTTGATGCCTATGAATATCAAGGTAGAGATGATATGTGCGAACGCCGTTATCGAACCGGCCAGTCCGGTAAGGGCGAACGACTGTAGCCCATCGATGTCCATGCTCAACAGGTTCCATTCCACAAGGTTGTTCGCCGCTACATCGATCTGCGCCAAAGCTATCTTTTGTCCGATGGTATCCCAACTTTTTTGGGTGCTAACAAACGATGAACCTAGATTATTGTAAAATTCAAAAATGGCGTGTGCGAATTCCGAATAGTTGAACAAAATGAACATTAAGGGAAACCATTTCAACGCCTTAATAACATCCGCTCGATCATTACCTGCAAAGTGTGTAAGGGCAAAAATGCCCAAACCGATTTTCGCCATTCCGAATCCGATGCTCAACGTAGGCCCCAAACTGGCAAAAGCATCGCCGATGTACTGGTCGAATATGGAATTGACCGTTACCCGAAAGCCCGAACTTGATTGTAAGGCGATCATTAATTTGTTTTTATAAGTGAATGAACGGCTTTACGGTGTTCGTTTTTTTGTAGAAGGGATGTGTTGACTTTGATGACAGCGTCCAATAACCCGTTCATCTTCTCCAATATCGATCTGAGCGCCGATAGCCTGTCCGCTGATTCGATGATTTCACCGGTGGATGCAATTTGTGAACCTTGGGAAACAAGGGAGGATACCTGTAAAACGGCATCCGCCAATATCTTGGCAGCCCTCTTCTTTTCCACTTTTTCCAAGTTGGTAAAGGTTCGCAGGTTCTTCTGCGTACCCTTATAGGCGGCTATGATCTTATCCTTTAGTTCGTAGAGTTCATTCATTTCAGGACTTCCCATGACATAGCTGGCGGGCATTCTTTTCGCGCTCAGGTCTTGACTTAAGATCTTGGAGGCACTGGAATTGGCAGTAACGTTGCGTTCCATCTGTGCTAATAGCTTGCCCATCGTAGCGTTCAAAGTGGCCAGTTGCGAATTGAGCGTCGCCACATTTGAGTTGAGCAGTACCAATTGTGCGTTCGCCGCAACATCGGTCACCGGAATCTGCGCTGTAGACAAATAGGGTAGTACCCCTATAAAACATAAAGCAATCTGTATTTTTAGTCTTCGATTTTTCATTTTTTTTGTTTTAAGTGTTCTTACTGATTCCATTCAGGGTTTTCAAATCCCTATCGGTTTGTTCCATCACTAATTGTTTATATGCGATCGCGGTTCGTTCCCAATCATAACCGTGCTGTTCATGCAGCCTATTGATTTTTGCTTTTTCGTTCGGATTCGTTTCGAACAGGCATTTGGTCGGTAAGGATGTTTCCAGTCCAAAAACCTTGACCCTTTCCTTCCAACAAATGGCCATTTCCCTTAGTTTTCGACCTGTCGGCAGATCCTTGTTGACGGAAAGGTTCAGTTGCTTTTGTTTGGCGTTCAGACCCAATATCTTCTGGATTTCATCAAAGGAGTTGGCGAATTCACCAAGGTCGAGCAGCACTTTGATATGACTGTTCACCACGATGGTCTTGCCGATAAATTTTGATTTTACGAAATCGTCGACCTTCTGTGATATGAATATGGGCTGTCCTCCATACTTTCTTGCCATTCTGGATTTGGCATCGAAATAGTGGGCCATAATGGGGTTGTCGAATAGGTTCCATGCCTCGTCCACGGCCAATATTTTATTGAGGGAAAGTTTCTTCGGATCCTTCAACTTTTTGTCGAACACGTCGATCATCAAAAATGCCACGATGGGAAAAAGTTCTTCATTATTGACCAGATTTTCCAATTTGAAATAGACCAGTCTTTCCTGGCTCAGTTGGGCTATTCTTTTATCCCTGCTATTCAAGAGATAGGCCCTGGGTCCGTCGTGAGCATATTTGCTGAGCAACAATAAAAATAAATTGGGATCGAATACTTCATCTCGGATGCCCTTCGTTTGCATTAGGGCTTTCAAATTTTGATGTGTGTAGTCGTAGAACGTATTAAAAGAATCGTCGGAACTACCCTTTGAAAACTGATGTTGATAATATCCCTGAACCAAGAACTCGATAATCGTACGGACTACTGTGTTATCATGGGTATCCCCTGCTTCATTATCCTTACGGCCATATAGTAAATACACCAAAGCGATAAGTTGGGTCAGTTTATGTTCGGTCAGGGTTTTCTTGCCATCCTTAACGACAACATCTATAGGATCGAGTATAAAGGGATTGAAGGTAAACGGGTTTTGGTCGTCGTTCGCTATTGTGACCCCGTTCAGTTGGTCCAATAGCTTGTCATATGAATTTCCGTTTTCAAGAATCAAAATTTCCGCACCTTCCCGATATTCAGAGTACAGATAGGCGTTTGTAAAGAAGGTCTTTCCTCCGCCCGATCCCGATGCGATGAGCATACCCCGGTTAAATATCCAGTCTTTTTTTTCCGGGTCGCGATAGAGACTGACCAGTAAAGGTTGTCCCGTGGCCCTATCGACCATACGCAGCCCGTGTGGACCGTGAAGCCTGTTTTTATAACCTCCTTCGAAATACCATAGACTGGAAGCCATTTCGGAGGAGAACGGACTGTACAGTTCCATACTCGTACCGATGCCGTTACCGAGAATGCCCCCGAAAAATAGATTTTTGCGATCCACGGAATTTTCCTTGGCATGGATGCCCAATTTTCCGAATGCGGATTTTACGGTGTTGCACATCGACCGAAAGGTCTTTTTGGAATCGGCAAATCCCAGTACGTTCAGGTGGTAATACACCAATTCTTTGTGGTCGTTCAGTATCGATTGTTGGAACTCGTAGATTTGGTCCCGATAGGTGCTGTTTTTGTCCCCTTTGCGATTGGTAGCGTATTTGTTCAGGCGTTTGGCCTTTGACCTTAGCCTGCCCATGGCCTTTTCCTTCTCCGGGATATAGATGTATTGGTTGATGATATGTTCGTGTGGGATCTTAAAGCCCAAAGAGAAAAGGTTCCCGATGGGGAAAAGGTTTTCACCGATGGTGTATTTTCCGAAGTACTCATGAAAGGCCATATCCTCTTTTGAAAATTGGTCCAAGTTTTCCAGCGTAAAGTACTGCCCCTGTTTGTCCCCGATGTGCAAGGTGTTCCCTGAGAAATCAACATCCCTACCAGTACCCGTTTGGTAGCTTGCTTCCAGATAATTATCGTAGTACCCGGCCGATTCGAAAAGGTCTTCATACCCCAATATTTTCGAGCCTATCAAACCGGAATCGTTTATCAGGTCGTTTACGGCCCCGACACGGGCCTCGAAATCGGCCATGACCTCGGTGTTCAGATATTCTGCGGGTAACGGGTTTTTCCCATAGAAACCGCGTTCCTTTTTTAAAAAAGAATTGACACCTAGCGGTGTTCGGCCAATATAGTTCTTGGGTACCTTGTGTATCGCCAAAAAGGAACGGTGTCTTAAAAAAGGCCTATTCTTAAAGTAGAGTTCATCCTGCGTCTCGAAAAAATCGCGTTTCATCCGCAAGGGGTCAACGGCATAGGTTTCCCCGAAGAAAAGATCTTGTTTGTGCAACAGGCAATTTTCCCCCATTATTTCCAGAATGCCGGAGACTATCCGGTTCAGGTTCAAATAGTCCTTTCCATCCATAGTGTAGATTTCCGGAAGCTCCAATTCCAACGGAATACTGATGCAACCTTTTTCTTTCGACACCAGAATAGGGGTCTCGTACCCATAAATGGGAAAAGCGTCCAATAGATTTACCGTTTTTTCCATAGCACGAGGAGTTTTTTGTTCACATGGCCCTTGATGGCATCCGGGCCTTTTTTGTCAGCTCGGGATTTTATAAAACCGTTTTCACCGTATGCTTTGGAATAGAAGAGCATCAGCCCGATGTAAAGTGCCGAGGTACAAAAGGAAAGTATCAGACTGAGAAAAGTAGGTATGAACGTACTTAAGAACAGCCCCAACATCAAGGACAGAAACGTTCCCTTGAAGGCTTGGTCCACATATTTAGCGCGTAGCCCGAAGAAGAAGACATCCTTCTGAAGGGCCTTTGGGATTCTTACCAGCTTGTTTTCCATCGCTACCCGGCCAAGTTTTCCCCAATCTCGATAAGGCCATAGAAAATGACCAGCCCCAAAATAACATTGCCCACTTTACGTGCCATGTCCTGATTCTGTTCCCTGATGATCAGGAAGGCAATGGCCGCGATCCCCAGTAGAACGCTAGCGGCAACTTTAATGATTCGGAAAATACTGTTGCCGATCTGGACCGTACCCTGTTCCGCTTGGTTGACCTGGTCGACAAGTTCGTCGATTTGGGCATAGCCAAGCTGATGGAAGGCAAGGGTAATAAGGAAAGTCAAGAAATAACTACACGGAATCGTCCACCTCTGTTTCCGGCGGCGGTTCGGAATTTTTGATAATCTTAAATTTTTCATGTTCTGGAATTAAGGATTCATTCTGAACATCCTTATCGGAAGCATTGAAAATATCCAACAGCTCTGAGCTAGTTTCATTTTCATCGACACGGTTGAGTAACTGGTCCATATCTTTTTCCTTTGAAGATGTGTTTTTTACAAATATAGAAGATTTTTGCACAAATGAATCATTTTCTTGAACTTTCTTTTCTTTTTTATTTCGTTTAAGTATGACAAAGACCACCATGTACCAAAGTAACCCTAAAGTACAGATGACCACATAGACGATATGTTCCCATTGCCAATTCAAATCTTATCGATAATATCTTTTAATCTTATAACGCTTTTTTCATGATACAGTTCTAAGGCCTTTCGCATAATGTCATTGCGGGACACTTTTTTGTTCAACTTATAATTATAGGCGCTTGCCAGTTTTTCGTAATCTTCGAAACAGGTCTTGCTCAATCGAAAGATGAACTGTTCCTTTTTATCGGTGTACCGATCCTGCTCAAGAAACATTTCGAAATCCGCTACCTCTTTTCGTTCACTCTCATTTAAGTTAGACGTGGGAAAACTATCCTTAACCAAATGTTGCGGTCTGAAATTTTTCGAATCATTGCCGGTCAAATTATTCTTTTCCATGTCTGGGTCGCGCTCGTCCCTGAGACCTTTAACTTCTTTTTGTGTATCCATATTGTCCAAAATCGCCGATTCGAGCAAATCTTTGACGTTTAACTTCTTTCCCATATTCAGTTTTTTGATATTTCAAGTACTTCTTCCATAAATCGCTTAAGCCCCCGTTCTCCGTTTTCTTTAGATAAGGGGATGGGAACGAGCGTATTCCGATATTTCTCCCTGTAAATAGTTCGCTCCATGACCACTTGACGCATCATGGGCATTCCCGCGCTCGCCAGAGTATTGCGGACCGCATTGAACTTATTGACCTTGACGAGTTCATAACGGTTAAAAAAAAGATTGACGGAACGTAATACCCTATTGTCATTGCCCAGAAAATTCTTCCGTAACGTCTTATAGAAAACAGCAGTACTATCGATTTCCAATTCGTCGAGAAAAAAGGGAATAAAGATGTGTTCCACATAGAGAAGACCCCTGACCATCTCCTCGTTCAGGTTTCCGGGAAAATCGATAATAATGAAATCCATTGTACCATAATACTTTTTGATCAAGGGTTCCAAGGTATAAATGGTCGCCCGTTCCACGGGAAAGGCATTTGTTTTCGTGTTGCCGATTTGGGATAAATCCCGTTTCCGCTTTTTGTAGACCGAATATTGTGGATTGTCCATATCGATCAATACCACCTTTTTATCGTACAAATGGAAAAGGTTGGTGGCCAGGATAATGTTCAGGGTCGTTTTGCCACAACCGCCCTTTTCGCCCGTACATGAGATAATTTTAGTTTCCATAGGTATATTTTTAAAATTAGATGGTCATATGCCCATAGTACCATATGGCCATATGGTACTATGGTACTATGGGCATTCGATGCAATAGCACTATGACGCTATACGGCTATATAGCATTGTTGCTATATGGCTAAAACGCATTGAACCTATATTGCTATATAGCAATGACCATTGCTTTGTAGGTATTCGAAGGAGGGGATTATACTGTGATAAGAAACAAAAAGCTAGTCGACTTAAGGGCTGCGAAAAGATGCTATAATTCGGATTTAAAATCCTTTATGGCATCCGATACGCGTTCTTCCAATTCAAGGAATTTTTCTTGAAGGCCCTCCTGATAGACCATATTCTCCCCAAGCTTTCGCTTTTGTATGAATTCATTGTCGGGCAAAAGAATCCAAATGGGATTGTACCCTATACTATAGAAATAGAGAATGATCTTTATCGAATTCACCATGGAGGAGCCGCGCTCGACATTGGCCAAAGTCATGCGGTCCATGTTCAAATATTCGCTCAAGTTGGTCACTGAAAACTTACTATACTTTTTATTTTCGGTATCGTCCAGTTCGACGAGTTCAAGTCGTATTTCCCTTAAGCGTTCCCCGATATATCCAAGGTCTTTAGAGTCTAGTGCAATGATCGATTCAATATCCATTATTCAAAATTTTCTATGGGATGAGAGGAAAATTTCTCCTCAAAAATGCTTTCTGATTCTTCTTCTAAGTCGGCCAAAATGCTCATTTCGGGGTCTTCCAATCCTTTTTCAAAGTTATCCATAAACTCGGCAACTTCCGTCTCCGAATTATTTAACGACTTTGCAATTTCACCATTTATTTTCTTTTCGTCAAATATGGCACTCTTCAGTTCCTTTCCGGTGCTGCGCCTATACTCTTCCTTGACCAATTCATCGACTTCGTTGATGATCTGATCAAATTTCGCCTGAGCTACCCGGTCCATTTCCGTTTGCACCAAAAACTCTTCTATAATGTGTCCGAACAGCTTTCCCCACTTAAGGGAACCGTCACCTTCGTTTAAAAGTTCTAAAATTGAACTCTTGTATTCGAAAAGGCGAAGTTCCTTGACCACGCTTTTAAAGATTCTGCGTTTGGTACCGTTGGAATAACTACTCTTGCCCACTTTGTCCAGATGCGCTCCGTAAAACTCGATGTAACCGATTTCTCTCGCGAAAAGTAGACTGGTTTTTTTCGGAAGTTCCAGTTCCCGGATAAGTTTCATTTCCGCATCGAAAAGTTCCTTGTAATCCGCAGGTCTGAAATCGTTGACAATGGGTAGCTCATGTTTCATGGCCCGTTCTTTTCCTTCAATATCCGGAAGTAGCTGGCCATAACATTTTTTCTCGGGTATCTGATGCTCGAAAGTATCCGCCAAAATCCCGGCGAAATGACCCGTCGACATTGAAGCCACCTTACTTTTGGGCAAAAGTTCCATCATTTGTGTGCTCCAATTGGTACTCACATCGGAACTGCTCGTATTTTTTGAAATTCGTTCTTGATGTATTTTTCCAAAAAGTTCGCTCAATCGCCGTGCGGTCTCCCCTTTGGCCGCACCGCAAATAACATTGGCGCAGTTGGCGTAAATGACATCGGCCAATTCCCTGCCATAGTCCAAGATAAGCTGCCCTACGCTCTGTAGACCTAAGATAGTGGCAATCTTGTTTTCCCGACCGGTATCGATAATAGTCCGTAACAACATGATGAACAACGTTGGCACTTCGTCGATGATAAGGGCCATCGGGCGCTTGCCCGGTTTGTTGACCTGTTTTAGAATGGTGTTCATATACAGGCCCAAAGGAGCGGAGTAGACTTCCTTTCGCTCGGGATTGTTCTGAAGCGATACGATTTTAGGATATCTTGGTTCATTGACATCAAGACTAAAGTCATTGCCGGACATCACATAAAAAATTTCTTTGGTCGCCATACTGGAAAGGCTTATCTGGACGGTACTGGTCTGACCCGATAATTGTTCCATGGCTTCTTTTTCGAGCGCGTCCCGAAAGGGTACAAGTATTTGTCGCACTTCGACGTCCTTGGTCATGATTTCCATTAGTATATCGATTTTGACCGTTGTCAGTATGGTCAAATGGCCTGGGGTACAGATATAGTTTCCGGTCTCCTCGGATTTTTTCTTAAGATACCAGATACAGCCTCCGGTATAACTGATTGCACTTCGAGAAAAGTAGTCCTGCCTCTTGATCCATTCCGGGTTCAAGTTCTTCATAAGGGTCGCGGCGGTATCGATGGCATCGGATTGATTCGTCAGTCTGTAGGGATCCATAGGGTTGTTCTTATGGGTCATTCTCAGGTCGTCAAAGCAAATTCGATACAATTTTGGAAAAGGTATTTCAGAATTATCCCCCTGCTTTTTTTTGGCTTCTTGCAAGTATCCATTGGCTTTTCGGGTCAAGGTATCGAACTTGAAATCGTAAATGACCATAGCGAATTTCTTATCGATGAACTGCGCCATGATTTCCTCGATCACCGAAAAAGACTTACCGCTGCCCGGGGTTCCGATAACGAGCAAAGACCGAAAGAGGTTTACAAAATTAATCCACCCTTTTCGTTGTTTCCCCTTATGTGTATAGGCATACGGAATATTTACGGAGTGGGGCGTATCGATTCGCTCTTCGGTCTGCTTAAAAGTTTCGTTCGCATCATTGAATGGGTCTTTCTGGGCCAAGTTCGTAAAATCGAGAAACTGGAACAAACGCATACCATAGGTCATCAGGCCAAGATAAGCACAGGTTAGAAGCATCAAAGTGATATTCATGCCGCTCAAGGAGGTTCCGTAAGGTAGACCCGATATAAAAAGAATACTTAGGGAAATTGTAAATCCTACAACACTTTTTGTGCGATCGATATTTTCCTTCTTGATGGGTCTGTATATCATGATACCGCCCATCAAAAGACCCAATAACAGCATACGGGCCATCATACCCTTGGTAGGTAACCCGGATTTCACGAAATACATGTAAGCCTTATTTAGTAGAGGTTGTTGACCATAATGATAGACATACAGCGCGTAGTATTCCCGAAAGGCGATAATGACGAAGTAGAAAGCGGACAAGTACATGCCCATGTACCCCTTGTTTTTATCTTGCATGTCCTTTTCGTTTGCGTTTTTTCCCTTGTTCTTCCATCCTTTTCATTAGAGATGAGCTAGCTGACAACGGGACTTTTTTTTTACCGAAATCAGTTCATCGTTCCAATCTTTTTGGTTAGGAGATTTATCTATTTTAATAGTGCCCCTTGTAAAACATCCGGAGAGGATACCGATCACCTTCTTCCAATAGCCTCTTGATGCTTGTGGAACCTGTTGAATTTTTTCAAGATCGAGTTCCCAAACCACCTTGTCCTTAAAGCAGATCGCCTTTTCAAAAACCAGCGCCAGCCCTTCCGGACCACTGGCAATTTGCTTATTGATAAAATCTGTATCACGCTCCATTTCGGCCAGAGGGCCGGAATGATAGTTCAGCTTAATTTGCATATTCGGTCGCTTCCAATCAAGTTCCATAAATACGCGGTCCGACCGTCGATTGATCCAACTCCTCACAACCATAAGATCGTAGCGCATTCCTTCGATATCATGGTCAAATGCTAAATGAATCGGTAGATTAGTGGCCCCTCCAACCAAGGTATTCCATTGGAAAAACTGCTCCAACTTGCGATCATCGATATGGCCGGACATCGAAATGTAAAAGGCCTTTGGAAGACCATGTAGTTCATGATACGCCAATGCATCAAAGCCACTTTCTACACAAACCACCTTGTCCGCCTTGACCTTTGGATTTGAAACAAAAAGGTATTCGTAACGCTCATTCAGGAATAATCGAAATTTTTTTATTTTACCGTCTTTTCTGTCCCGGTACGGTCGATTATATAAGGTGTAATTTTTGATATTGCCGTCCGTTCCATATTTCGGAAGGGCGATATTCGCAATACGGCCGCTGTTGTCATCGATATGAAAGGCATTGAAGATTCTTCCCTTGAATGCCTCGGATCGGAGAGTAGCCAGGCTCAGATGGCGTACCTCGGTCAAATAAATCGGCTTGGTTAAAGGATTGATGTTATACCGTTCCTCAAGGCTTTTGAAAGTCTTGACGCTCTTTCGATGCGTGTCGGTGTTTGCAACCGGATATGTTCGTTTAATGGCCTCTAATCCGGATTTTATGGCTTCATAGAAATTTCCGAAGCGCATATGCATGAACTTAAAAAAACGTCCCTTGTCCGAACCGTCGTTGCGATTGAAATAAGTGACCGGATGCCTTTTGGTCTGTAATACGATACGCTCGTCATTCTTTTTGAATTCTTGCGAACCCGTACTTTTTTTTAAAAGGTCATAACCCTGTGCTGTCAAATAGCCGGAAAAGTCTATCTCCTCATTGATTTGGGCTATCAGCTGTTTATAGTGTAAAGGGTCTTCGGAATAGTTTATCATAATTGTTTGGTAGAGGGAGACATAATATCTCTCCGATGGACTACGGTATATCTCGGGTATATTAAGTTAGTTTGTGAAAAAAGGCCGTCCAGAAAGAACGGCCTTCGCTTTAACCAGCAGTTAATCCATCAGACTTTCATGCTTCGGCTGCGGGGCTTTTTTTTTTCGTCCTGATGTACCTCCATGGCT
>ENA-ORXU01001530-ORXU01001530.1-marine-metagenome-genome-assembly--contig:-NODE-1530-length-18437-cov-9.899619_pt1 | contig 18437 bp, 23 predicted proteins | sample MGYA00237869_ERZ511484 | MGnify/ENA metagenome assembly ERZ511484
GTAGGTCCTCCTTAATCCGCCCGGCCCGGCCCGGCCCGACCCACCCCCCTCGCCCACCACCCGACAACTCTTTCGGACCCACCCTATCATGACGACATCCTGCTTGCATGCCCTCCGTGCCAACTTTTTCACCTTCTTCATGCCCCGGTTCTGTCATCTCAGGCAGGGGAACAGATGTCAAGAAGCGCGAGAAGTTGAAGGAAATAGGTCCACCAGGGCATGCTGCTTTGTACAAGAGCCCGTACTTGATGAATTACTGCTCTCTGGGGTGTTTCATAGCGACAGACTGCGTCCTATCAGTGGTCTACCTTTCTTCCAACACGGACCTCTGGGGAGCTTCAAAAGTTGACGCTTCAGTACCTCTCGAGGTACATTGGCCGAGAGCTGAAGCTCGAGTGGGTGTCCCGAGGCCAGAACGGCATCGCTGAGCTCATTTATGCAGTCAGAGCCGCCGTTCGCTATAAGGGTTCCTCAGGACAGCCCTGCCGACAGCAGCATCAAACAGTCGTTTCTGGGTCAAATGAGCCCCCTCGTACAACAGACACTAGCAGGTTGGCGCCATGGGGGGCGTTCAAGCGTGCCCACGTCTCGGGCAGACGCAATGGTGGATGATATTGCGCGCGCGCGCATCCAGAACAGGGCACAGCGCGGACAGAGGGCGGCATTTGAGGTCCCTGGGAGTGGCGGGAACCGCCCCAGGGCGCCCCAAAAATGGCGCCCCAAAGTGACTTTTTCGCTTAGCAGAATGTACCCCAGTTCCCCCAGGGCTAAACAGACCACGCTGAGTTCATTCCTGGCGTCAGAATGGACAGCAGACAACGGGAAGTGCTCGAAAACAGACGCTGAAAATGAGGATCAAATGAGCGGAAAAGGATCAATTGAGTCCCCCGGTAGAATAGAAACTAGGTGTTGATCTTTCCCTTTCTATCAGTCATCATCTGTGCAACCGTTGTGGCGACGCCAAGCCGGACGACTCTCTCCTCTAGCTCCTGTTGACAGCCCTCGGTGGTCTCCTCCTCTGCACGTTTGTGCCACTTGTCTTCTTTGGAGTGGGTTGCGTGGCAGAAACTGTCGTCGAACTGCCGCTCAGGAGCGGATCGGAGCAGCTGTGACCTTGGGAAGGTTCGTCGTATTGCGTGTCGCGGATTGCGGGCGGAGCTCCCGTAGTGTGCGCGCCGCGTGGTGAAAGGCGCTCTCCCGCTGTTCTTGCTCGGTTGCCGTCGGCTGCTTCATCTTCTCACGACGAGTGAGTACATCCGCTTGTCGGCCGGCGGACTCGCGAGTCTGACCACCCGTCTGTCTTCATTCTTCGGGACGTGTGTCACAAATGATGGTGGCCAGCAAGGCCACTCGCGATCGGCGCAGCAGACGCTCGGCCCAGAGTGCACAGCATGCCAGGGGGCACCAGAGCCAGACGGGCCTGGCCAATGTCGGGCACCATGCTGGACTTGGGACAGGACCCCGTACGCCTTGGCCTGCCGCACACGCACATCACCAAGCAGGACTGTCCGGGGCTGCTCCTGCTCAACTCAGCGCACGTCAGGCCGTACATGGCTCCAATTCTCGCCTTGGGAGCTGACTGACGGCGTCCGAAGTGCTGGAAGGAGCAGCGGGAGGTGCTATCAGGCTCGAATCAAGAGGCCGCCCTGCCCACGTCTCGGATGTGCGCGCTATGGCGCCGCACCAAGCCCCGGCTGTTGCGGAAAACTACGCGCATTTGCTGACGGCATCTCGACTTGACTTGCCACGGATGCCCGAGGATGGGATGTGGGAGCGCCTGACTGGTCAAGCGCTGCCGGGTCAACTAGTTGCCAAGGACGCGCTGGATTTTCAATGGCGCTGGGCTTCTGCTGTGCTGCCTGACTCTCTCCCTCTGAGTACACCAAGTGGTCACACTGCAATTGCCGTTGGTGATCAATGCAGCCGACTGTCTCAAGAGGGCCGTGGCGCCAATCACTTTCGAGCGCCAGCGGGGCCTCAGAACGACGTTGGCTACGTCCACATGACATCAGCCAATAGTCGGCTGTCTGGGCAAGGCGATCGGCATGGGGCTGGGCTATAGGCTTCAAGCACCTGTATTGGCGGACAACACCGTTATGTTGCGATGACCTTCGGAGGAAGCAGCGCGCTCCAGCCGTGTGCTGAGCAGAAGCTTGACAACCGTCCTACGGCTCCCACATAACCTCTGATTCTTGGCGGATGGACATCCGCAAACATACCTTCAGGCGCCTATGATGGATACAGGGCAGCTCCCGGCATCCTCGGCGCGACAATGGGTGGTATTCCAGTAGATCGATTCCCGCTTCTAAGCGCGCCGCAGTTACGGGCGGGGCATCCTAGACTAAGCAGCAGCGTTGTCATGCGTCCCAGTGGTGACGTCAACCTCGACCCGTTCGGATTGTACGGGGATCCCAGGACGTTTGTGTACGGCACTGGATCCGCCAAGCGTCCCGGACTGGCGGCGGACGGCCAGCTGCACACAAAGCGCATGAGCAGTGGCGCTAGCGAGGGGCGACCGGCCGAAATCTCGGGAGGCCTGTATGGTGTTAGAGCTGTCACAAGGGAGAGTGCGCAACGACAGGACAGTCTAGTGCGACCAGGTGGCCGCGGACAGTGCCTACGTGCTTTCAGTGGGATCGTGGCAGACCAAGAGCTCTACGCTGGGAAGGGCACTGGCGGTGGTGGCGGCTCCGGACCAAGCTTGAGGGAGCCGGTCGGAGTCGACACCATACCGATCGCCATGTAACCTGGCCATGGTCGTCTAGAGGCCGACTTTTATGCTCCTGGTCCTCAACAAGACGACCGGGAGACGGGAGAGATCGTGCGTCTGACGGGAAGCATTCTTGCTGGTGCCGCGCTGCCGAAGAGCCAGCGCTCTGACGACGAGAAATTGCCTCCGCGGCCAGAGTCGGAGCCTTGCGGCCCTGTGCCCGTGGGTACTGACGGCGGTGTCTTCATCGATGCGGGCCACATCGACGAGGATCTTCGTGGCGGTCAATCGGATCCAACTGCGGAAGGCGGTGTTGTACGCTCACCTCGTCGCACGTTTCCTGTACACGTCTCTCCCGCCACCAAAGACGTCGTCGGCCGCGCGCGCACTGCATCTGCGTACCAGGGTGCCAAGCGTGCGCTTCCCTAATCTCTTCTTGAGATTCCTGCAGCGTCACCTCCTGGAGAAAAGAGACACGGTGGCGACGAGACTGGTGTGGCGAACCAAATCACACCCTCCAAGCGCAAGGGCAACATGTCCGTAAAGAAGTGGAGCGCCTTTAAGGTCATGAAAGCGGGCGCCCAGCGCAGTGACGGACGTGACGTGCGGCGGCGGTTCACTTCAGCACCCGATGAGCAGCTGCAACAGGTGCACACATCTTTGATGGCACTCAGACCTCTGCATCTTGCTTTTGCAGAGCACCATAGCGGAGGTCAGCAGAAGCGCATGGCGCAATGGCGGCCGTCGCTTGTGGACGAACTGATAGCGTGGTCACTGGGCAACGTTTCGCCGCCCTTCCGCTCGCCGAAGAGGAAATTGTCTTTGAGCTCCTATTTGTCGGACTTCCTTCACCACCAGATTCAAGGCACGTCCACACAGGATCTCCAAGACGCGCAGGCGCCTACCGGTTCCATGGGCCGCGCAACGCTTGCGCTTGTGATGGCTGGAGGTCTTCGAGAAAAGATGGTGGCTGTTCCCATTCATGATGGCGGCGAGTGGTGGGTGCTTGTCGTGTGTGACCTCACCGATGTTCTTACAGACCTCTGTGTTGACGAGCTCACACCCACTCGCGCGCTTCCTCTTGGCATACGAGCTCACGGTGTCATAGCAGTGCTTGCGCGACTTGATGCGTCGCGCGAAGTTGCTGAGAGGCGCCGCCGTACGGCAAGAAGGATGCTTCTTGTCATTCTATCGGCCTGATGCAAGGCCAAAAAGCTCCCAGCGATCATCGAGCGCGCCTCAAGCACAGCAAGACGCTGCGGCGGCAGATGCAGATCGTGGACTTGGCTGACCCGCCATGGGATCAACGGCAAGCATCAAGTGGTCTTTCCATGATGTCGCATCTACTGTTCATGCTCAGCTCTAACGATTCTGGTGCGATGCAACTTGAGGTGTCGACTGACCCCCGAACCTGGTACGGTTCCGTCAAGCCCAACGAGTTGCCGGATGCCGTGCATTCGCTACTTGAAGCAGACAAGAACAGGGGACTTTACGCATTCCAGGAGTCTGAAAATGAGCTCTTGGTGGGTCTCAAGCTCCCGAGAAGCCCGTCGCTCACACGGCGACGTCCGGGAAACGCCAAAGACCGAGCAGCTTCCTGTTTTTCCCGAAGCGAAGATGGTGGCGCCGATGACCAGTTGCAGCTACAGCTTCATCAGCACCGATCCACTATTTCTCGCAGAGGAGCTGACGGCGTACCCCGGGCGTCTGATTGGCAGGGCACACGGCATGAGCGCTTGGCGTGGCGGCCACCGTCGCAGTCTAGGAGCCGCTCTCGGTCAGGTCGACAACACTCCGACGCACAGCCAGGGGGATGCGACCGCCGACATAATCGCTGGAGGTCTGCGTCGCGACGTTCTTCGCCTTCGGGCAGCCAAATACCGGGATTAAGTCGCTAACAGTCACGAAGACGATCGCCAGGACCGAGAGCTTCACACTACGTGCCTTCACCGAGCGGACAGTCGCGAACTGAGAGGCCTGCGAGATCACGCAGTCGAGTCAGGTCTCGCTCGTTAGGTGGGGCTCCAGAGGAGTCGGCGTCGCGGACCTGGTCTTCACGACTCGGTGGTTCTCCAAGCCGCCGGCGCTCTTCATGCAGGCGACGCTCACACACACAAACTAGGTCTCCAAGGCAACTCGACGTCAACATGCGCCACTCACGTGAAGCTCGCAGTCGCTCCAAACATAATAGCAGATCGACGTCATTCAGGTGCGGCACGGAGCGTCCGCCGTCATCTTCATCAATTCCCCCGCGTTCACCAAGCCCCTGCTGGCACACGAGCCGCTAGTCATCTCGCAGCAGCGCAAGGGAGCCTAGTGAAAACCAGAGAAGCTCCAAAAGTCGCTCGTGTTGGCGCGGAAGATCCCGTGTGCGACGCCTGTCGGCGCTGTTGAGGCAGTCGCCCTCAATACGCCAGGAGAAGAGCCGAAGTCGCTCGCCGATACGAGGCAGCTCTGAAGTACTACGAAGGATCGGTTCCCGCACCCGCTCACCATCTCAAGTGCTCCAACGACTTCGGTCATCCTCGCATGAGTCATCTACTGACGGAAGAGGTCGGTGTCACCAGCGTGCTGGACCTAGTGACGGCACCGATGGATGCTTCACTTCGGACCCAGCGGTTTTACCAAGCCCGCCACGCGGCCGCTGTATGCCACAGGAGGAACCACGAGCAGCTGGTGTTCTCGTTCAAAGCCCCGAGGGGCAAGGAGAAAGCGCGGCAAGAGGTGGACGGCGAGAGAGGGCGCGCGGCGGACCTCTAGGGGGACGACCTGTGGCGTCGAAGCGCGAGAGACGAGGCAGAGCTGATGCTGATGGGGGAGGTTCGACCCTGGACGGAGATGAACGGCATGAGAGGAGTGGGCGGGATAGTGGGCGTGGCCGTGGCTCTCAAGGCAGCCGAGGTCAACGCGGAACGAGTGGGCGGAACTCTGTTCGGTCGCGCGGCAGGGGCCGTCCAAATGATGGAGGTAGGCATCGCCATGTCGATAAGCATGACGACGGCGGCGCACGACATGATGAAAATGCGCCCACAAGCTCCTCGCAGCCTGATCTCAGCGCGCAGCGCAAAGAGAGCGACAGTACGGCAGAGACAAGTTTCCAGCCGGCATTAACTGTTTCGGGGTGTGCAAAGATCCCCAGTGACTTGGGCAGGCCTGACACCATAGCCAGTGAACCAGCAAAAGGACCGGTATCAATGGGAGAAGAACAGGAAGCGCCAGTCTTCGTTGTGGACTCGTTGCCTCCTGGTGGTATTGCGCAGCTGCTTCGGACGTACACAAAGGAGCTTAACGCCTGCGGAGCAGTTGTGCTACGCGCCAGCCTTTCTTTGCGTCTCGGCGACTATCCCATGCCAGCGACTTTGAAGCTCGCCACCCTGAAGCAGCTCTTCCCAATGATGCCCACAACTGTGGGCACGCGGTCCCAACCAAAGGATTCTGGGGGCATCCTGCCGAAAGTGCAAACCCTGTTGCCCGTATTGAAGTCGGAGGACCTCTCGATCAAGGATTTCAATAGAAGAGGTGCTGCCTGAGCCACACGATTGCGAGCATTGTACCTCGGTGCTGATGAGGCAAAGTTCTCCGAAGGCATGACAGACACCAGCGTGTTCTGGAAATGGGGAACGCGAGGCCGAAAGAGATTTTCAAAGCTGGAGCTATCGGGCCCATCACAAGTGTAGCCCACCGTGGTTCGGTCCATGAATGATGTCATGCCAACTGATGATGACGGCCTGAATAGGAGCCCTGGAGAACCCGAGTACAAAGCAGTGTGCTTCAGTGCTTCGACATGTGCTCACTTTGACAGCCTCTGGACTATCAATCGGGCCGGTATGGCACAACACTTGTCAACATACGACGGAGTCAACACAAACATGCTATACAAGGGGTCTATGTGGTCCATGTTCCCTTGGCACTCAGAAAACTGGGACCTTCCATCCATATCCCAACTCCAGGAAGGGGAGGCGAAGACATGGTCCGTGGTGCCGCTAGAGCAGAGGGACGACTTTGAGGCATTCTTGAATGCCCACCTGAACCCGATGGTTCCGAGAGCCGCAAATGGAGACGTCTGGAAGGTACTCGAAAGCAAGCGGGTATACTTTCCGACCCCCATGCTCACTGACAGCGGCTTCAAGGTCACCTCGGTTCTTCAGGGAGTCGGCGACTTCGTTATCACGGCGCCAGGCGCTATCCACGCCGGATTCCATTCCGGACCAAATGTAGCCTCTGCTTCCAACTTAGCATGCTTCTGCTGGTTGTGGTTTGCCGAAACGCATCTTGTCTGAGCTGTGGCCAGAATTAAGGGTGTTATTTTTCCCATGGAGAAGCTGCTGACGCTCTCGTTCCAGCAATTGACCAAGGGCGAGTGGCGGTTTCAAGACGCAGCCGCATTGCGCGGCTGCAATCCAAAGGAGGTCAAGAAAGACGTCAGGTTCTTGGTGGACTACATGGCGGAGTACCAACAAGCTACCTTGGACTTCGTCGTCGCGCACAGGACAGACCTGGCAATGCTCACGCCATAAGACGTTGACACGGATGTCCGCACGTTCTTGAAGGCTGGGGTGGAGCAGAAGTATGAAGGTGACGGTGTGCAGCATGTGGACTTCTCCGGCGACGGCACGCTCTGTTCAGACTGCAACTTCGTGTACTGGCTGGGGATTATTTTCCGTCCCACATGCATCAAGCATTTTGGCGACAACGCACCATTCTATGCATAAAAGCACTACTGGCGCTGTGTTGCTGACGGCTTTAGCACTGGCCATTTTGAGACATTTGCGGGTCGCAATCGTCAAGTCAAGGGGTCGCACGAGCCGCTGCTTGTGTCTCGTTTGTATCCAAGCGCCACATTTTCTTTATCGTCACGTTCGCAACTCATTCTGGAGAGGCTTGAGTGACTCAATGTTTTCTTTTTGATGTATTTTCCACAGTACTTAAATGTCTCATCGTTTCAAGTACGTATGCAGGCGTTTAATTGGTGGCGCGGCGGGCGTTTAAAACGTATGAGCACACTCCATAACGTCTGACGAGTGACACAATAGCTGGTGCGGTTCATGGTACGCGCAGCCTCGACTGCATCACGTACAGGACTCACAAGAGAAGTGGCGTGGTGGAAAAGGGGATTGTTCCATGGTTCTCATGTAGGAATTCGGAGTTGCTGTTTCCCAGCAGCTATCAAGGCGGAAGATAGAACGGAGGATGGTCCTTTGGGCAGCGCATCCAGAGGCGCGTGTAGTGAACGCTCTGCAGTAGGGGCACGTGCATCATCAGTGCACAACACCAGGGCCCAGAGAGTAGTGCCAGCGCCGAATATCCAACGGACCTCGTGCAGTATCTCATGCGATGGAAAAGTGTCCGTACGACACCCGTGCTGAGTCCACTTCAGGATGCTCACTCTGAATGCCTTTATGCCGGCCGCAGAGAATCGACGTGCCGACGATGTGCTCCGGGATCAGCGCCGCTATGTGCGTGCGCGGATGTGGCGCGTCACAGAGGCGGTTCTAGAAAGAGTGCGACTCCACACGCCCAAAACTACATTTGCTCCTGCGGCGTGGGTAGTCCTAGGTGGTGTTTCTTGTCACGCAGACGGTAAGGCGGCCGGATCTCGAAAGCTTGCCGTCCAACCGTATTGCCATCTTCACGTTGGTTGATGTGGTGGATGTAGGATCGTGGTGGCGTCCATGGGGGCTTGATTGGGGCGGCACCGGCATAAGGGGGTTGATGTCGTTGCCGGCTTGCTCATAATGGCGCGCTTGCTTATTGGGGTTCATGCTTGACGACTTGGTTCGGGGGAATTTGGTGTGATGATGGTGGTATCGCCCTTGACCGACTTGTGCACCTTGTTCGTCTCGGCCATCTTTTTGCTTCTCGTCTGCTCTATAGTCACTACAGAGCTTCCCATGCTACCGCTCGTATCTCGCGGTGAACCCATACCAGTACATACAGCTATCCCACGCCGTCCACGAGCCCGCCCGCCCCACACCCACACACTGTCTACGACACCCCTCAGAGCCCGATCAGCATCTTGCCACGAGTTGGCGTTCGCCTGAAAGACCCACGGATGTGGCGCGGGGTTCTCCCTTTGTCACAACACCGGCTGTGCCGCATACCCACCGTGTGGGCGCAGACGTTCGGAATCGCTGCCATTGAACGTATGACACGTTGTCAGCCCGGCCGCCACCGCCGGCGGCATGCGGCCCAGTCCAAGAACCACCCTCGTGTCTCGCGTATGACAGACTGGCACCCCGCACAGCGCACGCTGTCGCCGACAGCCGCACGCAGTGTTCTAAATTCAGCTGATCTCAGTCCTGATGGACAGAAAATTCCTCAGCAGGGCAGAGTGTACGGCTGGTGTGCACAACTGCAAGCAACAATCAAGCAATCTCGTTACTCTTTGTCAGGCCCACCTTATCCACCCGATCAGCCAGAATGGTTCCCACCTAGCAGCGCAGCACCGCACATTTCGGTCTAAAGCAACCTGGTTGACCGCGAGCTCCTTGAATAAGCCGGACGGCGTCCGCACGGCCAACCCCCGGCAGGCACGGGACCGTTGTCATCCAGTATCGCGTGCGGTCGAGGCGTTGCATCTCGTAGGTCCCTTGAACGCGGCAGTGAATTACACAGTGCCCCTGTCCTTACGTGGATCACAAACAGAGGCCTATTTATATAATACCTCGGAAGCAGTCGCCTTCCGAGGGCGACCGGCTCCGTGTCACATGTGCGTTGGCTGAAACTGGAGTGCAGGGTCAGACCACGCAATTCACGCATTGATCAGCATTAGACGGCTCCGCAAGAAGCACGTTTTAGCGCGCACTGCCACATTCAAAGCCTCGCGGTGCTCTCATGTCTTGAATCCGCAATGGCGGCGGCCAGCTTGGGCTCCCTGACGGGCCATAAGCGCGTTCCAGCGCACCGACTGGGTCGTGAGTGAATCGCACTATGTCGATACCCTTGTGAGGCCTCCATACTGGCCGCCAGCGCTGGATTGCAGCAGAGTCACTGGACTTAGCACAGCCTCTGTTCTCGCCCTCCAGACAATCAGTGGCCTCAGTATCAGCCAAGCACGGGCGGCGGCTGAACCAGCCCCAGAATTTGGGGCCCGACCGACTAACATGTCCACTCTCCTCCAGCCGCCGTTCATATCAGTCTTTGACCGTTCTCAATTAGTACATTCCACCACCCGTCGCTCAGCCGCACACGGAGCTGAGGTCCTCGCGCCGCTTCAGCTGTCCTCGCGTTGACCACTGCTCGTCCCACTATCCTAACAGCGTCGTCACGCTGGTGTATTTTTCACACCAGGGGCAAGCACAACAGCGCGCAGGACGCGTTTTGCGTCCCCCTTTGCCTCCCAAGCAGTCACAGCCACACACAGCGCACGTGGGCGTAAGCTCCACAGCAACGGCGCTCATTGGCTGGCCTCAAGCCCAACGAAGCTCAGAGTAGACTGATCCAAGCACATGTATATAAGCTCACCCACTTCGCCAAGTTCGCAGGGATGCAGGTATCCCTCCATTTTCTCGTCCACCTCCTCCATTCCTTTACCGTCGAGCCGCGGTTTTTATCTTCGCTTGGCGTAGGCTGCCGTCCTTCCCTCAAAGATAACATGACCAACTGCGACAGCGACGACGTCGAGGTGCGCCGACCTAGCAACCCCTACCGCTCCCGTTTGGGGGACGGCCTCTTTGACGAGACCGAAAACGACGCCGCGGACCCTGCGGCGAGCCGCGCCGAGAGCACGTCTCGGCGAGACAGCCCCCGGCACTCGCCACCCCCTGACGCTGACACGGGTCTGACTAAGAACCGTCACGGACAAGGTGCACGCGGTGACGACGACCGCTCGTCCCCCTCCCGCGACGAGAGCGGCGGGTGCCCCGCGGGGAGTGGTCCTGGCAGGCGCTAACCAGGGCTTCGCCGCTCCTCATACGACGACGGCGATGACCGCCGCGGGGACGCCCCGGAATCTCCGCGCAGTCACCCCGACGGTCGCCGATGCGGCGACGAGCGGCGCCGGACAACTGTGAATTCCCGTACTCCGTACGACGACGGGGGCGACCGGAGGCGCGCAATCCGCAGACATTCTCAGGGATAGCTTTGCACAGCTCCAACACCTTATCGCTTCTCAAGCTCCAGCGAACCGCAACATGCGGGGTTGCCGATACCGCCTTATGTCCCCAACACACACGTACCCAGGCAAGAAGCCGGATGCCGACCCGCGTGCACCACAAAAGAATGAAGATGCCAGTGTGGTCGCCACCGGTGGGATGTCAACGCACACCTCCGATCGTTTGATGCCCACGGGGCTCGCGTCGTGGCCGCATCTGGGCGCCGAGCTCAGTCCGCTTGCCTGGCGTGGACAGCCCGCTGCTGGTAGGGTCGCGCGTGGTGATGGGGCGCCCGCTGCAGACGCCAGCGGAGATTGCTTGCGGTGGGCGGATTCCACGGCATGATTAGTGCACGCCAGTGTGGCCGCGACCGGTGGCATGACAACACACACCTCCGGTCGTTGAATGCCCACGTGGCTCGCGTAGTCGCCGCAACTGGGCGCCGAGCTCGCTCTGCTTACTCGGTGTTGACAGCCCGATGCAGGTACGAACGCGTGGGGTGCTGGGGCGCCCGCTGCAGACGTCCTCGGCAATTGCATGCGGAGAGAGGATTCCATCGCGCGATGAGTACACGCCAGTGTGGCCGCGATCGGTGGCGTGACAACGCACACTTTCGGTCGTTGGATGCCCACGGGGCTCGCGTCGTGGCCGCATCTGGGTGCCGAGCTCGCTTCGCTTGCCCAGTGTTGACAGCCCGATGATGATAGGGACGCACGTGGTGATCGGGCGCCCGCTGCAGACGCCAGTGGCGATTACTTGCGGTGGGCGGATTTCACGGCATGATGCGTACTCGCCATTGTGGCGGCAACCGGTGGCGTGCCAACGCACACCTTCGGTTTTTGGATGCTTACGAACCCTTTCGACGTATCTCATCGCAGCGCCGAAGGCCCATCGCTGATGGGAAGGCGCGTTGTGACGCAGTTCCTGCTGCAGGCGCCAACGCCGATTTTCTGCGGTATGCGGCGTCTCTAGTGCATCAATTGCTCTCCTGTGTGGCCCCATCTGGTGGTGTGCCGACGTGCACTTCCGGTACTTGCATGCCCACCAGGCTCGCGTCGCGGCAGCTTCTCGGCGCGACATCAGTGATTTTTTGGCTCAGCGTTTCCGGCGCGAAGAGAACAGGTGAACTTTGGCACTGTATGCAAACAGTGCTTTTTGGCATGGCCACTCCCGATGACAGTTTTGTTTCCGTCACCGCGTCAGTCATGCTCACATGATCAGCTCATAATCGCCAGTGCTTCTGTGCGATTGTGCGCGAGCACATCGGCTGCCTTTCATGGCCTTGTTGAACTCTTTGTAGGCTGTCAACAGGTTGAGCTCCTCTTGAGGACTGCTGGAGTGCTTTTCTAGACCCATTATTGTGGCCAATTCTTAAAACTCCTCTGTGCTTCTGGAACACATGGTCAAGCCCGTGCGCGCCTTCAGAAGCGATGTTGTGCACTGCCTTGCCAGTTCGGGCGAAAGCAAATACGTGCTGTTAAGCACTATTTCCCGCCTTCATTCTGCCTCTTGGCGGCTAACATGATGCCGTTGTGCGCCACAGGCTACCGTGATCGGCAACCAAGGAGAGCGCAGGCTGTGACAATGTGGAGCAGAATAGGCGGTACGATCCGTCATCGGGTTAGATTGACGCTGTCTGCATTTATGTGGCCCGCGTAGTGCAGTTCTGCGACGAAAAAAAGAAAAAGCTTCTCTTCATGGAGTCTCTTCAGATGACCGAAGCACTACGTGAGGAGGAACGATGGGACATGTGCATCAAGGGCAGCCGTAGGTGTAAGAATTGTTAAACATCAATGCAAAGAGTCTCCTACAGCGCCACAGCCTTGATTCAGCCACTTTTAAATGGGAAGCCCGACTCCTTCGAGAACAGCACTTGTTTTGTTTGACAGGAAAGAACGAGAGCCAGCTGCTTGGCATCCGCTGCAGGCGATAGTGTGGGTCGTTCTGCCTCCTCTAAGACGACCGACATGGGTTGGTCGGCGTTCAGTGTAGAAGCCTCAGTGCCAGACGCATCCTTCCATTGCCTGCAAACAAATATGACGGAGTGGCCAGCAGTAGCTATGCTCTGAACAAGAAAGAACCGAACGAGATGAGATACTGTATGCTCTGCACGTGGGGCAGATCTGGCGTCCGTCATGGATCCTGGTACGCCAACAGTAGAATCGGGACGCACTTTAAAGCGCCAGGACGGGTGACTGGCAGTCTTCCAAAATCGTAATGGTTGACCACCCACCACAGCACTGAGCGCTCTTCGGGGTTCCTCAAACCTTCCATGCACCTCACTCCGTACTGCCCATGCTCCTTGCCTCCTAATCGGTGCCGTTGAGCCGACACCGCTGCGATGGTGACCAACATTCCTCAGCTCTTTCCCAGAACCATCTACCAGCCAGCCACAGGGAATGTTGTAGGTCAGCGAAGTGGCGACAGCCCGAGAAAGGACGGCGACTTCTCTCCACCTTTGCATCGAGTAAGCTACTGGATTGCCGTTGTTGCTCAGCAGGAGCTCTCTTTTGGAGACCTGGTGAAACTTCTCGAAGATATGCTCGCAAATCGATGAGCCCAGCTGCACAAGAGGAAGCGTTCGAAATATGAGCTCGAGCAGGCGGTGCGTCGTTGGCTTTTCAAACTTTCCTCTATGAGATGCCAGCCTTTGCAGTGCTTTCATGACCTTGCAGCTTATGGCCTGGACGTCGGCGACGGAGGGTCTTGACTTCACGGCGGCTTTACCATCTTGGCGCTGAGAAGGTCGATAGGAAAGAGTGTTCGTGAAGCCCCTTCGAGAAATGAGTGCATCTTGAGCGGCACCCGTGCACGGTGACTCGAACCCTCCCTCGAATACGTTCGCTAGCACCATCGGTGCGACATTCAACAGCACAGAGTAGTCTGACATACACAGCGTGGTCCCGCCTATTGCTGATCCCCGAATTTTGTTCGGTGGACAGAGACTGACTTGCGGACCGGCTCTCTCCACCAATCAGATGCGCCCCTGGGACTGACTTGGTGCTCCTGATTGCTTACATGTGCCCATACAGCCTGGAAATCAATATCAGCTCCTCTTTTTTTCTGCACTTCTGGCAGGGAGACAGTAGAAAATCTCACGATCTCGCGTGGGCAGCTTGCTCCGTGCCAAGAAAATCGGATCAAGCGGCAACAAACAGTGAGTTCTGCTGGATGCAAGGTCCTGGCACTGAATGCGGGCCTTCTATTGGCTATGATGCCTTCTTACTGTTGTTTTAGACCAATAGAGTGCTGTTATTCACAGTCAGTCTCTGTCTCTGTCCCCCACGACAAAATTCGGGGATTAGTAATATCTTCGCCGGCTCGAAAGATGAGAGAACAGAATGATACGGCATGCTTGGTGCTACTGCTCTCATTTGTCGCAAGAAGGCATCCCTTTGTGATACGCCAAGTGCGTCGCACGCCGCCTTCAGAAGTGGTGACGCCATTCCGTAGTATAGAAGATGTGATGGCGCTACAATGACGTGCTCATGGATGTCAAAGCTCCCAGGCCCCCGGCTCTCTTCCAACATCATGAAGTGACTGCCCATGTCCTTCGAAATACCAGTTTTTATCAGCGCTGCCTTTCGCCCTTCATTGGATGTGACGTCGGAACCCTTAACGCTCGATTCGAGGGCGATTGTACGCTCCTGAATGCGGGCGTATCGCACGTCACGAACATCAAAGATGGTTGTGCTGCTTACCGCGCGGTCGAGGCGGTTGGACTTCGTCTTCAGGCCGACAATGTCACAGCTGGTGCTTTGCTCGACTCCGCTAGGGCCTACAGAGTTCGAAAATTTTGCCGCCATCGGGAAGTAAAACAGACCCAGGCAAGGGTACACGCGCACGAGTGCGTCTCTCTTGGAGAACGCATCATAGACCTGTACGCCACTCTTGGAGAGTGCCACAAGATCCTGAGCCACCAGTCGAACGAGCGGTCCGGCGTCTGCTCCGGGAGGAAGGTAGTACAAAGGCCTGATGCATGCTGCTCTGTCTTCCAGTGCGAGGAAATAGCACCCGTAGTATCCGACCAGGTCCCCGCGCCGTCTCTTGAGAACCCCGAACTCGTCGCCGTTCAATCCAATGAAGACGACATGGGGGTCGAACTGCGCGGCCACTCCGGACCGCGGGGCAGCTGGAGTGATCAGCCTCATGTCAGACACGGAGCAGAGGCGCGCCCAGCAGCCTGTTTGCGTGGCACCTTCGACGCCGCAAACGTATACGTCTCCTGAACGTGTTATCCGTGAACAGAAGGTGCCATCCTCCTTGAAGTACGCCTTCATCTCTTCTGGAGGCTGGAAGCCCAAACACAGAGAAAACGAGGCCAAAAATTCCCCCACTCTTAAGGCATCGGGCGGTGCGTGGGACGACGGTGACATCGAGATATCATCGCATCTGCTATTCCAGTCTCCTGGAGAGTAGCTTTCAGTAGCACGGTGGAGGACCACCTCATGGCCGCGGTACATCCCATATCGTACAGGGAACCATTGAGACGGAATTCATGGCGGAAGTTAAAGCGGGAGGGTTCTCTTGCCACTACAGTTTGATGGAACTCAGTTGGCGTGTCTATGGTTCGCAAGTCAGAATCGCCTTTATTGTGGAACAGAGCCGCTGTAGCAGGATCTGCGAAGTCCCGTTTGATGTGCTCCGAAAAGAGAATGTACTGCACTTGCGCATCAGGTAACTTTCTGGGCTCCTTGCCCCTCCCTACAGGTCGGCAACTCTGCACAGTTGCAATTTGCACAGTGGCGGCTCTTTGTACGAGCACCTTACGTATTTGCCCGAGCCGCCACCTTGACGGCCACTTCTCTTGGCCAGTAAAGGGGTTCTCTACTAGGCGCATCATGTCATACTGCCTCGAGGACAGTCGACTCTTGCTAAACCAGTATCCGTAGCTATGAAACACTATCCGAGTTTGGAATAGTACTTCCCTGTTCTCCTCATCGCTAGAGAAGCTGAACTCCGTGTCGGTGGAGCCCCCCTCAATGCCTTCACTGGAATGAGGTGAACAGCCTTGTTCCAGCCCATCTACTCCTATGGCCCCGGCGGCTCTTCCATCATTTGCGTCAGGAGCACAAAAAGTGCCACCATGCCTCTCGGAATGGCCGCGGTCGCTGCCATCATGTCTGCAGCCTCCTTCGGCGAGTTGGGCTCGATCTGTACCTGCAGAGATGATGCGACCGCCTGCTTGGCCACGAGCGACGGTGCCCGTGTGGAGTGCGACATCGGCGGCCTGGCCATGATCTCCCATGCCATGTGGTGTCATTCCATTGCCTCTGGTAGCACTTGGCACGGGTCAATAGGCGGCAGAGTCGTCCTGCTCAAAACGGAAGCTGGAAGCCACTCGGGGCCCGCGACGGCGCCTCTTGAGTCCTCCCATGGCTCGTCGTCGTGATTCACAGACCAAAGAGGTTGTGAGTGACGCAGCAGACGCGCCAATGTTTTTCCCCAGTAGCGATATCGCGGGCGGAAATGAACCAGAGCTCTCTCTCAACGTCATCAGTGCCCGAGACCAGCACGAGGTGCTGCCTTATCTGTTTCAATGGAGTAACGTAATAATGTCTTGTAGCCCGCTATCAAACTTTCCAATCACCAGAACTTACCGTTTTCGCAAAGCAGTCAAGGGGTCTCTGTCGGAGGGCAGCAGGCCTTGGCTTCGTGGTCAATCCTCTGTATCATGGAGCTCCACTTTTGTACTTGTCACTCGCTGACACCGCTAGCCGTACCCATCGACTGGCTCGCATCCTTTTCGTCTTCTTCAGTTTATGCGTTGATCCCTTATGCATCTCGGTCGAATGGCGATGGACATCATCACTACTCTGTCCTTCTATCAGTACTAGGCGGCCACTGTATTATTTTGGTATGACTCCAAGGCAGCGCTGTCCCAGATATCACAGGAACACGTGGGGCTGGTGTATGAGCGGCGAAGCAACGTGCAAAGCTGGCACATTGATACTTGTGCTGCCCAACAACGGGCCCTACGGCTGGATGCTGACGTGTCAGTGCGGCTGAGGGTAAGATTCGCCCCATAGTTTTCTGTGGCCCGCAGAGCAACTCGTTCTCGTCTGTTCTCATGAGTTTACTGGCTGTTGTATACATATCTGTTGGTATTCTGATAAGCCTTTTCGCTTGTTGCGACCAAGCAGACAACCCAGTGTCTCTCGCTGCGAATCTGTTGTCCTGCCACAAAGTAGGAGCAAAGATTGGGGGATTGCCCAGCGGCGGAACATTGAGTATCCAACACAGGGACGTTAAAACACGTGGAGTACCAATGCTCGCAGAGCACACTACGTCATACGGCCAAGAAAATGCTGGAAGAACCACAAGGCGAGCGCATGGAGCATCTCACATTTTTATCTGAGGCGCAGCATGACAACACGCTTCTACTATCCGACTGTACTGTCTCCGTGACAAGAAAGTAACAGCATCGTTCACGCCGTGCTATCGCCCATGACACGGTCCTGGTGATAGTTTGAACGCACCTATCGCGGGCCAGACCAATTTGATTCCAGAGACGGTCTGGGACAACAGCTTCAAGAAACATTCGTACCAATGATCTGGAACGAACAGGAGGACGATCCCAGGGAACATCCAGAAAAGCAGCTCCGGACAGTCGTTGGAAATGACACTTGCAACACTTGGAGAACTATACAATTCCGTGTGACCACGCTAAGTCGAATGTCTCGCTGGCTGTCTCAGAAACCTGTCCACGAGATCAAAATAGTTTCATACAAAGACTAATCCGACGACGGCCAATATATCTCTGTACTCTGATCTCAATGTGATTCCATGGTGATTCATCGAATAATCGGAGAGGCAATTCGATTCAGGCAGTTCACAGTTTGAAAGAATCGGCGACAAAACACGGTGTAACGAGAACGCACTGAATATTACCAAAGCTTCGGACGTTCGACCCCAATTTTGAATGATCTGTCTGAACCGAACAGAACTTTTACTGCTCAACCCTCTCGTCAGTGCGGCTAGCTGGGAAGGAGCTTGGGTGATGTTGGACATTGAAGGGTTGTGCTTAGACAGCGATGCCCTGGTTGCGCCGGAAAAGGGTGGGCCATGTGCCAGACGCGGGGAGGGGCGGGGCGGGCGGGCGGGCGGGCAGGTGAGCGGGCGCTGGCAGGCGTGGGGTCGGCTGTGGCGTGGTTTGGACGTGTCTTTACGCTGCCGTTCGTGTCATTTGTTGCGCCGTGTGTCTCTAGGCTGCTCGTGGTTGCCGTTCGTGTCATTTGTTGCGCCGTGTGTCTTTAGGCTGCTCGTTGCAATTGGCACGTTCTTTTTCGAAAGTACACGGACACACCTCGGACAGACGCTCGAGTTTTAGCCAGACAGGGTTCTGGCAAGTGACGTCACGCTGATGCGTTGACACTGTCAATTTGACAGTAAGTAAAATATCTTAAAGTAACTTACTCTCACCGACCAATGTAAGGGTGTGGAATTGGTTCTAGAATGGAACCGCCGACAGCGATAGCCCGAGTTGTTAGCAATATCTCCCATGGCCAGAGCAACACATACTTCGCATGGACCACACCACGAACCCGGCTGGCGGCGCCCGCATCGGCTCCGGCGGGGGTCGGAGGCTCAGATGGACGAGAGACGGGCGACGCGTCACGCGAGCGACCGCCACG
>ENA-ORXU01001533-ORXU01001533.1-marine-metagenome-genome-assembly--contig:-NODE-1533-length-18411-cov-4.122232_pt1 | contig 18411 bp, 13 predicted proteins | sample MGYA00237869_ERZ511484 | MGnify/ENA metagenome assembly ERZ511484
TGGTGTAACAGATGTTAGAAACATCGGCGCAATGGCGAGATCGGCTGAAGTATTGGGTGCTTCAGCTATCATGTTACCCACTGATCGCAGTGCTTTATTAAATGAGTTTGCCATGAAGTCTAGCGCTGGGGCAATATTAAAAATTCCAATATGTCGAACGCATAGTTTGATCAATGCGACTGACTTTTTAATCGCTAGTGGTTTCGAGATTATTGGCTTAGATGGAAGTGGTGAGAAAAAAATATCCGAGTTGGAAAACTCCGGCGCACCTCTAGCCGTTATTGTTGGCGATGAGGAAAAAGGTATTCGTAAACCGCTATTGCAAAAGTGCCATCAAGTGTATCGGATCCCGCAGGTTGGACAGACCGAATCGCTCAACGTATCAGTCGCCACGGCCATAGCCTTATATCAGGCAATGATTATCAAACAATCTTAATCAAATAATAATGAAACAATTTATATTTTATATTTTATTCGCAATAGTTTTTGTGTCTTGTAACACACAGAAATCTGCCATATCAACTGATAACAATAATAGCCAGCTTGCATGGGAACCTACCGAGAAAGCTTTGCTATGGAAAATAACTAAAAAAGGGCATAAAGATTCTTATGTCTACGGAACTATTCATCTTATCGCAGCGGAAGATTATTTTTTACCTGAATTTACAGAGACTTCATTGAAGAGCACTGATAAAATTGTCTATGAAATCAATATGGAAGACATGAACGATATGGGTATGGCGATGGATATCATGACCAAGGCATTCATGAAAGATGGCACCACACTATCTGATTTAATGTCGGAAGAGGATTATAAAATGGTAACCGAGCATTTTGAGGAAATGGGTTTGCCGATGGCATTTTTAAATAAAATAAAACCATTGTTTTTATCTGTTTTAGCAGGTGGCGACATGGATCCGAATGCATTAAATGACGGCAGTATTTTATCTTATGAAATGGAATTGGATGAATTAGCTACCAGCGCCGGACTATCCAAAGCTGGACTCGAAACGATCGACTATCAATTAGAGATTTTCGATAAAATACCATATGAAGCTCAGGCTGACATGTTACTTGAGTCGATTAATGCTTCAAGTGAAACAGGACTAGACGTTCTTGATATTTATGCTAAAATATACAAGGAACAGGATTTGAAAAAAATGCATGATATGACGCTTGAAGAAGAATCAGGAATGCAAGCTTACGCCGATATTTTATTATATGATCGAAATCGAAATTGGATTCCTCAAATTGATGAGTTAACAAAAACCGAAAGTGTATTTTTTGCAGTAGGTGCTGGTCACTTGGGCGGGACGAAAGGCGTGTTGGCTTTATTGAAAAATGTGGGTTTTGAGGTGGTTCCGATGAAATAAATTAAATTAATTATCTCATTAGAAACAGTTCACCTGTATAATTTAATTCCAATATTTCATTGCATATCGCGGTGATGTTGTAGATATAAATTCCTGTTTCGGCGCGGTTGGAATTGAACTCGCCGTCCCATTCGGACCTTGTTTTATATTCATTTCCCCAACGTGAATAAATTTTTATGGATTGTGCCACGACATTGGGGGAATAAATTTTAAACACGTCGTTGATGCCATCGTTATTAGGCGAAAAAGCAGATGGAATGTATGCATCACAAGCCCCCTCAAAACATACGGATGCCGGGGTGGCGTTGATCACAATATTCAATATGCTATCACAGCCGTTTTCAGAAGCTAACACGTGCATGTAAACACCTGGTTCTCGATATAATTGACTACCAATCTGTACAGAATCATTTGTGCATAAAGATTCTTCGATAATAATTGACACGGTATCGAACACTGTCAGATAAGTGTTAATTATCGTATCACAAACATTGACACCACTGAGTGTATCTACATATTTTCCAGATACTGAATAAATAGAATTAGCAACTTGGTAAAATTCACCAGCACAAATATTCACCGTATCAGAGATAAATGTTTGAGGAAAGAAACTTACGTTACTCATCAAAATACTATCGCATCCAAATTGATTTGATAGCGTATCCATATAATCGCCCGGCGAAGAATACATATTATTTCCAACCCGTATAAAATCACCTTGGCAAATGGTGAACGACTGTGAAATAGGAACTGACTCTAATCGTGATATTGTTGTTCCGATAATACTATCACATCCAAAAAACGCTTGTAGCGTGTCAAAATAAACTCCAGAGGAATCATATACACTTGAGCCCACAAAAATCATTTGACCAGGGCAAATACTATCTGATCGCGCCTCGAATATTTGAGAACGCACATTTAAAGCAGTTCTTACGATACTATCACAACCAAACACGGATGTTAACGTATCAACAAATTGACCACTTGCTGTATAGGTGTTCGTGCCCACTAAAAAACTGTCCCCAGAGCAAATCTGAACATTTAATACCGAATCGCTAAAACCTAAAACAACCAAGTCGATAATAATGATGCTATCACAACCAGCGGCATTTTCAATTGTATCGCGATATGTGCCGCTTGTTGTATATAAGTCATTCATATCTGGAGAGCGATACGCTAGACATACGATTGTATCGATCATGCTTGAAGAATTACAGTCCGTATCAAATTCTACTAACTGATAATTAAATGGCAATTGCTGTATGTCATCAATATTTGAGGTATTATTAATATCCACAGATGTTAATCCGAGATTTGAAACAAAAATATGTTCTTGACCAACAGAATCATATGTGCTCGTTAAGTTTACAAGGCTGTTGACGCCATTTACAATCCCGACATCAGAATTTATCCCAGTACTCAGATCAATCGATGCTAACACTTCCGAAGTTCCATTCCAATAGAGATAATAAATAGAATTGTTTGGAGTATTGTATTCAATTAATGTAAGACAGGTCGCACCGGAAGTGATGAAGTCAAGTGTCGATCCGTCTATGGGGTCGACAACTGCTAGTCCATTGTCATTTAAATATATGTACCGGTTATTTGCTTGATCAAAAGTACTCGAAGTCGTACTGAATGTCGCGAAGCTCGATAAAACAGAGATAGTATCTCTAACATCACTCTCAATATCAAGCGCATGTAATGATGCATCAGTTCCATTAAAAGAAATGTAATATAGTTTTTGGTCTTGTAGGCTAAATTCCAAATTCTTACATGTGTTATAATCTGGCTCATACGTTTTCAAAATCTCTCCACTTATTGCATCTACAATTGTAATTCCCAGGTTAGAATAGAAAATAAATCTTTTATTTTTTCGATCAAATGTACTTGTCAGATTAATGATCGTATTAACTCCTGGCAAATCTGCAATGACGCGATGGTCGCGAGAATTCATATCGACTGAGCCAAATTGAAGCGGCGAAACATGATTTGAAATAAAGTATGTGTATTCTGATTGGGCAGAAACTATAGTTCCTTGATAAACCATTGCGATGAAAAACATAAATTTTAGTATATGCATTCGTGCTATGACAGGCCAGCGTTCATTTTTATCGAATACCACAGTGATATGTTGCAAAAGTTTGTGTTTCATATGCTAATTTATCCAACGGTGAGTTGAATCATATGTTTTCCAAAGGGAACGAAAATAAAAATTGATACTGATGGTATCTCCGTCGTCTTGGGTGGAAATATGTCATCTGTCGTTCTTCATATATCCGATCATGGCAGGATCGGAAGTGGCGTTGTTGTTGTACAAATTACGTTTCAACTGAAGTTGAAACACCACCATCGCGGAGACGTCGTTTCCGATTTCGCGGCTATTCAATAGGGCTTTAGTTAATTTAAACTCCAGTTTCAAAAATTCTTCAACCTTCGAATTTCATATGTTCCTCAAGGTATTTCTGATTATACATCATAGGGTATTTTTAGGTAATTGTGAGCGTCAATGCTCTCATAATTTTGAACTTCCTAGTCAAATCTCGCTCGGAATATGAACGCACCAATAATCACTCCAATTAATATCGTAAAAGAACTATTATTATATTCAAAACTATAAGGTATCCCTAATAAGGGCTTTCTATAAAAATCGTATGCAAATGAAAAATATAGCGCTCAGACCTTCGCCCATAACACATTGATCCTCAAAGTGGAGCCTACAGGAATCGAACCTGCGACCTTTTGACTGCCAGTCAAACGCTCTAGCCAACTGAGCTAAGGCCCCATGTGCTGTTTAATCAGTGGCGGCGAAGTTAGGCAATATTTTTAAAGTGCTATATAATTGATGAAAATGATGCTCATCCGTAATTCGGTTCAGTTTATTATTTTTGAACTATGAGACTACTTATCCATAATGATATCAATTTATACTTGACTTTGGCCATCATTAGCTTCTTTTTTCAGCTCGGGAATGCACAGACGTACCAACAACTCAAATTCGATCGCCACGAATTGACTGATGCATTTGTTCTTCGCCTAGATGCGTTGCAAGCCAATTTGGTCGATCATCTTCAAGACAATTATTCGGGAAGGGAGCGTAAAATGATGGTCAAACGCTTTACTGAATACAATGATTTTTATCGAGAACAAGTACTGGAAGGCGTCTATGTTTATCATGAAGATTATGTAAACTATTTACAGGCTGTAGTGGACAAAATTCGAGAAGAAAATCATTCCTTAATTCGTTCCGATATATTAATTACACTTTCACGAGATCCGAGTTTAAATGCCTTTTGTTTACCCAATGGACTACTGGTGGTGAATATGGGACTATTTCATTATCTCGAAAATGAACAGCAATTGGCTAGTGTAATCGCACATGAAATTGCTCATAATCTTTTGAGGCATGGAGAAAAAAGTATTTATCGGAGTGTTCAAAAAATAAACTCAAAAGAATTCGAAAAGAAAATTAAACAAGCGAAGCGAGCGGAATACAATCAATCGAAAAAAGCGCTACAAGTCATTCGAGAAGATCTTTATGATACTGGCAGAATGCGCCGGGAAAACGAATTACAAGCCGATTCACTTGGATTTGTATTGATTAATAATTCAGTTTTTAATGAAACTGAATTCCTACAAGCATTGGAATTAATGCATCACTTCGACACTATTGAATTCACTGGCGTGCAGTATGCTACATATGCTAAGTATTTTGATTTACCAAATTTGCCTTTTGACTCGACTTGGATGGAGCCAGAAGATTTTTCGGGATATAACTATCGGGATAACGAAAAGATGATAAACGAGGACTCAGTGCGAACGCACCCCGAAGTCGAAACTCGCATCGAGCAACTACAACTAATTTCGAATTCAAAGGGGTTGATCGATTCTCAAAACAAAGAGACTGACAGCCAGTTTCTAGACCTTTCACGTTGTGCTGAATTTGAACAAATTCCAAGCATGAACGACATGGAAGAATACGGTAAGGCATTGTACACATGTCTCTATCGCCTGCAGCAAGAAAAAGATAATAAATATTATCAAGCATGGATGGGCAAATTATTCGCCAGTATTCGCGACGCTAGAAAATCCTATACGATGAACAGATACGTGGAGCGTGTCAAGATAAAAAATCAAAGTGCCAGCTATCAACAGTTTTTGACTTTTATCTGGAATCTTGAATACAATGAAATCGAGACTATCGCGGCATTCTACTCTGATAAGCGATAGATTCAGGTCATTGTTCTGAGTCTTTATTTCAAGTAAACACACTCAGTTCAAAATAAAGAAATTCGAAATGATTGGTTTGGGGAAATTGATTTCATAGTGTCGCTATCAATAATTTAGTCGTTCTAGACGCAACTTGTTATATTTTTCCTTTTTGTTAAACTCCCGAATTAAAATATAGCCTTCTTTCGCTAGGAGCGGATTGATTACATAGTCTTCTGCTGTCAATGGAATTTCGTCACTGCTAAACTTCCCATCGACAATCGTATTGATACCCAATATCCACCGATCTTTTTCTTTTCTAGATTCTGCTTCTCGCAAATCTTGAAAGAAAAAGTGCATCCCAGTTTTATCTTTAATATATTGACCAAATAAAAAATCGGAATATGAACCTTTCGTCTTACTTTTTTCAATTATTTCTACGTTTGATAAATCGAACTGATCGTCGTAAAGAAAGCACAGTAAATCAGTCGTTTTTTTCTTGGCATATGCCGCCCCACCAAATAAAATACTCTTTCCAATAGATATTTTTACTGGAATGGTCTTCTCCGCAATGATGACCGATGAACCATCAGTGAATGAAGCAGTTTGCAATGCGCTGATATAATATTTTTTATCCATCCGACCTTTTTCATCAACAGCAATGTGTTTTGATGCTTTGGTCCAAGGCATATACTCCTTCAGTAACTCCTCCCCATGGAGGTCGTAAGCAAATTTAAAGAATCCTGATTGTGCAGGCAGTTCATAACGCTCGCCTGGGTCGTAGTCGCCATATGAACCGAGCAAATTTATTCGATCCTTAGTAACATCCACAGTGAAGCTATGCATGTACTTATCATCTGGTTTTTCAATGACTCGGTTAAATGTGGTTTCTCCAGTCAAGAGATCCACACCCACTATTCTAAAACCCAATTTTGAATAACCCCACATGGAACCTGATATGGTTGATAATGATAATATTATTTGGTTTCCTTCAACCACATAGTCATCAACCAAGCATGGTTTGTATTCGTTTATTTTCTTTGTTCTCAATGTCCATATCGTATTAAAGTCTTTATCTAATAAATTTACATGTTCGATTCCAGATCCACCCATACTTCCAGATCCACTAAAATGCAAATGAGCAAATCTACCTTTATAAGGAATTGTTGTGATCTCCTTTATATCCATGTTTCGACGGTTATCGTAATATAATTCCTTGGCGGTCATGGTGTTTTTTGTGACGGAAGCGCCTTTGATTAAATATTCGACGCTTTTATTTTTGGATTGTAGGTCAATCACGCGTAGGGTATTTATTTTAGGCAGCCATATATTAGATGAAGAACTGTAATAATCTGTGGTAGCATGAATAAAAATACTATCACCTAACTTGCGAATCACCTTATAGTTAGGTTTCATAACTCGACTTAATGATTGCTCAAAGTCGTCAGATGTGATCCTGTTGAGATTCTTATCGAGCACTGTATACTTATAGGTGTGATTGTCTTTGTTCGATTCACCTTCGTCGCTTAAAAAAAAATACCCCCAGAAGTCTTTGTTCTCATCATATAAATAGGACGTTAAAACAATTTCGCCCTGTGCTAAGTCATAAAGATCTTCAATTTGAGCTTGGGTCTCAAACGCTAACATGAAGTATATGAAAATCAATATTTGTAATGATTTGCTAGTCATAGAAAGGAATTATTTCGTTATTGCGATAAACATATATTTATTTATATAATGTCAATTACCATGCCAAATGGTGCGCGCAACCCTTGTGAATTGTCTGATATATGCATTCAATGAACAGCTATACAGTACAAGTTTCCAACAGCCGTAGCATGTTCATCACGCTGAACAACAGCGTTATAACTAGAACCTAACACCAATCGCTTTAAAATTAAACAAATATGTATTAGATTTGCAACAATCATAAACTTAAAAAATATGTCTCAACTAATATCAAACCTCAAACTCCTTCGCAACGCCAAATCGCTAACACAGCAACAAATGGCCGACCAACTAGGTATACCCCGCCCTACCTATAGTGGCTGGGAGAGAGGGTCAGCTGAACCGTCATTAAGCAGCTTAGGTCAGATTTGCGAAATCTTTGGTGTTTCATTGGACAATCTGGTTTATGACGATCTCAGATCAGGCAAGAAGGAAGTATCAGTCAATGAGAATTTTCGAGTGCTTGCTGTGTCTGTCGATCCAGATAATCGACAACTTGTTGACTTTGTACCCGAGCGTGCCGAAGCAGGATATGTTGAAAGTTTTTCGAACCCAGAGTTCATCCAAGAATTGCCTAAAATTCAAATTCCAGGAATACCAGAAGGAACTTATCGCGCATTCGAAATTAATGGTGAATCGATGTTGCCGATGGAATCTGGTTCCATTGTCATCGGAAATTATATTGAACGATTGAGCGATATTAAATCTGGACGCACATATATTATTACTACGACTGACGGAATCGTTTACAAGCGCCTACGGAAATCCACTGGTGAGAATTATTTCATAGCGGTTTCTGACAATTCGACATTCTCGCCTTTTGAAATACAGTTTAATGAAATCAAGGAGATTTGGCAATACCATTGTCATATTGCATTCAACGACGCTATTAATCACGATTCAGTAGATCTTCAAATGCAATTGAATAAATTGCAAGAGCAAGTGGAAACCATACATCAACTGGTAAAATAAGAGCCTTTAAAAGATAAGTTTTCAGTTAAGTATTTTGAAGTTCAAGCCTACAGGTTTAATTGGGATTTCAATCCCCCACCCGCTCATAAATCTTCACCCATTTTTGCGATTGCGTTTGATAACTCGCGGCTTGATCACCCAATATTAATTTAGGAGCTTGGCCAGGAATAATATCTGCCACACCGATCACTTTATGATTTTGACTGACATAACCTGTGGCCCAACGATACAAGTCTTGACTCGCACCAGTTGTCATCAGCCATGAAAAGGGATGGTTCGAAAAATATACATACTTGGGTTTATTGTTGATGGCCCATTGTTGCAAATCAGCGACCATGGCATCGCGTCGATCGTGAGGTTTTGTGAGGTGAGCAAAAAACATATATGGTGTCGGTGTCAGCTTTTCGATATAAGCATACATCTCAGGCTCTGAGCCGAAGATTAATAATTCGTCGCCTTTATTTATTTGCTTTTTTAAATACTCTCCTAGATATCGGTTTTCGGTGAATGGATTGTCACCGTACATTCTTCGATTAACTTGCAATTCATTGGGAGCATCGAAGAAAGTCTCATGCTGGTTTTTGGTGTAAAACAACCCACCAATAAACAACAATAAAATTCCAAGTTCCAGGAATTTAATTTTTAGATATTTCATAATTAGCCACGACAACATATATGTCAAATACGCACAACCGACGGCCAATATTGGAGAAAAGTATGACCAATAGTGTGGATAAAAACGATATCCCGGAAACACCGAAGCGATACTCGCGATTAAAACTAAAAGCATTGTTAATTTGATCGACCATCGCTTGCTCATCACCAACGCGATCATTACACCCACAAATCCAACGACCCACATCCATTTATTAAACTTGGTAACAAAGTTGAAGAAGTTCTTCATATAGGTTTGTCCTTGCTCCCATGGAATAGAACTTGTATATAAACTACTGTATGTAAAATTCCAGTAGATCATATTTTCGAAATTACCTTGTACGATCACGGGCAGATAAATCAACAATGCTGACAAAGCACTGCCGCCAATAAAAACTAAGATCGATTTCCAGTCACGGACTTTTGATTCGATTAAATAATAGCATGCCAACCCTATTGATATCGCCCCGTAGAGAAAAATGAGGTTCTGCTTAAATAAAACGGCATACGTCAGTATCGCTCCTCCCGCAAAAATGAACCACGCATTTTTTTTGATAAACCCATGTTGCAAACACACGGCAGCGACGATAGCGATCACGTTTTGATAGGATTCAGCTAAAGCAGCAAATCCAAATACGTATGGATTAAAAGCAAAAAATGTATACGCCAGTGCAGCTACACACCCAAATAATGGACCTCGCCATCGGTACCCAAACAAAAACAATAGAAAAGCGCCAAACGCATTGGCTATCACCAACGACCAACGCAAACCACTTCCGGAAAATCCGAATATGGTATTGATCGCGGCATAGGAATAAAAAATTGCAGGAGGTTTAAAACTATATGCATCTTTATACATCTCTCCACCGTCACGTAAGACTTCTCCGAGATTCATGTACGTCCCTTCATCACGATCGAGCCCGAAATCAGTATATTGAGATGCCACATTGGCCATGTATATTATTCCGAGAACAGTAATGATCAAATAAATCCACGGCAAGAAATTCAAAGCTGTCCTAGGCTTTTTAGCAACGGCTGCTGCGGAAACTTTTTTGGAAGTTTTTTTTATTTTTTTCTTTGTCAAAATTCCGAGGTAAAATGAAATGTAATATCGGGAAAATTCTCCTGTGCCATTTGAAGTGTCCACGCCGACTCTGCTAAAAATACGAGTTTCCCGTCAATATCTTTTGCGATGTCCTTTTTTCTTTTTGATGAAATTTCTTTAATGTCCTCTTTACTGCCTTCTATCCAACAGGCCTTATGCAAACCCACTGGCTCATAGTCACACGAGGCGCCATATTCATGTTTAAGTCGGTATTTAATGACTTCAAACTGCAGAGCGCCGACTGTTCCAACGATTTTACGACCATTATCTTCTTTCGTAAATAATTGTGCCACACCCTCATCCATCAGTTGATCAAGACCTTTGGCCAATTGTTTGGATTTCATAGGATCGGCATTATTGACAAATCGAAACTGTTCCGGAGAAAAACTAGGAATACCTTTGTAATGAAGAATTTCTCCTTCCGTCAACGTATCACCTATTTTGAAGTTACCACTATCATACAATCCTATAATATCGCCTGGAAAAGATTCATCAATAATCGATTTCTTGGCAGCCATAAATGCTGTCGGATTCGAAAATTTCATTTTTCGTTCCAGCCGCATGTGCTGATAATTAGTATTGCGCTCAAATGTCCCTGAGCAAATTCTTAAAAAAGCAATCCGATCGCGATGTTTAGGATCCATGTTGGCATGTATTTTAAATACAAAACCAGTAAATTCCTTTTCATCGGGACGGACGAGTCGCTCTTCTGTTTCTCGGGGGACGGGTGGCGGCGCAATTTCTACAAAACAATCGAGCATCTCTTTAACACCGAAATTATTTACGGCAGACCCAAAAAATACAGGCGAATAGGTTCCATCTTGATATGTGTCGATATTGAATTTTGGATAAACACCATTGACAATTTCCATTTCGCTGCGTAATTCTGCTGCGGCACTTTCACCTATTTGACGTTCGAGTTCGTCGCTAGACAAATCTTCAATGCGAATGACTTGATCGCCATCTTGTTTTCCATGTGCTTGAAATAAGACGAGTTGTTTTCCATAGATATCATACACACCTTGGAACCGCTGTCCCATACCCACTGGCCAAGAGAGTGGCACGACAGGTAGATTGAGTTTCTCTTCTATTTCATCGAGCAGCGTGACTGCATCTTTTCCCTCGCGGTCCAACTTGTTGATAAAAACGATCATCGGTGTAGCTCGATTCCGACACACATTGACGAGTTTTTCAGTCTGACGCTCAACACCTTTTGCAACATCGATAACCACTATCGCACTATCTACCGCAGTAAGGGTGCGATATGTATCTTCTGCGAAATCTTCGTGACCCGGTGTATCTAGGATGTTGATTTTACGATCTCTGTATTCAAATGCCATGACCGAAGTGGCGACCGATATACCCCGTTGACGTTCGATCTCCATAAAATCTGACGTGGCGTGACGTTTTATCTTATTGGATTTAACTGCACCAGCCACCTGGATGGCACCACCGAATAAGAGTAATTTCTCTGTCAACGTGGTCTTCCCAGCATCCGGATGCGAGATGATGCCGAAGGTTCGGCGCTTTGCTATTTCTTCTTTAAGTCCCATAAAATCAGCGGGCAAATATAAGCTTTACGACCTAGGGACAATCTTACTGTTCTAACGATTTCTCAGTCCAGCTAATTCTGAATTTTGCAGGGCTCAGATTTCTAAACCTCGTTTCTCCCGAAGTCATATATTCTGATTTTTGGTTAAGATTGAATGAGAATTTAGCGCTATTAGTCCTGACATCAATATGTAGGCACTATAAGCAATTAATTATTAGCTTGTAAACTAATCAGCCAATGGCCAAATGCCAATGACTAAAAGCTGGGGATTCCTGATAGCAGGTTCAGCATTAAATTTCAATCCGATTCTATCAAATTATAACAAATAGTACTTCAAAATAGGAATTACCCCTCTGATCACTTTTACCTATATTCATGCATTAATCTTAAACGTCTCCTATGTTCGAACTCGCGAGTATTATTGTTTTGGGCATCGCCGCCCAGTGGTTAGCTTGGCGACTTGAAGTACCAGCTATCCTACCATTGATCCTGATCGGTTTGGCAGTAGGGCCACTTTCGACCCTCATCACGGAAGATGGAACAAAATTTATTCAACCTGTCTACAACGGACAAAACGGCTTATTTCCTGGAAAACTGTTATTTTATTTTGTTTCCTTAGCGATCGGTATCATCTTATTCGAAGGTGGATTGACGCTAAAACGGAAAGAGATTCGAGGCGTAGGGCCAGTGATTTTAAAGCTCATTAGTGTGGGGTCGCTTATCACATTTATTGGTGGTGCTTTGGCGGCACATTTTCTTGTTCAATTGAGCTGGCCAATTTCATTTTTATTCTCTGGCCTCATTATTGTGACTGGACCGACTGTCATCGCACCTATTCTGCGTAATGTTCCGCTCAAACGGGATATAGCTACAGTATTAAAATGGGAGGGCATATTAATTGACCCTATCGGTGCTTTAGTCGCCGTCTTGGTGTTCAATTTCATTTCATCTGGAGGTGGCGCGGGATATTCGTCCCATGCTTTTGGAGAATTCAGTAAGATACTTGTTGTGGGAACTGCAATCGGGACCGGAATGGCATTCTTCTTGAGATTTATGATGGCCAAAAAGCTTGTACCACACTATCTATTAAATGTATTTGTACTGGCACTTGTGGTTTTTGCATTTGCTGGCTCTGATGTGTTGGTGCATGAATCGGGCCTGTTGACAGTGGTCGTTATGGGTATGGTTCTTGGAAATATGGACTTGCCTGAGATGCGCGAAATTCTTTATTTTAAAGAAAGTCTCAGTGTATTACTCATAGCCATATTATTTATTTTGCTATCGGCAAATATTGAACTGGACGAATTAAAAGCGCTCGGTAATTGGCGCCCGATCACTTTGTTTTTGGTGGTTGTCTTTGTCCTAAGACCGCTTAGTGTTTTTGCCAGCACATCAAATTCCAACTTGAAATTCAATGATAAGGCTTTTATTTCTTGGGTGGGTCCTCGAGGTATAGTCGCCGCCGGGATCGCATCGCTTTTCGGTATTTCGCTGGTCGATATGGGGGTTGAAGGAGCTGAATTAATAACGCCTTTAGTATTCATGATCGTACTCGGAACTGTGCTATTAAATGCAACCACAGCTAAATTAATCGCGCGGTTACTCGGTGTTTCACAAACTTCGTCTGAAGGGTTTTTATTAATTGGCGCGAGTCTGCCGGTCCGCCTAATCGGTGCATATATTTTAGAGCAAGGACGCCGTGTAGCACTCGTGGATACAAACCCAAATAATATTAAACAGGCGCAAAAACTAGGGCTTGAAGCATTAGAAGCGAATGTATACTCGGATCAGTTGGTGGACAATTTAGAGTTTTCAGATATAGGTTATTTAATGGCGATGACGGGAAGTCATGACGTAAACGATTATGCATGCGAGTCTTTATCAAACATATACGGAGAGCACGGTACTTTTCGCTTGCTATCATCCAATGAAATGAATATGCCACCAGAACGACTACCACAAATAGGATTGTTTTCAGCTCATGATGACTATATCAATGTCAGTGAAGCCGCTCGAGATTATCCACATATACACGAATATGAGTTTTCAGATTTGACATCTGCTCAAGTCGTAATGGACGTCGTAAATAAAGAACGGTACATTATTCCATTATTTATAAAAAATGAAAGTGGACATTTGCATATCATATCGGCTAAGCAAGATGAATTAGAAATCTCTCCCGGTGATGTGCTCGTGTATCTTGGAAAGGAATTTGAATTAAATATTGAGACGGTCTCACCAATTGATGATTCTGAAGAATAAAATAATTAGTCCTGAAAGCGTATAACTTACCTTCGTTCTATTGCTGAAATAACTTGATTTTTTTTGCGTCTTGACATTGGTAATTCATCTCCCGAAATTAATTTGATTGAATTCGAACTAATTTTCACAATATCATTGACACGACACATAAACGATTGATGAATTCGCAAAAATTTATGTCCGTTTAGTTTATCCTCTAAATTTTTCAGATTAATGGACGTGTGCAGACTTGTGTTATTCGTAAAGTAGATGGTCGAATAGTTTCCATCTGCCTGACAATAAAGTATATCGGCAATCCGTATCACATGAATCGATTTACGGTCTTTTACTAAAATTTTCTCATCCGCTACTTTGCTTCTATCAGCTAAATGCACTATTTGAGCGCCTGTATTGCTGATTTGATTCAATGGTTTCATAGTCGATAGATTTTCAAATTGATTAATAATTGTAAATATCGCGTGACCAAACGGTATTGATGTACGTAGGACTACGTACAAATCGAACTGAATGTCCTCTGAGTCTGGGGTAATTCCTATTTTGATGTGCCATTTTTGGTTCCGTTGATAGACCACATTGAAATATAGTACTGGAGCAACTATCAGGAATTCCCAGCTTTTGGCTTTTAGCCATTAGCCCAAACACCAGTCAACCTATTTCATGAGGGCACATTCAAGCTAATAGCCCCCGATAGCTATCGGGGCAGCTAATTTCTCATTCACTCTGAGCTGAGATTTAGAATATAATATTTAGGGAGCGACAAAGTTAAGAAATCACAGCCCTGCATAATGAGAATTAGCCTTGGTAGTTTTAAGCGCACGATTGATCTCGGATTTCATCATATTTCATTAACTTTAGCGTTAAGACTACGCGTACAAACCGACTATTTGTACGTAAAAAAGACTGCGATCACGTCTGACTAACGCGACCGCGCAATTGACTAACACATTTAAAAAAACTTCTCATGGATAGCACCAACGCTACTGCTAAACGCATACCGCTAGGCGGTGAATTTCTCATTCTGGACAATGATCAAGAGACCTTTGTGCCAGAGGAATTGACGGAAGAACAACATATGATTCGCACATCATGTCGAGATTTTGTAGAATCTCTAGGTGAGCGGATTCACGAACTTGATCAACAAAGCAAGCTGATGGAAGAAGCTGGTGAGCTCGGACTCGTTGGCGCACACATACCAGAGAAATTCGGTGGTATGGAAATGGATAAAAATACCGTTACTGCTATTCTCGAAGAACTCGGTAGAGCAGGTGGCTCGTTTGACACGACATTTGCGGCACATACAGGTATTGGTACACTTCCGATTCTCTACTTTGCTCAAGAGCATATTAAGATGAAATATTTGCCCGACCTGAGTTCGGGTGCAAAGAAAGCGGCATATTGCTTGACAGAGCCTGGATCAGGATCTGATGCCTTGGGCGCGAAGTCTACAGCTGATTATATAGCTGCCGAAGATGCCTATGTCATCAATGGTCAAAAAATATGGATTTCCAATGCCGGATTTGCTGATGTGTTTATAGTGTTTGCCCAAGTTCAAGGCGAAGATACACCTGATGGTAAATTGGGATTTACAGGATTCGTTGTTGATGCGGATGCGGCAGGTATACGACTCGGCGAAGAGGAGAAAAAACTAGGAATTAAAGGCTCATCAACCCGGCAAGTATTTTTTGAAAACGTCAAAATTCCTGCCGATCAATTATTGGGAGAAATCGGACGTGGTCACATCATCGCATTTAATATTTTAAATATTGGACGATTTAAGTTAGGTAACATGACTCTTGGTGGCATGAAAAAAATAGTCACCACGTGTGTCCAATATGCAAATGATCGGCATCAATTTAAACAACCGATTTCATCGTTTGGTGCCATTCAATATAAAATTGCTCAACAACAAATATTATCCTTCGCTTTAGAATCTGCTGTGTACAGAGTTTCGCAATTGATGAAATTAAAGAATCAATCATTTATTGATGAAGGTATGTCGTTTGAGATGGCATTACTGGAGTCCGCTGAAGAGTATGCCATAGAATGTGCGATAATTAAAGTATTTGGCTCCGAAGCACTTGATTATACGGTTGATGAATTTGTACAAATTTATGGCGGATATGGTTTCTCAGAGGAATACCCCGCAGCTCGCACATATCGTGATTCCCGCATCAACCGCATATATGAAGGGACGAATGAAATCAATAGACTGTTGTCCGTAAAGATGTTGCTAAAGCGGGTTATGAAAGGTGAATTAAAGATGACCGATGCTGCTTGGGCCGTACAAAAAGAGTTGACAAAACTGCCTTCATTTGATCAAGATAACTCACCTCTAGGCGCTGAAAAAAAATGCGTTAATAATCTGAAGAAAATCGGATTGTTAGCTGCCGGGGCTGCGGCAAAATATCAAATGGATGGGAAATTGGATCTCGCCAATAATCAACAAATCATGATGAATTTGGCAGATATATTGATTCAGGTATTTGTTGCAGAAAGCACATTACTCCGCATCATCAAATTAAGAGAAATGAATGATGCACAGTACGAACTAAAAGAGGCCGTATTAAAAGTCTTACTGCACGACGCTCAGGATGCCATTTCAAAATTATCGCGTGATGCGCTAGCTTCATTTGCGCTAGGAGATGAAAAGAGAATCATGTTAATGGGCATTCAGCGGTTTGCAAATTACCCACCTCAGAATGTGGTAGAGCTCAGAACGAAAATTGCACAAGTCGCTATTGATAAGAATATGTATGGGCTCCTTGATTAAACTTGAAACCTAAATAGAAATTTAATACAACGAATATTTGAGCGGGTATGCTGATCGACTATATCTCAATAGCTTTAGTGTGTTTGCTCTATGCATTGTTTTGCTACTTTGTTATAAAATATGCAAGAAGAGAGCTAGATCGCCACCCCAACGCTAAACGTCTTACACTGCTTTCATTGTTGTATTCCTTATTGTTTGGGCTTTCCATATTTGGAAGTGGAGGTGAACCGGGCTTTGCATTACCAGCTACTAACTTGATAGCTTTTGTTCTTTTTATAGTCTATTCAGGTAAATTATTTGTATTGGAATTTATCATAGGAACAACATTTTTTTGGTGGTTTTTTATTTACATCTTTTTATGGAATAATTTTAGAAAATCTAGGAAATAAAATCTTAAATTTTTAAAATGATTTCTAGCGAGTATGTTAACACAGCCTAGGGGATTGTCTGCGAGACGCTAACCCTTGGAATTAGGAATTAGGTTTTAAATTCAAAATAATAAAAATAAAAATTCAACCTGCAAGGTTTTGAAAAGCCTCTGCGGGGCCTAACCTTGGAGGTTTTTTCTTGAACATCAACATGAAAAGACAATAAAAAAGCTCCAGCGCACACCCTTTCGTTGTTTGGCCCGTCTCTGGGTAATCGAATCAATATCTCGCCAACAATGGAAGCGATTAATCTGTAATTGAATTGATATTCTTAATTATATAAAAAATAACATATTAAACTCGCAATTATACAAATCCAGGGCGCCAGAAACACCAATCCAACCTCATGAATAAATGCATATTTAGGCTTCTTATCGAGTCGATGAATAGAATAAAATAGCACCAAAATACTAGCGAAAACGCACAATCCTGTTAGTCCACGCATACCGGTTTTTAAAAGCGATTTCCTGCTGCCGGACTGATTATGAACGTCAGTTACAGATCTGAAAATCGGACTCACATGAACATCCACAGACTGTCCTGGTCCTGCTACACGTCTATAAGAGTGAATTCTATAACCACCCAGAGTTTCTTGATATGAAATCAATTCTTCTGGTACTCGGAATTTCGATTTTTCAAATTTCATTGTGTCTTGTTTGATCACCTGAGGAAGCGCGATATGATCAATGGCGAATAAGTTGAAAAAAATAAACAACCCAATGTATACCTTCGATAATATTGAGAAATAATATGACTCCTTTTTATTGGGCTCGTATTTCACCGGCTTCGCCGGTGGCGTCTTCTTAAATACACGCACAAAATCTTCCTTATCTAATCTCTCAAATAGCGCATCTCCATCCGGAATATATTGGAACTGTGGAGCTGGACTCATCGAAAACTCATCAAAATCGTATTGCAATATCCCGAGATCATGCGATGTTTTTATGGTGACAATACTACCACCGCCACTTTCTTTATACGCCCATATTAGTCGTTCAACATCATACCAAGGAATAGATACTCCAACATTGTTCAATACAACATGATAAATCCTTAGTCCATCTCCATTTATTTAATAGCGTATAAATGATGCTATGAAAATTGTTTTTAAAATTTTATAAAAGTAGTATGTTGCATATAGCGTGATGAAAAAACATATAATCATCGATCCGAAATTAATACCATTTGAGATAGCACAATACATCATTGCGCATGCCGCAAGGAAACCAATTGTGCCAAAAACCACAGGAAATATCATAGCAGTAATTAAATGCTGAACATGTGGTTTGCCTTGCCAGACAATATTAGGGTGTCGATGAATATTCATGTCCGTTAATATAGTGCATTATAAAAAAAGA
>ENA-ORXU01001534-ORXU01001534.1-marine-metagenome-genome-assembly--contig:-NODE-1534-length-18407-cov-4.062029_pt1 | contig 18407 bp, 14 predicted proteins | sample MGYA00237869_ERZ511484 | MGnify/ENA metagenome assembly ERZ511484
TATGGTTGTTTTCTATTCTCGCCTTTATACTATCCGCAATTATTGACAACCTGACCGCTACCATTGTTTTGGTAACGATTCTGCAAAAGGTAATCAAGGAAAGAGATACTCGGTTGTGGTTCGCAGGTATGATTATTATCGCCGCGAACGCTGGCGGTGCCTGGTCTCCCATCGGCGACGTAACTACGACCATGCTGTGGATAGGCAACAAGGTAACGGCATTGGTGCTTATAGAACATGTTTTGCTACCGTCTATTGTTTGTATGATCATACCGGTATTGGTAGCTAGTAGATATAAGGCCTTTAGCGGCAACATCGTTACCGATGTGGAAGAATTGGACACACCTAAATCCAAATTCGGCTCCACCATGCTATACTTGGGTCTGGGGGCCATTGTTTTTGTACCTTTTTTTAAAACAATTACCCATTTGCCGCCATACGTGGGCATGATGTTGTCACTGGCTGTCGTCGCCACGTTCGCCGAAATTTATAGTAGCTCAAAGTTCAGTATCTCCTCGGTCGACGGTGAAGGTCATGACCACGTCGGGCATCACAGTCCGGTACACGCCTCGTTGTCTAAAATCGAGCTGCCAAGTATTCTATTTTTCTTGGGCATATTATTGGCGGTCGCCGCTTTGGAGTCTTTGGGTATGCTCTTTCACTTCGCCGAAACGCTCGATACTACTTTGCCCGCATTAGGCACGGAAGCAAGGGAAGGTATCGTATCCGATCTGGTCGTCTTGATCTTGGGCGTAGGTTCCGCAATAATCGATAATGTACCTTTGGTCGCCGCGAGTATGGGCATGTTCTCCGTGCCTGTAGACGATCCCGTATGGCATTTTATTGCTTATTCGGCAGGTACGGGAGGTAGTATGCTGATAATTGGTTCCGCTGCTGGTGTTGTTGCCATGGGAATGGAAAAAATCGATTTCTTTTGGTACCTCAAAAAAATAGCATGGCTGGCATTCATTGGATTTATTAGTGGTGCGGTCGCATTTGTCTTAATGAGAAATTTTCTGCTTAACGTATAATTTAATCGACAAAATACCGTTATAGAGGCGAATCTAACACTTAAAAATTCTATGGTATTATTTCAAGATATGGCACAAGACCCTGCAATAGGGGATGTTATGTCAGAAGAGAAGACCCTTTCGGTTATCGATTTGATTTTTAACGGAGGTACGGGCAGTGTACTCATTATATCAGTACTTTTTCTCATGCTCTTCGTAGCGCTTTATATCTACTTTGAGCGCATCTTCGCTATAAAGGCAGCTTCAAAAATAGATAGCAATTTCATGAACCAAATTCGCGATCATGTAACCAACGGTAAGTTAGAGGCCGCAAAGTTACTATGTGCGCAGACCGATTCACCTGTAGCAAGATTGACGGAAAAAGGGGTTTCCCGTATCGGAAAACCGCTTGATGATATCAATACGGCCATTGAAAATGCAGGGACTTTAGAGGTATACAAATTGGAAAAAAATGTAAGCATCTTGGCTACGGTTGCCGGTGCTGCACCCATGATTGGATTCCTGGGAACCGTTATCGGTATGATTTTGGCTTTCCATGAAATGGCCACTAGCGGTGGACAAGCTGAAATGGGATCCCTCGCATCAGGTATTTATACCGCGATGACAACTACGGTTGCAGGTCTTATTGTTGGTATTATCGCCTATATCGGCTATAATCACTTGGTAAACCGAACGGATAAGGTCGTACATAAAATGGAGGCCAATGCTGTCGAATTTCTCGATTTATTGAACGAACCGTTGTAAAAAGAAAATAGAAAATAGAGAAAAGAACAAAGACTTCTCAGGGTTAGAAAGCCAAGTATCTTTTCTATTCTCCTTTTTCTCTTCTCTAAAGATACTGTTGACAGAAACTTCGAAAGTTAAAATATAAAAAACGGCTCTTTAAGAGCTACACTAGATAAAAAGAGTGAAACTAAAAGGAAGAAATAAAGTAAGTCCCGATTTTAGTATGTCTTCAATGACGGATATCGTATTCCTGTTATTGATTTTCTTTATGCTTACGGCCAACTCGCCAAACGCGCTGGATTTACTATTGCCAAAGGCTAAGGGTAAATCGACCAACACGCAAAATGTTTCCGTTAGTATAGACAAAAACTTACAGTATTTTGTCAATAACGAACAGATTAATGGAGAATACATAGAAATTGAACTAAAAAAGGCACTTGAAGGACAAGACAAACCTACTATTATTTTAAGAGCGGAAGAAAGCGTGGCCATCAAAGAGGCTGTTCACGTTATGGATATCGCCAATCGAAATAGTTACAAGGTTATCTTGGCTGTGAGGCCGAATTGATAGTATGTCATTTCTAGACACAAGACACAAGAAAAAATCATTCACACTTACCACTTTTCTACTGAGTGTGCTGTTGCTTGTATTATTCTATATAGGCCTAACTTACATGGATCCACCCGAAGAAAACGGAATCTCCGTTAATTTTGGCACTATGGATTTTGGTAGCGGAAACGTTCAACCCAAAGAAAAAATACGTTCAGAGCCTGTAGACAAACCACCCGTGGAACCCACCAAACAAGAAGAGGTCGTTGAAGAAGTAGTGGAAGAGGTCGTTGAAGAAGAAGTGCCCGAAGAAGTCGTTGCCGAAGAAGCCCCTGCCGAAAAGGTACTGACGCAAGAGAACGAAGAAGCTAAAAAAATTAAAAAAGCGCAAGAGGCTAAACGTAAAGTTGAGCAAGCCGAACGAGCGGCTAAGAAAAAGGCCGAAGATGCCGAGAAAAGGAAAAAGGCCGAAGCGGCCAAAATAGCGCAGCAGAAAAAAGCTGCAGAGGAAAAGGCTCGCAAAGAACAAGAAGCCAAAAAGAAAAAACTGGACGATCTTATCGGTGGTATCAGCAAGTCTGATGGAAACGCTACCGGTAGCGAAGGCGACGATAACCGCGCAGGCGATAAGGGGCAACCCGATGGCAATCCATATGCCACAAGTTATTACGGAAGCCCCGGTTCGGGTAGCGGAACAGGCGGCTTCGGCTTGAACGGACGCTCGCTAGCTAACAAAGGTCAAGTAAAGCAGGAATGCAACGAAGAGGGCAGGGTAGTAGTCAAGATTATTGTGGATCGAAATGGTAACGTCGTAAGTGCCACTCCGGGTGTAAAAGGCACGACCAACAACAGCCCCTGTTTGTTAGATCCTGCAAAAAAGACCGCGTTCAAGCACAAATGGAACCAAGATTCCAATGCACCTAGCCAACAGGTAGGTTTTGTGGTTGTCAACTTCAAATTGGGAGAATAAAGTGGCATATTCTGACACTTTGGATTGGATGTTCGCCCAACTTCCAATGTACCAACAAAAAGGTAAAAAAGCCTACAATGCTAAACTTGATGGTATTCAAAAGTTTGCAGCTCATCTAAATCATCCACAAAAGAAGTTTAAAAGTATACATGTCGGGGGTACCAACGGCAAAGGCTCTAGTAGCCATATGTTGGCCTCTATTCTTCAAGAAGCAAGTTATAAAGTTGGACTCTACACTTCCCCGCATTTAAAAGATTTTCGTGAACGTATTCGCATCAATGGAAAACCTGTCAATAAAAGTTTTGTGGTTGATTTTATCAAAGAAAATAAATCCTTTTTTGACGAACAGCAACTATCATTTTTTGAAATGACCGTGGGTATGGCCTTCGATTATTTTGCGAAAGAAAAAGTGAATATCGCTATCATCGAAGTAGGGTTGGGCGGTCGACTGGATTCGACCAACATAATAGTTCCAGAAGTGGCCTTGATTACCAATATCGGAATGGATCATGTAGACATACTCGGTGATACATTAGACAAGATAGCTTATGAAAAAGCGGGAATTATAAAGAATGAGGTACCCGTAGTCATCAGCGAATTTCAAAAAGAAACTGCCGAGGTCTTCGAAACGGTGGCCCAATCGAAAAATGCCAAACTAATTTTTGCTGAGAACGAGATTCAAAAAGAATATCGAACGTCTTTATTAGGAAACTACCAATCGAAAAACATAAAAGGGGTTCTGGCAGCTTTGAACGAATTAAAAGGGTTTGCAATAAGTGAAGAGCATAAAGTAGCCGGACTTCAAAACGTTGTAAAAAACACTGGATTACTGGGGCGATGGCAGGTTTTACAAGAGAACCCCAAAGTAGTATGCGATACCGCGCACAATACGGAGGGTCTGTCTTTTGTACTCGACCAGATTCAACACCAAGAATTTGATAAACTACATATTGTTTTAGGGTTTGTCAATGGCAAAAACCTTGATGCCATATTACCGTTGTTTCCCCAAAAATCTGAATATTACTTTTGTAGGCCAAACATTCAAAGAGGTCTTGATGCTTCTATTTTAGCTACAAAGGCTGCTGAAAATGGGTTGAAAGGAAAAACCTATTTATCTGTCGATACTGCTTATCAAGCCGCCGTGTCGCGGTCAAATTCAGCTGATTTTGTGTTTGTTGGAGGCAGTACTTTTACGGTTGCTGAAGTGGTATGAATTTTTATGGTTTTTCTTTTGGAGTAACTAAAAGAATTCTATATTTGCACCCCTATTCGGGCAATTAGCTCAGTTGGTTCAGAGCACCTCGTTTACACCGAGGGGGTCGGGGGTTCGAATCCCTCATTGCCCACCAAAATCCTGTCCGTTCGGACGGGATTTTTTTGATTTGGTCATTTCTTCTGCTGGTGCGAGCGTCTCGCTCGTATCCAACGCAACGGGTTTTCTAATTCAGTGAGCGTTTTCTAAATCTTATCGGCTTACCCCTGCCCGGCACGAGCAGAAAGATGCTCGCGCTAGCGGTGAAATGATTATGCCGCTGTCGGGGTTTCAGTTAGTTTACACCAAACTCAATTTCTATTGGCAGAAATATACTCCAGCCAAGCTTTGACTTCTTGCGTATGGAGTTGATAATTAATGATTTCTTGGGGCAAATCTTTTTCTTCCGATAATCGAATCGCGAATTCCTTAGCTTCGGATTCCGAAGCAAAGCGACCACTCTTTATTAAGTTTTTAGATAAAAGAGAGGTAATCAAGACCATATGAGAAGCCTTGAATTCCGGATGGTATTGGACTCCGAAAAAAGATGATTTTTTATAATCAAAAACCAATGCCTGTATTTTTGAATGTGCGTTATAGGCCAACACCACGGCATTTTTTGGGGTTTTTACAACTTCGTCGTAGTGAATGCAGAGTGCAGTATACCCCGATTTTCTTTTCGAAAAAAAAGAGCTTTTAGAACCGGCTGTAGTCAATGTAATATCTTTGGCAAGTCCAAATTCCAATCCCTTTTTGCCGCGTGCAACTTCTCCACCTGCTACCGTCGCCGCTACTTGTAACCCCCAACAACTACCGTACAAGGGTGTGCCACTTTCAAAAATGGTTTCGGCAAAATTAAGTTGATCGGTTACCGAGGGTATATCGTCCATAACACTTAAAGCACTACCTGTCCAAAGTATTCCATCATACTTTGTTAGTTGTATAGCCGTTGGTAAATCTTTGGAGCCGTCCGCTGGAAAGACTATTTCCGTTTGTACGTCGGGCCATAAAAAATGGACCATTTCCTTAAAAATAAGATGATAAGGTTTTAAGCCAACGGCATCCCTTTGTGCCCGTGCCTCCTCATTGTTACCCTCAACGATAAGTAGCTTCATCCTATAAACTAGTTAACTCACCTTTTACGGCCGCTCTGAACAATTTCTCGAGATCATCGGCACTTACGGGTTTCGCATTGGTTGGGGTAGATGGATCGTTGAAAGCCATTTTTCCAATTCTATTCGCCTCATCGTCATTGATTCCTATTTCCTTAAGCGTATGGGGTATTTTTAGCGCGCTTCTAAGTTCTACTATGTATGTTATTATTGCATCCGTGCCGTGATTCGGAAGGGCCAACACCTTGCTTAAATACACCATTCTTTCTTCAATGACCGATTTATTCTGTTGGAGGGCATAAGGTAAAATTATTGCATTGAGCAAACCATGCGCTTTGTTATAGATCGCTCCCAACTGATGCGCGACCGAATGCACGGATCCCAATCCTTTTTGGAATGCCGTGGCGCCCATAGCAGCGGCGACCAGCATTTGTCCCCTGGCCTCGAGGTCGGATCCATCCTTAAACGCCCTGGGCAGATATTTCGCTATTATTCGAATAGCTTCTATGGCAATTCCATCTGCCATAGGGTGATATCCGGGGGCACAATAGGCCTCGATGGCATGTACCATGGCATCTACTCCCGTCCAAGCGGTAATATGCGCTGGTAGCCCGATGGTTAATTCAGGATCAATAATTACTATCCCCGGCAACATTTTGGGGTGGAAGATTATTTTTTTGCTCTGTAATTTTTCATCTAAAATTACGGATGCCCTTCCCACTTCAGACCCCGTTCCCGCTGTGGTTGGAATGGCAATTATAGGTGCGATGCCTGCTATGTTCGCATGCGTCCAATTGTCGCCCACATCCTCAAAATCCCATAAGGAACGTGATTGACCGGACATAAAAGCAATTGTTTTTGCAGCATCGATGGCCGAACCCCCTCCAAATGCGATGACCCCGTCATGTCCATTATTATTGTAATGGGCTACCCCATTTAGTACATTAGCTTCCGTTGGGTTGCCTTGTACATTGCTGTAAGTGGTGAAATCTATGCCTGCTTCTTTTAATATTCGCTGGGCGTTTTCAACGATATCCAATTTTACCAATCCATTATCGGTTACTAACAGGGGCTTTTTAATTCCTATTTTTTGACAGGATAGCGGTAAATCGTTTATTCTGCCAGCTCCGAACCATATCGTAGTCGGGAAATTCCAATTTGTACTCATTAACTCCATCGTAGCCTCTTTGTATTATAAACCTTCAAAAAAATTATTGAATATTCTAGTATTATCTTATTTCGCGAAAATGGTAGGATTTTACCTTGGTCAGATGGTCGTACCCGAACTTTGAAAGGGTGACCCCTCTTCCTGAATTTTTAAAGCCGGTCCAAGCCAAGGCGGGATCTAAATAATCACAACGGTTCATGAATACCGTGCCTGCCTCAATTTGACGCCCTATGTTTTGGGCTTTGTCCATATCAACGGTCCACAATGAGGCGGTCAAACCATATTTGGAATCGTTCATCAATTGAACGGCCTCGTCATCATTTTTTACTTTCATAATGCCTACCACGGGGCCGAAACTCTCTTCGGTCATCACCTCCATACTGTGGTCTACATCTACCAATACATGGGGCGATAGATAGGGAGTACCTTTTTTGGAGGATGGAAATAAGGTTTCGTCTACCAACGATCTAGCCCCTTTTTTCAAGGCTTGTGCAATCTGTGCCCTTACATAGTCGGCAGCCTCCGTTTTTACCATAGGCCCTAGATTGGTTTCTTTTTCCAAAGGATTTCCTAGTCGATATTTTTTGGTCAGGCTTACGAAACCATCGATGAACTTATCGTAAACGGCCTCATGAACATATATTCTTTCAATGCCACAACAGGATTGCCCGCTATTGAAAAACGAGCCGTCTACCAAATTTTCGATACTGTGCTCTAAATTGGTATCGGCCCGAACATAAGCGGGATCTTTTCCACCCAATTCCAATCCACAGGATATAAACGAGTTGGTAAGCGCTTGTTGCACCGCTATCCCTCCTTTTACCGATCCCGTAAAGCAAACGCCCCCTAATTTAGGATCAGCGATCAACCGGGCCGTGTTTTTATGGTTTAAATGTAAAATTTGAAATACGCCTTTTGGTAGTCCCGCCTTTACTGCGGCTTGGGCATACCGTTCCGCGACCAAAGGCGTTTGAAAGGAATGTTTTAAAACAACCACATTCCCCGCCATTAAAGCGGGAACTATGGCATTGACGGAAGTCAAAAAAGGGTAATTCCAAGGACTCAATACGCCAACGATACCAAGGGGTACCCGCTCAACAGAGCGTTTTCCCGGGCTTTGATCTTCCGGTGCATAGGGTGCCAAAGCCTCTTCGGCTATTCCGATCATGTGTTTGGCGCGGTCTTCAAACCCGCTAATCTCCCCGGGAGACTGACCAAGAGGCCTTCCCATTTGCCATGTAATTTCCTTTGCGATATCGGCTTTGTTCGCTACGATCGCTTCTACAAAGGAGATCACATATGCTGCCCTTTCTTTAATGGACAAACCTACCCAAGCGGGAAAAGCCTTGTGGGCGGTGCTTATAGTGTTTTCGATATCTTTTGGGCCGTGTTCTTCGGTCGAACGGAATACCGAACCGTCTATTGGCGAAATAGTGTCTCTCATATAATCTCAAAATATCTGTTCAATTGCCAATCGGTAATGGCCTTACGTTGTTGTTCGTCCTCCCACTCCCTGGTATATGCGTAATGATCCACAAAGACATCTCCGAACAGATTACGTGCGGCCTTGGATTTTTTGAATTTTTCGGCAGCCTGTGTTAGCGTTCTGGGCAATTGAAGGGCATCGGGGAAGTCGACATCATAAGCATTTCCGGAAACGGCCTCCAAAGGTTCTATTTTGTTTTCGATACCCCATATACCTGAGCCTATGGCCGCGGCCAATGCTAAATGTGGATTAATATCGGCGGCGGAGATCCGGTATTCTACCCGCTGTGACTTTGCACTTCCGGGAATGGCCCTGATTGCACAAGTTCGGTTATCCATACCCCATGATGCCGCTGTAGGCGCCCAAAAACCGGGAATAAGTCGGGTATAGCTATTACAGGTAGACGCTACCATAGCCAAAACTTCCGGCATTAATTTTTGTTGTCCTCCAATAAACCATCGCATCATATCGGACATCGTATCGGTATTATTTTTATCATAAAAAGCGGACGACCCATCCTTTTTTTGGAGGGAAACATGAATATGGCCGGATTGCCCCGGATACTTTGGTGACCATTTGGCCATAAAACCGGCCATCATATTATGTTGTTGCGCCCAGACCTTTATGAATGTTTTAAAAAAGACTCCGTTATCGGCTGCTCTCAGGGCGTCCGAATGGGCAATGGCCCCTTCTAGAACTCCTGCCCCGGTTTCTGTATGAAGCCCTTCCAGGGGCATACCCATTTCTTCGGTCAGGTTCATTATTTCATGGTAAAAACTGGCGTGTGAAGAGGAGCGCAGTACGGAATATCCAAAATTACCGGGAGTAATCGGTTCCAAATTATTGAAGTTTTTATCCCGTGCGGATTTTGGGGTCTCGTTGAACAGAAAGAACTCAAATTCAAGGGCCGCCGTGGCCGAATATCCTAAAGTATCCAATCTTTCCAAGGTCTTTTTTAGGATGGATCTAGGACAAACTTTGGCTGCTTCACTTTCCGAAAAATCCGCTAAAAGAATAACCGACTTGTTCTCTTCGGTGGGTAACATCCTCAAACTGGAAGGGTCTATTGTCGCCTTTGTGTCGGTAAAGCCATCTTTCCAACCGGTAAAGGAATCTTTGGTATACAGGTCATCGTTAGAATCCCATCCAAAAACAACATTGCAAAATCCGAAGCCCTTTTCCAAGGCGGAGAGAAACTTGTCTTTATTTACATATTTGCCCCGAAGCACACCGTCAATATCGATAACGGCCAACTTCACATTTTTTATTTGATGATCCTCGATATATTTTTTGACGGTTTCAGTATTCATTTCTTTTTTTTCTTTTTTTCACACTCCTGCGACTCAAAGTTAGATAAACCGACCCGTAAAGCATCAAATTTTATCAAGTACTCATTGAAGTGATTTAAACTTTTGTTTTAGTTTCATGCTCCAAGGCAAATTCCTCCTCAGGCGAAAGTATCAACCGGTGCCTGCCTCTCAAGGCAAAATAAACAAGGCCGATGGCGATATATGCTATAGCTATGAATACGGCAGTTCTATACGACTTGTCCTGTAATTGATAATATATGATCAAGGCCGCAAGGAAAATAGTAACCCACGCTCCGATGTTACCAAAAGGACTTACATACGGCCGATCCATGTCCGGCTTATTTTTCCGGAGTAAAATGAACGACCCGCACTGCAGTATATAGGACAACATGGCACTGAAAACCGCTATATTCAATAGGGCTCCACCAACAAAAACCTCGCTTTCATCGCCTGCCAGAAACTGCGTTATCATCAAAACTGCAAATCCAATGGTAGAGCCTAAAATCAAGGCAGAGTACGGTGTTTTTCTTTTGCTGTGCGTTACCGAAAGAAATACCGGAAAATAGCCGGCTCTTGATAGGGAATAAATTTGTCTTCCGAAGGCAAAAATTATAGTATGAAAAGACGCCAATAACCCAATGGAAGCGACCAAGGCCAGAAGTTTGGCTATATTATCGCCGAACAATACTTTAAAACCATCAAGCAAAGGTTCACCCGATTGCGATAGCGCATAAGACCCGAGCGGGGTCGAAGCATTCAGCCACAACATCAGAAAGGCCGATATGATCAAGGTGATCATGCCGTAGGTTAATCCTTTGGGCATATCCTTTTTGGGGTCCACGGATTCTTCGGCAGCCAAGGGTAACTGTTCGATAGCCAAAAACAACCATACCGCAAAAGGCATGGCCTTTAGGGCTCCAGATAGTCCAAAGGGAAATAACGTCCCCCCGCCACCTTCTAAATGTTGGGCTTGACCGTTTGCCCCCGCTTTGATATCCAAAGCGTACTTAGTAAAGTCTACACTTGAAATAGACGATACCCAGTAGACAACCAAACACCCTAATGCCAATAATGTAAGTATCACGGTAAAGCGAAATGACAGCTCAACGCCAACTATATTTAGGCCTGTAAATACCGCATAAAAACCGAACCACCAAAAAGGCAACATTTCAGGAGAGGTCTCGAATATACCGGACATATAATGACTCAGGAAAAAGACAATGACCGCTGGGGTCAAAATAAACTCTAGATTTTCGACCAAGCCAGTGAAAAAACCGCCCCAAGGGCCCATGGCCGATCTCGCAAAAGAATAAGCTCCGCCGGTATGTGGTAAAGCGGGCGACATTTCGGCGACGCTTTGGGTAAGACCGACATACATTATGGCCACGAAAACCGTAGCAGCGAACATGCCGCCCCATCCGCCGGAAGCCAAACCGAGGTTCCATCCTGAAAAATGGCCCGAAATAACGGCACCCACGCCCAAAGCCCATAACGACCAAACCCCGGCATGACGTTTAAGTTCTCTGGACTCGAAATACGATTTGTCCATTTTCTTATATTTCACACCTTTTGCCATATTGGTTTTTTTATATTATTAGTCGACTTGTCCTTAAATAACGTTAAGAGACCTTTTTAAATCACTTCTATATCAATTTTTATAATAGATTATGAACATAAATCAGGTTTCCATATCGACTTTGACTATATCAATTTTCAGTGATTTGTGTACTGGTTTTAAATGAGGCAATAGTCGACCACTCACCCCAATTTAGGTATTGGTCTCGATAGCGTACACGCCAAAAATAGATTTTGTCCGGTTTTAGGTTTTCGGTCTTTTCATCGCTGAGGTCATCATCTTTTTGCCTGTCTTCTAAATAATACCAGTTTTCAAATTGTTTCCAGCTGTCATAAACGGGTTCGGTAAAATCTTCTGAGGTTGAAATTTGCCAGTTAGACGCCGCATGAAAGGCCTTGGCCATGTTTCCCTTAAAAGGGCTTGCCTTTAAAAGAATGTCATTGTATTTGATTTCTTCATTGTTTATTGGGGAAATCGGTTGAGGTATATCCGGTGCTTTATTTTTCTTCCACACCGTAATACTATCGGTAATTTCATTGTTTTTTGGATGGGCATTGTTACCGCGACTTACTCGCTTCAACGTAAATTTCGGATAGTTCCTATTTCCGCTCACCTCGACCAGTACAAAACCGTATTCGTCTTGGGTTACGGTAAATTCATCATAATCCTTACCTTCAAATTCGCCCCAATTATCGATGGCACCGCCAGCACTGGCAACGTTTACCCATAAATGTTTATGGTCTTTTGATTGACCCCTTGAATATCCATGGGTATGCCCAAAGAAATGAATACTCGGTTTATTGGTCTTGGTACTGAAATCTTCCAAGAGTTTGACCAATTTTCCGGTAAAGTCTTCTTCGCCAGGAATCCAAAGCTCAGATTTATAGGGGTGGTGCAACTGGGCAAAAACAAAATCGATATCGGAATCGGTTTCGGTTTTGGCCAAAACAGTTTTCAGCCATTCCAATTGTTGCTTCAGATCTCGGTAGCCCTTGTTCGAATCGAGTCCGATAATTCGCGTATTGCCATAATCTTTGTACCACCAATGCTCCGCATATGCTGGAGTACCGTTTTGGGGAAGACTAAAATATTTAATGTAGAATTGGCTGTTGTCTTCATGATTGCCCATTACGGGATAAACGGGCACCTGTGAAAAGAGCAGATGCGAAGGGGTAAAGAAATGGGCGTTCCAATGGTCGTAATTACTACCAGTGGCGACCAGATCACCGGGAATCATCACCAAAGCAAGATTATCATGTAGCTTCCCCCCGAATTCCTTCTTTAGATAAGCTAAAATACCCTCCTGAACTACTTCCCCGAATTTTTCAGGGTATTGTGAATCTATTTGCATGTCGCTCATGGCGATTACATTAAAAGATTCTTCATCATTGGCGAAGGGGGGTGTTTTGAATTGATAAATATCCGATTTTAGTTTGCCTGTTTTCACCCTGTAGAAGTAGGAGGTAAACCGTTGCAGACCTTCCAAAGTAACTTCATGCACCCGTGATTCCGTGAAATTGATGTCAAAGGCATTTCCTTGTGTTTTTTCCCCCAATTTATTTGTGGCACCCCATTCTACCATACTTTCATCTCCCGATGAGGTTTCCCACATAACTGTTATGGCGTTCGGGGAGGCATTTTGAAGATAGGGTTGCAGCACCATTTTCAGATTTTTCTCCTAGCCTTGAACCAGAGGCATAAAAATCAATCCTATAATAGACAAAAAACTTCTAGTATTCATTTTTGCATAATCACTTTTGATTCGGCCATTAATTACAGTTGAAAATAGTGTTTTTTATGCAATGCTGAAGACTTTCAATTATAAATAGGCCACCTTTACTACAAGAGGTATAGCTAAAATTCATCCCAAAACCGTACGAATTATTTGTCAATATCAATTATATTTGACGTTTAAACGTAAAGTTGTGTAAATGCGAGAACATTATATCACAACCTAAAGAGAGTGTGTGTGGGGCGCACTCTCTTTTTTTTTAGAAAATGGAGTGCAATCGTTTACTTATACTTTTCATTATTTTAGAACAGTCTCTAAGACCGGGGTTATTTTTCAAGTAACTTTTTTATCCACGTGATGCACTCAACTTCATCGACTATTGACCAAGAATGGGGATGTCTTTGCCCATCACTGCGGTATCCGGTTCTAAAAGTCTGGATGAATTCCGCCTCCTTATTACCTAAAAGTAGGAGTCTATTTATCAATTCTGAAGTAACAAAAAAATTGTTGTCCTTAACGCTTTGGTTGCGGTTTTTCAACCGCCACGAAATATCAACATCATGATATGCCCTTACGGCTATATTCTTTAGATGGATTTCATTTTCTCCATATACCTTATTCATCGAAAAGGGGTTCATTTTAGCATAAATAGCGAGATTATCCCTAGGAACACCATAGCTTTCTTTTATGATGCCCATGGCATATTCAGCCTCTTGAACAGCTATTTCGGAATAGTTGTTTTTAAGATTTTCCTCCAATCCTTCCCAAATACTGAAAATATCAATTGGAGAATCTACCATGAAAACGCCTTTCGGCACAATCGGAAAACGCCCCGGAGATTCTAAGCACAGCTCGCTGTACCTCAGGGCGACAGTGCCACCGGCAGAGTATCCGCCAAGAACAAACTTTTCTTTTGAGACACTATACCTCTCGATAACATCGCTTAAAACTGCCGTAAATTTATCTTGAATTTCTTCGTCGGCATATAATTTTGTGCCCTCGGCAAAACCGATGGTAAGGATGCTATTTGCGTAAGCCACATTAGGCAATTTGGTCTCCGGGAAAATAGCTTCTGCACGTTGTCCGAATCCTGGTAATAGCACTAGTACGCCTTCGATTTCTTGTTCAGCAGGTTCCAGAGCCAGGTAATAGCCACTTATTTCATCCTTTTCATCTATAACAATCTTTTTTATGGACTGTGAAAACCCAAATTGAAATAGTAAAAGAAACGGTAAGAGAGCTAATATCTTCATAGAGTGTTGTTCAATCGAACTTTGCCAATTAGATTTCCTTTTCAAAAATCAATTCGAAATAACTTGAAGAACCATACCCAGAAGTTGAAGGGTCAAAATTCTGTTTAAACCTCCAGCCTTTCTCGGCATAGGATTTAATTATTTCTTTGTAGTCTTCTCTCGGTTTCCGTGTCACAAACCCGGACTTCAATTCTATCCTTTTAAACTCATATTTATACATATTTTCCGATTTAATTATAGGAGACGCAATAAATTCTTTTTGAAAGCTATATTCTGTAATGAATCTGATCGTTAATCAAGTTCAAAAAATACTTTTGTAAAGTGGGAAGTACTACAAAAAATCCCACATAACTTGTTATGAGGGATTTTTTGTTTGAAGTGTTTGCCAGCTATTACCCTTCCCCAATAATCACCTTTAGTTCTTCATTACCTTCAGAGATTGCCTTAGCAGTCTGGGCATTCACTTTAGTTTCCCAAAGATAGACCCGTTTTAAGCTTCCGATTTTTTGAATATCCGGCAGGCACGCATCGCTTACATTGGTGCCATATAAATTCAGTGCTTCAAGATGTTCAAGACTTGACAGTTGGGCAACGCCATTGTCGGAAATACCCGTTTTCTCCAACTGAAGTCGGGTCAGGTTCGGTAATTTTCCGACTGTACTCAACCACTCGTCTTCTACATTTGTTTGTGCCAAAGACAGCCAGGTAACGTGGTCTTTAACCTTTTCCAATTCGGCGAGTTGTGCTTTGGTAAGGTCTGTACCCGAATATTTAACATCTAACAAGGGATTTTTTGCGCCCAAGGATTTAACGGTAAAACCCTTTTCTTGAAGGTTTACGATTTGAAGACTGTCCAAGGGCTTTAATTGCACCGTCTCGTACCAAGGTCTGGGTTCAGTATTTAGTCCGTAACGACGTATCAGTACCGGTTTCATATTATCATTGACTTCTATTGACGATACGGCTCCTTCAAAAGGGGCGCCCTGTTCGATCCACCATTCTACGGTCTTTATTTCATCATAGGTCAGGGCGTTGTTGGTGGGCGGCATGAATTTTGCATTTTTCGGCGGAAGTGTAATCCGTCTGAAAAGCTCACTTTGCTCCAAGTCTCCACCGGTGATTATCGGGTCGCCTTCCCCACCTAGTTTTAACGAATCGGGATGGCTCATATTCAATCCGCCCCTCTTTATCTCATTATTGTGGCAGGCCACACATTTTGATTCAAAAATAGGCTGTACCAAATCGGCATATACGCGAACGGAATCTGGGTTTCCAAACTGGGGAATCGAGTCTTTTTTCGAAGACGGCCCCAATAAATTTTTGATGGGTTCTGGGGCGTATTCGGTCAAATAGGTTTCGCCATGGGTTAGGTTACCACCTTTATGCCCTTCAACGAACAACATACCTAAAAGTAGAAAATTGATACCGTGCTGTACCCAACTCGAATACTGGTTGGGTTTTCTTTTGAGCCACCATCCGGCGAAAGCGACAAAAACTAGAGCTATACCTAGCCAACGATGCGAAAATAGCAGCTCTTCTTCGTAAAGGCCTGTCTCCCCGAGCCACCAACCCGAAAAGGCAGCTCCAGCAGCACTTAGTCCTCCCAAGAACCAAGCAATCGGTATTAATTTACTTTTGGTTTCGGTCTTTTTAAAACTTTCATACCACTCTAATGCCACGGCAAGAAAAAGAAAGCCGATAGGCATATGAACAAAAAGCGGATGAAAACGCCCAAGAAAAGTTGAAAATTCTAATGCAATCATAGATAGTTGTTTATTAGGATATGCAAAATAGTGTTTATTACTTTTTCAAATCTATATTTCATAGATTCTAATTTCTTCCTTATTTCGATTTTAGGCTAAAATTTCTTTAACAATTTCGCCGTGTACATCGGTCAGCCTGTAACGTCTACCTTGAAATTTAAAGTTAAGGCGCTCATGGTCTACGCCCAGCAAGTGCATTAAAGTGGCCTGAAAGTCGTGAACATGTACAGGTCTTTGTGCTACGTTGTATCCGAAATCGTCGGTCGCACCTAAGGTAAACCCTTTTTTGATTCCGGCACCTGCCATAAAGATGGTAAAGCATTTCGGGTGATGATCTCGCCCGAAATTATCGGGAGTCAATTTTCCTTGGGAATAGTTGGTACGACCAAATTCACCGCCCCAAATGACCAAAGTGTCCTCTAACATACCGCGTTGTTTCAAGTCCGTGATTAGCGCGGCCGTGGCCTGATCGGTGTCTTTGCACTGCACTTTAATGGCATTTGGCAAATTGCCATGTTGGTCCCATCCTTGATGATATAGTTGAATGAATTTTACGTCTCGCTCGGCCAGTCGTCGGGCCAAAATACAATTAGCGGCAAAAGTGCCCGGTTTTTTACTGTCCTCGCCATACATGTCATAGATATAATCGGGCTCATCGTGGGTGTCCATAATCTCGGGTACCGATGTCTGCATCCGGAAGGCCATTTCGTACTGTGCCATACGTGCAAGAATTTCAGGATCGCCCAGATCATCGTGATTGATTTTTTCCAGTTTTTGAAGTTGGTCAAGCTGCTCCCTTCGACTTTTTTCGGTGATTCCAGGGGGATTGTTCAAATAGAGAACGGGGTCTTTCCCTGCCCGAAACTGAACCCCTTGGTGCTGCGACGGAAGAAAACCATTGCCCCAAAGTCGGGAATACAAAGGTTGCCCGTATTTGTCTTTGGTTACCAATACCACAAACTCCGGAAGATTTTTATTGTCGGTACCTAGGCCGTAGCTGACCCATGAACCAATAGAAGGTCTACCCGGAAGCTGTGATCCCGTTTGAATAAACGTTATCGCCGGATCATGGTTAATGGCCTCTGTGTACATCGATTTGATAAAACAGAGTTCATCAACGATTTTTGAGGTATGGGGCATCAAATCGCTCATCCACGCTCCGCTATCACCATGTTGCTTGAAATCGAAAATGGTTCCAGCGATGGGCAGAGTTGCTTGACCTGATGACATGCCCGTTAACCGCTGTTCGCCCTGAACACTTTTCGGCAGGTCTTGACCTTGCATTTTGTTCAGTAGGGGTTTATAATCAAAAAGGTCGAGCTGAGACGGCGCCCCACTTTGAAAGAGGTAAATAACGCGCTTTACCTTCGGAGGAAAATGGGGTTGCCCCAAAACGCCACCACCAACACTTGGGTTGGTAATTAAAGATTTGTCTTTTCCAAATAGATCCATTGGGTCTAACATCGATGCCATAGACAAGGCACCCATGCCCAAAGAGGTCTTCGTCAAAAAATCGCGACGGCTGTAGTTTTTATTTTCGTTGTGTGTACACATAATTCAAGTGTCAAGTACAAACTCAAAAAAAAGTTTATGAGTTTAGGTGTTTATGAGTTTAGAAAAAACCAATTTTTACTACTTACTACTAATCAACGTTTCATATACGTTTCATCTTGATTCAAAATGGTGTTGGCGACCATGGTCAGGGCCGCAGTTTTAAATTTATCCAAAGAAACATCAATCTTCTTTTTGCCCACATTTAAAAGTTCGGTCGCTTCATTGGGATGGGTCTTGAAACGCTCGGCCTGTGTATCGTAGAATTCCTTTAATATGGAAGCCTCTTCTGCTTTCGGATTTCTACTTACCGCTAGTCGGAAGCCATATGCAATTTGGTTTTCCAAAGAATCTCCACCTTCTATTTGCATACGTTCCGCAAGTATTTTCGAAGCCTCTACGAATTGGGTATCGTTCATAAGCACTAATGCTTGTAATGGGGTGTTGGTGTTTTCACGTTTTACGGTACAGACCTCTCTTGACGGAGCATCGAAAGCGGTCATCGCCGGATGTGGGGAAGTTCGCCGAACAAAAGTATACAGCCCTCTGCGATACAGGCTATCGCCTTCTGATTCTTCATAATGCAGCAATTTATGCGAAAAACTATTTTTTTCTATCCAAAGGTCGCCCGGTTGATAGGGCAATACACTTTTACCGCCAACAGTTTGTACTAAAAGTCCGCTTGCCGCAAGGGCATTGTCACGAATCATTTCTGCGGGTAATCGGTAGCTATTGCTTCGTGCCAGATAGCTGTTCGTTGGGTCTTTTTCGCGCAGCTGACTTGTCGGTTCTGAAGATTGTCGGTAGGTATGCGACATGACCATGGTCTTTAGAAGCGATTTTACATCCCAGCCGTTTTCCATAAAATCGATCGCCAACCAGTCGATTAATTGTGGGTGGGTCGGCAATGCACCCTGAACTCCAAAA
>ENA-ORXU01001540-ORXU01001540.1-marine-metagenome-genome-assembly--contig:-NODE-1540-length-18353-cov-7.551926_pt1 | contig 18353 bp, 14 predicted proteins | sample MGYA00237869_ERZ511484 | MGnify/ENA metagenome assembly ERZ511484
TCGGGCAGTTCCGCGATCTGCAGCCGCCAGCCCTCGTCGTCGGACAGGTGCAGGTGCAGCACGTTGAGCTTGTAGGCGGCCATCTGATCGATCAGGCGCTTGAGCGTCGCCGGCGAGCGCATGTTGCGCGCCACGTCCAGGTGCATGGCACGAAATCCGAAGCGCGGCGCATCCTGCACGTTCACGTGGGGAATCGTGTCGCTGCCGGGCTGTACCAGCGACAGCACCGACTGGCCGGCATGGAACAGCCCGGCCTGGTCACCACCGACGATGTCGATGCCGCCGGCGCCGACGGACAGCGTGTAGGCTCCTTCGCCCAGCGCAGCGTCCAGCGACATCGTCAGCGGCGTACCGGCGCGGGTGGACAGGAAGGGGCGCTGCCGATCGGCCAGGGCGGTGGCCGACGCGGCATCCAGCGCGGTGCCGGCGAACGAGACTCCGCCCGAGATGTCCAGCGCACCGGTGCCGAGCGCGACGCCGGCCGGTCGCGGCACGATGCGCGCCTGCACGCTGGCGGCATCCAGGCTCGCGGCGCGTGTCGTGAGGTCGCGGTTCGCCTCGAAACGGGTGGCGGGCGTGGCCAGCGGCGCCGGCTCGCCGTTGAACTGCCGCCGGTTGTCACCGGTGATCGGCACCGCGTACGGCTGGTCGGTGGCCGGTCCGATGGTGACCGGCCCGGTCTCCGGGATCTCGATCGGTGCCTCGCCGTCGCGCACCAGCCAGTAGCGGGGCAGAAGGTCGGACTGCATCAGGTGCGAGAATTCGGTGACCAGGCGAATCGTCTCGACCGGCGCATCGAAGCCGTCGAAGCCTGCGTCCGGCGTCACCACGTTCAGGTCGCCGTTGATGCGCGAGACGTCGAACTCGTCGCTGTCGGCGCGAAGGATGCGCCGAAGGCTGTGGAAGTAGAGCTTCCAGCCCCCGTCGGCCAGGACCCCGGCCGCATCCTTGATGTGCAGGTTGGTGACGCTGCACGAGCCGAAGCCTGCGCCCAGCGCCCGGCAGTCGTAGGGCGAGTCGCCGCCCTGGTTCTCGACCACCTCGTACAGCACGCCCAGCTCGCCGTCGGCCGCCGCCAGGCGGGCACGGCCCGCGGCCGAGACCAGCGTGGTGTCGTCATCGCTCTTCTGCGTGCGCGGCAGCAGCGTGGGAAGCTGGGTGAGGTCGGCGGCCACCGGTTCGTCACCGCCGCCCGGCGCGGGCGGGTTCACGCCGCCGCCGCCATCGCCGTCTCCGCCGCCATCGCTGCCGCTGCTGCAGGCGGCCAGCGCCAGGCTGGACAGGATCACCAGCCACGGTGCGGCCCGGAACGAAATGCTGTTCGTGTATCGCTTCATCAGGGCATGATAGTCGGCTGCCCCGGCAAGTTCCCGGGTGCCATTCCCGGTATTGCATGAGCGTCACGCCCGCCACACGCACCGATCTGCTCGAACTGGTCGGGGTCAGCGCGATCTGGGGATCGTCGTTTCTGTGCATCGCCATCGCGCTGGACGATCTGGCGCCGCTGGAGATCGCCGCCTGGCGTCTCGGGCTGGCCGCCGTGCTGCTGCTGGCGCTGATTCGCTGGCGCGGCCTTTCGATTCCGACGGACCGGCGGAGCGTGACGCTGCTGCTGGTCATCGGCGCGCTGAACGGCGCGATCCCGTTCACGCTGATCAGCTGGGGCCAGCAGAGCGTCGCCAGCTCCACCACCGCGATCCTGATCGCGACCTCGCCGTTCACCACGCTGGCCCTGTCGCACCTGATGTCCGACGACGAACGGTTCGGCTGGAGCCGTCTGGCCGGCCTGTCGCTCGGCTTCACCGGCATCCTGGTGCTGTTCGGCGAGGGGCTGGCCGGCGGAGCGGGTGCGGGATCGAGCCTGCCGGGCATGCTGGCCATCGTGCTGGCGGCGAGTTGCTACGCCCTGTCGGCGATCCTGATCCGGCGATTGAAGGGCGTGCCCGGTCTGTCGATCGTGGCCGGCACGCTGAGCGCCGGGGCGCTGATGCTGCTGCCGTTGCTGCTGGTGCTGCACCCGCCCTGGCAGGCGAGGCCCGGTGTCACCGCAACGCTTGCCGTCGTGTTCCTGGCGCTGGGCCCCACTGCGCTGGCCTACGTCATGCGCACCCGCATCGTGCAGCGCAACGGCGCGGTGTTCATGTCCAGCGCCGGCTACCTGATCCCTCTGTTCGCGGTGCTGTGGGGCTGGCTGTTCCTGCACGAGCGACCCACGTTGCGAGTCTTCATCGCGTTGTCATTGGTGATCGCCGGCATCGCGGTCGGGCAGTGGCGCTCGTATACTGAGCGGCTTCCCGCAACCGACCGCCACCCACGATGACGAACGCCGCCCCCTGGACCGAGCCGATGCCCGAGGCGCAGTTTCAGATCATGCGCGACATCATCGCGGCCCCCAGCCCGATCGGGCTGGAGTCGGCGATGACCATCGGCGTGCTCAAGCCGTACTTCGAGACCTTCATGCCCGAGAGCTGGGCCATGCACCGCTTCACCGGCAACGCCAGCGTGGTGTGGGACAGCCATCCGGGCGAGGACGAGCGCTTCAGCATCATGCTGGTCGGGCACGCCGACAAGATCCGCCTGCAGGTGCGAAAGATCGGCGGCGACGGCAAGGTGTGGGTCAACAGCGACAGCTTCCTGCCGACCACGTTGATCGGCCACGAGGTGACCTTGTTCAGCGAAGATCCCGAACAACCGGGCCGCTACCGGTCCCTGTCGGGCGGCACCATAGAGGCACTGGGCGCGATCCACTTCTCGGATCCGGCCCAGCGCACCGGCGACAAGGGCATTCGGCCCAACTCGCTGTACCTGGACCTGCAGATCCACGGCAAGAACAAGGTCGATCAGGTCAAGCGCCTGGGCGTCAAGCCGGGTGACTCGCTGATCCTGGACCGCCCGATCAAGCGCGGCTTCAGCCCGGACACTTTCTACGGCGCCTATCTGGACAACGGCCTGGGCTCGTTCGTGACCGCCGAGGTGGCCAAGCTCGTCGCCGAAGCCGGTGGCACGAAGAACGTGCGCTGCCTGTTCGCGGTCGCCTCGCACGAGGAGATCGGCCGCTTCGGCTCGCGCGTGCTGGCGGGTGTCATGAAGCCCGACGTGCTGATCGGCGTGGACGTCAACCACGACTACGTGGCCGCCCCCGGCATCGGCGATCGCAACATGCAGCCGCTGGAGATGGGCAAGGGGTTCACCATCTCCACCGGCGCGATCGTCAGCGAGGGCTTGAACGCGCGCATCAAGCGGGCCGCCAGGGCGAACGACATCCCGATGCAGCTGGACGTGAACGGCCGCGATACCGGTACCGACGCGATGGCCTCGGTGCTGGCCAGCGTCGACAGCGCGGCCACCTCGATCGGCTTTCCGACCCGCAACATGCACACGATCTCGGAGTCCGGGCACACCGGCGACGTGCTGGCCGCCATCCACGTGCTCAAGGAGACCATCATGGCGATGGACCAGGAGAGCGATCCGGCCGAGGCGCTGCGCGCCGAGCACCCGCGCCTGGACGGCATCGAGAGGATCGAGCACCAGGGGTTCGACAAGATCGATACCGATGCGGTAAGGGGCGAGCCGGTCGCGTGATGCGTGGTGCGGGGCGTCGCTGGAGCATCCTGATTCCCGGCTGACCGATCACGGGTCCGGCTTCTCGGCAGGGCGCACCGTTCGAGCCGATCGATGGGTACCGGGCTCGAACGGTGGCGCGAGCCGAGACCGGGCGCTACCGGCTGGAGGATCGATGGCCCGGCGTGGTGCCCGGACTCAGGGACGATTTCGCCCTTGCCGCCACCGTCGAATCGGGCTGACCAGCGCTACCGAGCCGGCAATGGCGAGCAACGAAGCGAGGACCCGATCGTCCAGCGATGGAGCCACCGAGCAGTACAGCCAGGCTGATAGCCCTGTCGCGACGAACGCCCCGGTCGACGCCGAGAATGCCAGGGCATCGGCCGGCTCCAGCCCGCTCCACCGCTACGTGAACAGTTTCATGAATGAGTATCCTTCGCATCACGATCTTCGGATGACTGCCGATGTCCTCGGCGACGATCGCGTGGAAGTCTCCGGTCAGTGCCATGTCTCCGGCATCGCTCCCCTTCATCGGTGTAGGCGCCCGCGCTGAACGGTGCCTCCCTCTCCTGTCACCATCGATGACGTATGCGCAACCTTCAGCGGTCGCAAGCGGCTCGCCGGGGCACTGCCGTCAACCGTGCTCCGCAACACCCTCTTGCCGGCGTCGGATATCGTGGGACACGCACCTTGCGTGACGCGGACGCCGTGCTCGCGCCCTTGAACGATTCGGGTGCGGTGGTGCGTCGCTGGACGTCTGCAGACGCAAAAAGCCCGCTAGACTTCGGCGCCCAGCGGCTATCGGAACGTCGTGGAATGTGCAGAAACATGATGATGGTGTCCCGGGAGGGAGTCGAACCCCCGACCTGCCCCTTAGGAGGGGGCCGCTCTATCCAGCTGAGCTACCGGGACAGCGCGCCTAGTATATGACCGATTTCGATGAACGTTCGGCTCGGGCGCAAGCGGCGATGGATGCCAAGACCAAGCCACAGGGTTCGCTCGGTCGGCTGGAGGACGTCGCGGTTCGCCTGTCGGCCTTGCAGGACAGCCTGACGCCTGCGGTGGACCCGGCCCGCGTGGTGGTGTTCGCGGCCGATCACGGCGTGGCGGCCGAAGGGGTCAGCGCCTACCCGTCGGCCGTCACCGCCGAGATGATGAAGGGTTTCGTGGCCGGTGGTGCGGCGGTCGCGGCGCTGGCGAACGCTCAAGGTGTCTCGGTGCGGGCCGTGGACGTGGGGGTGGATGCCGACCTGTCCGGACTCGACGGGGTGGTGCACGCGAAGGTGCGATGCGGCAGCGCCAACCTGGCGAGCGATGCCGCGATGACCCACGAGGAACTGGACGCCGCCCTGCAGGTCGGCCGCGAGGCGGTGGTGCAGGCGGCGTCCGATCGATGCCGCACGCTGTGCCTGGGCGAGATGGGCATCGCCAACACCACCTCGGCGGCCATCCTGGTCGGTGCGCTGACCGGCAGCGGTGCCGACAGCGTGACCGGGCGCGGTACCGGCATCGACGATGCCCGGCTGGCGATCAAGCGACGGATCGTGGCCGATGCGCTGCAGCGTGCCACCCCGCTGACCGATGATCCGATGGAGCTGCTGCGCCAGGTCGGTGGCCTGGAGATCGCCGCCCTGGTCGGTGCGATCATGGAAGCGCCGGCGCACGCTCTGCTGCTGGTGATCGACGGCTACATCGTCACCGCCGCCGCCCTGGTGGCGCTGGCGCTCCGGCCCTCGGTGCACCCGTGGCTGGTGTTCGCGCACCGCTCGGCCGAACCCGGTCACGACATCGCGCTGGCGGCCTGCCGGGCCGAGCCGCTGCTGGACCTGCGACTGCGGCTGGGCGAGGGGTCCGGCGCGGTACTGGCGCTGCCGCTGCTGCGCGCCGCGGCGACGATCCTGGCCGACATGGCCACGTTCGAATCCGCCGGCGTGTCCGGCCCCTCGGGCGACGTGCCGACCGCGTGAGCGGCGGCGCACCCGCCGGCGGTCACACCTCGGCAGGCGTGCTGGCCGAGCTGGCCACCGCGCTGATGTTCCTGACCCGACTGCCGGTGTTCGGTGCGGGCAGCGGCGACCCTGGCGTGCTGTCGCGGGCCACGCGCTGGTTCCCGCTGGTCGGCGCCCTGGTCGGCCTGCTGCTCGGCCTGCTGGCCTGGCTGGCGGCCATGGCCCTGCCGCCGGGCCCCGCGGCGGTACTGGTGCTGATCGCCGGCGTGCTGATCACCGGGGCCTTCCACGAGGACGGCCTGGCCGACGTGGCCGACAGTGCCGGTGCGTTCGGCATCGATCGCAAGCTGGAGATCATGCGCGACAGCCGCGTCGGCACCTACGGGGCACTGGCGCTGCTGCTGCTGGTGCTGGCGAAGTTTGCGCTGCTGGTGCCGCTGATCCAGAGCGCCGTGCCGTTGCACGCCGCCCCGTCGTCCTGCGCACCGCTGTTCGCCGCGCTGGTCGGCGCGCACGTCGCCGGCCGCTGGTCCAGCGTGTACCTGATGGCCCGCATCGGCTACGTTCGGCCTGAGGCGGCCAACCGTGTGGTGGCCGAGGGGGTGAACGAGCGCCGGCTGGCCGAGTCGGTCGGTGTGGCGATGCCGTGCCTGCTGCTGCTCGCCGCCTTCACCGCGGCCTTGCCGGGCGGCGGACCCGGCACCGCCGTGACGGTGCTGATCGGCGTGCCGATCGTGTCCGTCACGGTGTCGGCACTGGGTGGGGCGTGGTGCAGGCGCGTCTTCGGCGGTATCACCGGCGATTGCCTGGGCGCGGTCAATCAAGTGCTCGAGGTCGCCGTGCTGATGCTGTTCGTGATGGCGTTCGCCGGTCCGTGAAGACGCTGTACCTGGTGCGGCACGGCCACACGGTGTGGCACGCGACCGGGGGCGTGGCGGGGCGCACCGATATCGCGCTGTCCGAGCGTGGCCGCCAGGCCGTGAAAGCGTTGCGTGCCTCGTTGCCGGCTGTCTTCGCGGTGGCGTCGACGGGGGAAAACCTGCCACCCGCCTGGTGCTGCAGCCCGGTGCAGCGCACCGTCGAGACCGCGAGCCTGCTGTGCGGCGATGCGCCGCTGGCATCCGACCCCCGGCTGGTCGAACTCGATTTCGGCGACTGGGAGGGCTCGACCTGGGAGGCGGTGCACCGCGATCACGGGGCGCAGCTGGCCGCCTGGGGCGAGAACTGGGTCAGCGGCGCACCGCCGAACGGTGAATCGTTCGCTCAGCAGCTCGCACGTTGTGCGCTGTGGCTGGACGAGGCGCAGGGCGAGCGGGGCGATGTGCGCGTCGCGGTGGCCCACGGCGGCACCATCCGGGCGCTGCTGTCGTTGCTGCTCGGGCACGCGCCGCAGCAAGCGATGCGTTTCCGGATCGATCCTGCGCACGTGTGCCGGCTGGATCGGCGCGGGGAGGGGTGGACGTTGCGGGCGAGCAACCTCGCCAGGTTCGTCTAGAAGTGATGCCCGGCGTGATGCTGGTGATCTACGCTGTCCGGCAATGTGATGTCCGTTCGAAACGCAACCCGTGTTGCGTTTTCGCTGACCGGCGGTGCTCGACATGCTGACGATCCGGGGCAGGAAATTCTCGTCGAACGAGCAGGCGGTGGCGTGATGCCTACCGTGGGCACGTGATGGCTCCTGCGCCGAGCTGGCCGATTCGATGTGAAGGGTCGTTGCGATCGCCCCGCCGGCGAGGCTGTCCGTCACGAACGGAGCACGCGGTTCAGGCCCCGGAAGCGTAGACTGGATGCACGGAAGAAGGGAATTCACTGATGCAAGACAGGATTGTCATTGCGAAGCCGGGCAACGACGGCACCTGCGGCGTCGAGGAGGCGCCGGGATGACGGACGCTGCAGCGGGTCACGAGGGCGGCTGCTCGTGCCGGAAACTTCGCTACCGGATGGCCAGCACGCCGCTGATCGTGCACGCCTGCCACTGTCGACAGTGCCAGCGGGTGACGGGCAGCGCCTTCGTGATGAACGCGCTGATCGAGAAGACCCGGGTTGAGATCCTCCGGGGAAAGACCCTGGAGTTCAGGTTTCCGGGAACGTGCCACACCGCATCGTTCTGTCCGGACTGTGCGACCTATGTGTGGAGCGAGTACCGGCGCGGCCGATTCGACGACTGCTGGTTCGTGCGCGTGGGCACGCTGGACGAGCCAGATTCATTCCCTCCCGATGTCCACATCTTCACCGAAAGCCGCCAGCCCTGGGTGGTCGTTCCCGAGCACAAGCCCCGGTTCGCGCGTTTCTATCAGATCAGGGATGTGTGGCGCGATGACAGTATCGCTCGCATGGGGCCGGACTGGAATCCGGCACCGGTCGATTAGAGGAGACATCGAAATACCGAGGTTGGCATATGGGCGGACGTTGCGGGTATCGAACGACGAGACACGGATTCCGGCGCTTGCGTTTCCTGCTCCTGACGATGTGCCTGGGCGGCAGCCCGGCGACGCTGGCGGACACGTGGCGGATCACGGCGGTGGCCGGTCATCCGGACGTCTTCCGCTGGGTGCGGATGATCCCCGAAGCGTTCACGCCGGCGCTCGATCGGGAGCTGGCGCGGCTCGGACACCGCATGGTCATCGACGAGCGGTTCGGCGGAGCGATCGCCGGCGTGGGCGAGGAACTCGAGACGGTGGGCTCCGGCCTTGCCGAGATCGGCATCTGCTCGGCGGTGTTCGATCCGGCCAAGCTGGCGCTGCAGAACATCACCTACTACACCCCGTTCGTCAGCGACGATCCGATCCGCCTGGGCGAGGTGATCGATGCGCTGCACCGTGACGATCCACGCATGACCGCGGCGTATGCAGAGCACGGCGTGACCTATCTCGGCGCGCCGGTGCTGCTCGATGACTACCTGCTGATGACCACCGCTCCGGTGAGCTCTCTGGACGATCTGCAGGGGCTGCGCATCGCGGCGCCCGGTCCGGCGGTCAACTGGCTGTCGGGCACCGGTGCGGTGGGCGTGTCGGGCAACCTGACGACCTATTACAACGAGATCCGGACCGGTGTCTACGACGGCGTGCTTGTCTTCGCCACCGCCGCGTTGCCCGGCAAGCTGCACCAGGTGGCGCCGCACATCGCACAGGTGGGGCTGGGCGCCCAGTTCGCGGCCGCCCTGTGCGCCAATGTCGACTGGTTCGCGCGGCTGCCCGATGACGTGCGCCAGGCGCTGGCCGACGCTGCGCACGCTGCCAGCCGGTGGTACCGGACGTCGTTGACGAGCGCTGCCGGCGAGGCACTGGACACGATGGTCGAGGAAGGGGCGAGCCTGCACCGGGCATCGGACCGGATGCGCGCCGACTGGGCGGCGGCGATGGATGACGCCGCGGGTCGGTGGGTCGATGAACTGGAGCGCCGTGGCCTGCCGGCGGCCGGGTTCCTGGCCGCCTACATGGAGGCGATGCGCGCGGCGGGTGCGACGCCGGTGCGCGACTGGGATCGCTGATCCGTGCCGGCGCTGATTCTCGTGCGCCGTGCGGCCGGCGCACTCGGTGCGCTGCTGATCGCGGCGCTGCTGCTGCTGATCGTCGTCGATGTGCTCGGCCGCAACCTGTTCGGCCGTCCGTTGCCCGGCACGCCCGAACTGGTCACGCTGTCCATCCTGGTGATCGTGTTCCTGCTGGCGCCCGAAGCGGTGGCGCGTGGCCGCCTGGCGCGCAGCAACGCCCTGCAGCGTGGTCTGGCCGCGACGCGTCCACGTCTGGCACGTGTGCTCGCGCACGCTCACGACCTGGCCGGCATGCTGGCCTTCTCGATCGTGCTGATCGGGACCTGGCCCCTGCTGATCCGGGCCATCGTGCGGGACGAGTTCGTCGGCTCGATCGGCGAATTCATCGCGCCGGTCTGGCCGGTGCGGCTGGCCGTGCTGGTCGGGTCGGGCTTGCTGGTGATCGAGTTCGCGCGTCGCCTGTGCCGGCGATGGTCGCGGTCGATCGACTCGTGACCACGCCGCCCGGGCGCCCGTGACACCGCTGGCGATCGGCTACGGCGCTCTGGTACTGGCGCTGTTCGCGATCCTGGCCGGAGTCAGCGTTCCCGTGGCGCTGATCCTGGCAGCCTTCGGCGGCGTCTGGGCGATCAAGGGATCGCTGGAACTGGCGGTGACGCTGGTGGCACAGGCCGCCAACGAAAGCATCGCCAGCTACTTCTTCGGCGTGATCCCGCTGTTCGTGATGATGGGGTTGATCGTCGCCGAGACCGGCATCGCCCGCGACGCCTTCACGGTCGCGGCGATCGGCAGTCGCAGGATGCGTGGCGGGCTCGGCATCGCCACCGTGCTGGCGAACGCCGTGTTCGCCGCGATCACCGGTGTGTCGGTCGCCTCGGCGGCGGTGTTCGCTCGCGTCGCGGTTCCCGAGATGCGACGCCACGGGTACTCGTTGCGCTACGCCACGGGCGTGGTGGCCGGCAGTTCGGTGCTCGGCATGCTGATTCCGCCCAGCCTGCTGTTGATCGTCTACGCGATCTTGGCGGATCAGTCCATCGGGGAGCTGTTCTCGGCCGGCATCGTGCCGGGACTGCTGCTGGTCGCGTTGTACGCGCTGGGGTTGGGCGTGCACGCGTTCGCGACCGGGCAGGGTGGCACGAAGGCGGCCGCCCTCGAACCGATCGACGGGGCGGCGTACGGTGCCTGGCAACTGGTGTCGATGAGTCTGCCGCTGCTGTTGCTGGCGACGCTGGTGCTGGGCGGTCTTCACCTGGGCTGGTTCACGCCGGTCGAGGGCGGGGCGATCGGCGCGTCGGGTGCCTGGCTGCTGGCGCTGCTGCGCGGGCGCCTGCATCGCACCGTGATCACCCGGGTGCTGCTCGAGACCGGGATGATCACGGCGTCCATCTGCGTGTTGATCATCGCCGCCCGGACCTTCGCCCGGATGCTGTCGTTCGCGGGCATTCCGGCAGGGATCGCCGGTTGGGTGCTCCAGGTGCAGCCGGGCTACTGGGGCTTGATGCTCGGTTGGGTGGCGTTGCTGATCCTGATGGGCACGGTGCTGGACAGCGCCTCGGTCCTCTTGATAGCGGTGCCGATCATGTTGCCGGTGGTGGCGCCGCTGGAACTGGACCTGGTCTGGTTCGGGATCGTCAGCGTGATCAGCGTCGAGATCGGATTGCTGACCCCGCCGTTCGGCCTGTCGGTGCACACCATCCACGCCACGCTGGATGACGGGAACCTGCGCCCGGGTGACATCTTCCTGGGCAGTGTTCCCTACGTGCTGGCGATGCTGGTCCTGCTCGGCTTGCTGATCGCGCAGCCGTGGCTGGCGGGAGGCGGCACGTCGGGCTGAACCCCCCCGGGGCGGGCGGGGCACCCGATGAGGCTATCGCTGTTCATCGGGTGGCCGCCGCGCGCTGATCGCTACTGGCCCGGAGCACGGTAGCCGGGCGATTTCTCGACCGCGGCATCGACCTCTTCGGGCGTCATCAGCACCGTGGTCCTGATGACCACCCCCGCCGGAGCGGCGAGCACGGTCAACGCCGCCGCGCTGGCATGATCGGGAAAATCGACGGTCGCGAACACGTCGACCCGCTCCCCGAATCCGTAGTAGACGGGGGATTCGAGGGTTCCGTCCAGCGCCTCTATGACGCTCTTGATCGCTTCTCGGCGCCGCGATCCTCCCTCCTTGGCCAGTCCCTTGGCCGCCTCGTCCGTGTAGATGCCCTGCATCAGGTATTTCGGCATGGTGCTTGTTCTCGGTGGAAAGTGGGGTAGCAGCGGTTCGCTACCTGTAGTGACCGACCAGGCAGTTCTGCCCGTCCACCGTGACGTAGAAGCTCACCTTCTCGACCGCTTCTTCGCTGCCCGGTCTCGGCCACCAGTACGTGGCGGTCTCGATCTCGCCGCCGGTATCCCGGTCGAGCAGTTCGCCCAGGTTGACCCCCTTCGCATCGGTCAGATCGTGGCTGGGAGTGCCGACCAGGCTGGCCAGGCCGCCATGCGCGGTCATCATGAGATCATCGGTGCCTTGCTCGAAGCAGGCGACGTACAGGTCCCGGTCCTTGAAGCCGTCCGAGCCGGCCGTGAAGCTTTCGAGCGCCGCCTCCTTGTCCGCCTCGACGGCGACGATCGCCCGTTCAAGCATGGCCCTGGCCTCTTCGGCGGTACCGAAGTCGTCCGCCGCCGAGGCCGAAGCGCTCGACAGCAGTGCGGCCGATGCGGCGGCGGCCAGAAATCTTCTCGTGTTCACTGGATTCCCCTGATTTCGTGTGAATGGCATGGAGCACGATCAGGCTGCGGGCGGGGCATTGATCCTTCGTTACCGCTGCGTTACCGCCGTACCGGGATCGGGCCCGGTCTTTTCTTGTTACCCTGCGGGCCAGGGCCTGGCGCTTGCTCCGGCAAGCGAGTCGATCGAGAGGGGCTGGTGCATCGTCTGGTGACCTCATGCTCGGCAACACCGTAGGTGGCACCCCCGGGCCCCCGAGCCTGCATCTGTTCGGCCTGCCGCGACTGCTCGATGCCGAGCAGCGGCCGCTTGGCGTTGGCGGCAGGAAGTCGATCGGCCTGCTCGCCTATCTGGCGCTCACCGGTCCGCAGGTCCACTCCAGGGAGCGACTGTCGGGGCTCTTCTGGCCCGATCTGGCCGACAAGGACGCCAGGAACAACCTCCGGGTATCCCTGTCACGCATCGCCAGATGCCTGGATGCCGTCGGGGAGCCCGTGATCAGGGCGGGTCGCTCGGCGGGCGTTCGCTTCAACCCGGCCGCCCCGATCCGGTGCGACGCGCTGGAGTTCCAGGCGATCGCCGACGAGGTGGCGGGACACGACCACGACGATCCGCTGTGCTGCGATTCCTGCCATCGGCAACGCGCTCGTGCCGATGCCCTGTACTCGGCCGAGTTCATGCAGGGCTTCCGACTGGACGAATGCGTCGAGTTCGATGACTGGCTGTACGTGCTGAGGGAGCGCATGAAGCGCACGGCGCGGGAGAACCTGAACGCGCTCGCCCGGCAGGCCGACGTGAAGGGGGAGCTCGCGGCGTCCGAGCGATGCACCCGGCGGGTGCTGGAGCTCGATGAGTTCGACGAGGCTGCGCATCGCCGGTTGCTGACCCTGCTGGTGAGCAACGGCGAACGGCAACGGGCCATCGCGCACATCGCGCGGTTCAGGCAGCGATTGAGAACCGAACTGGATGCCGAGCCAGGCGCCGAGACGCGCTCGCTCATGCTGCGGGTCGAGGACGGCAGCCTGGAACGAGCACGGTCTCGCTCGTCCGTCGATCGGGTGCCCGCCATCGAGCGCCGTCCGATCGATGATCCGGTGCCCAACAACCTGCCCGTCGAGCGATTCCCTTACATCGGCAATCGTGCCTCCCTCGAACGGCTCGGCACACGCATCGAGCGCTGCCGTTGCGTCACGTTGACCGGCATAGGCGGGATAGGCAAGACACGTCTGGCCGTGCAGGCCGGTCGCGATCTTCTGCCACGCTTCACGGGCGGGGTGTGGTTCGTGCGACTGTCGTCATCGAGCACGCGCACCGAGATGCTGTCCAACCTGGCCACGGTGCTCGATGTGCGGTTGCACCCCGGAGACGACCCGGTCGTCAGCATCGTGAATCAGCTGGATTCGTCGAGGCGACTGCTGATCCTCGACAACTTCGAGCACCTGTTGCCGGAGTGCGACATCGTGGTCACCTTGCTGGAACGGGTGCCCGGGATGACATTGTTGATCACGTCCCGGCAACGGTTGATGGTCAGCGAGGAATCGGTCTTCCCGCTCGCCGGGCTGCACCATCACGGGTCCGATTCACGCACCGAGAGCGATGGGCCCGGGAACGATGCGGCGGACCTGTTCGTCGAGGTGGCCAGGCGGACGGTGCTCGGATTCGATCTCGATGGCTCGCATGCCGACGAGATCGGTCACATCGCCCGACTGGTGGAAGGGCATCCGCTGTCGCTGGTGATCGCGGCCGGCTGGATCGATGGCCTGTCGTGCCAGGGCATCCGCGAGGAGCTGGAGCGAGGGCTGGGCATCCTGGAGACCGATTCCAGCGACGTGCCGGAGCGGCAGCGAAGCGTCCGGGCCACGTTCAACACCTCGTGGGATCGGCTGGATGAGCGTGAGCGCGAGGTGTTCTCCGCGCTCGCCGTATTCGGCGGAGGGTTCGCCCGTCAGGCGGCCCGGCAGATCGTCGGCGCCTCGGTGCAGCAGCTCGCCCGTCTGGTCCGCAAGTCGCTGCTGCAGCACGACCCCGAAAGGGATCGTTACGAGCTGCACGAGCTGTTGCGCCAGTACGCCCGGGAACGACTGGATGCGTCGTCCGTCGTCGATGAGGTGACGACCCTGCACGGCAGGCACTACATGGGGCTGCTGCGCGACATCTCCGCCGGCCAGACCCACGACCAGGCGAGGCGTCATCGGCAACGGTTCAGCGAGGACTTCTTCAACATCCGCCAGGCCTGGTTCCTGATGCTAGAAACGGAGCAGGTGCAGGAGCTGACCCTCGCGGCGCGCGGCCTGCGCATCATGTGCAGCCTGGGCGCGCACTCCCACGACCTTCTCGATCTGCTGCAGCCGGCGCTGCCACTGATCAGCGACGACCGGCGGGATCCTGCCCATCGCGAGCTGGTGCTTCACCTGTTGCTGGCGATCGGCTTCGCCTATCGGTACACCAAGGGGTATTTCGCGCAGGAGCTCGGGGACATCTTTTCCAGGGCCTACGCCCTGACCGACGGTCTCGACACCTCTCCCGAGCTGTTCGTCGTCCTGTACGGTCGATGGTCGTTCAACTTCACCAACGGGCGAATGCGCGAGAATGCCGAAATCATCTCGCAGTGGCGCGCACGCATCGCACGGCGAAATGCCACGTTCCAGGCGTTGCCCTACGTCAGGGACGCAGCATTCATCATCGACATGCTGGAAGGCCCGCAACGGCAGAACCAGGGGGAACTGAGTGCTGCCCGTGCGCTCATGCTGGACGGGCTGCGACGGGAAGATCCCTCCCGATCCGCCTCGATCCTGGGCAACTACGGCCTCGATTTCTCGGTCAGCGGTCGGCATTGGCTCGCCATCAACCAGTGCATCGCCGGTGACCTGGACGACAGCGAGCGGACGATGAGCATGGCGAACGATGTCGCCGAGAACGAGAACAATCCGTATCTGAGCATGTTCGTCGCGTTCGGCCAGATCATTCTCGCCACGCTGCGGCGGGACGTGGTGCAGATCCTTGTCCACGCGGCGCGGGTGAGCAGCCTGGTGTCGGAGCACCGGATCTTTCACGCGTTCCAGTATCACTCCGACATCTGTTCGGCGTACGCGCTCGGGCTGCAGGATGCCCAGAGCGATGTCGAGCCGTTGCGAGCCATCGTCGATCGGGATGCCGGCATACCGATCTTTCGTCTGTTCGATGTGCAGTTGCTCGCCGAAGCGCTGGTTCGTGCCGGCAGCCCCGAACAGGCCATCTCCCGCATCGAGACCGCGACGGCGTCCGCACGGCGGAGCGGCGTGCTCATCCACCTTTCCTCCAGCCATCGAATCGTCGGGGACGCGCATGCCGCGATGGGCGAGCCTTCAAGGGCCAGGGCATCGCATCAGCAGGCGCTCGATGTCGCCGAGGACCAGGGAGCGGGGTTGTACCAGTTCCGCGCCGTTCGGGCGCTGGCTCGATCTCACGTGGCCATGGGCGATCCTTCCGCCGCGCAGGCGCTGCTCTCGCAGGCCGTCGGTCGATTCAATGGGTGCCGGGAACTGCCGGAGTACCAGGCGGCGGTGGACTCGCTGCGCGAGCGGGACGATCCGTAGCGTCCGACGCTTGTACCCGTTCAGTGGATGTCGAGCGGTACCCTGGGCACCGGATCGTATCGTGTCCGGCCGGTACGGCGGACGATCATGCGATGCACGGCGGGTGGGCCGTCGTCGGCGTGCAGGGCACGCAGGCGATCGCCGATGAAGGCGTCGTCGCGGGTGGCCCGCTCGTTGTAGCGCAGGTACTCCGTCCAGGTGGGCACCTGATAGCTTTCGGTCCAGCGCTCGGGGTGTTCCAGATCCCTGGACAGCGTCCAGCGGCGGGCGCCATCGCGTCGGCGCATGCGGCGACGCTCGGTCATCACGTCCAGGAAGTCCTGCGTGTCCGCCGTCAGGATCCGGTACTCGACGGTGATCGCGATCGGACCGCTGCGCGGCAGCAGGTCCAGCTCGACGTTCGGGCGTTGCCAGCGGTTCAGCGGGTCCAGGTCGAGCCGTTCGCGATCCGGCAGCGGTACCAGGCGGCCGAGGGCGGCACCCGCCAGCATGCCCAGTGCGGCCCACAGCAGCGCGTTGCCGAGCCCCGACCCTTCGGCCACGTGGCCCCACAGCCAGCTGCCCGAGGCCATGCCGCCGAACGCTGCCATCTGGTAGAGCGACAGCGCGCGACCCAGCACCCAGCGTGGCGTCGACAGCTGCACCGTGACGTTGAAGGTCGACAGCGCGGTGACCCAGCAGGCGCCACCGAGCAGCAGTGCCGCGGAGGCGATCCACACGTTGGAGGCGGCGGCCAGCACCGAGGCGCACAGGGCGAAGCCCGTGAACGTGCCGCGCGCCAGCGTCTCGCTCGACACCCGCGTTCGCAGCGGGGCCAGGGCGAACGCACCGGCCACCGCGCCCGCGCCGAACGCGCCGAGCAGCAGGCCGTAGACGAGGGCCGAGCCCGAACCGAGCGCGCGTGCTTCCAGAGGCAGCAGCGCCAGTACCGCGATGCTGGTGAACCCGAACGCGAAGGCTCGCAGCATCACCTTCACGATATTCGGCGACAGCGCGACGTAGCGCAGCCCCTCGGTGATGGCCGAGCCGAGCGGCGTGCGCGGCAGGGTGCTCCTGGCGATGCCGGGGCGCCAGCGCAGCAGCGTCCCGATCAGCAGCGCATAGCTGGCGGCATTGACCGCGAACGCGGCGGCCGCGCCGGCGGCCACCACGATCGCGCCGCCGGCGGCAGGACCCACGCTGCGCATCAGGTTGAAGCCGACGCTGTTCAAGGTCACGGCCGCGGGCAGGTGCTCGCGTGGCACCATGTCGCCGACCGAGGCCTGCCACGCCGGGTTGTTCAGGGCCCCGCCGCAGCCGATCAGGAACGTGAACCCGAGCAGCGACCACGGCCCGATCAGGCCGAACCAGACGCAGCCTGCGAGCAGGACCGACACCACCAGCATGAAGCTCTGGGCCGCCAGCATCACGCGGCGTCGGTCGAAACCGTCCGCCACGGCGCCGGACAGCAGCGACAGCGTCACCACCGGCAGGGTGGTGGAGGCCTGCACCAGTGCGACCATCGATGCCGAGCTGGTCAGCGAGGTCATCAGCCAGGCGGCACCGACGCCCTGTACCAGCCCGCCGAAGTTGGAGGACAGGTTCGCCAGCCACAGGCGACGAAACGCGGGCGTGCGGAACGGTGCCAGTGCACCACCGGTGTCCGGGGAGTCGTTCAGTGCGGGACGAGCCTCGGTCGGTGCCGGTGGTGGACGTCCATCATGACATCAGCACCCGGAACGAACTGCCTGACGACGTGCCTGCGCAGCGAATGTGTACACTTCTGCTCCTCCCGTCAGAATATCGCCGTCTCGTTCGGAAGCCATGAGCACAGCCGAGAACATGGTCGAGATCCGCAACGTCTCCAGGACATTCGGCCAGACCACGGCGGTGCGGGACGCCAGCCTGAGCTTGAAGCGTGGCGATTTCCTCACCGTGGTGGGTCCCAGCGGCTGTGGCAAGACGACGCTGCTGCGCATGATCGCAGGCTTCGATGCGCCGTCCGCGGGCCAGATCGTCATCAACGGGCAGGATGTGGCGTCGGTTCCGGCCTATCGGCGCTCGATCGGCATGGTGTTCCAGCGACTGGCCCTGTTTCCCCACATGAGCGCCGGCGACAACGTGGCCTTCCCGCTGCGCATGCGGCGCTTCGATCCGGAACGGATTCCCGTGCTGGTGGAGCAGTACCTGAATCTGGTGCAGCTTGGCCACCTGGTCGATCGCAAGCCCCACCAGCTGTCCGGCGGTCAGCAGCAGCGGGTCGCCATCGCGCGGGCACTGTCGTTCAGCCCCGACCTGCTGTTGCTGGACGAGCCGCTGTCGGCACTGGACAAGAAGCTGCGCGAGGAGATGCAGCTGGAATTCCGGCGCATCCAGCAGGAGCTGGGCGTGACCACGATCAACGTCACCCACGATCAGCGCGAAGCGCTGGTCATGTCCGATCACATGATCGTGATGGACGAGGGCGTCGTGCAGCAATCGAACACGCCGCGGCAGATCTACGGCAATCCCGCCACGCGCTTCGTGGCAAGCTTTCTCGGCGTCACCTCCCTGTTCCGGGGCACCGTGGCAGCGGTCGAGGCGAACGGCATGTCTGTCGACCTGGGCGATGTGCGGATGCGCGCGCGCGCCAGCGCGGATGCATTCGCGCTCGGTGATGCGATCGAGTGCGCCGTGCGGGCAGAGCGAATCACTTTGCTCGATGGCCGCGGCGAAGAACCGGACAACGTGGTGCCGGGTACCGTTCGTCAGCGCATCTTCGAAGGGGATCGGACGGTGTACGAGATTCTCGTTCCCGACATGAACGATGCGTCCGTCTACGTGTTCGACCACGGATCCGCGCCGCGCGCCGAGCATGCCGTGGGCGCCGTCGTGCGTCTTGGCTGGGATGCCGGATCGTTCTACGCCTTCCCCGCGTTCGACTAGGGAGCCTCTGCACAATGCGCCACCCCCTGCACTGTCCAGAGCGGTTCCGGAACCAGGCGGAGCTCGCAGGCGGTAGTGGTGCTACCGCCAAGCGCTCCAACGCAGGGCCGGGACCGCTCCGGACGACCCTTCGGGTTCATGCCCGCGCTGTATCGGGT
>ENA-ORXU01001541-ORXU01001541.1-marine-metagenome-genome-assembly--contig:-NODE-1541-length-18347-cov-2.411494_pt1 | contig 18347 bp, 19 predicted proteins | sample MGYA00237869_ERZ511484 | MGnify/ENA metagenome assembly ERZ511484
TCAATAGTGCTCCTGATGATTCTGACGCTTCCGATTGGGGAGTTTGATGGTGTACCGGAAAATTGGTATCGTTGGCTCTATAATATCACTTTCGGTCTCATTGTGCTTGTGAGCGCATTGAGTGTCTCTATTGTGACTATGCTTCTTTCTACTGTTTTGAACGTAATTAGAAAGATCACGCCCACAGAAAAAACTTGATGCTCACGTAAAAAAAAAGCCACTCGTGGAGTGGCTTTTTACAGATAATTTGTTCAACAATTTAGGCTGCTCGAGCGTAGCGAGATGAATATCCACCTTCTGAGCGTAAAATATTCTGATAGGTTGCTGAATTAATGTCAGATTCGTCAACTTCAATCAGAACCAACACGCGGCCAGTTTTTAGTTCGCGCTCATAATAATCAGCATCTGCTTTGTCTACGCCGTGGTTCTGCAGCGCACCCGCGATACCGCCAGCCACTGCACCTGCTGCCGCACCTGTAACTGCCGCGCCGCCTACTGCCGCCTGTGCGATCGCACCTGCTGCAATAAAGGGCCCTACACCTGGGATAGCCAGTGCGCTTACTCCGAGAATTGTGCCAACGCCAGCACCTAGTGCCGCTTTTCCAACTACATCTTTCGCAGCTTCATGCGTCTCATCACCAGCACCATCTTTAACGACTGTATCACCGTCATGTCTTGCAATCATGGAAATGTCGCCCTCATCTACACCTGCCGCACGAAGTTTCGCAATTGCGGACTTGGCAGTTGATTCTGTGTCATAGAGAGCTGAAAAAGTTTGTTTGGTCATAGTGTGTTCCTTTTGTTAGAGTTACGCAGATACAATGCAGACACATGGCGTATGGTTCCGAAATTTATACTTAAATATTTCGTAATGACCTTCATTATAAGTCTCGGTACTTCCGAGGTTTGTAATATCGCTGTTAAATTATTCTAATTAATTGGAACTGTTAAACTCTTGGCGTGTTTATATCACATCGGTCACGAGGCAGGCCCATACGCGCAAGTACAAGTAAATATGTAGAACCAATTTTCTTTTGAGGTATTTAAAAAACATGACTTCTGCATTTCAGATTATGATCCCTCCCCTCATTGAAATCAGCTTTACAGCGGTTGGAATATTTGTACTTCTTATTATATATACTCGAATTTTGGGTCTTAGAAGCTTCTCGAAAATGAGTTCCTTCGACTTTGCCATGACAATCGCCGTCGGCTCACTCTTAGCGACAACCATCATCTCTAAATCTACATCTCTACTCGCCGGTGCGATCGCTATTGGCTCTCTCTTTGTTATACAGGGCAGTCTATCTTTCCTTAGAAAACGCACGGACTGGTTCTCAAAAGTTGTCGATAATGAACCCCTATTGCTGATGCGTGACGGCGTAATTTTTTACGACGCCCTCAAAATTTCTAGGGTAACTGAAAATGATCTCATTGCTAAGTTAAGAGAGGCCAATGTTCTGCGGTTTTCACAGGTGAGAGCGGTTGTACTGGAAACGACAGGAGATATTTCTGTACTTCACACGAACAATGACACAGACTTGGAGGACCGTATTTTGCAGTCGGTTAGACATTCCAAATGATCGATCCTGGATCGAAATTTCAAAGTAAATACTCGGAACTGCTTGAGGACAGCAAAGATTCAGATGATGCCATTATTGAGAAGGTTAAAAGCTTCATCAGGGACGATAATTTTCCATGCGTTGGTGCGAAAGCTGCGCAATCCCAAAAGTTGATTGAGTACCGAGTCTACCGCGAACTCGCATCGGATAGCTCCACAACAAGCTTCTACCTCGATATTCACGAATATCTTCTCACCTTAAATTTGGAAGATGCCCGTGTTCAATCTTTCGTTGCGATATTCCCGGAAACGGCTTTTGACACTGAAATAGAATTTGAACGTATTTTATGGGAGCAACTTGGCGACCTTGTTGAACTAGATAAAGCACTCAATGTGTCATGGGCGAGCAGCGTGTCCGATGATCCCGAGAACCCTCATTTCTCACTAAGTATCGGTGGGCATCCATTCTTTATCGTAGGTATGCACCCGGCGGCACACCGTGGCGCACGGCGGTCACCCTATACGATGTTGGTATTAAACTCGCATTCCCAATTTGAGAAACTGCGGGAGGATGGGCGCTTCGATAGACTAAAGACGATTATCCGAAAGCGTGATTTAGAAATACATGGCTCCATAAATCCATCTTTAGATGATTTTGGCAATACCTCTGAAGCTCGCCAATACTCAGGACGTAAGATCACAGATGATTGGGAATGTCCCATTGATCACGCTGCTTTGTCTAGAAAAACGATAAGCGACCCTACAGAGGCCGATAATGATTGAGATTTTAAGATGGTTTGCCTCAGCTACGACAATAGTTGCAGCAATTTTGGTTGCCACTAACGTATCTGCAAAAGTATCTGGCTTCGGCTTCGTAGTCTTCACGGTTGCATCCGTCGCTTGGATCACAATAGGTATTTTAGACGAGGAACCGGCCCTCACAACTCAAAACTTGGTTCTTACCGCTATCAACTTGTTCGGTGTTTACCGCTACATACTCCGCCCTGCCTTAACAGGCAAAGACCCCCAAGAAACATGAGATGAACCTGTATATGAGCGCCACATTTGTCGGATATCTAAACTTCGGGGTTGAACACAACCATAATGTTTCAACAGGCTGTTGGCCCGTTGATTTAGGTGAAGAGATTCATGATTGCCCGCGAGGCGCTGCTGACCTCGCCTTAGGTTCTAGGAGCAGACATTCTACGGCTTGTAAGATTGGTCTGCAGGTCGACATTGCTGAAACGTCTCTCGCGGCATGGCTTCTTCAAAATCACCGCCCCACTATAGGAAATTTTTAATGACTAATGTCTGCAGAATTGAGCCACGTTCAGGAACTGCATTATCAGTCAAAAAGGGGCAATACCTCACAGTAATTGACCCTGAAGGTGAGCAAGTTTCAGATCTTCTCTGCTATAGTTCCAATGAAACGTCAGAGTACTTGTCGTCAGGGCGGTCAGTTGACTATGCGAGCCGTATATTTTTGACAACTGGCGACATACTTTACAGCAATAGAAGCCGCCCAATGATGAAAATCGTGAACGACCATGTAGGCCGCCACGATTTCCTTCTTACGCCCTGCTCGAAAGATACATTCCGAATAATTTACGGCGATAAGAGCCCGCATCATGGATGTCAGGGCAACTTTGAGCGTGCATTGAGGCCCTATGACATTGGGGCTGACGAAATACCCGTAGCCTTCAATATATTCATGCACACGGACGTAGACGGCAAAACGGGTAAGATTAAGGTGTTGCCGCCCAAAAGCCGTCCGGGAGACAGTATAACCTTTGTCGCCGAGATGGACCTTGTCGTTGCGATGACAGCTTGCTCTGCTGGCCAGTCCAACAATTTTCAGTATGGTCCAATCGACTATTTTGTCAGCGATACGTGGCCGATTTGAGCAACCCTAAAATATCCAACGATCTCGCGACCGAGCGAACGGAAATGGCCGAGGATCGCACGGTGATGGCGAATGAGCGAACCTTTGCAGGATGGATGCGCACGGGTTTGGCGACAATGGGGATCGCTCTAGGTTTTAACGCGCTGTTCGGAAAATTAGAGCCAGCGTGGGTTCCGAAACTTATCGCAACGGGCTTCCTCGTCGTCGCTATCCTTATTTTTGCATCGGCTTATTTACGCGCCTCAAAGATCTTTGAGCGCTTAAACACGCATGCGATAGAACGTGTCAGTCGCCGTGGTATATTTCTCGTGATGACGGTTATGATTATTGGGGCGTGCTCCCTTATTTTCGCGGTATGGATGCTAAAGTGGGATTAAAAGGGAAAGTTTTAGGCGTCTTAAAAGTTGATCAAGCATAACATTCACACGAAAAATTTTTGTAAAAAAAGATATTAGAGCAGTTGGCAACAAAGTCGCGGGCAGAGCAAAAGATACGGTCGGTGATGTAACAGATAATGCATCTTTAAAGTTTAAGGCATGGCTCAACAAGTCAAAGCCAAAATGCGAGGGGACATCGGCAATATGAAAGACAAGGAGAAATAGAATTTGATTCTTCTTCTCCAACTAGTCCGCTCATTTGAGCGGCCTTTCTATTTTGTAATCTTCACACTTTATCTTGATATGCAAGCCGCTCTTTTGCGGGGTTCTCGTAACATCAATACCTCGCAACATTCTAAGGAGCTTAGATCCAAACCCTTTTTCGGACAATTTGCCGATTGGGACATCATGCGTCTCAGTCCAATCAATCTCAAGCACATCGTCAACTTCGTCACAAGATACGTTCAGATGTCCCGTATCTGTTGAAAAGCTCCCATATTTAGCCGCATTCGTTGCGAGCTCGTGAACAACCATCGAGAGATCCCGCGCCATTCTGGAACTGAGATTGGCGTCACAACCAGATAAAGAGTAATTATCGCCCTGCGCGATGACTGACAGTTCCTCTGTAAGAAGATTTCTAACCGTCATACCTTTAAAATCATTTGCATAAAGTCGTGAATGATTGCGGCTCATGGCCCCTATTCTTGAAATCAAGTCTGTTGCAAACTCGTCTTTGGAAACATTTTCGCGGCTTGCAAGTCGCGTCATTGACTGGATGACCGCCAGCACGTTTTTTGTTCTATGATCGAGTTCCTGCGCAGCGAGTTTGCTCTCCTTCGCAGCGGTATGTTCTTCCGTGACGTCGTTTATTTTTATAAGGATCCAACTCAAATTACCTAAGGGATCATGAAGCGGCTCTTGACTTACTTGCCAATAACGTGTGGTACGCCTTCCCACTGCGTCAACCAAATCGAATGCTTGAGCATCCAACTTACACGCCAAACCGTCTGCCGCGAGTTCAAATTTACCTAATACTGCATTCACGCGATCCGGCGTTTCAGGAAATACGTCAAAAATATAATTACCAACAAGTTCATCAGCTTTTTTAGATATAGCTTTACGATAAGCTCGATTGGCAAATACAAATCTAAATTCTCGGTCTAGGATTGCCGTCGGGGTCACCTGATTGAGAAGTCCGTCTATAAATGATAAGGACCCCAAAAGATCTTTTTTAGTCCGCAAGATGTCGTCGGAATTGCATTCAGCAAGCTGATCTTTTACTTCACTCGCCAACATGCGCCATGCCTCCGTGAGTTACGACAAGTCTCTCTAGGTAGTTATACCTTGAACTCTTTGCGTTTGAAACTTTATTTATACCTTACTATTGTTCTAGGAGGCAATTCATACCCTGGCAATCAAACCTCCAGACTTCCAATAGCCTTTTTACCTGTGAATGTAAGCAATCTACTTTAGGGCTCCTCATCGTGTCGGATTTTACTCAAATATTTCCTCCTATTCATAATGTAGCGCTTTTTCTAGACTTTGATGGCACACTAGCTCCGATCCAAGATGATGCCTCAACTGTCAGGCTCGATGATGGGATGGATGAAGTTCTAAAGAAATTGAAAAACGCGCTTGGGTTAGGCCCTGTAATAATTTCGGGACGAGATTTGGATGATCTATCCGCACGCATACCCCAGTTTCTACACCGCATAGGAAACCATGGTTTAAGGTCGGCGCTTCCCGGATCTGTAACGGCTTCAAAGCCGCCGCCCTTTCCAAATACACTCGCTAAATTGTTGGAAAAAATTATTAATGCACACCCGGGGACTTTCGCAGAATATAAGGCATCAGTTGTAGCTGTCCACTATCGCGCCGCACCGAACTATAGGATTAGCCTTCAACGCTCACTTTCAAATTTACCTCTTGATGGGTATCAATACTCATTAGAGGCTGGGAAAATGATTTTCGAATTAAAGCCGTTTAATGCCTCCAAAGGATTAGCTCTTCGAGAGGTTATGGCTGATTATCCAGAGCTGAAGCCTATTATGTTTGGTGACGATACGACAGATGAAGCTGCCATGCGGGCTGCACAAGATCTGGGCGGGCTTGGCGTGAAAGTAGGAAAAGGAAAGTCTTGCGCAAATATAAGACTTGAAAATGTAGCAGCCGTGAATCTCATGTTGACTAAATGGGCCAACTAAGGTGACAGGCTTAATATTATGACAGAAACATTTGCAAACCACCCACATACTCCCCCCGCAAAAATCAACCTATCCGATATCCAAAATTTAGATCTCGGTATCATTGGTAATGGTACAATAGCCGCTATTATCGACGCAAAGGGGTGCTACCAATGGATGTGTCTACCGCGATTTGACGGTGAACCTGTTATCGATACTTTGCTCGGTGGTAATGCCGCCTTTTCCATAGACCTTGAGAATGTCTCCAAGGCAGCACAACACTACAATCGAAATACGGCGACACTTGTCACGACGCTCACTGATGAGAATGGCGCTATAGTTGAAATATTGGATTTTGCGCCGCGGTTTACGCGCAGGAATAGACGATTTCGGCCAATGAATATTGTTCGCCGCGTGAGAGCCGTATCTGGTACAGCTCGCATTCGCGTCCGAGCTGAATTTTCTTCTAATTGGGGAGAGAGTCGGGCTGAGACAGTGCGCGGAGTGAGTCATATATCCTATAAAACAAAAGATAATCAATTTCGTTTATCAACGAATGCTCCGATTGATTTCATTTTGGAAGGCACAAGCTTTCGATTAGAAAATGATCTCGCTTTCATAATTGGGCCGGATGAAACCATTGGGGAGTCGATAGTCGACTTAGCTCGCCAGTGGGATGAACGAACGGCGCATTACTGGCGCGACTGGTCTCGGTCACTCGCTGTTCCTTACGAATGGCAAGAGGCGGTAATTCGAGCAGCAATTACTTTGAAACTATGCGTTTATGAAGAGACTGGAGGTATCGTGGCTGCGCTCACCACGTCAATTCCGGAACATCAAGGGAGTGAACGCAATTGGGATTATCGATACTGTTGGCTACGTGACTCCTACTTTGTTGTCACCGCTCTCAATCGCTTGGCAAGCATGTCAACGCTTGAGCATTACGTTAGATGGGTCAGAAACATTACGGCTGCATCGGCAGCTGACAGCTCAAATGACGGGTTCATTCAACCAGTCTTTGGCATCGGATTAGAAAAGACGCTGACTGAAAATATCGTCGACACACTGCCCGGCTATCGTGGCCACGGTCCTGTTAGGCGAGGCAATCAGGCTCATGAGCATGTACAACATGACGTTTATGGCCAAGTGGTCTTGGCGGCAGCTCAAGCGTTTTTCGACACTCGGCTTCTTTCTGTTCCCACCTGTGACGACTTCCACGATTTAGAGGCAGTAGGTGATAAAGCATACGAAGTGCATGATACACCTGACGCAGGCATCTGGGAATTTCGAGGCAAGGAAAACGTCCATACAAGTTCGGCAATAATGTGTTGGGCAGCTTGTGACAGGTTAGCCCGCATTGCGCGCCATTTAAAATTGGATGACCGTGAAGCCCATTGGAATAAACGAGCTGAAGAGATCAAGGATGTAATTCTTGAACGAGCCTACAACGAAAAACTGAATGCGTTCACGGCGGCATATGAGGGTGATGAACTAGATGCTTCAGTTTTGCTGATGGCGGAAATAGGCTTCATCAATCCGATGGATAAGCGCTATATCGGCACCGTCGAGGCTATTGATGATAAGCTTCGCGAAGGGAATTTTATCTACCGCTACAAGATGGAAGATGATTTCGGAACACCCGAAACCACCTTCACGGCTTGCACCTTTTGGTTCATCGACGCGCTCTGGCGGATCGGACGAAAAGATGAAGCTCGAGAAATGTTTAAGGCCGTCCTGGAACACCGCAATCATTTAGGCTTGATGAGTGAAGATTTGAATGCTGAGACGAAAGAAATGTGGGGTAATTTCCCGCAAACTTATTCTCTTGTTGGCATAATAAACTCAGCGAATTTGTTGTCAGAGGATTGGCTGCACGTAATCTAGACATCCCGACTTTGGAGCTATCAATCGTTAACTCCGTTGCTTCGACTCGACGTCGGTCGATAGGAAGCAAGACATCATGAATCTCAAAATTACAAACAAACGCGCTTTGGTTACGGGAGCAACTGGCGGAATTGGCGAAGAAACAGTAAAAGGCTCGGCCGACGAGGGCGTGACACCATTTTTTACGGACATCAAAGATTCAGAAACCAACTTAAAGCGAATTTCAAAAAAGTCCTCATGTGATTATGCAGTAAGCGACCTCGGAACTTCTGAGGGTGTTAATTCATTTATTGAAGAGGTCGGTTTTAATTTTGACATACTTGTCTATACAGCTCGGATCACGGGTGAAATAGGCGACCCCTTGAACATGATTGAAGATGGTTGGGCAAACGCCCTTAAGGGTTGTGCCAAATCAGTTTCATATGTTTTGGAAATGACCGGACGTATTGTCTGTGGCAAATAATCTCTTGTTGACGCAAGCTCCAACATTTCAAATTTATATTGTAGAAATTCGGAACTTCGATGCGCCTCAACTCTTAATCTTCTACAGACAATTTACTTAGTTTTGGAGAATTTAAATGCTCGACCCCAAAGACATTCCTGCACAAAGTCAAAATTCAATGCCTGCTGATGAGCACAAAATGGAGCCGGCGCCAGATTATACGCCGCGTCATCCAGGGGCGGGAAAACTAGATGGCAAGGTCGCACTCATAACAGGTGGAGATAGCGGTATCGGCCGCGCCGTTGCGGTTCTCTATGCCCGAGAAGGCGCTAAGGTGGCCATCGCTTATCTCAATGAGGATAAAGATGCCGAAGAAACAAAACGGCTAGTCGAAAGCGAAGGGTCAGAGGCTGTCCTAATTCGTGGTGACTTGGGTAAAAAATCAAACGCAGTGGAGGCAGTTGAAAAAACGGTTGAGACGTTTGGAGGGATCAACATTCTGGTTAACAATGCAGCTCAGCAATGGCTTGATAAGGGGCTGGCAGGAATCGAAGATGATGAGTTGGAGAAAACGATAAATTCCAATATAAAATCTTACTTATACTGCGCTCAAGCCGCTGTACCGCACATGGTGGAAGGTGACGCAGTTATTAACACGACTTCTGTTAATGCTTTTCATGGTCACGGAGACCTTTTGGCGTACTCCACCACCAAAGGCGCTAATCTGGCATTTTCACGGTCTCTAGCCGCAGAGTTAGTGTCTAAAGGCATCCGCGTTAATGCAGTCGCACCTGGTCCGATTTGGACACCCTTCATACCGGGAACAATGCCCGCCGAGATGGTTAAAGGTTTCGGCAGCCAAGTCCCAATGGGTCGTCCGGGACAACCCTGGGAAGTCGCTACTAGCTATCTTTTCCTTGGCTCCGATGATGGAAGCTATTTTAGCGGACAGACATTGCATCCAAATGGCGGCATGGTTGTCGGTGCTTAACAAGCTTGAAGGATTTGTTATTTGGAGAAAATGATGAGCCGTCTTGTCGTTTTTTCAAACCGTCTGCCCGTAGGTGATAATCCGGCGGGTGGACTCGTGATTGCTTTGCGCGACACAATGGACACTATGGGTGGGCTGTGGATTGGCACAGCTGGAGACCCAAACACGGCTTTCGATAGTCGTCTTGTAAACCATCCAGGGGCTAACTTTGAGCGTCTAGCCATGCGTCTATCGGGTACTGAGCACCAAAATTATTATTTGGGCTATGCAAACTCTGTCCTCTGGCCGATCTGCCACGGCCGGCCAGACCTTCTTGATATCAGGCCCGAGTATTTTGAGAGTTATCTTGCTGTAAACTCACGTTTAGCGGAGCTCTCTGTTGAACATCTTGAAGACGATGATGTCATTTGGATTCACGATTACCACTTGATTCCACTTGCGTCTGAGCTTCGTAAACGCGGCATAAAAAACAAGATTGGATATTTTCACCATATTCCATTTCCTAGCGCCCAAAATATCAGAGCGCTTTCGCATTATAAAGAGCTTGTTGGATGGTTCGCTGAATATGATCTAGTAGGTCTCCAAACGCAGCGGGATGTAGCCTCCTGCCTAGAGGTTTTCAGATCTATTATGAGCACCGAAATTCTTTTGAATGGAAAAATTAAATATGGAGACAATATAGCTCAAGTTAAGAGCTTTCCAATCTCTATAGACGTCTCCACTTTCGCGAAAATAGCCGCGAATTCCTTAAGTGGTAAAGAGCGCATTTTGCCCAAAAATCAACGACTAATTATCGGTGTTGATCGGTTGGACTATTCGAAAGGATTACCACAAAGACTGAGAGGGTTTCAGCAATTTTTAAAAGATAGGAAATCTGGCGAACAGAATGTTAGTTTGCTACAAATCGCCCCTCCTACGCGTGGCAGTTTAGCTGCCTATTCAAACATTAGGAATGAGCTTGAAGCGCTGTCAGGTGAAGTAAATGGTGAATTTGCAACTATCGGATACACGCCTGTACAATATATTCACAAGCCCATCGAGCGTAACTTGTTAGCTGGCTATTACCGTAGAGCCAGTGTCGGATTAGTCACGCCATTGGCTGACGGAATGAATCTTGTCGCTAAGGAGTATTTAGCCGCGCAAGACCCGACAAACCCGGGAGTTCTCGTACTCTCTCAATTTGCAGGGGCTTATGAGCAACTACAAAAAACTGCGGTTGGAGTTAACCCTTATGATGCGACCTCCATTGCAAAGGCTATAGAGAAAGCAATCAGCATGGGATTGGCGGAAAGACAAGACCGTCATTCGGAGGCTATGGTTCAGATGCAAGCGCAGGATATTCATTGGTGGACAAAGTCATTTTTAAATAGTCTTGCTAGAACATCGGTCTAGAAAATAATGCGTGGTTTCGCAAATAGGTGGCGACGCCTCAACCATTGTTCAGATAATTTTAACGGAGAGTACGTTCTGTGTTGGTTGCAACAAGCCCTTCGAGCTTATGACAATCCAGTTATTGATGCAGCTATCCAGTATGGCAACGAACACAATATTCCCGCACTTGTCTGTCACGGTGTCCGGCAAGATTATCTACACGCCTCAGACCGGCTACATTATTTCCTTCAGGGCGGTGGCCGGTCACATCGGTTGCCGGGCAGCTAGGCGTCAGCACGAAATCGCTTTATGATTGGGTAAAGCGATATGGGAGCCACCAGAGCAGATCAGCGGGATCCGCAGACGATGCGAAGATCAAACGGCTCAAGGCTGAGCTACGGCGTGTCACTGAGGAGCGCGATATCTTAAAGAAGGCCACGGCATTCTTCGCAAACGACCAGAGGTGAAGTGCGCCTTTATAGAAGCGCATCGGGACGAGTTCTCCGTGCGCGCTATGTGTCGTATCTTAAAGATCCATGCCAGTGGCTTTTATGGTTGGCTAAGAATGGTTTATCCGGTCATGCTAGCGGGTCAAACTAATTATTAAGTGTCGATTGCATTACTCAGCATTATGTTCCGCGCATCTTCCAATAATTTCAATCACGGTTTGATGGCTTTCAAAACCTTTTGACTTCGCCGCTGCGCCCAAGCTCAGAATGGCCGGTCCAGCGTCAAAAGGCTCGGCATGTCCACATTTATCACAAAGCAGCAAAGCCACTTGTTGAGTTTCTTCAGATTCTGTCTTGGCTATGTATTTGGAGACGGACTCAATCTTCTTAGCGAGTCCAACTTCTATAAGCCAATCCAGACCGCGATAAACAGTCGGAGGTTTTGACGAGCCCACACCGTCTAGCATATCTAACAACTCATAAGCCCCAAGCGGTGCCTCGGCCTCTAGCAGACATCGGTAGATATGCTTTCTGATTGGCGTCAATCGCGCATTATGTTCTGACGCCATTTGCTCCGCATAGGCAAAATGGGTTTCGATGCTGTTTGTATTTTCCCTAGTTTGAGAGATCACTTTCGGCTCCCGTTTTTGTCGAAGGGTCGAAAGTCGGCACTGCACCTATCGCCCAATCGGAGTTAAAGTCGTCGGCCTTGAACATTTTTGGATAATGCCAGGCCCGAAGATTGGCGTGGAAGTCTCGCACGCTTTGCTCGTAAGTTATTGCGGCTCGCATGTCGGTTTCGGCCAGGCGTTCCATTGTCCGCTGCAATAACGTGGCGGGGGACATCAGGCTCGACCATTTGGCAAGTTCATCGCGGCGAGCTTGGCCTTCGCGGTAAGCCTTGCTCAACGGCTCTGCGGTTTGGTCGCCGACGTGTTGGAAGGCGTAATACCATTTCCATTCAAAGCCGTCCGCAGTGTCCCATCCCGTGTAATCCACCCATTCAGGATGCCGCTTTAGGAAAGCCGCATAGGTTTCCTCTTTGGGAATGTCCCAAGCATCGTTAACGGCCTCGCGCTGGGTGAGCACAATTTCGCCGCCGTCAGGCAACGGAACGGCGCGGCTAATGGCTTGGGTTAAGGTCGCAGGAAGAACCGCACAGAGCAGCAGCCAGACGCCAAGCATAATCGTCAGATTATAGGCGCCTGTCCGTGTCGCTGGGGTCAACCATAAGGTCAGCACCTTCCAAAACCCCAGATAAAGACAGACCGCTAAAATGCAAAACAGCAAGGTCATGATGCCCGCGCCCGAAATCACGCCGCCAATAATAACAGGCAAACAGAGCGCAATCGCCAGTGCGCCAATGCGAAGGCCCGCACGGCTACGCCACAGCTTTTTTGCATCCCCTGCACTGGCTTCGATCAAGCGCAAGCGGCCTGCAACCTGCTCCCCGGAGCGAAGGTCAAAGAGCAGTAATATGACGAGTAGCGGCGCAATAAGGCTCGCGATAAAAGCAAAGTCAAATCGCCCTATTAAAGCAAAGTCTGGATTATTCGCGTCCGTTTCATAGATTTGACCCTCTAAGGCCAACATGCGGATACGGTGTTTCCAAGGACTCACATCCCGCTGCCCCATCGCCGCAAACGCAAAATCAGAGGGCGGATCATAGGTCAGATGAAAAGTGTAATAAGCGGCTCCGCCCCATTCAGATTGCCCCGACAGGGCTGCCTTACGCTCGATCTGGTCAAGCTGTTGCAGCTCCGCTATTTCTGCGCATTGTTGACTTACCTCATTTATGCCCAGCGAAACGGCAGCGATGGAAAACACAAAGGCCAAGGAGAGCCAAACCCAAACCGCCTTATCGCGGAACATAAATTTTAATTCGCGCATCATGGCGTCAGCCTCCGCGCAGCCGCCAGCCCTAAACCGATGAGAGCCATGAACCAGAGAATAAGCGCCAATAGCTTCGGCGAGGCGCGGTTCAAACGATCTGCCGCCGTGTCAGGCGTAAATCGAAAATCATTCAGGACAGTCCAATTGGATGCGTCGATACGGGCCTTTTTCCAGCCTTCTTCACCACTATTGCGGTTCATATCATCCTTATAGGATAGCTGTTCGATATGGGCCTTGTTCAATCCTTGCACGAAATCAAAACGGGTGGCTTCGGCCTCCCGTAAAAAGCGGTGATGGGTTTCCAAATCTGTGCCTGCTAAGTTTCGCGAGGCCCCACCAATAGCGAGGTAAGGCGACAGCCAGCCATAGGCGGAAAGATGCGCGGCTTGCGCGCTTTCACGCTCCATGCGTTTTTCGGCATAGGCGTTTAGGGTCTCGGTGAGATCTGTTTCGCTTTTCGACGCGACCATCCCGCGAAAATTTACGGGCAATTCATCCACGCTATCAACATCATATTGCGCCAGCAGATTGGCTTTCAATATTGCGAAAGCCGGATCAGCCGCATTATGACCATCACCTAATTTACGCAGATCATCATTCATGCGCATATCAGTTAGAATTTTACCTTCCGTCGGTAATGTTGCGCTGGCTGATGTCACGCCAATACGCGGGACGACCAAGACTGTAATCACCCAGAAGGCAGACAGGACGCCCAGCGCCAACCCCCGAGACCGTGCAGCCAGTGACACAAACAAGGTGAGTGCTGCCCAAATTCCGAGATAAAGCAAAGTCCCCGCGTAAAGCGTAAGTCCTGCTAGAAGGCTCCCCCCTGCTAAGCCAGCCGCGAAGGACGAGAAGAGTGCCGGAAGTGACAAAAGCCCAATCAGTGCGCCCAAGGCTAATAGCTTACCGCGATAGAGCCGCCCGCCCGTTACGCCTTGTGACAGGAGCGGACCGAGTGTTCGGGCTTCGCGTTCGCGCAAAATCACGCCGTGACCCAGCGCAATAATAAGAAGCGGCAAGAAGAGGTAATAAAGTTTGGCGGGCGTCAACGCGCCAAAACCGCCTGTGCGGGCCTCGGCGCGCGCATCCGCAAACATGGCCGAATTTTGCCTGTGGCCTTCGAGAAATAGCGACTGCCCCGTGACGGCATCAACGCCCGGGTCAAACATAGCGAGGGGCGGCGGAGCGCGGAACACGTAATGTCCGTAGTGCACCATACGGTGCGGGTGGCGGTCAGGTTGATTAAGGAAGGTCTCTTCAGCCTGTTCCTGTTGATGTAAACGTTCGTGCCGCGCGTCTTGCGCGTCCAGCATCGTCAGCGCTGTGGTGAACAGCAGGAGGACGCTGAAGACAATTAGACTCAGAACAGCGAGGCGCGAGCGCAACCACTGACGCCATTCCTCGACGGCTATGCGGAAGGCGCTGCTCATGCCGCAGCTCTTTCGGCAAAGGCGGCATGGACTTTATCCGTCTCGATACGGTGTCCGGATTCCGCTTCGAAATTCCCGACAAGCTTACCATGCCTCAAAAGACCAATATGGTCGGCGACCTGACAGGCTCCGTAAACATCGTGGGTCACCATCAAAATTGTTTTGCCTTGCCCCGCGAGTTTACGCACCAAAACATTAAATTCATCAATAGCGACAGGGTCGAGGCCGGATGTAGGTTCATCCAGTAGCAAGACAGGCGTTTCGCGCAAAATAGCGAGTGCAATCGCCACTTTCTGGCGCATGCCTTTAGAGTAATTATCCATGTGACGGGCGCGGGCCTCAGATTGCAGCCCCACTTCATCCAAGGCCACATCAAGGTCGGCTTGGGAGGTTTTTTTGCCCGCCAAATCCAGAAAATACCCCAGATTTTCATAGGCATTCAGATGCGGGTAAAGCGTGGCCGCCTCTGGCAGATAGGCAATCTGTTGCCGAAGGCGCTTCACATCTTTTGCGACATCAGCGTCCAAGACATGCGCCGTACCGCTGTCCGGCGACAAGAAGCCCAGCAAGGTGAGCAGCGTTGTCGACTTCCCGGCCCCGTTGCCACCGAGCAGCGCGTAAACGCTGCCCGGTTGAACGCTAAAGGAAATGCCCTCTAATACGTGGGCCTCTCCACGGCTTACGACCAAGTCTTTTACAGTTATCGCGCTCATAATACCTCCTAAAATCCGTAGCGTGCTGTCAGGCGGATGCGGCGGGGATCGCCCGGCTGCACCCAAACATTGGCAAAGGAATTTGTGTAGAATGTCTCATCGAAGATGTTGTCCACATCGAGTCGGAGCGAAGTATTCTCGGCCACGCCGACTTCAGCAAAGGCCCTAACAGTTGTGTAATCTGGCAATTCAAAGTCCGAGCCGACAAAGCCATTGCGGTCATCGACATAGAGAACGCCGCCGCCTAATTTCGCTGTGAAACGGCCAAGATCAAAGCCCTTGCTCGCTTGTAGGCTCAACTGGTGCTTGGGCGTATTGATTAGCGGGTCGCCCGCCTCAATCGTGAAGCCGAAGCCGTCTGCATCAGCAAATTCATTGCGGAATTCTGCGTCTGTAAAGGCGTAAGACGCCCACAGGCTTATATCGCCGTCGAACTCTAAATTGGCATCGACTTCGACGCCGCGCGAACGGGCTTCACCCGCCGCGATGGAGAAGAAACCAACGGCGGTGGCTTCGGGACGGTCATCATTGACAAGGTAATTGCTCTGGTCAATTTGGAAGATGGAGATCGTCAACGCCCCTTCCGCGCTATTCATCAGCCCGCCAAGTTCAGCTTTAAAGCCAGCTTCCACGGACTCTGTGATGTTTGGATCGAACTGATTGCCTTGGAAGTCCTGACCCGTCTGCAGGCGGAAACCCTCGCCATAGCTGGCATAGAGGCTAAGGCCCTCATTGATCAGATAGACAGCGCCGACCTGTGGTGAGAAGCGGCTATCTTGGGCTGTGATGGTTGTTTCGGGCGAGGCCAGACGATTAGTCAGGTCTTGCTCAAAATCGTCATAACGACCGCCGATCCGGATTTGCAGTTGATCGGTTATATCAATCTGGTCTTGGAAATAGAGGCCATATCCCTCAAGGACTTCATTACGGTTTGTATTTGCACCTGCGGCTGGGTCGAGGTTCAGGCCATAGACTGGATCGTTGATGTCGAGCAGTAAGAATGCCCCGGCTTCTTCAGGCGTAGCCTCCGAAGGTGCGCGACCATCGCCAAGGAAATCACCGCGCGGACTCGGGCGACCGCGATTAATAACCAGCGTGTTGGAAAATTCATCATAATCGGCTCCCACGATCAAGCGATGACGCAAACCACCCGTGTCAAATTCGCCTGACAGCTCGCCGCGTAGGACAAAATAATCCGACTCAAAATCACGCGAACGGAAGAAGCGCGAGATTGTTTGACCGTCTCGGAAATAGGTCTGGCGCGAACCGAATTGCGGTTCGAACGCATCTCCTTCCAGCGTCGTTTCACGGTAGCCAAGACCGCCGAGGAAGCTCCAATTTTCGCTCAACTCGTGACCAACCTCGATCTGATGGCCAAGGGCTTGCGTCTCAATCGGAACAGGCTCGCCAACGAAGAGGTCACGCGGTGAGAAGCCGAAATCATCAGAGAAGACCACGCCACGGTCAAAAGGTAATTCCTGCTGCGTATATTCTAGCTCATAGCTAAAAGTCGTATCGCCCAAGGCCAGCGTGACAGATGGGTAGAAACCAAACTTTTCTGTCTCGACATCATTTCGGAAGCTTTCCGCATCCTCATAGAAACCCGTCAGGCGGAAGCCCGCTGCGCCGCCATCACCTTCTGTGAAGGTCTGCACATCGCCTTCGAAACGATATTGATCCCAGCTGCCAATCGTGCCTTGCAGATAGCCGCCCGTCTCAAAATCAGGACGCTTCGTCACTAGGTTGACCGTTCCGCCCGGCTCGCCCCGTCCAAACAAAGCAGAGCGAGGACCTTTCAAAATCTCGACCGATTCAACACCGACAAGATCGCGAGGACCACCAAAACCGCGTCCGGCATTAAACCCGTTGACGAGGAAACCGCTGGGCAAGTTGATATCACCTGAAAATCCACGGATCGAAAAACTATTCCACAGTCCACCGAAATTGTTCTGACGCGCAACCGAGGCCGACAGGTCGAGCGCGTCATTGAGATTAATCGCGCCGACATTGCGCAGCAAGTTTTCGTCGATAAGTTGATTTGCCTGCGGGGTTTCTAGCGGCGCGAAGTCGCCCTGATAAGCTTGGCGCAGACCCGTTACGACGATCTCGTCATCATTATTGTTCTGCGCATAGGCAGGGTGAGAGACAGCCACAAGGCCGAGACCTGCGAATAGCAGGGAAGTTAGTTTTAAAGGACGCACAGGTCACTCCATATATATTTAAAATCAGAAAATTGAGCGCAAAGGCCTTCAATGGCGCATGCGAAAAGATGACTTACGCATAGTAAGTCGGTTTCAGGTTTTAATTATAAAAGGGTGGCGCGCGGGCAGAATCGGGCCGCTGATTTGGGTCAGGCGGCGGGTCAATTGATCTTTCAGCATAGTCAACTGACGGAGCACGTTCAGCTTCAGGTAAAGCTAAACGGTCAACCTGAGCCCAGAAGAAGGATGTTTCTTCCACATCAGGTTCTAGATCGGCCACTATATGTAAATCACCATCATTATTGACAGCTAAGACACAAACCTCACAGCTTTGATTAAGCGGCTCGTGGTCAGAATGATCGTGAGAATGCGCGGCTGAAAGCGTTTGCGCAAACAATAAAGCCGCGACCAATAATAGGCAGCATAGGCGAGCAAAAGTTGCTCGGCGATTTACAATCGGCGATATGTTTTCTGTTTCAAACACAACACGCAATTAACGCAACACTATAACATTGGCAATCATTTTGTTCGCCGAGAAAACGGATGTGGAGTTAGGTCCGACGATGTTTATAAAGTCAAACAAGCCCCTTCCCTCCTCGCTTCGCGACGAGTCCAATTCGCCTCTTAGTATTAAGACGCCGTTTTCCTAAATGTGAAAAGATGAGAGGAGAAATCACCTTTATCCATATAATGAACGTCATTGCTAACTTGGCTTGTCGTGACATAGGGCAATGGAAGACCATTTTGCATAAGCGCGTCGCCATTGAAGCGGGCACCATCATCAACCAGAACGTACTCACTCTTAGAGTCTAGGCCAATCAATAGCGCGCGCCTGAAGGGAAGATTGGGCGCGGACAAAATATGGAAATAGGCGACATAAACCGTCTGCTCATCGCGGCTTGTATATTGCCAACAGACTTCATTTTCATTTTTCATAAGCCTGTCAAAG
>ENA-ORXU01001548-ORXU01001548.1-marine-metagenome-genome-assembly--contig:-NODE-1548-length-18299-cov-7.909011_pt1 | contig 18299 bp, 18 predicted proteins | sample MGYA00237869_ERZ511484 | MGnify/ENA metagenome assembly ERZ511484
TCCCAGACCTGTTCGAGCAGCATGGTGCGGCTGACCACCCGATCGGCGTTGCGCATCAGCACCTCCAGCAGCGTGAATTCGCGCGGCTGCAGCTCGATCTCCACGTCGCCGCGCCGCGCGGTGCGCTTCAACAGGTCCAGCGTCAGGTCGGCCACCTGCAGCGAGGTCGTCTCCACCGAGGCCACCGGCCGGCGGGCCAGCGCGTTGACCCGCGCCAGCAGCTCGGAGAATGCGAACGGCTTGGTCAGGTAGTCGTCCGCGCCGGCTTCCAGCCCCTCGACCCGATCGTCCACCCCGGACACCGCGGTGAGGAAGATCGCCGGCGTCTTGTTGCCGGACGCGCGCAGCGCCTTCAGCAGCGACAGCCCGTCCATGCCGGGCAGCATGCGATCCACCACCATGATGTCGTAGTCGGTCTGCATGCACTGGATCATCGCCTCGCGACCGTTGGCCAGCGCATCGACCACGTGACCCGCTTCGCTGAACCCGCGGGTGGCGTATTCCGATGTGCGGACATCGTCCTCGACCAACAGGATGTGCATGTCGTCCCCCTCGTGGCCCGGGCAGCAGGCCAATGCCGCGCGGATGCGTTTCCGATCAGTCGCCGGATGCGACATCACGGTTCTGCGGCATGTCGCTGTGGAACGGATCGGCCATCGCGTCGATGATCTGAACGTCCGGCGGCCCGCCCTGCAGCGGCCCGTCCTTCAGCGGCATGTCCAGATCCCATGGTAGCGCCGATGAGGACACGGGCCCGGGCGCCGGCAGGCGATCGTGCATCAGCGCCTGTGCCGGGGAGCTCGGACCGATGCCCAGGCCCACACCCAGCGCCGCCGCCAGCAGCAGCGTACCGCCCGGCGCGCGGAGCGGGCGACGGTCCGTCAACGCCTGGACGGCGGACGAACGGTGAACGGCAGCGGGGCGGTTCATGGCGACGGTCTCCTGGTGAACGGGATGACCGTACTATCGGGTCCCGGTCTCGCCCCCGCCCTGCCGGGACCATACCGTGGTGTAACTCAGTCGAACGCGTCCCGCGCCGCCGAGGCGATCTTCACCACCGCCGGATGGCGCAGGCGACGCTCGGGGGCGATCGCGATCAGCTGCTCGCCCACGCCGTCGCACACGCCGACCAGCTCGGCGTGAAAGCTGTGCTCGATCGCCGCACGCATCGACAGGGCCGAAGGGAAGGCGCCGACCCCGGTGTCGCCGAAGGTCTTCATCAACGCGCTGTCGGCGAACTCGCCCACGATGCGCGGCGCGATGTCGTGCTCGTCGAACCAGGTGTCCAGCCGGCGCCGCAGCGCATGACTGTCGTCGGGCAGCAGCAACGGCGCACCGTTCAGCGAGGCCGGAAATCCGTCGCGCAGCGTCTGCGCCAGCGCTGGCGCCGCGTAGAAGGCGGTGCCGCCCTCGCCCAGCACGTGGTTCCACGCCTTCACCCCGTGCCCCGGCGGTACCGGCCGGTCCGACAGCACCAGGTCGAGCTCGTGGGCGGCCAGGCGTCCCAGCAGCAGGTCCAGCGTGCCGTCGATGCAGTGCAGGCGGAACGGGGTCCCACCCTCGCCCTCCAGCGCCGGGAACAGCACCCGGCAGGCGAGCAGCTTGGGCACCGCATCGACCAGGCCGATGCGAACCACCTCGCGGGCCCCGTTGCGATGGTCCAGCTGCCCGACCAGCTCCTCGCCGATCGCGAACAGCCGCTCGGTGTAGCCGAACACCAGCCGGCCGGTCGCGGTCAGGGTCAGGCCGCGCCCGACGCGCTGGAACAGCGGCTCGCCGATGCTCGCCTCCAGCTGCTTGACCTGCCCGCTGATGGTCTGCGGCGTGACGTGCAGCCGCTTGGCCGCCTTGGCCACGCTGCCCTCGCGCGCCACCTCGTGGAACTGGCGCAGCTGTCCGTAGTTCAGGTGACGCATCGGGCCGGATCCGTCTCGGGTCCGATCGCTGACCGCTCCGGATCGCTACCCGCTCAGGACGGCTTCGAGCGACCGTCGCGCCATTCGTCGATCACCTCGTGCTCCTTCTCCAGCGGGGTACCGTTGCGCCACGCGGCGCGGCCGACCAGGTGCGCACCGACCGGCGCGGTCAGCAGGATGAAGGCGATGATCAGCACGGCGCGAGCGATGGCGCCCTGCCCGGCCAGCGCGATGGCCACGCCGATCATGATGAAGCCCACGCCCAGCGTGCCGGCCTTGGTGGAGGCGTGCATGCGCAGGAACACGTCGCCGAAGCGCAGCACGCCCAGCCCGGCGATGGCGGTGAAGGCACCGCCCACCACGATGGCGATGGAGGCGAACAGTTCGGCGTTCACGACGCGCCTCCCTCGGCCGGCACGTCCGGTTCGCCCTTGCCGTGGCGCACGCGCACGCCGGAGCCGGTGGGCTCGGGTCCGGACTCCAGGTAGCGCGCGAACGCCACGGTGGCCAGGAAGCCGATCAGCGCCAGCACCAGCCCCACGTCCAGGAAGGCGGCGTTCTCGCTGCTGAGCGCCAGCAGCGCGGACAGCGCCACCAGTTGCACGGTGACCAGATCCAGCGCCACCACCCGATCGGCGCGACTGGGCCCGAGCAGCAGGCGCACCACGGTGGCCAGCAACCCCAGGCCGACGAGCACGAACGCGATCAACAGAGCGGTGGACAGCATGGCGGCAGTCGTCAGGTAGGGCGAATCAGCGCAACGCGGCCAGCGCGCGGCGTTCCAGGCCGTTGCGCACGGACACGCGGTACTGATCGGGATCGTCGATGAACATGGCGTGCACCGCAAGCTCCTTGCGATCGTCCGAGACGTCGAGCGTCAGCGAACCGGGGGTCAACGAGACCAGGTTGGCGATCAGCGTGATCTCCAGATCGGTCTCGGCGGTCAGCGGAAAGGCGATCACCCCGGCCCGAAAGCTAGCCCTGGGCGAGAGCACCGCACGCGCCACCTCCAGACTGGACACCAGCAGTTCCCAGACGAAGGCGATGAACAGCACCACCATGTCGAACAGCCTCGGCGCGTAGCGCTTGTCGTCGAAGGCCGGGCGAACGATCCACAGCACGATGGCACCGACCACGAAGCCGATGACCAGCGTGCCCAGCGTGACGCTGTCGAACAGGATCGCCCAGGCCAGCGCCAGCACCAGGTTGACCGCGAACAGGGTCATGGCCGCGTCTCCGTGATCGATGGGTCGGTGGACAGGTCGGAAGGCGCCTCGCCCAGCACCGCCTGCAGGTACGGCGCCGGATCGATCACCGTCGCGGACGCATCGGCGGCCAGCGCGTACAGCGAAGCCGGCGCCAGTCCGATCAGCACGCTGAGCAGCGTCAGCCCGCCCAGGCCGCACACCATGCCGGCAGGAATCGTGGCCGCCCGCATGGGCTGGCGCAGCGGTGCGGCACCGGGCTTCCTCGTCAGTGCGGCGAGCGCCTCGTCGGTCGAGGCAGGCGTCGGTGCCGCCTTCCAGAACATCTCGTTCCACAGGCGCATCAGCGGCAGGAAGCTCAGCAGCCCGGCCAGCAGCACCGCCACCACCAGCACCACCGAGCCTGCATCCAGGCCCGCCTTCACGTAGGCAAGCTTGGCCCAGAAACCGGGCGTGGGCGGTAGCCCGATCAGCGACAGGGCCGAGAACAGGAACGCCGCCGCCAGCCACGGCGACAGGCGCTGCAGGCCACCGACCTCGTCCATGCGTTCGCCGGCCCCGTGACGCTCGGCCATGCCGATCACCATGAACAGCGCCGCCTTGGCCAGCATGCCGTGCACGAAGTACAGGAAGGCGGCCGCCAGGGCGGCCTCGGTGCCCAGCGCCACGCCCAGCAGCAGGATGCCGACCGAGACCATGACATGCCAGGCCAAAAGCCTGCGCATCCGCTGCTCGGCGATCGCCCCGGCCAGGCCGATCACCAGCGTGGCGAGCCCGGCCCCGGTCAGCAGCAGGTGCATGTCGGCCATCTCGCCGGTGAACACCAGGGAGCCGACGCGCAGCAGCGAATAGACGCCGATCTTGGTCATCAGCGCGGCGAACAGCGCCGCCACCGTGATCGGCACGGTGTGATAGGCCGCCGGCAACCAGGCGAACACCGGGAACAGGGCCGCCTTGATGCCGAACGCGACCAGGAAGAAGGTCGCCACCACGGTGCTCATGCCGTCGTCGGGCCGCTCGGCCATGACGCGGTGCAGGTCGGCAAGGTTCAGCGTGCCGGCCATGCCGTGCAAGAGGCCGATCGCGGTCAGCAGCAGCACGGTGGCCACCAGGTTCAGCGCGATGTACTTGATGGCGCCGTCCAGCTGCACCCGATCCGCGCCCAGCGTCATCAGCGCGAACGAGCCGATCAGCATGACCTCGAACCAGACGTACAGGTTGAACACGTCGCCGGTCAGCAGGGCACCGACCACGCCGGTCAGCACCACCTGCACGAAGCCGTGAAAGCCGGCATCGCTTCTGGCCTGATCGACATCGTCGGCGGCGAACAGCGCGATCGCCAGCGTCACCGCGGCGCTGACGAACAGCAGCAGGGCGGCCAGCGGGTCAGCCACCAGGGAGATGCCGAACGGCGCGGCCCAGCCACCCATCTGCGCGCTGAGCACGCCGCTGCCCGCCACCTGCCACAGCAGCAGCCCGGCCAGCAGCACCAGCAGCACGCTGCCGCAGGTGGCGACGGTGGCCCGCTGGCTACCGCCCTTCGGGGCGACGAACGAGGCCGCCGCGGTCACCAGCGGCGTCATCAGGCAGGCGACCAGCAGCCAGCTCACGAGCGCACCCCGTCGTCGACCTGCTCGGGATCGACGATGCGCGGCTCATCGACCGGCTCGGCGAAGCGGATGGCGTCCATGTCGACCGTGTCGAACACGCGGTAGGTACCGACCGCCAGCACCAGCACGAACGCGATCAGGCCGAACCCGATGACGATCGCGGTGAGCACCAGCGCCTGCGGCAGGGCGTTGGCCATGACGGCGTTGGCGCCGCCGATCAGGGCCGGAGACAGCGGCGTGAAGCCGCCGCCGACGATGATCACCAGGTTGGCCACGTTGCTGACCAGCACCAGGCCGAACAGGAACTTGACCAGGTTGCGGCTGAGCATCAGCCACACGCTGGCCGAGGCCAGCGCACCGATCAGCAGGCACAGCAGCCAGATCATGGCGCGTGCTCCCCGGGTACGGTTTCCGGGGCTGCGCCTTCGCCGGGCGAGCTTCGTCCGGGTTCGCTTTCCTCCAGCGCCAGCACCATGCCGACCACGCCTCCGACCACCGCCAGGTACACGCCGACATCGAACAGCAGCGGCGTGCCCAGCGCCAGGCCCTTGCTGTCCGGAGTGGCACCGATGAACAGCCACAGGCCCGCCAGGAAGTCACCGCCCTGCACCAGCGGCAGCAGCCCGGAGACGATCGTCACCACCAGGCCGCACACCGCCAGCGGCTGGGGATCGATGCGCAGCAGCGCGCGCAGGCTCTTCGCGTCGGTGGCCTTGCCGTACACCACCAGCGCGGCCGCGGCGACCAGGCCGCCGATGAACCCGCCGCCCGGCTCGTTGTGACCTCGCCACAGCAAGAAGAACGAGAACAGCACCATCAGCCCCACCAGCAGGCGGCTGGCGGTGGTCAGCACGACCGAGTTCACGAGCGCTTCTCCGGTTGGGCGGGTTCGACCTGGATCGCCGGCGTGGGGGCCTTCAGGCCGCGCACCACCGCCACCACCGCCAGTGCCGCAGTGACCACCACGGCCACCTCGCCCAGCGTATCGAGCGCTCGGAAGTCGACCAGGATGACGTTGACGATGTTGGCCCCGTAGGCTTTGGTCAGGCTGTTGGCCTCGTAGAACTGCGACACGGCGAGCTCGGGCGAGGTACCGGCCGCGAACCAGGTGGCCAGGGCCACCACGCTGCCGACGCTGATCGCCAGCGTGCCGTGCAGCACGCGCGTCACCCGATCGTGATGATCATCGCCGCCCAGTTGCGGCAGGCGTGGCAGCAGCGCCGCGATCAGCACCACGAACAGCGTCTCGACCATCAACTGGGTGATCGCCACGTCGATGGCGCCGAACAGCAGGAACACCATCGCCACCCCGCTGCCGACCAGCCCGAGCGCGGCGATCGACAGTAGCCGCGATTGCGAGAAGGTGACCACCCCGATGCCCAGCAGCATGACCGCCACGGTGACCGCGGCGAACGCCGGCGGCGCGTCCAGCACCCCGTTCCCGGACGGCGTGACGCCGAGCAGAGACAGCGCACCGAGCAGCGCGAAGGTGGTGAACACCAGCACCAGGTAGCGACCGATCCGGCCGGTCTGGATGCGGTTGGTGGCCAGGCGGGCCAGGTTGCCCAGCCCGTCCAGCAGGCCGTCCCAGTTGCCGTCGCCGGTGAACGGCAAGGCGTTCACCAGCCGGGTGATGCCGCGCCGCACCCGCTCCCACATCAGGAACAGGATCAGCCCGATGATCACCGTGGCGACACTCATCATGAGCGGCACGTTGATGCCGTGCCACAACGACAGCTTCACCTCGGTCGGCCGGTCGAGCACGCTGGCGATGGCCGGTTCTAGCAACGAGCCCACGATGTAGCCGGGGAAGATGCCCGCCGCCAGCCCCAGCACCGCCAGCACCATCGGTGGCATCCACATGGTCCATGGCGCCTCGTGCGGGGTGACCGGGCTGTCGCTCTTGCCGGTGAGGAACACCCGCCACACGATGGTCAGCGCGATCGCCACCATCATCGCGTTGGCCGACAGCGAGGCGGCGGCGATCAGGAACGGCTCGTCGGCGATGGCCAGCGCACCCTCGTACTTCAGCTCCTTGCCGATGAAGCCCAGGAACGGCGGGAACCCCGCCATCGAGAAGGCGGCGGCGCAGCCTGCCAACATGGTGAACGGCAGCGCGCGCGCCAGCCCGCCCAGCTTGCCGAGCTCGCGCGTGCCGGTGCCGTGATCGACGTTGCCGATCACCAGGAACAGCGCGCACTTGTAGAAGGCGTGCACGATCAGGAAGGTCATCGCGGCGAGCACCGCGATGCGCTCGGTCGAGCCCAGGAACAGCGTGAGCACGCCCAGCGCCATGACCGTGGTCCAGGCCAGCATCAGCTTGATGTCCTCCTGACGCAGCGCCATCAGGGATGCCCACACCGCGGTGACCGCCCCGGCGATGGTCAGCGTGTAGAACCAGGCGTCGCTCTCGCCCAGCGAAGGCTGCAGGCGCGCCAGCAGGTAGATGCCGGCCTTGACCATGGTGGCCGAATGCAGGAACGCGCTGACCGGACTGGGTGCCGACATGGCGCCGGGCAGCCAGAAATGGAACGGGAACTGCGCCGACTTGGTGAACGCGCCGAGGATCACCAGCCCCAGGATCCACGGCAGCCGCGGATCGTCGGCCGGAACCGGGCCGGCGGCCACGATCTCGGAGAGGCGCGTGCTGCCGGCCACGTCGGCCAGCAGCAGCAGGCCCGCCAGCAGCGCCAGCCCGCCCATGCCGGTGACCAGCAGCGCCTGCAGCGCGGCACGCCGCGCCTTGGCCTTCTCGTTGTCGAATCCGACCAGCAGGAAGGAGGTGACCGTGGTCAGCTCCCAGAACACGAACAGGCTGATGACGTCATCGGCGGTGACCACGCCCAGCATCGCGATCGTGAACGCGCCCAGCTGCCACTGCAGCCGTACCAGTCGGGGGTCACCCTTGAAGTAGGCCGAAGTGTAGACGAAGATCAGCGCGCCGATGCCGGTGACCAGCAGCACGAACAGCAGCGCCAGGCCATCGATGCGGAAGGCGAGCGCCACGTCCAGCGCCGGCAACCAGGCGATGGACAGCGAGGGGGCAAGGCCTGCGCCCACCTCGTCGATCAACGAGATGCCGAGCGCGAAGCCTGCGACGCACAGCAGGGCCAGCACGATGGACAGGGTGCTGCCCGGCGTGGATTCTGTGGTGTCGGGTGCGCTCATCGCAAGAAGCTTAACCTCGGTGACGATAAGGCACCATCATTCAAATTCGACAGGTCGATCAGGGCTGCCCGAATGATGATGACCCCTACCCGACCCGGATCCTACAGGACGCACCGCCGGCGCCGGTACCGACGTCGATACCGGCGCACGATCGCGTGCGCACGAACGGACCCGTGCAAGAGGTCCGCCCGCCCGTCACGCCCGGAGCATCAGCCCAGGTTGATGCCGTGGTCCTTCGCCAGCGCGGCCAGACCGCCGCCGTAGCCTTGACCGACCGCCTTGAACTTCCACTCGTCCTTGTGGCGGTAGACCTCGCCGAAGATCAGCGCCGTCTCGGTGGAGTAGTCCTCGGACAGGTCGTAGCGGGTGATTTCCTTGTCGCCGTCCTGGTTGATCACCCGCACGAAGGCGTTCTGCACCTGGCCGAAGCTCTGCTTGCGCGCTTCGCCCTCGTGGATGGTGACCGCGACCACCAGGCGATGCACGTCGGCCGGCATGGTCTCCAGGTTCATCTTGACCTGCTCGTCGTCACCGTCGCCCTCGCCGGTACGGTTGTCACCGGTGTGCTCGACCGCGCCGTCCGAAGACTTGGCGTTGTTGTAGAACACGAAGTCGGAGTCCGAACGCACCTTGCCGTTCTCGCCCAGGATGAAGATCGAGGCGTCCAGGTCGAAATCGCTGCCATCGGTGGAACGTGTGTCCCAGCCGAGCCCGACGATGATCGCCTTCAGTCCGGGTGCTTCCTTCGACAGCGAGACGTTGCCGCCCTTCGAAAGTGATACTGCCATGTCTGTCCCCTTGAGTAGTGTGAGTTTGAAGATCGAACATGATCCCGGCGCGCGGACGGTTCAACCGCCTCGCCGGGATCCGACGAAATCCGCCACGCCCCTGTGGGGGCGGGCAGACCGTCAGACGAACTGGTACACGGTGAACGCTGCGTAGGTCGCCAGGAACGCAAAACCGATACCCCGGGTGAAGCGCACCGAGGCGAACAGCATCGCCGCGAAACCGACCGTGACCGCCACCATGAACCACAGTTCGAACCCGGTCAGCACCGGATCGACCGCCAGCGGCGAGATGATCGCGGTGATGCCCACGATCGACAGGATGTTGAACACGTTCGAGCCGATGATGTTGCCGAACATCAGGTCGGTCTCGCCCTTCTTCACCGCCGTGATGGAGGCGGTGAGCTCGGGCAGGGAGGTGCCGATGGCGACCGCGGTCATGCCGATGATCGCCTCCGGCACGCCGATCACGCCACCGGCCACCACCGCGCCGCGCACCAGCAGCTCCGAACCGATGGCCAGCCCGGCGATGCCGCCGAACAGGTACAGCGCGGCCTGTGCGGCCGGCATCTCGATGTCCTCGACCTCGCTGGTGTCGATCTCGTTGTTCAGGTACTGCCACAACACGAAACCGGCCAGGCCCGCGAACATCGCGATGCCCATCCAGCGCTCGAACACGCCGTACATCATGCCGGCCACCAGTACCACCGTGGCCACCAGCATCAGCAGCAGGTCGCGCCGCACCTTGCCCGCCTCCACGGCCAGCGAGCTGACCAGCGCGGCCGCCCCGATCACCAGCAGCACGTTGGCGATGTTGGAGCCGATGACGTTGCCCAGGGATATGCCCGGAAAACCTGTCAGGTTGGCGTTCACCGAGGTGAACAGCTCCGGTACCGAGGTACCGAACGCGATGATGGTCGCGCCGATGAACACCCGCGACAGCTGGGCGCGCCGGGCGATCGCCACCGCGGCATCGATGGTGTAGTTGCCCCCCATCACCAGCAGCCAGATGCCGGCGATGACGGCACCCGTCGACAGGACACCGAGTTCGTAGGTCGACAGCTCGGTCACGGGTGCGCCACCTTCATCACATCAAGTGCCTTGCAGCGGAGCGAGTGGCTCAAAGATCGAACTCCGCCGGTGGCAGGCCCAGTTCGTTGCACATGGCCGTGACCGCGGCGCGCTCGTCGGCATCGAAATCGCCGTCGGCGGCGCCGATGACGCAGCACACACGGATCAGCAGCCGGTCGGCGCCGTCCTTGCCCTTGATCTTGGCGATCTTCTTGAACGCCTCGGCACGACCGATCGAGGCGTCGAAGTCGAACTTGGAGATGGTGGCGTTGAAGGAGGCGATGACGTCTTCCATCTTGAAGACCTTGAGCTCGTCGGAGCTCTGCATGTAGCCGATCATCTTCTGCTTCTCGGCGGCGGTGACCTCGCCGTCGGCAGCCGCCACGACCGCACAGGCGGCCACGATGGCCTCCATGAAATCGCGGTTCTTGTGCTTGCCGACCTCTTCGGCCATGCGCGCACGGGCGGCGCCCACGTTGTCCTTCAGCCACTTCATCATGTTCGGAGTCTCCTTTGCGGCGGGTTCGCCGGTGTTCGGCGATGGTTCGGTCGTGCGGGCCGTCGATGCCATCCACGGGTCTTGCGTGGGCGGCTCGGCGGTCGTTCCAGGGGGTGGATCGGGTAATGGATCAGGTCGGGCGTCGGGCAGCGTCACTTGCGTCCCGCCGCCCACGATAGTTGGAAGCCGTAGTGCGCATCCATGTCCTGGGCGGTCTTGAAGTACCGGTTCTCTCTCGTGATCTTGAGGTTGCCGCCGTCGTTTTCCAGTAGCGTCACCGCACACAGTCGCTCGCCCGAGGTGCCTTCGAGCCGCACCTCCACCTCCGGATTGCCCGGCGCGTACAGCATCACCACGCCATCGGTGGCCGACCAGTTCGGCACCCCTTCATAGATCATCGCGTAGATCAGCACACGCTTGATCTCGCTCCAGTGTCCGCCGTCGATGCGCATCCACTCGCCACCGCGGACCGAGCCGGTGCGATCGTCGCCCGCCAGCTGGATCCACGGGGCCTTGTCGAATTCGCCGAAGTTCTTGCCCAGCGCCTGGATGCCGAAGCGCGTGCCGTCGGCCAGCTCGTACAGGCAGCACAGGTCCAGGTCGATGCCGCCGGACTTCATGCCGAACAGGCCCTTCTTCGGCTCGCCCTGGTGCCAGTCCAGGTTGATCTTGATCTCGCCCAGCGTGCCGCCCTTCTTCTCCAGGCTGATGGTGGGGCTGGCCTTGCTCAGCGAGATCTTGGACAGGTTGATGCTCGAAGGGTTGGCCGTATCGCCCGCCCCCGGAGGCGAACTCGCTGCGGGCGGCGGTGCGGCAGCGGGCGGTGGCGCGGCGGCCGGAGGTGCGGCCGGGGTCGGCTCTGGGGCTGCAATGTCGACCCCGTATTGCTCGGCCAGCGGCTGCAGCCCCCCGTTGAAGCCCTGGCCCACCGCGCGGAACTTCCAGGCGCCGTTGCGCAGGTAGAGCTCGCCGAGGATCAGCGCCGCCTCGCTGGCAGCGGCGGTGTCCAGCGCGAACGTGGCCACCGGACCGGCCGGCCCGTCGACGCTCAGCGACAGCGATCCGACCGAGGAGAACGGCTGCGTCTTCGAAGCGGTCAGCGTGGCGGTGATCGCCACCTTCTGCAGCCCCGAACTCAGCCGCGACGGCTCGATCGCCAGCACCGTCTCTGCGTTCTGCGACAGCGTGCGGATCGAGACCGCACCGTCGGTGGATTCACGCTGGCCGTAGAAGACCATGCCCTCGTCACCGCTGACGCGCCCGTTCTCGCCGAGCAGGAAGGCGGAAACGTCCACGTCCTCCACGCCGTTCTTCAGCCCGGACCAGCGCACCGTCAACGTCAGCGCGCCATCCGGCAGCGCGGTATTGGCGCCCTTCGTCAGTTCCATGGGGTCGACTCCATCGGTTCAGCTCAATCGGTTGGGCACCGCGGCACGGTCGGATCGCACCTGCGCGGTGATCGGGTGGCAGGGGTTGACCGTGCGCGGCGCGCGGATCAGATGTGCTGGATGGCCGCGGCCGACAGATCCTTGGCGGTGCGTCCGTCGGCCGGTGCACCGACGGCCTTGAACGACCAGCCGCTGCCGCTGCGCGACAGCACGCCCATGACCACGCCGGTGTTGCTGCCCTTCTCGGCCAGCGTGTAGCGGCACAGCTCGCTGTTGTCGCTGTCGTCCAGCACCCGGCAGAACGCGTTCTCGACCTCGTCGAAGGTCTGCCCGCGGAACGAGCTGACCAGGAAGATCAGGTGCTGGGCCGCCGGGTTCAGCGCGGTGGTGTCGACCTTGATCGACTCGTCGTCACCGTCGCCCTCGCCGGTCAGGTTGTCGCCGCTGTGCGCGATGGCACCGTCCTTGGAGTTCAGGCTCTGGAACCAGACCACGTCCAGCACGTTCTTCTGCGCATCGACGACGATGCACGAGGCGTCCAGGTCGATGTCGCCCCCGCCGCCGCCGAACAGGCTGCCCAGCAGGCCCTTCTTCTTCTGCACCGGATCCCAGCCCAGGCCCAGGTGCAGCCTCGAGATGCCACCGCCCGACTTCTCGAGGCTGATGGTCTGTCCTTTACTGAGGGATACGGCCATGCGGGAGAGATTCCGTGTAATGAGGGCAAGAGATGTCGGCACCGGCGGCGCCGAGCTGTGCCCGATTCTCCCGGACACACGGTTCACTAGATGGGGTTCGTGCCGGGACGGTTCAACGCCGATGCCGAATCGGCAACGCTGCCGCACGCCAGCGAGCGCAGGATCTCCACCATCTGGCGCGTATGGCTCTGCAACAGCGGGAATCCGGCATCCGCTATCTCGATCAGCTCCAGCTGGTCGGGAAAGCGGTCGGCAAGACCCCTCACCGATTCGATCCTGACCAGATTGTCCCGTGCGCCGTGAACGACGGTCATCCGGATGGGCAGTGCCTCCAGATCGGACGTCCAGTCCTCGAAGGTCAGCGCCAGGTCCTCGGCAGCCGCGGCCGTGCCGCCGCGGGTCGCCGTCTCCAGGGCGTTCTCGTACTCGCGCACGTTCTCGGCAAGGAGAACGCATCCGGACTCCGGTGAGTTCGAACTCATCTGGAGGCGCATGAACTGCCTGGCACCCAGGATCACCCACGCCTTGACGGCGCCGATGAACAACATCCTCTTCATCGCTGGATGGTCGACGCCTGCCCGGAGGATGCCGGACACCCAGGGTGAGACGGTGCGGTGCGATACGTTGAAACGGCTGGGAACGCAGGCGGCGATCTGCACCACGTGAGAGAACCGTTCGGGGCTGTGCCGGGCGACGGCACAGCACAGCGGCGAGCTGGCGTTGTACGCCATCATCAGACAGCTCGGCACCTCCAGCTGGTCCAGGATCGCCTCGATGTCCCGTGCGATGCACTGCAGCCTGGACTGACCGGCCGGCGCCCGATCGGTGCGCCCGCAGCCGGGAGCGCAAACGGCGATCAGGCACAGTCCGGCAGTGAACAGCCCTTCTTCCACCCGGGCGTTGAACGTGTAGTTGGAGGCATTCGCGATGCTCAGGATCGGCTTGCCCGACACATCGCCCATCAACGTGACCTCCACCCGCCTGCCACCGACCCGCAGCACGTCCGCCGAGCGCCGATGAGGGTGACTCACGGCATCGGCGATCTCCCTGAATCCTGTGCAGAAGCCGGATACCGCCAGGCATATCCGCAACAGCTCGGTCTGGTTTCGGGCGCCCGTCTTGTTCAACAGGGATTGAAACTGGGTCCTGATGGTCGCGTGCGCCCGCCCTCTCTGGCCGGCGATGTCCCGGGACGAGTGACCATCGACGAAACTTGCGAGTATTTGCGTCTCCGCATCGCTCAGGCCGAACTCCTCTTTCAGGAACTCGATGGCATCCGGTTCCCGGTCGGTGGCGATGACGAAGACCAGCGCCATCGGGATTCGACCGCAGGAAGCGCTCACGGCCACCGTGACCTCCTGATCGCTTGCCGTCACGCAGGCACGCTTCAGGACGGCCTCCTGGTCAACAGCTTCCGAGGCGCTCCTCAGTTTCTCGGCGATGAGCTCGGAGAGCCTTTCGGAACGGTGCAGGCGGAACGGCAGGGCGTCGATCCTCTCGCCCGCGCCGATGTCGAACTGCCGGCTCGCCGCCCGGTTCATCGCCGCGATCCGACCGTCGCGCATCACCAGGTAGGTCGGGTAGTCGAACCGGCCGAGCATCCGGCTGACATCGTTGCCGACATGCCCCGTCTTCGTCGGCCCGTGAGAACGCGACAGCGCCGCGATGGCCGCACTCTCGACATCGGCGAACTGGAAATCGCCACCGCTTTCGCAGAGCGCCTGTTCGCACAAGGCGTTCCAAGCGGCGCAAAGCTCGTCGTAGTCGGCCGGATCCTCACCGCCTGCGTTCATTCGGCGAACGACCGCTGCGGTATCGATGCCCATCGACCAATCCGTCGCCCCCGAACGATGCGCGAACCTACCAGATATCGATCGATCTCACATACTGCATTTGATGTACGAGGGCGGCCGTTCGAACGTTGAACCCTACGGCAAATGCACGATGAAACCCCGTTCCGGCCTACGTAACCTTTGCTCGACACGGTTGCACCGATTCATGCGCAACCGATCGTGCGGCCGCATCGATCCAGCATCCCGGTTCAAAGGAAGACGACGAATGAGTGGCAGATTCGCTTGGCCCCCCCGGGTTGCCCTGCTGGCCCCGCTGGTCGCGTTCGCCCTGTCGATGGCAGGCTGCGGCACGAATCCTCCCCGACAGAACGTGCCCGCGATCGACATTCCGCAATGGCAATGGAATTGCGGCAAGCCGAGCGCTTCTCTGACCATCGATGCGAACGGCAGCCGGATCACCGACATCCGCATCAATTGGGGTCGAACGAGAAGCCCTCAACAACCGCAGGTCTACGCGCTCGAATCGCTCGAATCGGACTGGCCGGATCACCTGTACAGCCTTCGTCGATCTGATGGGCTGAGCGTGACGCTGCCTTCCGGTGGCGTCATCGAGACGGATTTTCGATTCGATTTCAGGGAACGCATGAGGGCCGGGGAGACGCTCAGCCTGATCGTCTTCGTGCTGTACGACGATGGCACCGCCGTTCGCACCTCCTCGGCGCGCGCACCGAACCTGGTCCACGCCGATCAGGGCTTCAGCGGATGCGTGCTCGGGGGCGGCAACGAATTCAACGGCGACGGAATCGGCGACGACGGGTCCGCTGCCGGGGTGTGTCCGGATGATGCGAACCTGACGACCGGGGGACTCGCTGCGCCGACGCTCGACCCCGATCCGGGGGCCGCGCAGGGCCCCCTGCCGGGTGCAGCCTGTGCGGGAGCGGCCTATTCGCCAGCGAGCAACGAAACCGTCGTCGCCTTCGACTGGAACAAGGTCACGGGGGTGGCGTCGGGCAACAAGGCCTATCAGGTGGAAATCGTCAACCGGGATTCCGGGGCCGGCGTGGCCACCACCTGTGTCGGCGATTGGCGTGCTGACGGAGGAGGAATCGACAACGGCTCGAAGAACGATTGCGTCATCGCGGATACCGATACCGAGAGCTTCTCCCGCCTGCTGAACGGGAATAGCGATTACGCCTGGCGTGCGAGGGCCACCTGCAAGGCGATGGACGGTACGCGACGCATCGGACCGTTCACGCCACGGTTCGACTTTCGCACCAAGGGCCAGCCCGGCAAGATCGAATTGGTCAGCCCGGCCGCCAATCGCACGGTTCGCGTTCAGGGCGAAGCCACCACGGTCGTCTTTCGGTGGAAGGCGCTGCCGTGTGGCGTGACGAAATATCACTTGATCATCATCGGCGATGCCGACCTTCCGGATGATGGCGAGCCTCTGAATCCTGAACAGCGCCCGACGAGCATCACCGCTGAAGGCGTCGGCCGATCGATGGTGGTCGGTGGAGAGAACCTGATCGAGCTGACCGCCAGGATTCCGAACGATGACACGTACCGCTGGTGGGTGTACGCCGACACGCCGCTCGGCGCGACACCGCCGCTGATGAACGGCGACGGCAGAACGCTATCGTTGTCGAGCGACTGATTCGGCCGGCACTGATTCAGCGTCCGGCATCACGGGCATTCAATGCAGACGCACACCGGTTGCGGCCTTGCGATACCGAGCTTGCGTATTTTCGCCACGACACCGCGCGGGCACTGCCCGCATACCTCGACAGAACAGCGAGAGAGACATCGGATGGCTGAACAGATCACGCGCGACCTCACGGTGACGTGGATCACCTCGCGCATCGAATTCACGAACAACACGAACGACATGGAGCGGTTCTTCATGCAGATGAGCGACAGCGAGAAATACTACATCGACCTGAACAAGGAACATCTGGCTTCCGAGATGGCCGCGATCTCGTTGATCAAGGATGCCTTCCTTCACGACAGGAAACTGAATCTCTTCTGGGAGAGCCGTGACGGACGTCGATGGCTCAAGGCGGTCAACCTTCACGGCTAGCCGTTCCGCAGGAGAAGCGACGTGATCACACGACGACGACTGGTCCAGGCAGGGTCCGCGGCGGCCCTGCTGCAGGGAGTCTCGCCACGCCTGTTCGCCCAGGCCAGCGCAGGGAATCGCTGCCGCTACGACCCGGCGCCCCTGCGCGCGGAGCGCCACCGTCCGTCCACGCCCTGGCCCGGCGTGCCGCGTCTGACCCGGTTCGAAGGCCTGGAGGACATCCCGGGAATGGAGGCCTTGATGGATGCGAACGACGAACCCGTCATGCTGCGCACCCGGGGCGATACGCCGCTGATCATCTGCACGGCGCATTCGGGCACGTCGGGTTCGACACCGCGGGGGGCGAAGACCCTCGGCCCCAGACGCTCCCACTCTCAGGACGACACCAACACGCTACCGATCGCGCTCGGCGCCATCCGCGCCTTGTCGAGTCTGGGGGCACGTCCGAACAGCTTGCTGAACCTCGTGTCGCGACGCTACATCGATCAGAACCGGACCTGGGCCGGGCAAGGCGGATGGCAGACGACGGTCGCGGACGGTTGCGACGGGCAACCCTGCACCGTCTCCGTGCTGCCGGGGTTTCTCGCCGATCCGCCGGCGGACCTGTCGCCCGATCTCCTGGACCGGCTGACGACCCTGAACCGAACCTACTACGCATCGTTTCACGACGAGCTGTGCAGCATGACGAGCCGGCTCAATCCGGATGCCTGGCTGTTCGACATACACGGCAAGAACTTCAACGACGATCCGGATCTGACCGGCACCAACCTGTTGATGTTCACAGGTTACGGACACTACGCTGACCGAAGCAAAGCCTACGACGACACCCGGACATCGCTGCACCGGGCGATCCTCGACGAGGGCCTCCGATTGCACCCGGTCACGGCCGATCCGGGCAGGGAGGTGAACCGGGACGGGGCGCTCACGGTGACGAACCTCATCAGCGGTGGACGCTTCGGCGCCAGCCACTTCGATGCGGGCGTGGAGGCCGCGCCGCGACGCGATCCGGTGACACCCCGGGCGGGGACTCGACGAGTGCACGGCGTGCAGTTCGAGTTTCGCCAGGAAGTTCGCTTCGGTGCGTCCGACGAGGACCTGGAAGCGGTGGGCATGAACCTCGGCCATGCCATCCACCGCTTCGCCGTACGGAACGGGCTGATCGTGCCGGCGGCGCGTGGCGCGAGCCATGCCCTGCCCGTCGAACAGGCGCTCCTTCTTCGGTAGGGGCGTGTGAGGACCCGGTAGACGGGAGCACGCCCGGATCCATCGTTCCGGCGTTTGCACGAGCGGCACGGGTGCGATCTCCGACAGCACATCGCGCCTCGTGGAGTTCCTGCCGCCGTCTTCGCTGTACGATCCTTCGATGCCACACGCAATCCCGCCGCTCGAGGCGATCGCCGGCGCCACGTCGCGCAACGAGCAGCGCGCGCGCTGCCGGATGCAGACCGGCAGGCTCACGGTGCGCTGGCGTCCCGAGGGGCCGGAGGCTAGCCACCCGCCCGACACACCGCCCGCTCCCCCCTTCGGCTTCGCCGAGCGCAACAATCCGCGCCGCGCGTTCCTGTTCGTCTCCACGGTGCTCGGGCGCCACGTACCGGTCGCGCCGGCACGCATGCGCGAAGCCTTCACCGCACTGGCCGACGGCATCGACGCCGAGCTGCCCGGTCCGGTCCTGATGACCGGCATGGCCGAGACCGCGGTCGGGCTGGGTGCCGGCGTGCACGATGCCTACGTCGGGCGCACCGGCCGGGACGATGTGCTGTATCTGTCGAGCACGCGTGCGCAGCTTTCCGGCGCGCTGCTGGCCACCTTCGACGAGACGCACAGCCACGCCTCGGCGCACCGGCTGTACCGGCCGCAGCAAGCGCACGAGGCGCACCTGCTCGACACCGCGCGCTCGCTGGTCATGGTCGATGACGAGGCCAGTTCCGGAGCGACCTTCGCTCACCTGGCGCAGGCGCTGGTCGAGGCCGGCGTCGACCGGTTCACGCACGTGCACACCGCGGTGCTGACCGACTGGAGCGGATCGTTGCGCCTGCCGGCGATGCCGTCGGGCGAGCGGGTAGCGGTGTCCCGATCGGCCCTGACCCGC
>ENA-ORXU01001549-ORXU01001549.1-marine-metagenome-genome-assembly--contig:-NODE-1549-length-18295-cov-3.995060_pt1 | contig 18295 bp, 23 predicted proteins | sample MGYA00237869_ERZ511484 | MGnify/ENA metagenome assembly ERZ511484
GTTCAGGTCACTAGGTGATCAGTACATCTTTAGAATTTTTCGGGGCCCTACATGGGCCCCGAATTATATGTGCTCGTGGATAAAGGTTTGCAGCCAGTGACGCGCCAAATCTTACCTCGCAGGCAATAAGCGCCGCCCCGCCCCCGGAAAGCGCATCTTGCTTTCGAATGCTTTATTAATACTTTGGTAATTTTTTCAGCTTCGGTTCATTCGTATAGATTATAATAGAATGGTGTCGATACGTCTGTCTTCCGATGGATGTCGTTCCACTCGCTGACTGACGAAAGGACTCCTTATGAAAACCTCTTTAACCTTTAAGACTGCCGTTATCGCCGCCACTGCGGTTGCGCTATCTGTATCTGCCCCGGCTCAAGCGCAGAGCAGCGGAGATCAACTTTTGGGCGCTGTCATCGGCGGCGTCGCAGGCGCGGGTTTCATGCTTTACAAGCGCGTGCGGCCCTAACTTTCGATGAGATGCCCGTTCTGCGCAAATGAAGACAGCCAGGTTAAGGATTCGCGCCCTACCGAAGACAACACGGCCATTCGCCGTCGCCGCCAATGCGAAGGCTGTGGCGCGCGCTTCACCACGTTTGAACGGGTGCAATTGCGCGATGTGATGGTCGTGAAATCGGGCGAAAAAGGCGGCGATGTCCGGCGTCAGCCATTTGACCGGGCAAAGATCGAACAATCCGTTGCCCTAGCCTGCCGTAAACGTGGGATAGAGCAAGAACGGATTGACCAGCTCGTGTCCGGTATCCAGCGACAGGTGGAAACCGCAGGTGAGAATGAAATCCCGGCAAGCCGTATTGGCGAAATGGTGATGGATGGTCTGCGGCAATTGGACAGCGTGGCCTACATCCGCTTCGCATCCGTCTACCGCGATTTCAGCGAGGCCAAGGATTTTGAGGAATTCGCCAGTACGGTTCAGCAGGCCGGAACGGCTGAGTAGGTGCCTGACACGCTACCTCCGGTCATCGTTCTGGTACGTCCCCAACTCGGCGAAAATATAGGGAAAGCCGCGCGGGCGATGCTCAATTTCGGAATGACCGAAATGCGGCTGGTCGCGCCGCGCGATGGATGGCCCAACCCCTCTGCCGGACCTGCAGCTGCTGATGCGGATATTGTGCTGGAAAAGGCGCAAGTCTTTGATACCACAGCAGAGGCAGTTGGTGATTGCACGCATGTATATGCCACCACAGTACGAAAACGCGGCGTCACGAAGCCGGTCCTCACGCCGGAGCAAGCCGCGCGCGAAGTGCCGACACAAATTGGCCGCAGCGCGTGCCTGTTCGGGCCAGAACGATCTGGCTTGGATGCAGATGATGTCGCGCTTTCACGCACGATCGTAACCGCTCCGATTAATCCGGAGTTCGGATCGCTCAATTTGGCGCAGGCGGTAATCCTGGTGGCCTATGAACTTTCCAAATTTGAAGACCTCGCAATGCCCACGCAGGAGGAGATTTTGCCCCCTGCCCCGCAAGAAGACCTTGAAGGGCTGATCAATCATTTTGAGACACTGCTGGAGCCCAAGGGATATTTCTTTCCTGAAGGGCGACGCGACGCGACCACACGGAACCTGCGCGGCCTGCTGACAAAGCCGGGATGGAATCATCTGGAAGTGCGCACCTTGCGCGGAGTTCTCTCGACATTGAGCAAAAAGCCGCGTGATTGAATTTGGCCCAAACTGTGAGTATTCAACAGGCACTAGAATACTTGACATCCCGGAGCGCACAGCTAAATGCGCGCCTTCGCTAGAAATTGGCCCCGCACCCCGGTGAAGCGGTGGCCGCATCATTCAAATCGGAATGGTGGTGCGATGCCGGGTTAAATGATCAGACCCATCTCGAATGGCGAGCGTGGGGGCTGGTCCTGCAAGTAGAAAGAAACGACTTATGTCGAAGCGTACACGCGCCAAGCACAAACTTGATCGCCGCATGGGCGAGAACATTTGGGGTCGCCCCAATTCTCCTGTCAACAAGCGTTCGTATGGCCCCGGTCAGCACGGCCAGCGCCGCAAGAGCAAGGTTTCCGACTTTGGTCTGCAATTGCGCGCCAAGCAGAAGCTGAAGGGTTATTACGGCGACGTTACCGAAAAGCAGTTCAAGGCGACCTACAAGGCTGCTAGCAGCATGAAGGGCGACACCGGCATGAACCTGATTGGTCTGCTCGAACGCCGTCTGGACATGATTGTGTACCGTGCCAAGTTCGCACCGACGATCTTTGCCGCGCGCCAGATTGTCAGCCACGGCCACATCAAGGTCAATGGCGTAAAGTGCAACATTGCCTCGCGCCGCTGCGACGTTGGCGATGTGATTTCGCTGGGTGACAAGGCCAAGGAAATGGCATTGGTAATCGAAGCGCAGAGCCTGCCAGAGCGTGAAATCCCCGATTACGTTGTCACCGACGGCAACGACAAGGTCAGCTTCAGCCGCGTGCCTACGTTGGATGAAGTACCCTATCCGGTACAGATGGAACCTAACCTGGTTGTCGAGTTCTACTCACGCTAAGTCTGGCACATCATATCTGTTCACATGGACAGATACAAAAAGGGCGGTCCTTGCGGGCCGCCCTTTTTCGTTGGTGCTTTCAAAGGACCCTAGGTGCGCGTCCGATCCCACTCGACAAATTCATAGGCGATGGAGCCTTCCACCAATCGCTCCCAAAGATCGCCGATCACATCGCCCGGGATACTCCGTTCTTCTGCTTCGGCGACGGCTGCAGCGATTACCGAGGCCTTGCGGCCTTCATCACGCACCGTATTGCGGCTTGGCTTGATACGCGCTGCGGCGCGCATATAGCCAAATCTGCGTTCAAGCAGCGCGACCAGTTCGCGATCGGTTGCATCAACCCCGGCCCGCACATCCTGCATGGTGGAGCAATCATCCGGCATTAGCGGCATCAAAGGTACGTCCTGATTTGTGGGGCCTATCGGCCCGGATGTTCGGTCAAAAATTCGTCGGTAGCCAAAAGCATGTTTCCGCGCATTTGACCATGGCCGAAATAGTGATCGAAGCCTCACGGTAAAGCGATTATAGGAGTTTTTCCCGCTTGCGGGTCATTCGTCACATACTGCTTCGGCGGTTTTCCCCCAGTCACCGTACGCCTCGATCTGTGCATCGCTGTCCCCGCCCAAGGATCAATCGCAGCGTGGACCTGCTATTTTTGCCCGAGATAGTCCTGCCGGAAATCGCTCGCGAAGTTTGCGAAATTTCCGCCGACAATCGCATCGCGCATTGCTTGCATCAACTGCTGATAGAAACTGAGATTGTGTTCCGTCAGCAGCATAGCGCCAAGGATCTCTCCGCTCTTGTGCAAATGATGCAGATAGGCGCGCGAATGACCGGTGCAGGTTGGGCATGGGCAGCGCGGATCGAGCGGGCCGGTGTCCTCTGCATGGCGCGCATTGCGCATGTTGACTGGGCCGTTCCATGTGAAAGCCTGTCCGTTGCGGCCAGACCGTGTGGGCAAAACGCAATCGAACATGTCGATCCCGCGCTCCACCGCTCCAACAAGATCATCGGGCTTACCAACACCCATCAGGTAACGCGGCGCGTCCTCTGGCAGCATACCCGGCGCATAATCCAGAACGCCGAACATGGCTTCTTGCCCCTCGCCTACCGCAAGCCCGCCAACGGCATAGCCATCGAAGCCGATCTCTCGCAGCGCATCAGCAGATTTTTGCCGCAGGCCCTCGTCGAGACAACCCTGCTGGATGCCGAACAGAGCGGCACCTGCCGCATGTTCTTCGCCTGCATCAAAGGCATCGCGGCTGCGTTTGGCCCAGCGCATCGATAGCTCCATGCTCGCTTCGATTTCCGCCAGTGGGCGATCAGCGCGCGGGCATTCATCAAACGCCATTACGATATCACTGCCAAGCAGACGCTGAATTTCCATCGAACGTTCGGGGGTCAGCATATGTTTGCTGCCATCAATATGGCTGCGAAATTCGACGCCCTTCTCGGTAAGCTTCCGTAAATCGGAGAGGCTCATCACCTGATAGCCGCCGCTATCGGTAAGGATCGGCCGGTTCCAGCGCATGAACTTGTGCAGGCCGCCAAGCCGGGCCATGCGTTCGGCTCCGGGGCGCAGCATCAAATGATAGGTGTTACCAAGGATGATGTCTGCGCCGGTCGCGCGCACATCTTCGACCTTCATCGCCTTCACCGTTGCGGCAGTGCCTACCGGCATGAATGCAGGCGTCCGGATGGTCCCACGGCGCATGGCGATCTGGCCGGTGCGCGCACGTCCATCGGTAGTTTCCAGCGTGAACGCAAAGCGAGGTTTTTCAGAAGCCATAAATCAACGTGAAACGCGTAATCGTATCTGTGCTGACGGAACCTTCGGGCGGATTGCTATCATATTCGATCGACCATGATGCTCGCGCTCTCAAACTGTCAATGATGGTCGCTTCCAATCCAGTGACGGCGTTGAGGCTAGTGTTCGAACCATCGATTATCAGCAACGCCTCTCCGCCGGTTTCGACGGTAGAATTGGTATCTTGTGTCAGCTTGATCGAGTCTGAAATTCGCCAATCAAAATCTACGCCGAGCAGGCCCGCGATCCTGCTGCTCGATCCGCCTTCAACAAATTCCGTCACGCGGTAGGCCGGGCCCGCCTTGATCGAAAGGTCCATCGCGTCTGTATCGACCAAGCGGTAGCCCAGACCGCCTGACACGGCATAGCGCGCGCTAAAACCTTGCTGCACATTGCGATCAAATTGGACAAGGCCATAGGAAAACAGCCGCTCATTGATCTGATAGCGTGGTTCATACCGAGCGAGGATCTGTTCACGTGACGTCACGCCGTCAGTGCGGCGAAAATCCCCGGAAAGGCGCAGGCGGTGTTCCCAATTGATGCCTTCGCGTGCTGCTTCCAGAGCGGCGGTGACGCCGAACTCATCAGTATTGCCGGACGACTGGAACCCACCGATCTGGCCCTGCCCACTCCAATTGTCGAACACACCTGCGCTCAGAATAGCTTCTTGTTCGGCGGCAACAGCTTCGGCTGCAAGCGATGATTGCTCATCCTGATAAATCGCAAAAATCGCATTGATCTCTCGCGTATTGTCAGGGAAAGCGGCGCGGGCCGCCTTGATCACGGCTTCTACGTCATCGCTATCGCCATTCGCGATGGCAGCGTCGATCATCGAACGCGCGGCGGATGGCAGGTCTTCAGTTTGTGCAGCAACTGCCGCGGCATCTTGAGCTGCGACTGCGGTCGGTGTGAGCAGCAATCCCGCTGCCAGGAGTGTCTGAAGTCCCATGCCGCGCTTGCTAACGCTTAGCGCGCGCAGATGCCAGTATGAGTTGTCCTAGAACCCGTAAATCAGGGTGAAACGTGTCAGCGTGTCAGTGCTGACGGCTCCCGCTATCGGGCTGCTGTCATACTCAACACCGTAAGATATTCGTGCAGTCAGGGAATTGCTGATCCCTGCCTCAAGTCCAGTGAGTGAAACCAGCGTCGTATTGTCAGCATCGACAATTGCGCTGGCATCCTGCGTCAGCGCGATATTATCGGCAATTTGCCAGTCAAAATCGAGCGCTGCCAAACCGGCGATACTGCTTTGGCTGGTGCCATCGATAAAGTTGGTCTGACGCCAAGCGGGGCCAGCCTTCACAGCTAGCTGCATATCCTCTTCCACAAGCACACGGTAACCAAGGCCGCCAGAGCCAGAATAGCGCGAGGAGAAACCTTGGAAACGGTCCCGCTCAAATTGCGCGAGACCATATGCGAAAAGCCGTTCATTGACGTTATAGCGCGCTTCATACGCGGCGATGAACTGCTCCCGCGTGGTGACACCTTCAGTGCGCTGATAATCTGCCCCAACGCTTAGCAAATGTTCCCAATCAATCCCTGTGCGCTGCAGCGCCAAGGCGGCTGAAACGCCGGTGTTGTCGCTATTGCCGGTCGACATGAAAGCGCCTATCTGGCCTTGCCCAGACCAGTTCTCGAAAATCCCAGCCTCCTGCAACGCAAGCTCATCTGCTGCCGCCTGCTGCGCTGCCAATTGTGCCTGTTCCTGCTGGAATCCAGCAAGCAATGCGTCAAGTTCGTCCCCGGCATCCGGATTGGTTGTGCGCGCAATTGCGATGACTGTATTCACGGTTTCGGGATCGCCCGTGGCGATAGCCGCCTCCACCATTTCCCGCACCGGATCGGACATCTGTGCATGTGCCGGTACAGCAATCAGTGCGGCGGATGCGAGAGCGAGGCTGAGCAGATTACGGCGCATATTGTGAACCTTTCCGAAGATATAGGACTAATTTCGAGGCGGGCTGCCATAGAGGCGCATGGGACGAAAGCCCTGTGTCCCAGAAGTTAAAACTGTTTACATCAGCGCAGTCGGCTACCCGCCAAATTTTACCTCTCTCCGAAACGCGAAAAGGCCAGTCCCGCGGCAGCGGAACCGGCCCCATTCGTATCACGCCTTGGCTTTTAGAAGCGGAAGCCAAAGCCCGCTGTTGCGCGTGCGGAATCGAACGCAATGGTATCAACATTGGCGCGCAGGAAACTCCGTTTGCCAAGTGGGAATTCCACGCCCGCTCCAACAAGGTAGTCGCCTGAGGTGTCGTCGAGACCAGCAAAGGTTCCTTCGGGCACATTCAGATCAATGATCTCGCTAAAGTCGAAATCGACCTGCTGATAGCCACCGCGAAGGTAGTATTTTGCGCCGCCCTGATCACGGATGCCAAGGCGCAATGATGCGCCATATTCGCTATCAATGGCGCTGGTGCCGATATGGTAGTTGCCTTCAGCACCGACAAAAAAGCTTTCGCCAACAGGCACATCTACGCCGGCAAACACACCGACGATCGGACTGCCATCGTCAATGCCAACGCCGGGGAAATCGTCCTCAATTTCGCCATCGATACCCAGATCGTGATAGCCGCCGGACACTCCGGCGAAGACTTCCGCTTCTTGCGCATGGGCCAGTGAGGGGATCGAAAGGGCAGCCAGCGATGCTGACGCCGCAAGAGCAAATTTTTTCATGATGTTGAACATCCTAAAGTGATTGTTTTACACCCCGATACATTCGGGAGATCCGCCACTGAGACGCTCAGCCTTGCGGTCTTCTGAATGCATCATTCAGGATGGACGAACGGCATATTTGAATACGACGAACGACATGGAATCGTCACTTTCCGGCGCAGATCAGTCGCGCAGCCGCCAGCCGGTTTTGAAAATCCAGGCGATGGCTCCAACGCAGATCATTAAGAATGCGAAAGTGAAAGCAAGCGAGACCATAATCGGGAAATCGGACGTTCCAAAAAAGGTCCAGCGCAGTCCGTTGACAAGGTAGACCACCGGATTGATCATGGCGACACTCTGCCAAGGTTCAGGCAAATCGCTGATCGGATAGAATGTTCCACCAAGAAACGTCAGTGGCATTAGGATCAGCAGCGGCACGATCTGCAATTTCTCAAAACCGTCAGCCCACAGCCCGATGATGAAACCCAGCAGCGAAAAGGTCGCGGCGACCAAAAGGATGAAGCCGAAGGCATAGAACGGATGGACGATCTGATAATCGATGATCAACGCTGCCGTGCCGCAAATAATGGTCGCGAGTATTACCGATTTGACCGCGGCAGCGCCCACAAAGCCGATCAATATCTCAACAACACCGACCGGCGCCGACAGCAGTTCATAAATCGCGCCTGTAAATTTGGGCATATAAATGCCGAAGCTCGCGTTACTGGTGCTTTCCGATAGCAAAGTGAGCATCAACAACCCTGGAATGATGAAGGCGCCATATTCCACACCGCCGGGCAATTCCATGCGGCCACCGATCGCAGCGCCGAACACCACCAAATACAATGAAGTCGTGATGACTGGCGAGAGGATTGAACCGAAGATAGTGCGGAACATGCGCATCATCTCATTGCGGAAAATGGCCAACGCGCCGCGAAGGTTTAGCCCGCCGATCATGCTGCTGCCTCTGAACGTTTGTCCTCAACAAGATCGACGAAGATGTCCTCCAATGTGCTTTCGCGGATATCAAGGCCGGTGAAGGTGATCTGATTGCGCGTTAGCTCCTGCGCCAAATCCGCGACTTCTCGCTTGCCCTTTCCGGTGCCATCTCCGCCGCGATAAACGAGGCAGGTTCCGTCTTGCTCCAGATGGAGAGGATAGGACGAGAGAGGCTGCGGAACAGAATCGAGGGGCACCTCCAAAGTAAAATGCGCCTCTGTTCGGCCAAGTTTGGCCATCATCGTATCCTTGTCATCCACCAACAGGATCTTGCCCTTGTTGATGACACCCACACGATCAGCCAATTCCTCGGCCTCCTCGATGTAGTGCGTTGTGAGAATTATGGTGACACCCTTGGCCCGCAATGCTTCAATCTGACGCCACATATCACGCCGCAGTTCCACATCGACACCAGCTGTGGGTTCATCGAGAAACAAAATTTCTGGCTCGTGGGCCAGCGCCTTTGCGATCATCACGCGCCGCTTCATCCCTCCCGACAGTTCGCGAATCTGCACTTCGCGCTTGTCCCACAGGCTCAGGCTTTTCAGCACGTCCTCGATCTTCCCTTCATCCGGCGGGCAACCGAACATACCGCGCGAATAGCGGACTTGCCGAATGACCTTGTCGAACATGTCAAAGCTGAGTTCCTGAGGCACCAGCCCGATGCGGCCGCGGGCGGTCTTCCAATGCTGGCTCATTTCCTGCCCAAAGGCTGTAATCGTACCGCCAGTGGGCCGCACAAGGCCGCAAACAGCTCCGATCAGCGTTGTTTTCCCCGCACCATTGGGGCCGAGCAGAGCAAAGATTTCTCCGCGCCGAATAGAAAGGTCTACACCGTCGAGCGCCTTGACCCCGGCCTTATAGGTTTTTGCCAACCCGCTAATGTCGAGAATTTTGTCCATCGCCCAAGGATGGCGATTTATTGGGCGTTGACCAAGCACAAACATTCAGAGCCGGCGGTGACGCGGTTTGACTACTCCGGCAACAGCAGACTTGAATCGCCATAGCTGTAGAAACGGTATCCGTTGGCGATGGCGTGGGCGTACACCTCCATCATCCTCTCTGTCCCCATCAACGCGCTGACAAGCATCATCAGCGTCGATTTGGGCAGGTGGAAATTGGTCATCAACCCATCAACCGCGCGAAAGCGATAGCCAGGAGTGATGAAGATGTCCGTGTCGGCTGAGAATGGCTTTATCTGGCCCGTTTCATCCGCTGCGCTTTCCAGCAGGCGAAGGCTGGTGGTGCCCACGGCAATTAACCTGCCGCCAGCTGCGCGCGCCGCGTTCAGCCTCGCCGCTGTCACGGCATCAATCTGGCCCCATTCGGAGTGCATCGCATGGTCATCGGTGTCTTCCGCCTTCACCGGCAAGAACGTTCCCGCGCCGACGTGAAGCGTGAGCGTTTCACGCCCGACCCCGCGCACATCCAGTGCTACGATCAGTTCCGGCGTAAAGTGTAGCGCAGCTGTCGGAGCTGCAACAGCGCCGTCCTTGTCCGCAAACATTGTCTGATAATCCGAACGATCACGCTCATCTGTCGGGCGTTTTCCAGCGATGTACGGGGGAAGCGGCATGCGCCCTGCCCGCTCCAACAGCACTTCAACAGGCTCGTCACCTTCAAACGCCAGAGTGAAGCAGCCGTCCTTGTGACGCTCCTCTACAATGGCGGCCACATCTGCGCCGAAAGTGACGCGCTCACCTTCGCGCAAACGTCTGGCGTTGCGGATGAAAGCCTGCCAGCGGCGCAGGTCGATGCGTTTGTGGAGAGTCGCGCCAATCCGGGCTTCGCCGCGCATCCCTTCAAGTTGCGCAGGGATAACGCGGGTATCGTTGAACACCAGCACATCGCCGGGTTCGAGCATGTTGGGCAATTCGGAAACGATGCGGTCTGCAAATGGTGCATTGCCGTCCGCCAGTAACATACGCGCAGAATCGCGCGGCGAGACCGGACGCAGCGCGATCAGCTCTTGCGGCAATTCGAAATCGAAAAGATCAACGCGCATCGGCGCTCACCTATACGAACGGACCCAATCCGCCACCCTATTCCGGAAGCGCGTCGTTCAGCATGTCCAGCGTGATCGTGTCATCAGGCTGCTGTGCCTGCGGCATGGCCTGCGGAATGCCGTCAGCGGCGATGGATGCCTGCAAAACGCTCGTAGGATTCGCAGGCGGTTCGCCGCGTGCAACCGCGTCCATGGCGGGCATGTTGGAAATCACCCGGCCAAAATTGGTGTAACGGCGATCCAGCGCGAAGCGCGGATAGAACACGATGAAAAACTGGCTGTTCGCGCTGTCTTCAGAATCGGCGCGCGCCATGGAGACTGTTCCGCGAACATGCGGCAGAAAGTTGAACTCTTCCTCCAGATCAGGAAGCGTTGAGCCGCCCTGCCCTGTGCCGGTCGGATCGCCGGTTTGCGCCATGAAGCCATCGATTACCCGGTGGAACGGCACGCCGTTGTAAAAGCCTTCACGCGTCAAAGTTTTCACGCGCTCAATATGGTTGGGGGCCCATGCGGGCATCAGGCGGATCGCAACGCGCTCTCCGGTAGAAAGATCGAGCAGCAAGATGTTTTCAGTATCCTCCGTCAAATCGAAGCTGACAGCGGTCGGCAGCGTCGCTGCTTCCGAATTGGCAGCCTCGACCGTATCGACTGCAGGTGTCAGATTCGTCTCCTGTGCGGCTGCAGGAGCGGAGATCGTAAGGGCGGCGGCGATGGCCGTCAGCGCGAATTGGCGAAGCATTTGTACGTCCGGGTGTAATTGCTGGGTTGAAGTCGTCCTAAGACGATGCGGCTGACAGTTCAATGAACATGTCCTGCCCAACCCCATTCAAATCAATTCGGCCAGAGCTTCAGCAATCGCCCTTGCGGCCAATCGTTTCGACCCGCGCGTCGACAAGGGCCTTGACCTGCGGACTGACAAATGGAGCAATATCACCGCCGTAAATCGCGATTTCTTTGACCAGTTTGGAGGCAATGGGCTGGAGCGCGGTGTCGGCCATCAGGAAGACAGTCTCGATCTCATCATTAATCTGCTGGTTCATCCCCGCCATTTGATATTCGTATTCAAAATCAGCAACGGCACGCAGGCCGCGAATAATGACGCTAGCGCCCTGACTGGCCGCAAACCTCATCAACAATGCATCGAAGCCGCGAATCTCCACGTTCTTGAGCCCGAGCCGTGCAATCTCGCCTTTCATCATGTCCATCCGCTCCTGCGGGGTGAACATGGGGTTCTTGGATGGATTGGTAGTGACGCCGATGATCAGCCGATCCACCAACTTCGCACCGCGCCGGATGATATCCGCATGGCCGAGGGTGCAGGGATCGAATGTGCCGGGATAAAGGCCGATGCGCTGGGTCATTAGCGATCCCGCTCCACAATAAACTTCGCCAGAGCGCGCAGCAGATCCGCCTCATTGCCGTGTTGCGATAGGTGGCCGATAGCTTGTTCGCTCAGCGCCTGCGCCTGCTGCCGCGCATCCTCGATGCCCATCAGAGAAACGAAGGTCGCCTTGCCCGCGTCCGCATCCTTCCGAAGAGCCTTGCCGGCCAGCTCCTCATCGCCTTCTTCGTCCAGAAGATCGTCTGCAATCTGGAACGCGAGGCCGATGTCGCGGGCATAAGCGCGCAGGTGGGAACGGCCTTCTTCCGGGACTTTGCCCAGAATTGCGCCCATTTCTACTGCCGCGCACAGCAATGCGCCGGTCTTAAGCTGCTGCAGCTTTGTAATCGTGTGAAGGTCCAGCTCGCCCTTGGCATCCTCTGCAGCGATATCCATCACTTGCCCGCCAGCCATGCCCTTATGCCCGCTTGCGCTAGCGAGTGCGTGAACCAGTTCAGCGCGGATGAACGGATCAGTGCTGACCTGCATTCCGCCAAGAATCTCAAACGCAAGGGCATGGAGTGAGTCGCCTGCGAGCACGGCAATCGCTTCGTCAAATTTCTTGTGCAGCGTAGGCTTGCCGTGGCGCATGTCATCATCATCCATGCAGGGCAGATCATCATGGATTAGCGAATAGACATGGATCGCTTCTATCGCGCAGCCTGCGTAAACGGCGGCGGCTCGGCTGGCACCGTACATGTCGGCAACTGTCGCGAGCAGCAGCGGGCGGACACGCTTGCCGCCGCCGATGGCTGCATAGCGCATCGCTTCGACGAGTTGGACGCTGTTATCGTCCGGCAACGGAAGCAAGCCGTCAAACGTGTCGTCAATCTCACGCTGAATTTGTTGGAGCCCGCGCCCAAGCACATCGTCTGTCAAAATCAGGCCCATCTCAGCCCGCATCAAAGGGCGCTGTGCCCTTTGGCTTGCCATCAGGGCCGCTGACGATCTTCTCGATACGTTCCTGCGCCGCATCAAGTCGTGCCTGACACATTTGCCGCAATTTTTCGCCGCGTTCGTACAGATCAATCGACTCGTCGAGCTTGGCCTCGCCGCTTTCCAGCTTGCGAACCACATCCTCAAGCGCGCGCAGCGCGTCCTCGAAGCTCATTTCGGAAATATTTGGGCTGTCTTGTACCATCTTTGGGACCATTGACGCTGGACCGCCGCAGGGTCAAGTTGCGCTATCTTTCAGGAGAGCCCGGTGAAGTGGATTATTGCCTATGTCGCCGCCGCCATCGCCTTTGGCGTGCTGGACTCTTTCTGGCTGCGCTGGGCCGCGCCGAATCTGTATCGCCCGGTGATCGGTGAAATCTTGGCCGACAGTTTTCGGATGGGGCCAGCGCTGGCATTTTATACCATCTACATTGGCGGAATGGTCTATTTCGGGATCAAGCCGGGCATTGAAAACGGCCAGGTTCTGACCGCTGCTTTGAATGGCGCGATTCTGGGATTCGTTTGTTACGCAACGTTCGATCTTACCAGTCAGGCCGTGATGAAAGTGTGGGCGACGCATGTCAGCATCGCAGATATCGCCTGGGGGACGTTTGCCACGGGAACGGCGTCAGCGGTCGCAGCGTGGATTACACTCAAGATCGCCGGATAGGGGGAAATCCCCGCTCGCGGGGCTAGCGACTCTGCACCGCGCTCGCTAAAGCGCTGGCCATGTCAGAAATCACTCCTGAAGTCGTCGCGCAGCACGGCCTTTCCGAAGAAGAATACGCCCGCGTTTTGAGCGGACTTGGCCGAGAGCCCAATCTGGTGGAACTCGGTATTTTCTCCGTCATGTGGTCAGAGCATTGCTCGTACAAGAGCAGCCGCCTGCATTTGAAGAAGCTGCCGACGGAAGCACCGTGGGTGATTTGCGGACCGGGAGAGAACGCAGGCATCATCGATATCGGGGATAATCAGGCCGCTATCTTCAAGATGGAGAGCCACAACCACCCTTCCTATATCGAACCCTATCAGGGTGCCGCGACTGGCGTTGGCGGTATTTTGCGCGATGTTTTCACCATGGGCGCGCGGCCCGTGGCGAATGCCAATGCGCTGCGTTTCGGACGGCCCGATCATCCGAAGATGAAGCATCTTGTACAAGGCGTGGTCGCAGGCATCGGCGGATATGGAAACTGCGTTGGCGTGCCGACTGTATGCGGGGAGACAAACTTCCACCCCGCCTATGACGGCAACGTTCTCGTCAATGCGATGACTGTTGGCGTGGCCGATCAGGACAAGATTTTCTATTCTGCCGCCACCGGCATCGGCAACCCGATCGTCTATGTCGGCTCCAAAACCGGCCGTGACGGCATTCACGGCGCGACCATGGCAAGCGCGGATTTTGAGGAAGATGCAGAAGCGAAGCGCCCGACCGTTCAGGTTGGCGATCCGTTCACGGAAAAGCTGCTGATCGAGGCCTGTCTGGAACTGATGGCGACCGATGCCATCGTCGCCATTCAGGATATGGGCGCAGCAGGCCTGACTTCATCCAGCGTGGAAATGGCTACCAATGGAAAGGCCGGTATCCGGCTGGATATGAACATGGTGCCCTGCCGTGAAGAAGGCATGACGCCATATGAGATGATGCTCAGTGAAAGCCAAGAGCGGATGCTCATGGTCTTGAAGCCAGGCAAGGAAGCCATGGCACAGGCCATTTTTGAAAAGTGGGAACTGGATTTCGCGATCATCGGCGAAGTCACAGACACGCAGCATATGGTGCTGGAATTCGATGGCGAGGTCGTCTGCGACATTCCTCTCGGCCCGCTAGCCGCCGATGCACCGGAATATGACCGACCTTATATGAGCCGCGAAGATTACGCTGCTTGGGCTGGCATCGCTCCGATTACAAACCGGCCTGACAGCACGGATGTGGGCGCGGATTTGCTGACTCTGCTCGCCAGCCCGAATCTCTCATCGCGCAGCTGGATTTCAGAGCAGTATGACAGCCAAGTTGGCGCGGATACGCTTCAGACCGGCGGCGATGCTGGTGTGGTCCGCGTTCACGGAACGAAGAAGGCGCTTGCAATCAGCACCGATTGCACGCCGCGTTATGTCCATGCGGATCCCTATGAAGGCGGCAAGCAGGCTATTGCGGAAGCCTATCGCAACCTTTGCGCAGTGGGCGCGCGTCCGCTGGCGGTGACCAATTGTCTGAACTTCGCTAATCCGCAGCGACCCGAAATCATGGCGCAATTCGTCCACGCGCTGGAAGGAATGGGCAAGGCATGCCGCGTGCTCGATTTCCCGATCGTGAGCGGCAATGTCTCGCTTTACAATGAAAGCAAGGCGACAGGCGGCGGTTCAGCCATTCTGCCCACGCCTGCCATTGGCGGTGTCGGGATCATCGACGATTATGATCAGATGATGACCATGCCGTTCAAAGCGGCCGGAGAGACGATCTATCTTATCTCACCAGAGACATGGGCTACGCCCGATCCGGAACGCTCACATCTGGGCAAATCGCTCTGGCTCAGCGAAATCCACGGGCGTGACGAAGGCCGCGCTCCTCCGGTCGATCTGACTTTGGAAAAAGCTGCTGGCGGCATCATCCGCGAATTGATTGCTGACGGTCTGGTGAGCGCGGTGCATGACATTTCTGACGGCGGTCTTGCCGTGGCCCTTGCTGAAATGGCGATGGCGAGCGGGATTGGTGCCGAAGTGGCCGGCAATGAGGATTACTCCGCAGCGCAATGGTGGTTTGGTGAAGATCAGGGGCGCTACATCGTCACTGTGCCCGATACCGATGCGCTCAACCGTGCGCTCGCCAAAGGAACGCAGAATGATGAAACCGCCGCAGTCGGCTTCACACGTATCGGGACAACCGGCGGCGACAGCGTATTGGGCGCGAGCATTGCAGATATGCGCGCCGCCCATCGCAGCTTTTTCACGGATTGGATGGAGAGCTGACGCCTGTAGCGCGGTAAAGGGCAACGCCCAGCGCCACCTGCCACATCAGATAGGCGACATAGGTCAGTATCGCGCCTGTGAAGTGCATGTCGGTTATTCCTGAAAGCAGCAGTACGGCAGGCACCGTGCCTGCCAGTAAGCCAAATCCGCCAAGAAACCGCCATCCGCCGCGCCATAATCCTGCGCCGAACAGGGCAATGCCGATGCCCGCAGCAATCGCGCCTAGCGTCGCAAGTGCCTGATTCATTTGCCACGCCAGATCAGTCACACCATTAGCGATTTCACCCTCCGGATATTCCCACAAGGCTGGCATCACAAACCCGTTTATTGTGCCTGCCAGCACCGCCCCAAACGTTCCGAAGGTGAAGAGAGTCAACGCCAGCGCGGTTAGCAAATTCCAGCCAAGAGCGCGGGCGACCAGACCCATCACCGCTGGCTGCACCATGATCAGCAACAGCAGACCGCCATGAGCGCTGCGGATAAGCGCAGCGGTATCATCGCCATGTGGGTGATAATGCATCAGCGCGGCCGCAAGTAATGCTGAGCCAGCAAGCGCCAGCCCGGCCGCGCGCAGAGATTGCAAATTTTCCGTGTTCACGTCTAAGCCTCCCGAAGTGGTTCGGCGGTTCTCGCCGATTGCCGGAGGAAGACAATGGACGATTTGCGCGAAAAGTCCGGCAGACATACCGGAAACCGGGCGCAAACTCGCGCGCAGATCGTAGCGACTTTCAACCGCCTGATGCTGGAAGGCGACAGTGACAGGCCTCGCGTCGCTGAAATTGTGCGTGAAGCTGGTGTGGCGCGATCGACCTTTTACGACCATATTGACGGTGTGAAGGCGCTGTTTGATGAAAGCCTGTCCATGCTCCTGGGCCAGCTGGCGACTTGCCTCATAAATGGCGGCCCAAAAAGTGAACTCGATTGGCTGACGGCACATATCCATGAAAACCGCGAACGCGGACGGGCGATGCTGACGGGCCCGGGCGCAGAGCGGACCGAAGCGCTGTTCGCAAGATTACTGGCGGAACGATTGGATGCCCGGGAAGGTGGACGGCTCTATGCGATCCTAATTGCAGGCTCAGTCATCGCTGCCCTTGGAGCATGGATCACCGGCCAGATTAACTCTTCGCCAGAGGCGCTCTCTGCAAGATTGCTCGCAACCTCCACGGCCATTCTCACGGCAAACTAGCGCAGCCCGCGCCGCCGCGTTAGGAGCACTGCATGAGTGAAAAACATCACCCCTTCCCCAACTTGCCCGAATATTCGGACGATGAACGCGTTGCCCATGCCCGCGCGGCCTATGAGCAGTTAAAGTCCCGGCATTCCTGCCGCGATTTCACCAACGCGCCCGTGCCGCGCGAAGTCATCGAAAATGCCATTCGCGCTGCCGGTACTGCGCCCAATGGTGCAAACCACCAGCCATGGCATTTCACAGTCATCGGATCGGCAGAAAAGAAGCGCGCTATTCGTGAGGCAGCCGAGGCCGAAGAGCGGCGCTTCTATGGTGAGGACGGGGACAAGCCCAAGGCAAGCGATGAATGGCTGGATGCCCTCGCCCCAATCGGCACAGATGCCAGCAAGCCCTATCTGGAAACGGCGCCTTGGCTTATCGCCTGTTTTGCCCAGCGGACTGGCGGCATAGAAGAAGACGGCGAAACTAAGAATTATTATGTCAATGAAAGCGTAGGCATCGCCTGCGGGATGCTGATTTCGACACTGCACGCAGCGGGCCTTGCCACGTTGACACACACGCCTTCCCCAATGGGTTTCCTGCGCGATTTGTGCGGTAGGCCAAGCAATGAAAAGCCGCTGATGATCGTAGTGGTCGGTCTGCCGGCCGACAGCGCCACTGTTCCAGACCATGCGATCAAGAAAAAGCCGCTGGAACAGATTTCCAGCTGGATTTAATCCTAACGCCAATCCTTCTCCGGAATTTCAAGCAATTTGAGCAGGCTGGTCAAATCGCCGCAATCCACCCAGCCATTCGCAGCGGCACGCGCCTTGGGCTTCGCACGGTATGCGATGCCGTAGGTTGACGCTTCAAGCATCGGAATGTCGTTTGCCCCGTCGCCCGCTGCCATGCTGACCGCGTTCTCACCCCGCTCAGCCATTTCTTCGATCAGAACAGCGCGTTTTGTGGAGCTATCGGTAATTGCGCCTTCCAGACCGCCGGTTAGCTTGCTGCCTGCAACCTCCAACCGATTGCCGACTACGCGATCAAAGCCCAATTGCTCAGCCACATCATCAGCGAAGTGATGAAAGCCGCCCGTGACGAGCACCGTCCGGCAGCCGCGCGATTTCAACGTTGCGACCAGTCTCCGCGCGCCTTTGGTAAGGTGAATGCGTTCGGAAAGGCATTGCCCGATGGCCTCTTCACCCAAGCCTTCCAGCAAGCCGACCCGTTCGCGAAGAGCGCTTTCGAAATCCAGTTCGCCCTGCATCGCGCGCTCTGTGATGTCTGCCACTTGATCCTTCAGCCCGGCAAAATCAGCCAGTTCATCAATGCATTCCTGCCCGATCATTGTGGAGTCCATGTCCGATACGAAGACATCGGGGACCTTGATTACGTCACGCGACAGGATCGCATCACTCTGCGGGAAGTGCGCATCGATCGCCTTGCGCAGGGTAGCCATGGCATTTCCGGCACTTTCGATTTGCAGCACGTCGCCGCAGAAATCGAGCATTGCGGCATGCGCTACCGGTGCATCACCACCCGCAAGATCGGCAATCATGCCATCGAGGGCTTTCTCCAGAGTGGAAGGCTCTGCTAACAGTCGGGCGATGAGCAACTCGGAAACTCCTGCACAAAATCAGGTCGCGCTCATCGCAGGGCCGACCGCGAGCGGCAAGAGCGATCTCGCAGTAAAACTGGCACTGGCGCTTGATCGGCCCTGTGTCGTCATCAACGCAGACAGTGCGCAGGTCTATGCCGATCTGCATGTGCTTTCTGCGCGGCCAGATGACGAGGTAATGCGCGGCGTGCCGCACCGCCTATTCGGATTATGGGACGGTGCGGAGGCCTGCTCGGCTGTGGATTGGGC
>ENA-ORXU01001551-ORXU01001551.1-marine-metagenome-genome-assembly--contig:-NODE-1551-length-18290-cov-4.043211_pt1 | contig 18290 bp, 16 predicted proteins | sample MGYA00237869_ERZ511484 | MGnify/ENA metagenome assembly ERZ511484
GTTTTAGTTTGCGATGGAGAAGAAGTTTTTTTTGGTGTTTTATGTTTTCAGGCTAAAGCCTGATTTCCCTTGCCTATTTTCCAATCAGAGAGTTGCACAAGGGAATGCGGACTTTAGTCTGCGGTAGAGAAGATGTTTTTTTACATTTTTTGTTCTCAGACTGAAGTCTGAATTCCCTGGTCTGTTTTTCAAACTGTGATTTGCGAAAGGGAATGCGGGTTTTAGTTTGCGATGGAGAAGAAGTTTTTTTTGGTGTTTTATGTTTTCAGGCTAAAGCCTGATTTCCCTTGCCTATATTTCAAGAAGTGAGTTGCAAAAGGGAACGCGGACTTAAGTCTGGGGATAAGGAAGAGATGCTTGAGTATTTAATGTTTTCAGGCTAAAGCCTGATTTCCCTTGCCTATATTTCAAGAAGTGAGTTGTAAAAGGGAATGCGGTCTAATCTGTGGCGTAGTAGTTTTCATGGTTTAAGGGAATCTCTTTTTTTAATGTACTCAACTAGCTCAGGATAAAGCCTGATTTCCCTTTACTTTATTCCAAATAATGGGTTGTGAATAGTCTAATAACTTTATTCTGCAATTATATCCTATAAGTCTATGAGTTTTTTATTTAATAGTTGAGAAGTTGAATGGTCAAAAGGCGAAGGCCTTGACGAATGTAACAAACGGCGGGGTACAAAGAGATGAGTAGGTTATCGGTTGAATGGTTTTTAAATCATCATCTACCGTGTACCGACCAGTTGTCACAGTATTTAAAAATCTAACCAAAGATTGTTGCTAAAATATAGTTGGCACCATATGATTTGAGCTTTATCTATATTTTAATAATAGAATATTTGGAAATTTAATATATATGCCATATTTTGCGTTAAAACATAAAATATGAAACCCCAAAGCAATTCGCTCTTCGGAAACTATTACTTTTTAATCTTATTTGCTTTATCACTGCCATGTTCCATATTTGGCCAACCATGTCCGACTCCTCCAAATCCAGGGCCTTGTGCGGGCGTATCTTGTTCTGGTATGTCAATATTAGCTAATGCTCGATATGCTACCATGACATTCCCTGCGATAGCTTGTACTACGAATGGTCCAAGTCATTACAGTAAGGTAGTGTTCACCGTTAGAACAAATTCTGGAACAGCTAGCGACGTATTTCTACAAGTCGCTGTCGATAGAACTAAATTCGAATTTTTAACTCAATATCCTTCTGATTTCTCATATGTTGGATCAGTTGGTGTAATAGATTATTATAGAACAGCTCCAAGCACTTATGGATTCGACTTCACTTTGTTTTACGAGATTCCTGTCGCGGTGAAACAATCTGTTAACAATCAAACACAATTACTAAAATATTCTCTGCGAAATGCCAGTAACTGCCAAATTATTGAAACAAAACAGTTGAGGTTTTTACCTCAGAATCTGGTGGTTCCCTCCGGACAATCGATAACACTTTCCAGTATACTTTCTCAAACTAATCCGTCTTTACTTCCATCTGCCCAAGCAGCATTAGAAAAACAAAGTTTAACGGTGCTTGGTACGCTGATCATTGATCAAAATTATACGTTTGGTAGAGATACTGATACACGAGACGGAACTGAAATACATATGGGTGCCGGAGCTAAAATTAAAGTGAATTTTAATAGAACATTGGAACTTAAAGGTACTGAACTATACGGATGCGGCAATCTTTGGGACCGCATTGAATGCGAACATGGTTCTTCTTTGATTGCCAGCAATGCATATTTTGAAGACGCGCAATATGCAATTCATTTGAATATCGGCGATTTCAATGAGCTCCTCGGGGATATTAGCCTCATTAATTGTGAATTCACCGATAATATTTATGGTATGTACACCCCTGTGCATACCCTTCCGACCAATAATACAATTAACAAAATTGATTTTATTATAAGAGATTTTCACTCTAATTGGTTTATTGGCAATGATGAAATGATGAATTCGTTTAGTGGTATGACCGAAACTACGAATCAACTTAAAGCGGGAATTCATGCATATAATTGGCCCGAATTGCACACTTTTGGTTTTGGTCAAGAGAATTATGACTATGGGCCTGTTGCCAAGCCGAATTTATTCAGAGACCTTCCTAGCGGAATTATCGCACACAATTGTGTCATGTATTTAAATACCTGTATTTTTGAAAACTTTAGCCACCACGGTGTCATCATGACGCAGTCATCCCATGCTGAACTTAGACTTTCACTAAATAATCCAACTAATGCTACTTCATGCCGGTTCATTAATCCGTCAGTTCAAGGTGCCGCAATAGAAAGTGAGGCAAGAATTTGCATTATTGATGATGCATTTATTCAAAACGCTAGATATGGAATCACTGTTACAAGTCAATCAAACGCATTTATTGAAATAATAAACAATGAAATTGAAGGTTTTTCGTCTTGGGGAGCTCGTTTAATTAATGATCAAGGTGTATTAAAAAGTTCAACAACAACACTATGTCATCTGACAAGGCAGTGGTCATAGGATTGCACGTGCTGAACACATCCATTCCCAATCCAAATGAATCAGGGTGGGAAATTGAATCTAATGTTATTAATACACAATCCATCATGGATGCCGTAAATTTTAGTGCATCAGGAAACAGTGACTTCGAGTACAATATTGTTACTAATGACTTCGACCCTCCAAATGGTTTCAATGTATTTTGTACCGGTATGACGGCAGAGGGTTGTCGTGCGTTGATGGCTAGTTGCAACCAAATTGAAAATTATTATAATGGTAATTCTAATCATCATGGAATTGATTGGAACCTCACGAGCAATAGTGAACTCACTTGCACAAATTATTATCCAAATGGAAATCCAGATCACGTGACCGGAATTGCACTACACGTGCAAAACAATTGCAACTATACATTTTTTAGAGGGAATGAGATAAACGGTACTATAACTAATTTGCATTATGGTCCTTTATCTGGCATCGGAAGTGTGCTAGTTGGTCAGCAATATCATCATGGAAATATTTTTAACGGATATTCTGCAGTCTATAATGGTCAACCAAATCAAGTATTCCTGAATAAGTTTGACGTGAATTGGTATTTATTATTTGAATATATGCCTTGGCCTCAACCTGTTATGTCAGGTTGGTTTATACATGATCCAGGTGTTACATTGGCATTCGAATGTGAACGGGATGGTGAATCGGTATGTAACCAAGAACGTTTTAAGTCTAAACGAACCTCAGAATATGGAAATGGCTACTATGAATGGTAATACTGCAGAAGGTGACTATAAGAAAATATCTAACTGGATGTCGGCTAGACAGCTATATTATCGATTGCTCAATACAGAAGTTAATCCTATTGGTTACGAAAATTTCATTATCGAATCGGATAATAACTCCGTAGGCCAATTAGAGAACTCGTACAGAAACATTTACACGACGAATTTTTTAAACCCCGTGGAACATGCACTGGTGGATAACTTATTGAGTCAAAAAGAAAGTTTGGTGGATAGCCTCAGTGACGAATATGTGGTTTTAATGTTATTGCCTGAAGGAAGTCGTAATTATTCAACCATCCGTGATTTACTATTGGAATTGAGAAGCTTAAATAAAGAAATAGAATTGATTTATTCAAATCATCAAAAGTCAGTATCAGCTCAGCTCCAAGACATTCAAATTACCAACAACAATAGGTTTTATATTGCAGACTTTGAGATTTATGAACAGACAATGATCGATATGGCTTGTAAAGTAAAGCTAAATGGTTTTAATTCATTGGATTCTGATGACTGGGATAAGATTATCAACATAGCTGAGAGATGCCCTGATTTATATGGGGAAGCGGTATTCCGGGCGAGAAATTACATGTTTTTAGAAGACAAAAACCTAGAACTCAATTATTTCGAAAATATTTGTCAGGCTACTCAGCTTAAAAAAAGCAATCAGAAAAAAGACCATATTATAATTTATCTAATCCGACTCAGGATTTGATTCATATAGATGGTTTGTATAAGGAAAGCATTACTTCAATTGAGATTATTAGTTTAGATGGCAAAATTTTGTTAACAATTCAAGATCAGTTTAATAATATCAATTTAAATCAATTGAACTCTGGCTTGTATATCATACGAATAACGCTAATAGATGGTACATCTAGCCAAGCAAAAGTTTTTAAGCTATGATCAAAAGGGTCATCCTGTACTTTCTTTGCTTGAATTTATCAAGTAGTATAATCGCTCAAAAGCATGATTATACTTGGGTTACAAGTTCCGGTATATTTGATACCATAAGTGATCCAAATAGGTGTTTCGGTGGAGGAATTATCCATTTTAGTAAAGACGGCATTACGAAACAATTAGATCATATCGACCATCGATACTCTGGTCAAAACACTTCCATGTCAAATGAAGAAGGTGAACTCGCATATTCCTCTAATGGATGTAATGTATTGAATGATGAATTTGAAATCATCAGAAATGGGGATACTATTAATAGTGATTTTGTCAATAATACGGGTTGTTTCGTTAGTAGTATGTCCAGCACAGTGTACTATAGTATGCTATCGCTACCTCATCCGTTTGCACCCAACCGATATTTTCAAGTGTATTTTGACATGGATGTAGCTAATTCATTACCATCATTGATTTATGGGAATAACATGTTAATTAATGAAATATTAATTGATGTAGAAAATCCAGAATTGAGTCGTATCCTTAGAAAAAGGGAAGTGATTTTGACAGACACATTATCATTTTCATCCCTTGCAGCAGTCAAGGATGCTAGCGGAACAGGATGGTTTATAACTGCACGACGTATGGTCGAACCGTATTATTTTAAAGTTCACTTTTATGACTTGGATTCTTTTTCTGTCACGACCCAAACAATTGGCAAACAAGAAATCCTGACTGACAATGGCAATAGTCATTTTACACCTGACGGCGAGCACTACATTATTACGAGTGATCAGGAGCAGGTTCAGATTTTTGATTTCGATCGAAATACCGGAGAATTGAGTAATCCAGTGTATGCAAACGTCCCGAATGAATTTAACGGTGCTTTTCTAGCATCAGCTACATCATCAAATTCTCGTTTTTTGTATACGTGGACGTTAACTGAAATGTATCAGTTCGACCTACTTGCAACGGACGTGGAGGCTAGCGTGATACTAATAGATACCTTTGATGGTTTTGCTGATCCATTTCCATCAAGTTTTTTTATGGGACAACTGGCGCCCGATTGTCGTATTTACATGACGGCAATCACGAGTACTCATTATTATCATGTAATTAAATATCCCAATCGAAAAGGAAAGGCCTGTGAGTTTAAGCAGCATGACTTTCGATTGCCGGCATATCATTACAGTACTGTTCCCGCTTATCCGAATTATCGATTGGACTCAGCACCTGTGTGTGATAGTACATTATTGGTCAACACACGGGCCATGCCGTATCGCATCGATGCTGATATATTGATCTATCCACAGCCGGCCTCTGTATCCGTCACTCTCCATCTAGATGGAGTCTCATTAAAGCCTACACACATTGAGCTATACGATATTAATGGTCAGTTGGTTAAGAAAGAGCGGTGGTTAGCTGATGGCGAGGAGATGGCAATGGATATTTCGGACTTAGTGCCCGGGATATATCTGACGCGTTTCGTGCATCGCTTTGCAGTGATTGGAGAGCGTAAGATTATCGTGAATTGAGGAGGAATTATATGCCGTGTATTTTTTTAAATTCGATTTATTAGAATGCAACTTTCACAGGCTAAAGCCTGATTTCCCTTGCATATATTCCAAGTAGTGAGTTGCAAAGGGACACAATGCCCGAACCCTGAACCCCGAAACTTCTAAGCTTGAACACAGAACAGAGAACAAAGAACAGAGATCTGACATCTGACAAACCCCGAACCCCGACATGATCAAAATTTATGATTTTGCTCCATGTCGTGGATGCTCGACATATTAGCGAAATGGCACATTTCGACTATGTCGGCACTCCGAACCCCGAACCCTGAACTCGGAACCCTGAACTGGGAACTCCGAGCCTTGAACTGACAACTGTCTACTGAAATAATGCGATATCCAATAATAAGTGTACATTTGCACCAGAAATAACGACAACGAGAAGAGGGAACTGAAGAAGTTCCCTTTTTTTATGAATATATAACATACTCGTTGTCAAAAAACTGAGAGAAGCAGATGAAAAAGTCGGTGAAGAACTTCATAGTCGAAATGCTGTCAAAAAAGTTTGATGAGCCTGAATTCAATCATATATTTCTTGTTGATGTGACGGCCAATCAAAAGGCAGGATTCTTACGAATTTACATCGATGGAGATCGTGGAGTTACCTTTTTAGATTGTCAGACGATCAGCAGATATATCGAATCATATCTGGATGAAAGTGACGACATCCGTGAGGACTATACATTGGAAGTATCATCGCCTGGAGTCAAACGACCGCTGGAATTATTGCGACAATATCCGCAGCATATCGGTCGGTCACTCAAAGTCGATTTTATCGATAAAAAATCTGCGACACTCAAGTTAGTTGCAGTGAATGGAAAAGAACTCGTGTTCGAAACCATTCCCAAAAAGAAAAAAATAGAAGTTGAACGAAAAACGGTTGCTTTTGATGAAATAAAAGAGTCTACCGTAAAATTATCTTTTAAATAAAATATTAAAACATGTCATGTTAAATTTAGTCGAAACATTTGCTGACTTTAAAGATGGAAAAAATATTGATAGACCCACTATGGTGCGTGTCTTGGAAGATGTTTTTCGTACATTAATAAAAAAGAAATTCGGTTCTGACGATAATTTTGATGTCATCGTAAATACGCAAAAAGGTGACCTTGAATTATGGCGCGTACGCGAGATCGTAGAGGATGGCGAAGTGCTGGACGAGGCCGAACAAATATCTGACAGTGAAGCCAAAGCGATAGATGATAGTTATGAAGTAGGTGAAGAATGTTATGAGCAAATGCAACTCGAAGACTTCGGTCGTAGAGCCATCATGGCCGCTAGGCAAACGCTCATTTCGCGGATCATGGAGTTGGAAAAAGATGAAGTATTTAAAAAATACTCGGATCGCGTAGGAGAAATTATTCTCGGTGAAGTACACCAAGTATTGAAACGAGAATTACTTGTTTTAGATGATATTACTGGAAATGAATTAATTCTCCCGCGAAACGATATGATTCGTGGAGATTTTTATAAAAAAGGTGATATGGTCCGCGGGATTATTAAAAAAGTAGAAATGCGAAATAATAATCCAGTCGTCATCATGTCACGAACGGCCGAACAATTTTTGGCAAAATTAATGGAGCAAGAAGTTCCGGAAATTGAAGATGGATTAATTACGATTAAAAAGATTGTAAGATTTCCTGGAGATCGAGCGAAAGTGGCAGTGGAATCATACGACGATCGGATCGATCCGGTTGGGGCGTGTGTAGGTATGAAAGGTTCGCGGATACATGGTATCGTACGCGAGCTGAAAAATGAAAATATTGACATCATTAATTTCACAAACAACAAAGGATTATTTATCCAGCGTTCGTTGACACCGGCAAAAGTGACGTCCATCGAACTAGACGATGAAACGATGCGGGCATCTGTCTTTTTCAAGCCCGATCAAGTTTCTTTGGCGATTGGAAAAGGCGGATCGAATATCAAATTGGCGAGTTTGTTGACCGGATATGAAATTGATGTGTACCGCGATTCAGATGATTTGGAAATAGAAGACGTCGATTTGGACGAATTCTCAGACGAGATTGAAGCGTGGATTATTAAAGAATTGAAATCAACGGGTTGTGATACAGCGCGCTCAGTGCTCGAACTTTCAAAAGAGGATCTTGTAAGAAGAACCGATTTGGAAGACGAGACGATAGACGAAGTCATGAAGATATTGGCTTCTGAATTTGAGGAATAGTTGGTCAGCGGACCTGCCCTTCCTACATTTGTGTTAAACAGTTAAGTAAAATCAGTACTGCGAACAGCGTATGGCGAAAAGGCTAATTAAAATAGCGAAAGAATTAAATGTTGGTACATCTACCATTGTCGACTTCTTGAAGGATAAAGGGTTTGAAATAGAAAACAAACCTACTTCAAAGGTCGAAGACGATATGTATGCCGAGTTGCTCAAAGAGTTTCAAGGTTCTATGGTCGTTAAAGAACAGGCTGATCAACTGATTCTAGGGAATCGACCGTCCAAAGCGGAAGAGCAAAAAGAGGCACAGCGCGTAGCTGAAACACCTGTTGTGAAGACTCCCGAACCAGAACCAGAGCCAACACCAGAACCAGAGCCGGAACCAACTCCTGCGCCTGAAGAAAAAACCGAAAAGGAACCAGAAGTCGTTGAAGCCGTCCTCAAAGAAAAGGACAAGCCGCAAGTGAAAGTCGTCGGAAAGATCGACTTGGACAAAAAGAAAACGGAGAAAAAAGCCGAACCTGTAGCAGACGCCAACGAAAAACCAGAAGAATCAGCTGAGCCAGAGAAAAAGCCAGCAGCAGACAAAGAGAAAGCGAAAGAAGAGAGCGATTCGGATGAGAAAAATACGGGCGAACAGATGGTCCGAGCAGATACGCCTCAGCTTAAAGGGCTAAAAATATTAGGGAAAATTGACAAATCGAAAATCGAAAAGTCAAAACCTAAAAAGAAAGAGGCAGCCAAAAAAGAAGACGAAAAACGCAAACGTAGACGCAAGCGTAAAAAAATTACGGCTCGTGATATAGAACGCGACAAACGCAACAGGTCTCGCGGCAAAAAAGAAGAAGTCAAAGAGATCTCGCAAAAAGAGATCGAAGATCAAATCAAGGCGACTATGGCTCGTCTCGGCGGTGGTGGTAAAAATAAACGCCAAAAAATGCGTCGTGATAAGCGAGAAACCATTCGCGAAAAGAAAGAACAGGACGAGCTCCAAAAAGCGGATTCTAAACTGCGCGTCACTGAATTTATTTCGGTGTCGGATTTCGCTAACCTCATGAATATCTCAGCGACTGAGGTCATCATGACATGTATGAATCTAGGTGTAATCGTATCTATCAATCAACGACTAGATGCCGAAATCATCGAATTGGTGGCCGAAGAGTTTGGCCATGAGATAGAGTTCATATCCGCTGAAGAGCAAGTTACTGTTGAAGAGGAAGAGGATGACGGATTAGAAAATGACACGCCAAGATCACCGATTGTAACCGTCATGGGACACGTCGATCATGGTAAAACATCCTTGCTTGATTACATTCGAGAAGCAAATGTTGCCGAAGGTGAAGCAGGGGGTATCACGCAGCACATTGGTGCTTATGAAGTGAACGTGGGAGAAGAGAAAAAACGCATCACATTCCTTGATACACCTGGTCACGAGGCCTTTACAGCCATGCGTGCACGGGGTGCGAAAATCACCGATATCGCAGTTATCATTGTGGCCGCAGATGATCGCATCATGCCACAAACCAAGGAGGCTATCTCACACGCGCAAGCAGCGGGTGTACCGATTGTGTTTGCGATCAACAAAATAGATAAAGCAGGAGCAGATCCAGAGCGCATCAAACAAGAACTTGCCAGCATGAACCTTATGGTTGAAGCTTGGGGTGGAAAATACCAGTCTCAAGATATATCAGCTAAATCTGGTGACAACGTCGATTTACTTCTAGAAAAAATATTACTTGAAGCCGAATTACTCGATCTCAAAGCCAATCCTGAGAAAAAAGCATCAGGTACAGTGATTGAAGCCTCACTCGATAGAGGTCGCGGATATGTGACGAAATTACTCGTGGCCAACGGAACGCTTGGTATAGGCGATGTGGTGCTAGCAGGTGAATACAGTGGTAAAGTAAAAGCCATGTTCAACGAGCGTGGTGCTAAAATAAAAACAGCCGGTCCTTCAAAGCCAGTATTATTGCTTGGACTTTCGGGTGCGCCGCAAGCAGGTGAGACATTCAAGGTCATGGATAGTGATCAAGAGGCAAGAGGTATTGCCACTAAACGATCACAGATCATGCGGGAGCAAAATACAAGAGCCGCTAAGCGTATTTCATTGGATGAAATCGGGCGTCGATTGGCCCTAGGTACCTTTAAAGAACTGAACCTCATCGTGAAAGGTGATGTGGATGGTTCTGTCGAGGCATTATCAGATTCTTTGATCAAACTATCACAAGAGACGGTTGGAGTCAATGTCATTCACAAAGCCGTAGGGCAAATTATTGAGTCAGATGTCCTCCTCGCGAGTGCATCAGACGCCATCATCATCGGTTTCCAGGTTCGACCGTCGCAAGGTGCCAGACAAGTAGCTGAGCGCGAGGGCGTCGAAATCAAGACGTACTCGATCATCTATGAAGCGATCGAAGAAATCAAGATGGCGATTGAAGGAATGCTCGAGCCTACGAAAGAAGAGAAAATACTCGGTCAAGTCGAAGTGCGCGAAACCTATAAGATATCGAAGATTGGAACTATTGCCGGTTGTTATGTAACAGAAGGTAAAATCACGAGAAATTCACTCATCAGATTAGTGCGTGATGGAATCGTAGTGTATCCAAATAAAGAAGGTGTCAAAGGTGAAATATCGAGCCTTAAACGATTTAAAGACGATGCCAAAGAAGTCAAAAATGGTTTTGAATGCGGTATCACGATCAAAAACTTCAATGATATTAAAGTTGGCGACGTGATCGAGGCGTATGAAATTATTGAGATTAAGCAGACGCTTGACATGAATTAATTTTCGTTCGCTTTTGAACTATTTCTTTTTTCGTGTTCCAATTAATTTGATATTTCGTTTAATATCTATCAATTGACGTGATTGAATTATTTCCTGACATATAATCTTAGATTGTGAAAGGAAAAGAATTACACGCATTTTTAGATGGATTAGTTGAGCAGCATAATCATCCTGATTTTATACAGTCAGATCCGATTTTAATTCCACACCGATTTACAGATCCACGAGATATTGAAATATCGGGATTAATCGCAGCGACTTTTGCATGGGGTCAACGTGTCACGATTATCAATAAGGCGACAGATTTTATTGATAGGATGGATAATGATCCAGCCGGTTTTGTACAATCGTTCAAGCCGAGCGATCTCAAAGCATTCCTATCGTTCAAACATCGCACATTTAATGGTGATGATGCACTCAGTCTTTTATATTTTTTACAAGATATATATCAAAACTATGACAGTCTTGAAGCCTTTTTTATCAAGTCAAAAGAAGATAAAATCAAACACGGACTGGTCCAATTAAATACGCATTTTAGAGGTTTAACTTCAACGCTCAAACGCAGCCATAAACATATGTCCAATCCTGCTAAAAACTCTGCATGCAAGCGATTAAATATGTACTTACGCTGGATGGTTAGAAAAGATGAAAAGGGTGTTGATTTTGGTATCTGGGATAAAATCAGCATGTCAGATTTAATTATTCCATTGGACGTCCATGTCATCCGGGCCGCGATGAAACTTAGGCTTATTAAGACTGAAAAAGCTAATTGGAAAACAGCAGAAACGTTGACTCAAGTGCTCAGAAAATTTGATCCACTAGATCCTGTTAAATATGATTACGCCTTATTTAATTATAGTTTGTCATTATCAAACAGGTAACTTTCGATAAAACCCAAACAATCAGTATTCCCAATAAGGAAACATTTTGTATATTTGATGCGTTGAGAGTTAGTCGAAAACATGAAGAAAAAATTTGAAGTTCTTTTGTCGGAGGAAGCAGAATCTTTTATCAAATCCTTAGAAGTCAAAGTTCAAAAGAAGGTGGCTTACAATATCCAAAGGGCAAGAAAAGTCAATGATCCTAGAATCTTACGGAAGTTAACTAGCGAGATTTGGGAGTTTCGAACGAGGTTTGATAGGTAGCAGATACGATTGCTGGCATTTTGGGCTACGAGTAAGAACTCTTTAATTATTTGTACTCATGGGTTCATAAAAAAGACTCAAAAGACACCTAAAACTAAAATTGAAAAGGCTCTTAATTTTAGAAAAAGATATTTGAAACAATAAAAATGAAACTCACATCAATTGACGAATTAACTGACGAAATTGTCGGAAAACCAGGAACAAAAGAGCGTGACATATTTGAATATGAACTACGCATGGATATTGTGGGGACGATGATTCGCGAAGTTAGTACGCCAAGCACTAAATTCATGTATGATTATTTCGTCATCCTTTGTGATATCTCTTCGTTGCTTATCGGTCGCAGAGCTACGGCTATTCTCCTTCTTCGCGCCTCGATTTATCTCAAAGTATTTAGAAATAACTCTATACAGACTTAGTGCTTGGCGCACTAGATTAAAGCGAAAAATGACTCAAGGAGATTTAGGAGAACTATTGGGTGTCCAAAAGGCTCAAATTTCAAAACTCGAAAACAATACGAAAGACTTCAGGATCGGAACTATTATAAGAGCCCTTGAAGCGTTGGGAGCAAAAGTTAAGTTGAGCATTGAATTGGAACAACGTGAATTAATTGTCGCTTAACGTAAAATAAAAATAATTCGACGGGATTCCAGATGTAATTACCTCTTGCGCGAGGACGTAGACCCAACCCATATGAAAAGAATACTAAATCCATTAGAATTTTAAATATTTCTAGGTTTTCAATCGGATTCTTTGACAATGATATAAAACGACCATTTTGACAAACAATCTACGCCGTATTTCGGTTATTTAATCAGTATCAAAGCAAACCCGAACTTTCTCATAAAACCGTTGTTTTACAAAGGTTTAAGAAGCGATTTAAGAACAAAATCGTACCTTTGCACTCGTTTTCATTGACATCTAAATTAAACTATACATAATGCAATCAGTAGAAACAAAAACATCCTACAAAGTAAAAGATATCTCACAAGCGGCATGGGGCCGCAAAGAAATCCGTTTGGCTGAGGCCGAGATGCCCGGATTGATGTCTTTACGCAAAGAATACGGAGATTCAAAGCCGCTAAAAGGAGCTCGTATCGCCGGTTGTTTGCATATGACAATTCAGACAGCTGTTCTAATCGAGACATTGACAGAACTTGGTGCTGATGTATCATGGTCTTCATGTAATATATTTTCAACCCAAGATCATGCCGCCGCGGCAATTGCTGACGCGGGAGTACCTGTTTATGCATGGAAAGGGATGAACGAAGAGGAATTTGACTGGTGTATTGAGCAGACGCTTTTTGCGTTTCCTGACGGACAACCGTTGAATATGATCCTTGACGACGGGGGCGACCTGACAAATATGGTCTTAGACAAATTTCCTGAGCTAGTACCAAATATCAAAGGTCTCTCTGAAGAGACAACGACAGGTGTGCATCGTTTGATTGAACGTGAAGCGAATGGTACACTGCCGATGCCTGCGATTAACATCAACGATTCTGTTACCAAGTCGAAATTTGACAACAAATATGGTTGCAAAGAGTCTTGTGTAGACGCGATCCGAAGAGCAACGGACATTATGATGGCTGGTAAAGTAGCTGTCGTAGCAGGTTACGGTGATGTCGGAAAAGGTTCTGCAGCATCACTGCGAGGTGCAGGATGTCGCGTGATCGTCACAGAAATTGACCCGATTTGCGCTTTGCAGGCTGCGATGGACGGATTTGAGGTAAAGAAAATGATGGATGCGGTTAAAGAAGCGAACATCGTTGTCACTGCGACTGGAAATAAAGATATCATAGCTGAGAAGCATTTCCGTGCAATGACTGATAAAACTATCGTTTGTAATATCGGCCACTTCGACAACGAAATCGATATGGCGTGGTTAAATGGGACATTTGGCTCGACTAAAGATGAAATTAAACCTCAAGTTGATTTATACAATGTGGACGGAAACGATATCATCGTATTGGCTGAAGGCCGTTTGGTTAACCTCGGTTGTGCAACTGGTCACCCTTCATTCGTGATGTCAAACTCATTCACCAATCAAGTGTTGGCGCAATTGGAGCTTTGGAACAATACAGATCAGTATGAAAACAAAGTTTACGTGCTGCCTAAACATCTAGATGAAAAAGTGGCTCGACTTCACTTAGCAAAAATTGGTGTTGTGCTCGAAGAATTATCAGAAGACCAAGCTGATTATATTAATGTACCGGTCGACGGACCTTATAAGCCGGAATATTACAGATACTAAGGAAAATTATATATTATCTATAAATGGCTGATTCTTAAGAGATTAAAATAGACATGAAATCTTTGATTTATTTTAACGGTTTCAAGTTGATAAAATGCTGTATGTTTTTGAATGTAAATGGCCTTATTCATTTTAGCGGAGAAAGTGCCAAAATCCGTTAAGAACTGAAAACTGTCTGAGCACAAAAATATGATTGAAAATAAATCCAATAATCATTATCATCAGGATAATGAGCCTATGTCACGGCGAGTTTTTTCAGTTTAGGATTTTTGTGCTTTTGGAGCGTTAAGAAATGAATAAAGCCTTGTCCCGATAAATATCGGGATTGGTTCGTTTTTTGTATTAAGACAAAAAATGAACAAACTTTAAGCAAATGAACGAATGTCAGGTTAAAACCAATGTTAATCAACATCTTGTGATATTCGCGCATCCCTGCTTCTCGACAGCAAGCAAGATAATTTTGACACAAACTCTCCGTTATCCTTTTGTTAGGGCGTCGGTGCATGAAACGATTTATAATAAAATACCGTTCTATATCCTGGAACGGTATTTTTATTTTCAGCTATGACTCAAATTTTATATCTCATTATCGCTGCGTTTGCGTTGCATCCGATCCATCTGAGTAAATGTCAGATGGAGATCAACGATGAAACTGACAAAGTCGAGATTACGCTTCACGTCTACATTGATGATCTACAGGAAATTATTGAAAAGTCAGACGCCGAAAATTTGAAGTTAGGAACGAAAAAGGAAGCTGAAAATGCAGATCAATTAATCCATCAATACCTGTCTTCGAATTTAATTATCAAAAATGGTGATCGTCCTATTGCGTTTAATTGGATAGGGAAAGAACAATCCGAAGATCTCTTAGCCTTTTGGTGCTATCTCGAAACCGATCAGATTGATGAGTCAAATGGATTGACAATTCAATATTCGGTGCTACAAGATTTATACGACGACCAGCAAAATATTTTAAATATTATTTTATCAAATGGTGATGAAGAATATTTTCTATGTCGAAAAGGAGATAATATTGCAGAGATAAAATAATCATGTTACGAAAGATATTTATCATCCCAATCAGATTCTATCAAAAATTCTTAAGCCCAATGCTGGGGCCGACCTGCCGATTTCAACCAACTTGCTCGCACTACACCGCAGAAGCGATTTTAGAGTGGGGAATTTTTAAAGGCACATGGCTCGGACTGAAACGTATCGGCAAATGTCATCCTTGGGGTGATAGTGGATATGATCCTGTGCCAAAGAAGACGAAATAAGTGATGAGAATACATCTATAAAACAACTGCGATTATTTACACGGAGTTGGCCAATTCAATGGATGAGAAGAAAAGCGCATGCTTAGCAGAACCATCGCAAAACACCCCTATTCATCAATCATTTCCTTAACTTGCCACCAAAATAAGCCCGAATTTGAAATCAACTTTTCCGTCTAAAATATTGCTTGCCGGTGAGTATACCGTCTTGTTAGGTTCTGATGCAATCGCTATTCCATACGACTACTATAGCGGAGGATGGCGAGCCGGTATTCGATCAGATTATCCGTTTGATATCAAAGCTTGGATAGAGCACTTGTCGTCGATAGAAGAAGTCAGCAGCCAACTGGATATCAATCGCATGCATATGGATTACTTGAACGACTTACGCTTCGTATCCAACATACCTCAGGGTGGAGGATTGGGAAGTTCCGGCGGGGTGACAGCGGCATTCTATGATCGGTATATCTACAACGAACTTTCTATAGAGACCCAATTGGAAGATATCCGTGCCATACTATCGGAAATGGAATCATATTTCCATGGAGAAAGCAGCGGGGTAGATCCGCTAGTTTCATTGACCGGCAGAGGATATGTCATCAGAGATAAAGAGGGAGAATTACTTGAGCCGGAAATTCCCCAGTCGATATCGCTGCATCTTATCCTGACGACGACAATCCGAAATACAGCGCCACTCATAACATTTTTCATGGAATCCATGGAAAAAAGCAAGTTCCGTCAACGGATCGAAGAAGAACAAATGCCGGCTGTTAAGAATTTCGTCAGTGCGTGGTTGGAAGGTCGAGTGTCTGACGTGGAAAAATCTTTTCAGGCCATCAGTTCGATCGAATATGATTTGATGAAACCGATGATTACGAAGGACATCAAGAAACTTTGGAAGCAAGGGCTCGACGATGAAAATTTTAGCATCAAACTCTGCGGTGCCGGTGGAGGTGGTGCATATCTTGCCTGTGGCGAACTCCCGGAGGATCTGCCATTTAAACACTTGAAAATTTCTTAGAAACTAAAGCTGGCGTTAGGCTTTCACCATACTTTTGATGGCGCCGTTAAGGATTTCAGTATGATTTCCGTTTGTATCGAAGAATTGCTCAGGGATGACACTCCTGATGACACCTGTATCATCTATCATGAAAATTCTCGGATAACCCAATTCGACTCCGTATACGGCTTCACTCAACATGCGTGAGTTTGGTATCACTACGAGACTCATTTTATCGTCACCTAAAAACTTGGTAATATCCTCACGGCTCTCATCCGCCATAGCGATTATATTGACTTTCTTACCGTATTTTTTCTTGATGTTATTCAACTCATATAACATCGAAACAGCATCTGAATTAGTCGTTGACCAAAAGAATAGGACTAACGGTTTGCCTTTAAAATCGCCTAGGAATTGCTCAGTACCATTCATGTCATTGGCCATAAAAGGTGTGGCAGGAAATCCTTCATAACTCTTGATTAAATCCTGGACCGGCGGCGTAAATTGTTCCATTTCCACCAAATAATAACCGTTCTCAGATCGTGCTTGACTGTAAGCATCAAAACTGACGGCTAGAAAAAATATGATTGAAAGTATATATGTGAATTTCATCGATTTAGAATAAGTTGACGTAAAGATAATACAGATATACATTGTCAAAGAGAGATGCCCTCTTTTAACATAACTATAAATCGAATTTTTATACATTAGAATGCTTCGAAAGTTTGCTCGATCGAAACTGTCATTCTCCTTTCAATCGTTTAACGAATATCCCCCAAGCTTCACCAATGCCGTCAGTATCTCGAATTTCATGGGCACTGCAATCATCATCTATGCGGAAATAAAATACCTTTTTATCCTCTTCACCCATTTCATCCATCCAAATCGCACCAAATCGCAGATCATTGTAAAAGAAAGCGTCGGACTCAATCGAAAAATTATAAAAATCATCCGAAAACCATTTCAACGTTTTCAAGTTTTCAGAATCTTCGCAGTTTGTAGCTTTTATCAAGCCCCTATTTTTAGGAATGAATCGCATATCTTCGAAAGGAGCTTTCTTATCAAACAAACTGTAATAGCCTTCGACATAAGCCGTATCAATTTCGGCTATTCCATGCCAGAGTATATTATTAAGAATGGTCGGATTAGTCAGAACGTGATCGGATTGAATATTCATCGCTTCGAGGCGATCACGAAATTTTTGATCGACATGTTGTTTATTGACAAACGTGAAAATCATGTACAGGGAACTTAATCCAAGACCGATCCAATTCAATATGCTTCGCGTTTTATTTTTCCTTTTATACAGCGATGCAAGTATTAAAAATAATAATAGCGGTATCGTATATGCGGGGTCCGCCACAGAAATTGTCGAGGTCGTAAATCGCATATTACTAAAAGGCTGTAATATTTGTGTGCCATACGTGGTAAAGGCGTCTATAAGAATATGAGTAGCAAAACAAAGAAAAAAGAAGATATACCAATGTCGAAAAGAAATTGGTTCAAAATCATCATGTGGATGAATAAATGATCGCCAAATCCAATAGCCACCCAGCGCGCTGACACCAACAAATAAAATAAAGGTTAGCGTATTTAATTGTGTAAAAAATAAATAACTCGAACCACCAATCATGAGTCCGCCGAATATTATCCAAACGATTTGCCAAAGGCGTTCTGACCAGCCCCCTTCGTTTCGAAGACTGGCATAATAATATCTTGCCAAGGCCGAACAAATAAGTGGAAATACCACTGCAAATAAAATAGAGTGTGTTATGCCTCGATGAAATGCCATGGACTCGATGTCGTTCATCCAGAACCCAGTAAAGACATCTAAATCTGGAATGGTGCCACCAATCGCGCCAAAAAGCAATGCTTTGTTTCCAATTTTCTTGCCGAGCGCTATTTCGCCACAAGCAGCACCTAGTA